>Ga0180216_1001338_pt1 | contig 22339 bp, 14 predicted proteins | sample eDN3rd37CBELigMG_FD_128879 | JGI IMG/M metagenome (GOLD analysis project Ga0180216, IMG submission 128879) | Enriched Miracle-Growth compost microbial communities from Emeryville, California, USA - eDNA 3rd pass 37_C BE-Lig MG (version 2)... ...
ACGCCGGTCTTCTGCGCGGTGTGACCGCAGACGACCCGTTTGCCCGAGATGTGCGGCTGAAGATTGTCCGGGATGAACTTCTTCCAGCACAAGTTGTACTCGTCCTGCTCGGAGAGCGGCAGCTCGGGATCGACCCCGGCGTGGACGAAGATCGTGTCGTCGGTCTCGTACCAGCGGCGACACCGGTTCTTGATGAAGTCCCAGTGGGCCTCGGGGATGTCGGCCAGGGTGCCTTCGGAGCCGTCCTGGGCATACGAGGCCAGCGCCTCGCGGCCGCCCACCTGGAGCCACAGGTCGTAGTCCTCGCCCTCGGCGTTCAGCAACAGCAGCTCGTGGTTGCCCTGGAGCGGGACCAGCCGCCCCTGGTCTTGCAGGTCCATCAGCAGGTCGATCACGCCCCGGGTATCGGGGCCGCGGTCCACGTAATCGCCTAGGGTGATGATCAGGTCGTCGGGCTTGGGATCTACGGCGTCGAGCAGCGCCTCCAGCGCGCGGAGGTGTCCGTGGATGTCGCCAATGGCCAGATGCCGCATGTCGCTTGCCGCCTTTACCGTCGCCTTGGTCCGTTGGCCCGCCAGGGACCGCGTCTACAAACCATCCAGAAGTGGCCGACCATGCAAGACCGTCCAGCGACCGAGCGGCCGGAGGAGCGCAACGCAGGTCCGCTCTATCTTACCGCCCGGGGCCTCCGGTCAACAGGTCTGTGGACCCGCTGGGTAGCGCGGCCCCCGTTGCCCAGCCGCCCACCGTGTACGTAACTGTTCGGTGACGGGCAAAAGCTCCTGGCCCTATCCTACGCAGCGGCAAGATGTAACACGTTTCACGTGAAACCGCTTGGCGCGGTCTTGCGCGATTGGCGGGGGCCAAACCGATCGTGCGGCAGGGAGCACCCTGGCAAGAACGACAGCCCACAGCGGCTGCCGTTTTTCGGGGAGGACGCCGGCTGGCGAAGTTTGGTGTTTCACGGGAAACAGTTCAGACCGGACAAGCCTGGGCGTTTGCCTTGCTATGCGCGTTTGGGTAATTGGCGCTGATGCGGGCGTGTTTCACGTGAAACGGGGTAATATGCCCGACGCACCCGACCGACCGAACCACGCCCCGGCGCGATCGGCCACCCCGAGCCGGCTCAGACGCGGACCTCGGCTTCGGTCTGTTGGAGGTCCTGCGGGTAGCGACGGCGGATTGGATCGACGACCTCGGCAATAAACTCGTCGACCTGCTCGGGAGCCCGACCCACGTACTGCTTGGGATCCAGAGCCGCCGCGAAGTCCAGCCCGGCGAACGCCTCATCGGCGGCCAGCCGCTGGAGCAGGTCATTGGGCTGCCCTTCCTCCTTGACCACGCGACCGGCGGCGTGGCTGTGCTGGCGAATCCGCTCGTGCAGATCCTGGCGATCGCCGCCCCGCTGCTGCACGGCCTCCATCATGATGTTCTCGGTGGCCATGAACGGCAGTTCCTCGGCCAGGTGCTTGGCGATGACCTTGGGGTATACCACCAGGCCGCTGGTCACGTTCTGGTATAGAATCAGAATCGCGTCGATGGCCAGGAACGCCTGGGGCAGCGTGAGCCGCCGGTTGGCGCTGTCGTCCAGCGTGCGCTCCAGCCACTGGGTCGAGGCCGTCTGGGCGGCGCTGGTTTCCAGGCTGCTGACGAACCGAGCCAGGCCGCAGATGCGTTCCGAGCGCATCGGGTTGCGCTTGTACGCCATGGCCGACGAACCGATCTGCTCCTTTTCAAACGGCTCCTCGATCTCTTTCCGGCTCTGGAGAATCCGCAGGTCGGTGGCCGCCTTGGCCGCGCTTTGGGCGATGCCGGAGAGCGTGTTCAGGATTTGCGAGTCGACCTTCCGCGGGTAGGTCTGGCCGGTCACGGCGAAGCTCTGGGGCAAGCCGAGCTTCTCGCAGACCCGCCGCTCCAACTGGCGGACTTTGTCGTGGTCGCCGTCGAACAGTTTGAGGAAGCTGGCCTGGGTGCCGGTGGTGCCTTTGAGGCCGCGCAGCCGCAGGGTGTTGAGCCGGTGTTCGATCTCCTCCAGGTCGAGCACCAGGTCGTACGCCCAGAGGCAGGCCCGCTTGCCAACCGTGGTGGGCTGAGCCGGCTGAAGATGCGTGAACGCCAGACACGGCAGGTCCCGGTACTGTTTGGCGAAGTTGGCCAGCCGATCGATCACGGCCACCAGTCGGCCGCGGACCATCTCCAGCGCCTCGCGGATCAGCAGCAGGTCGGTGTTATCGGTGACGAAGCAGCTCGTCGCGCCCAGGTGGATGATGCCCCGGGCCTTGGGGCAGGCGTCGCCGTAGGTGTGGACGTGGGCCATCACGTCGTGCCGCAGTCGGCGCTCGTGGGCGGCCGCCGCGGCAAAGTCGATGTTGTCGACATTTGCCCGGAGCTCGGCCAATTGCTCCTCGCTGATCGGCAGGCCCAGTTCGGCCTCGGCCTCGGCCAGGGCGATCCACAGCCGCCGCCAGGTGCTGAACTTCCGCTGCGAGCCCCACAGGCGACTCATCTCGTCGGAGGCGTAACGGCTGATCAGCGGGTTCTCGTAGTAGTCGTGCGACATGAACGGTTCTGGCGTGGTGCGGCTTGTGGAGGCGGGAAACCGGCGGCAACCACCGGCAAGAAACAAGAGGCGACTCCCCGAACTATACCGGCATCGCCCGCGGTGATGAAGGGGCCCACGCCGGGCCCGACCGTGGTGCAGACCCTATGGACGGTCGACCAGCAGGGCGGCGCGGATTGTGCCGGAACGGGGGAACCAGCAACTCCGACGGGCCGGGGCGAGAGAGTCACCAGAGAGGCGAAAGGAGGGACACGAGGCCAACATGCGGCCGGGGGGCACCGAGCGAGATGCAATTGCCACCAGCCGCGGCGCGCCAAACGCAGCGCATAAAAAAACGCCCCCCGGCTGCCAACACAGTGGCGCCGGGGGGCGCGTGTACAGCGATTAGCCTTCGTCGAGCACTTCGGCTTCGCGAGCCTTGGCCAGATCGTTGGCCTTGTTCTCGTACTTCTTGGTCAGTTCTTGGATCTCTTCCTTGGTCGCCTTGCAATCGTCCTCGCTGAGCAGCTTGTCCTTCTCTTCCTGCTCGCAGCTCTTGTTGGCGTCGCGGCGGATGTTGCGGATGGCGATCTTGGCTTCCTCGGACAGTTCCTTGATCCGGTTGACCATCTTCTTGCGGACCTCGGTCGACAACGGCGGCACGATCAGCCGGATGACCTTGCCGTCGTTGATCGGGTTGAAGCCCAGGTCGCTGGCCTGGATGGCCTTCTCGATGTCTTTGAGCACGCCCGGGTCATAGGGCCGAATCACGATCTGGTTGGGCTCCGGCGCGCTGACCGAAGCCAACTGCTTGATCGGGGTGGGCGAGCCGTACGCCTCGACACGGAGCGAGTCGACCAGGCCCGGGTTGGCCCGGCCCGTGCGGATACCGGCCAGGGCGTGCTTGAGCACGTCGAGGGCCTTTTCCATCCGTTCTTCGGCGTTCAGGAGAATTTCGTCGGCGCTCATTGGTTCCTCACTAGCTAACCACGACGGGGGCCGGGTTGTTGGAAACCAAAGTCCCGACCTTCTCGCCGCGCACGGCCCCCTGGATGTTTCCGGGCTTGTTGAAATTGAAAACCATGATCGGCACGTCGTGCTCGCGGCACTGCGCAATGGCCGTGGGGTCCATCACCTTCAAGTTCTGTTCCAGAACCTGCTGGTACGACAGTTCGCTGAACAGCACGGCGTGCGGGTTCTTTTCCGGGTCGTCGCTGTATACGCCATCCACCCGCGTCGCCTTGAGCACGATCTCTGCTTCCAGCTCAAGGGCCCGCAGCGTGGCCGCGGTGTCGGTGGTGACAAACGGGCTGCCGGTGCCGGCGGCCAGGATGATGATCCGGCCCTTCTGCAAGTGACGCTGGGCACGGCGGCGGATGTACGGTTCGGCCACGCCGTCCATGCGGATTGCGGTCATCAACCGCGTCTGGCAGTTGAGTGACTCGAGCGCGTCTTGCAGGGCCAGGCCGTTCATCACCGTGGCCAGCATGCCCATGTAGTGGGCGGTGGCCTCGTGAATGCCGGTGCTGCCCGAGGTGAACTGCGCTCCGCGGAGGATGTTGCCGCCACCGATGACGATGGCGATTTCGACCCCCAGTTGCGCGGCTTCATAAGTCTCGCGGGCGATGTGCAGCACCTGGTCCATGCTGATGCCGCGTTCGCCCGGGTGGGTGAAGCTCTCGCCGGAAATCTTCAGGATCACCCGCCGGTATTTGAGACGACTGCCAGACTGCTCGGACTGCGAAGTTGCCATGATGCCTTCGTTGGCGTTGTAGGATGCGCGGCCTTTCCAAACGGCTGCCACGCCCGGCCGACACAAAACGGGGGCGCCAATCCGGCCGCGTGGACCGGTTTGGCACCCCCAGAGTTTTACCTAACTTTTCAGGCGTTGCCACCCAGCGTCCAGTGGATGAACTGCTTGATGGTCATGCCGTTCTGCTGAGCCATCTTGCCGACGGTCACCGCGCTGTCCTTCACGAACGGCTGCTCGTTCAGCACCCGCTCGGCGTAGAAGTTGCGCAGGCGGCCTTCGACCATCTTCTCGATGATGTTCTCGGGCTTGCCTTCCTTGCGGCTGGCGGCAGCCAGGATCTCGCGCTCCTTGGCGACCACCTCGGGATCGAGGTCCTCGATGCGGACCACGTCGGGCCGCATGGCGACGACCTGCATGCCGATTTCCTTGGCCAGCTCGTCGTTGCCGCCCTCGACCACCACCAAGACGGCCGAGCGGCCGTCGTGGTGGGCGTAGCCGCCGCACGGCTGATCGATCCGCACGATCCGCGACAGGCGGAACACTTCGCGAATCTGGTTGGTCAGCTCGGTCAACTGATCCTTAAGCGTCTCGCCGGGACGACTGGGCGAGGGCTGGGCCAGCAGTTCCTCGGGCGTGGAAGCGCCGGGGCCCTTGGCCAGTTGCTTCACCAGGTCGGCGGTCAGTTGGCGGAACGACTCGTTCTTGGTGACCGGGTCGCTCTCGCACTGCAGCTCGATCATGGCGCCGACGCCTTCGGCCACGCTGGCGTAGACCTCGATGCGGCCCGACGAGGTTTCGCGATCGCCGCGGCTCTCGCTGAACTTCTCGCCTTCCTTGCGGAGCTCTTCAATCGCTGCATCGATGTCGCCGCCGGTTTTCTCGAGGGCGGCCTTGCACTTCATCATGGGGAGTTTGGTACGGTCCCGCAGGGACTTGACCAACGCAGCGGTGATCTCAGCCATTCGTTGCTGCTCCGTTCGCTTGAGTATGTATTGATTGAGTGATTGTACGTGTGGTGGTGAAGGGATGCTCGCCGGTCGTGCCGTTCACCAATCGCCGCCAGAACCTGTACGACCTTTAATGGCAAGCCGCGTGCCCTGCCGCGCGTCAGGTCCCAAGTAGCCTGGTAACAACACGCCCCCGCGGGTTCGGCTGGCCAATAGGTCCCGGCCAGAGTCATCCGGCAAACAGGCCGCCCAGATGCCGCCGCGACAACGTGTCCGCTTGATCCGCCTGAACCAGGACCGATGCCACCGCTCGGCAGCGCCACCTACCGCAAGGCGGGAACGCTGCAGATGACATAAGGCACCGGGCACATTCTAACGGCCTACGGCGAAAACAACACCCACCCCCGAAGAACCGACCAGCGGTTCTAAAAGGCGTAACGCCGCGTCCGCCCTTCGTGCGCGGACGCGGCTGCGCCGAACTGCTACCGATGCGGTGCTCTAGGAGCACGCGTGTTGTTGGGCAGGTGGCCCAGGCGACTGCCGCCGGAACTTAGGGAACGCAAACCTCCTAGGCCGCGTTCCGCCGACGGCCGCACTGCCATGGGTGCCAGGGGGGCTTAGTTGCCGGCCATCGCCTGGAGTTCGCCTTCGCGGGCAGAGTTCTTGCCTTCGATCACGGCGTCGGCCAACGACTTCACGATCAGCTCGATGGAGCGGATGCTGTCGTCGTTGCCGGGGATCAGCAGATCCACTTCATCCGGATCGCAATCGGTGTCGATCAGGGCGACCGTGGCCAGGCCCATCTTGCGGGCTTCGCGGACGGCGTTGCGTTCCTTCTTGGGATCGATCACCACCAACACTTCCGGCAGCCGGTTCATGGTGCGGATGCCGTTGAGGTTGCGGTACATCTTGCGGTACTCGCGGTTGAGCGCCGACTGCATCTTCTTGGAGTACTCGCTCAACCGGTCGCTGTTGCGGATGTCTTCCAGCTCTTCCAACCGGGCCAGCCGGCTGCGGATCGTGCGGAAGTTGGTCAAGCAGCCGCCCAGCCAGCGGTCGCTGACGTAGGGCATGCCGCAGCGCTGGGCTTCGCGCTCGATCGCCTCGGCGGCTTGCCGCTTGGTACCGACGAACAGGATCAGGCTGCCGTTGGCGGCCACCTGCGAGAGATACTTGCGAGCCCGCAGCAGGCCCTTGACCGTCTCACGCAGGTCGATGATGTGAATCAGATTTTTCTTGGCATAGATGTACGGCCGCATCTTGGGATTCCAGCGGCTCGATCGATGCCCGAAGTGTACGCCTGCCTCGATGAGTTCCTTAACCAGAACTGGTGCCACGCGCTACATTCCTTCACATACAAAGGCACACCGGCTATGTCCGGCAGGCTAACGACAGCCAGCCGGCGTCCGGCGTTCAAAAAGTACCACCGGCCTGAATCACACCGACCGCACCGCGGACTACCACGTCTTACTAGAATGGCCCGTCGAGAAAACGGGGCGCAGGTGCGGACGAGCCTTCGCTGGGCCGATCAGCGAAAGAGTAGAAATGCTATCAGGTAGCGAAGTTACCGTCAATCGGTGTGAGAGGCGGGGCGACTATAGCCGGGCACGGCTCGCTCGGCAAAGTGGTGTTAATCGCTCCCACGCGATCCCCCCCACAGCGGATGAGACGCGGCGGCCTCCACCAGCGCACGAATCATCAACCACCATCGATGATTCGACGCGGCGGTGCTTCGCCCCTAGCTGCCCCCGCGGCGGGGGCAACTAGCGCCCTGCTTTTCCTCGCAAGCGGCCGCCGGTCAGGGCCTAGTTCATCGAGGGACGCGGGCCGGCGTCGTCGGTCGGCATGAAGAAATCCTGGAACTCGGTCACCGTTTCGGCGGTGCCTTCCATGTCGAACTCATCGGAAATCAGGTTGCCGATGTAGCCCTGCATCAGCCGCCGACCCTCCTCGCTGGCGTGGTGGGTCGCCACCTCGCTGGCAAAGTTGATCAGGTCGTACACCCGGGCCCGGCTGGGCAGCACCCGCTGCCGCTTGACGCTCAACGCGTCGAGGTTGGCCAGCCCGTAGATCTCGTGCAGGTTGCCAGTCACCCGGTTCAGGTCGCGCATCACCTGCTCATGGGCAATGCCGCCGCGGCCGTGGGCCTTGGTCAGCGCCTTGTACAGCTCGTGGCATTCGTTCACCGACGCCCAAGAAAGCTGCGCGCTGGTGAACCGCTGCCGCAGGGCGGCGTAGCCGTCGCCGTTGTCGAAACTTTCGAGCGCCCGGCTCAGGCTGTGTTGCACGTCCTTGCCTAGACTGATGTCGCTGCGGAACGCCCGGCTGTAGCCGATCGCTCCGTTGGAACAAATGGTCCGCAGGAACGACAGATAAATCTTAGGCTGGCTGAACCCATCGATTGGCGTTTCCATCACGAAACGGTGCTGGAATGCGTCGCCCGCGATAGTGAACGTCTTGTCGCCGGTGCGCGGCACGTGCGTGCTGCTCACCACGCCGTCGTGGTAGCCGATCTCAGTTCCGCCGTAGCGGGTGGCCAAGTCGTGGATCTCGCTAAAGTTGATGATCGGCCGGTTGGGATTGCTCACGGCCAGCAGCCGCGGGCCGCTGCTGCCGCCCTGCTCGATGCAGTAACGCACCAGGTCATCCTGGGCGACGTGCGAAATCCGCTCGAACACTTCCAGCGGATCGAAGTAGCGAAACACGCTGTCGGAAATGCCGAACCGCATGAAGAACGACGTCCAGAACCGCTGGGTCGGCGCGACCAGGTGGCCGTCGACTTCCATCAGGCGGATGCGCAGCCGGCCGTTCGCCGCTCGCTCCTGATCGATCACGCGAAACTGCTGAACGCGGGCGTATCCGCTTTCGAACGTGTAGTGCATGGTTGGGGGCTTTCTTGCGTGGGGGGAGTTGTTCGCACTCGGGCGCTGCGACACGCCCGGGGCCGGCGACGCGCGGGGGCCGTCAGTCCCAGTCGCGCTGCTGCGTCCAGAAATCGCGCGTGCGGTGTTGGGCCACGAGCTGCGGCAGCTCGGCCTGGCTGCGGGCGATGGCCGCGCGGCTGCGCTGGGTAATGGCCGCGATCCGCTGGTTTACATGAAGCGTTCGCCACGAGCCGTCGAGCCAGATGTACTGCTCGTCGGCCATGGCTGTTTTGAGGAACGGGTGCCGTGTCTGCTTACACTGCACGATTTGTTTGAACGGGAAGTCGGGGTGCCGGCGAAACACGCGGCCGCCCATTTGAATGGTGCAGCCCTTGCCCGACGGGCGACAAAACACGGTCTTGAGCGTGGGGCAGTCAAAGCCCTCGGTCAGGATGGCCATGTTCAACAGCACGTCGAGTCGGCCTTCGGTGAAGTCGTCCAACTGCCGCTGCCGGTCGGTCTGAGCGGTGACCACTTCGGCCCGAATGCCGGCGGCGGTCAGTAGCTCGTGGCACTCCTGGCACTGCTGGAGCCGGTGAAAAAAGATGAGGCTCTTGCCCCACCGCTGCGGCTCGCGGAGGAAGTGCTCGGCCACGCTCTCAGGTGTGTAGCGTTCGATGGTGTAGTGGTGGTACCGGCTGAGGTAGCCGTCTTGAATGAGCTGGTGGATGCCGGCGTCTTTGATCACCTGGTCGAAGCACAACTTGATCCGATCGGTACGGAACGGCGTGGCGGTCAGCCCGAGCACGTGTCGCGGACGCACCACGCTATGCAAGTTGGCCATGCTCATGGCGGCGTCGTGCTGAGCTTCGTCGACGACCAGCATGTCGACGGCCGGCGGGTTTTTGTCGAACATGGAGATAAACTCCATGGCGACGTTGAAACCGCGGGCTCGGTTTTCGGCTTCCGCCTGGGCCAGCAGATTCCGCCGCATGGACACCCAGCCGATGCGGTAGCCGTGCTTCTGCTGCATCTGCCGGGCGATTGCCAGGCCCATCACCGTTTTGCCGCTGCCGGTGGGACTCTCCACCATGACGGAATGGGCTGCCGGTTCCACGTCGCCCGCCCGATTGCGGTACTGGCCGTGGAACATCTCCAGCGCCTGATGGATAATCCGCAATTGATAGGGCCGGGCTTCCACCGCGGCATCGGCCAGCAGCGGCCGACCTTCCCAGTGGCTCGGCGGCGCGGGGATCGGGCCGCCTGCTGGGGCTGTGAGTTCGTGATTAGCTGCCGGGGTGAGCGTCATCGGGGCTCATTCCATCCGTGCGGGGAGCGGCAGGCAGGCTTTCCACCTGCCAGGGATGCGGCTGCAAGAACAACGCTGCGAGGCGGGGAGTTTTGCGGCCAAATCGGAATAATTACTGAAGGCGGGCGGGCGACCGGTCGCAGCGCCTGGTCCGGAATGCGGCCGGTCGGGCAGACTGAACAGCCTGTTCTGGTGTTCAGTAATGTAGCATTGTTCGCATTTGCCGTTTCCGGGCAAGAGCAGTTGGTGCCCGGGGCCGCCGCGGCAGCGGCAGGCGGCGATCGCAGCGCCGCGGGAAATGGGGAAGCGGCTTTCGATATGTGGACGCCGGTTGTGCGCTTATCTACGATGCGACTATGAACGGCGATGTGAATATTGGTTTCGATACGGCTCACCTGGTCGTGGCCCTGGTGCCGCTAGCAATCTATTTCCTGTTGCTGGCGGTGGTGAACCTGATGCCGCGCCCGCTGATGCTTTCTGGCTCGCGCGATCTGGCCGCGCTGGCGGTTGGCATTTCCGGCCTGGTGATGATGGGGCCGGTGCAGCTTTTCACGCCCCCGCAGTTGCTCGCCAAGATGGGGCCCTTCTATTGGTTGATGCTGGTGTTGCTATACGGCTCGACGGTATCGCTGTGGATCTTGTTCCTGCGGCCGCGTGTGGTGGTCTATAACATTCCCCCGGAACAGTTCCGTGGAATTGTCTCTACGATTGCCGTGCGCCATGATCCAACTGCCCGTTGGGCTGGCAACTCGCTGGAGATGCCGCAAGCCCGGCTGCTCTTGAAGCTCGAACCATTCGCGGTATTTCGCAATGTGTCGCTGGCGATCGATGCCGACCAATTCGACTTCGGCGCCTGGCAGCGGTTGGTCGCCGAACTCTCGGTGGCTCTCGGCGAGCTGCGCGTTGCCCGCAACCCTCGCGGCATCAACTTTGGATTTCTTGGACTGGTCATACTGGGCGTGCTGGTCCATCGCTGCACCCAGCAGGGGCAGGCGTTGACCGAGAGCTTCTTTCGCCTGCTAGGCCTGTGAACTAGCGCCGTCGCTTTACCGGCGACACGCCTTTCCCATCACGCACAAAAAAAGAAAGAACGCCAGGCGAATCACTCCGCCTGGCGTTCTTATTGATTGACGCTTCTAGTTGTCTGGCTGCGGGCACGGCTCGGTGGCTTAGCCCGCGACGATCAGACTAGCGGGCGATGAACAGTTCCGGATCGTCGATGATCCACGGCGTCGACCAGGTGCGGCCATTGTCCGGGCTGCAGATGTTGAAGAAGAAGGTCTCCAGCGTCTCGCACTTGGCGCCGTAGCAATACATCGAAGCCAGGTGGTCTTCCGCCGTCAGGTTCTCGACGCCGGGGCGAGCATAGTAGTGCACCATGCCATCGGGCGTGAACGACATGCCCAGCGTCCACCAGCCGCTTTCGATAATATCCGGGCCGCGGAAGTCCTGCCCCCGCTGGTTGGCACGCAGGATGAAGTAGGCCGAGTCTTCCTTGTGCCGGCCGTCGTGCTTGCTGTTGAAGTGGATGAAGAAGCCGGGCCAGTAGGGTTCGACATCGGTGCTCGTCCGCGTGCCGCCGAAGAAGCCGACCAGACCGCCTGCCGCTTCCGTCTTGGTGCGGGGGCCGGAGCAACCAGCACGCACGCCGAACGTGATACCGGTCCGCTTCTCAAAATCTTCGAACGGCGGCACGAACACCCGCACCACGAAGCTCGGCATCCGCGACACCGAAATGGGCCGCCCGATTACTGCCAGCAAATCGTCTTGTTGGAGCTTGTTGCTGCGCGTGCCCGGCACACCGGTATCGCGCGACATGATCAGCAGCGCGCCGGTGCTGCCGGGGAGTCCGCCGGCGGGCGTCTCTACCCGGCGAACGTGGTCAGGCGTGCCGCGCAGAGCGCTTTCCGCCCAGCGGCGGTTGGTCGAGTATGCGCCGGGCAGGCGTTTTTGTTCGTCGATCTCCTCGCTGGCCTTGGGCAGGTTGTACACGTACGACCAGTTGGGGTCCTCAAAGTCGTCGCCGGCATTCTCCACCTTCTTGCCGGTGCCCGGCACCAGTTGGGCCTGGGCCGCCGTGGGGATCAACAGCGCGGCGGAAAGTAACAATGGCCAACGCAACGAACGGATGATGCGCATGAACGAGCCTCCCTGCTCCCGAGCGAGTGATCGTGTTGTGTGCCAAATGGTGAATTGCCTGGCGGCTTGGCTGCGCCAGGCGCGGTTGATGGCGGCATTGCGTGCGGTGTAAAGCGGGTGTGACCGGGCAACGAGCAATGCCAGCCAGACGCTAGATGGGCTAGCAGAACGCCCCTACGGGCAGAGCGCCGCCATAACCATTATCGTCGGCACCACCGGTACCAATCGGCCCGGCAAGGCAACCAAGTCCATGAAATCGGGGTAGAAGGCTGCACCCCCGGGCCCGGCTGTCGGGCAGGCACGACAACTTGCCGCGGCAGTGCAATGAATTAGACAGCCGCCTGCTTCAAAAGCCGTCGTTGTCTTCGGCACCTTCGCAGTCGCGGCGATCATCCGGGTGCCAGAGCGGGAGCCCTCGCCGCAGCCGTTCAGCGAGCACTTTCAACTTGGCCCGGGTGCCTGGCAGGGCATCGGTGCCATCGAAGTCTGGCTTTTCGTTCCACTGGGGCTCGAAGTCCCAATCGCCTTCCCGAATTGCGTCCAGCACCGACTTTGGCACGTCTTTCCTCCTCACTGCGTTTGATTCAGACGTGAACGCAACCGCGTCCCCTGCCGGCCCCGGCTTTGCGTCGACCGACTGCGATGGATGCGCGGGGATTCCGTCCTCGCCGTAGCGCCGTACCCCGAGCTGGCTGCCACGCACCGGCAGTGATTAGCCAGCAGGATGATTCATCGCCGCGTGCTTGCGGCAAGACAAATGTTCAGAAGGCAATCGCGGGAAGCCAAGCGAAGGTGACGTGATCAGACGGGCGGAAAAGCGGCCCCCCGCTCAGATTGAGCCATCGTTATGGCAAGCGGTATCGGTGATGTCAAGAAAATGGATCGCACCCCTAACGCGGGGTGCTGCGCGCAGCTCACGGAACCGGCACGACCGGGCAAATGACAGCAGCTAGCGCAAGAGGCGGAACTATTTGACGATCCAGGTGTATAATGCAACAGTGCCGCCCCCGGCCGGGCGGCTATCCGCTGCGACCGCTCCAACCCAACGCTGCGAGCTTGAATATGGAATACCGCCTGATTCGTCGCGTCCTGTGCGTCGTTTGCGGATGCCTGGTTGCGCTGGGCGGCAGCGAAGCCCTGGCCCAGTTCCAGTCGTCCCCGCTTAGCAGCCAGGGCCGGACCAGCACCGGCACATTTGGCAACCGCACCGTCGGTGCGGCCGGCGGCTTGTCGGCACGGTCGGGCAGCATGTTCGGCGGTGGAGGTGCTGGCGGCTCGGTCGCTGGAGCCACGCAGCAGAACCAACAGGTTGGCATGGTGGAAGGCAGCGAGCGGTTCCTCCGCTCCAATCGGCAGGGCCAGTTCGTGGGTGCCGACACGGCCGACACGCCCCAGATTGGTTCGTTTGGCCAGGCACTGAACAATTTTATCGCGGGCCCCAACGGCCGTAACGCTCGCGATGCCAATCAGACCCTCAACACGCAGACCCAGAACCGCCGCCCGTATCGCACCACGATCCGGGTTGGTTTCGACTACCCTGCTCCCGCGCCGGGCACGCTGGCGGCTCAGCTCACGACCCAGCTTCAGCGCGCGAGGTTGGCCCCGTCACAAAATTCCGTTGTGGTGGAGGTTCAAGGCCATACTGCCATTTTACGTGGTCAGGTAGCCACGGCCCATGCACGCGCTCTAGCGGAGCAATTGGTGCTCCTAGAACCCGGGATTGAGCAGGTCGATAACCAACTGGAGGTTGCTGAGCCTGCGTCGCGATAACCGCCGGATCCAGCGGGATTAAACCCGGTGCGTATTGGGCGCCCGCATTGAGCCCCGGCTGGCCCGTCGCGGCAGCTCCCGCCGTCGGCGGCAATGAATCAGCCCCGACACCGCTACGATACGCCGGCTGTGCCTGACCGGGATACTGCGGATTGGGCCGCGCCCGGAACTGCGGGTACGACTGGTTCCTTCCGCCGTTGGTCGCAGGCGGCAGCGCCATCGCCCCAGCCTGCATCACGGCACTTTGAGCCGTCGGTCCGATCGGTGCCGTGTAGTAAGCCTGCTGGCCGGTAGCTTGCGGCGCGGCCATCGCTCCGTGCGGCAACGGGGCCTGGTAGTCGGCTTGCGTGGCGTATCCGCCATAGACGCCGGACGCCTGTTCAACCCCCGAGGGCGTCGAAGTCCGCCAGGTCGGCATGTTGCCGGCGTTGAAACGGTGCGGCAAGTCGATGGTCGAGGTCTTCATCCGCGGGCGGTTGGCCTGAGCCACATCGAGCTGCTGCCCGGGGTATTTGAGCGGCTCGTCGTACGAAACCAGTTGGCCTTCGTGGCCTTCGCCGTTTTCCGACTTCTTGGCCAGCAGTTCCTCGTCGGTGGCCTCAGGCTTGTAGCGGTACTTCATCTTCTCGGCCAGCGTGGCCTCGCGACCCGGCAGCGTGTGGTGCGTGATCTCGCTGACGATGGTGGCTCCGCCGGTAAGCGGTGTGAACCGGGCCACCAGCGAGACCTCCAGTTGCGGACCGCCTGCTTCGTCCCACGGCAGCCAGAAACTGTACGAATGGCCCAGCGGCTTCTTGGGGCTGTAGTGCTTCTCGAACTGCTCTTCCGTGAACACGTACTTGCGGTCGGGCCGGGTGTCGGTCTTTTTGCGGCCATCTTCGACGAACGCATAGACTTCCAGCCGCCCCTTCGACTTGATGGGCTTCTCGCCGCCGCCGGAGTACAGGAACACGCGGCCGCCAAAGCCGCGGATGGGCGGCTTATCGGGCTGGTGCAGCACCGTATCTTGCCACACGGCGACGATCCGTAGATTGCCGCTGAACTCCCCGTCCTTGCCGGCACCCCAAGGGATGTTCTTGCTCATATCGAAGTTGGCGCAGCCGCTGCCTAGCATCAGCAGCGCCAAGCTTAGGTGAAACGCCGTTCGCATCGCAGAATCCTTTTTGGCCGTGGTGCGGGTCATCGACGGGGAAGAAGCAGAGCCAAGCAAACTACGACAGACGATCATCGACTACGCTTCGGCGAGTCGAACGCCGCGGTGCGCTTCCAGGGCAACCGGAAGCGGGACGGCTCAGCAGGCTGCGGTTGCTGTTGCGGCTGCGTGTACTCCTCACGCTCCGAGGGGCTGATCAGCCGTGCTTCTTGCTGCGGCATCACGGCCTGCCCGGTCCCCGGCCCCGCCTGTTGTTGCCAGGCGGCGGGCTGCACCTGCTGTCCTGCCGATTGGCTGGCGCTGTCGCCCGCCGGCACCAGTTGCAACGATGATCCGCCCTCGCTGCCTTGGCTGGCTGCTCCCGGTGGCGCCGGTTCGGGCGGTACCGTCTGTTGCCGTGGCTGCGGTGTCGGCAGCGGCGGTACGTTCCGCGGCTGCTGCGGCGCGGGCATCGGGGTAGGCAGCAATTCTTCGAGGTCGGCCGGCTGCGGTTGCAGGTCCGGATTGCCGGTGCTCAGCTTGCCGTCGGGATTGACGTGCGGATAGATCACCGGGATGCCGGCTTCTTCCCACGCGTCGCCCCGGCCGCGGAGGCCGGCATCGCCGTGGACATCGCGGACGTCGGACAGCACCCAGTGCATGCGGGCCGACTCCATCTGCTTGATCAGCTCCATGTCCTCCTCGGTGCGGACCACGCGCGGAGTCATGATGATCAGCAGTTCGGTCCGTTGTTCCACGTTGGCGTCGTACCGGAACAGGTGCCCCAGCACCGGGATCGAGGCCAACAGCGGCACCCGCCGGTGGGTTTGAGCCTTGGTCTTGGTGATCAGACCGCCCAGCACGATGGTTTGCCCGCTCAGGGCGCTAACCGTCGATTGAGCCAGCGTGGTGTTGATTCGCGGCGAGCGAATCACGTCGCCGGTGGGCAGCACCGAGACGGGGATACCTTCGGCTTCCGGGCCGACTTCCGATTTTTCGACGTCGATTTCCATCACCACCAGGCCGTCGGGGCTGATACGCGGCGTCACACCGAGGATCAAACCGACGTTCTGCTGGGCACCAAGCTGGTTGGTTTGGATACCGGTCGCCTGGTCAAACGTAGTCGACGTGATGAGCTGCACACGCTGACCGACCTGGATGAAGGCCGGCTGGTTATCCAGCGTCATCACCTGCGGCCGGGCCAGCACGTCCAGCCGGCGGCACTCTTGTAAGGCCCGGATCAGGATGCTGATGCTCTCGCTGCTCGCCGACAACACCAGACCGCCGTAACCCAATTGGTTGTTCACGCGGCCCACCGAGAAGCTGCTCAGCGCCTGGCCGGCCAGCTTGCTTGAGGTCGAGCGTGACAGGTCGCTACCGCTGTTACCCAGCGGCTGGTTGTTGAACAAGAAACCAGGTGTGAGGCTGGCACCTTGGATGACCTGGTTGGTCGTGGTCACCACCGTGTTGCCTTGCGGCGTCTGCGTGCTGGTGGTGGTGGTAATCAGGTCGCCCAGCAAACTGCGGTCAAACAAGATCGAGTCCTGCAAGCCAAGTTCCACGCCGAACTCGTCGGTATTGTTCAACTGCACTTCGGCGATGAGAACCTGAATCATCACCATCGGCGGCCGGCGGTCCAGCTCGTCGATGATGCGGCGGATCTCGCCGAAGTAACGCGGCGTGGCCGTCACGATCAGGCTATTGGTCACCGGTTCACCGACAACCACCACTTCTTCCTGAATCTGCTGGAACGCGCTGCGGACGCCCTGCTCTTGCACGGCCCGCTCGGCTTGCAGCAACTGGTTGATGCTGTTGGCTACGTCGAGCGCCGGAGCGTTCTTGAGGCGGTACACCTGCGTTTCACGCTCGCGGACGTCGCTTTCATCGAGCCGCAGCAAGATCGCTTCGACGATGGTCAGGTCCGAAGAGCTACCGGTCGCCAGGATCGAGTTGGTTCGCGTGTCGACGGCAAACCGCAGCGGCACAATCGAGCCGTCGGCCTGAACCGAAGCGGCTTGTTGCACGCCGAACTGGCCGCCGGTGGCCGTCGCTCCGAACAGCGTGCTGAGCATGCCCACCAGGCTTTCGGCGTCGCCGTTGACGATGGTGAACACCTTAATCTGCGCCGTGGCGCCGGGAATGTTGTCCAGTTGTTCGATCAGCGCTTCGATCAGCGGCATGCTGTCGGCCGGAGCCCGCACCACCAAGGAGTTGGCTCGCGGATCGGCGGTTACTTGCACGTCGGTCAGGATGCCCGACCGGAGTATGGTCCGGTCGCGGGCGTCGAGCGTCATCAGCCGCAGCACGGCCGAACGCTGCGCCTGTTGCTGACCTTGCACGCCCGGCTGCTGCTGAACACCCGGCAATTGTGGACCAATCTGCTGTTGGCCGGGGGCTGCCGTGCCGGTGATGGCCGCTTGCAAAACGGCGGCCAGATCTTCAGCCAGGGCGTTCCGCAGTTGGAACACCTTGAGCGACAGTTCCGACGGCGAACTATCAATGTCGATCCGCGACAACAGGTGCGCGATCTCGGCCAGGTCGCGAGGGCTGGCACGCACGATCAGCGCGTTGGTGCGGTAATCGGCAATCACGTTCACGCGGGGGAACAAGCCCGGCAGGTTCTGTTGCTGCTGACCTTGCTGCTGCGCACCGGGGCCAGGCGTGGCACCGTAGAACTGCTGCAAGGTTGCCGCGGCGGCCTGGGCCGAGGCGTACTTGAGGCGGAACACTTCAAACTGCGACTCGGGGCCCGACGGCGTATCCAGCCGGCGGATCAAGTCGGCGGCGGCTTCCACGCTGGCCGGCGGACCGATCAACAACAGCGAGTTGGGATCGACCAGCGGCGTGATGCTCACGCGGCCTTTCCGCCCGGCGTAAACCGAGTCGTACAGCTCGCGAACGATTGTGGCGAGCGATTCGCCGTTGACGTATTCCAGCGGATGGATGCGGATTTCCGGCTCGGTCTCCTGGCTCCGCTCTTCGATCTGCTCGATGATGCGGATCAGCCGGTCCACGTCCTCCTTGGGGCCGCGAAGAATGATCACGCCGAGGTCTTCCAGCACTTCGATCTGGACCGGGCCGACCAGCCCTTCGGTATCGGTCGGGATAGTGGCCTGGCCCTGCACTTGAGGCTGGCCTTGCACCTGCGGCTGACCGGGCGGCAAGGCTTGCCCTGCGGCGGCACCGGCTCCGGCCGCGGCACCACCTTGCGGCTGGCCGGGCTGCGGCTGATTGGCCTGGGGCTGTTGAGCGCCCGGGGCCTGCTGTTCGCCCGGCGGCTGGAACAGTTGGGCCACCAGGTGCGGCGATCGGGTCGTCTGCGCCCGCACGGTTTGACCGCGTTCACGCAAACCACGCAGCCGGGCTTCCTCCAGCAGCGAAGCAACCTGAATCACCTTGCCCGGGGCGGCAGCGCCCAGCGGCATCACCTCGATCTTGCGAGCGGCTTGCGGAGCCTGCGGCGCTTCCAAGATGGCCAGCAGGCGAGCGCACCGTTCGGTGGCCGACGGCGGCCCGTGGATCACCACTTGGCCGGTCAGCACATCGAACTCGATCCGCAGCCGCTCCTGGGCGGACAGGTCGAGCGTATACACCACCACGTCGCGGTTGGTGTTGGCCGCCGCCATCAGCTTGGGGCCGTACAACCGCTTGAGGGCTTTCTGCACCTCGACGGACGAGGTACGCAATTGCATGATCTGGCCCTGCCCGGCAGTGGTCGTCAGCAGACCGAAGTTGGCACCACGCGGTGTGGCAGGCGCGGGGCCAGGTTGCGGAGCATGTGCCGGGGCGGCAGCAGCAGCGGTGGGCTGAGCCGGCTTGGACTCGGCCACGCCGATGAACTTGGAGATTTCCGACTGCATCGCCGCCGGGGCCACGACCAGAAGCTGCTCGTTGCGGGCGTCGGCAGCCACGCGGGCGCCATACGGTCCGAACCGGTCGCGAATCGCCTGGCTCATCGGCTCCAGTTGCGCCGCGGGAGCCGGGTAGGTCTGCAAGGTTGGCGGACCAAGCTGGGCTTCCGCCTCGCGGTCGATCGATTGCACCACGTCGGCCGCCAGTCGCTGCACGTCCTCACCGCCGTGCACAATGATGACGTTCTGCGTGGGATCGATCGCCACGTTGCCCTGCAGCGACGCGCTATTCAGCCAATGCACCACGGCCGGCTGAACATCTTGCGCCCGGGCGAACTTGAGCGAGTAGACGCGTGCCTGCTGCGTAGTCGCACCCTGGTTCGACGGCACCGCCGCATTCCCCACCGGCACGCCGCCAGCCTGGGCGACATTGCCTCCGGGGGCGACGATGGTCGGCGCCACGTGTGCCGCGGGCATGACAGCACCGCCAGCAGGCGGGAATACGCCCGGTGGCATGGGCTGCCCCATCGGCGCGGGCCCCTGCCCAAGCGGCATCGGCGGCGCGAACTGGTTGGGTGCAGGTAGCTGGCCACCGGGATGAGGCCCAGCCGGGACGAAGCCCTGTGGGCCTGGTCCGGCCGGAAACGGTTCCGCGGCCAGTGGAGTCGCTAGCAGCGACAGGAGCGCGGCGCAGCCACATAGCGCCCGCTTCGTGGGTCCAAATGTTGGCACGTGCATTCGTTGTAACTCATGCCTCAGGGCGCCCCCCCTGGAACTGAGTTGACAGACTTTGAGGCGTTTGGCCTGCAAAGTCCGCGTACCTCATCAATTCGGCATGATGAAATCGCCGCTAGAGAAAAGCCTTGCCGATTTTGCAAACTTTGACGGCGACAGCGGCCAGAGGGGGCCGGCGGCGGCATGCTCTTATGACTGCCGTGGGGGATGCTGTCATGCTGTCGAATGGTTGCCAGCGTACGTCGCGCACCGCCCCAGCGGCTGGCATGCATCGGTGCTTGTAAAGATTGCAGCCGGCCAAGACGCCAGCATGTCTCATTGGTGTGTGCTGGCACGTGGCGAAATGGCCAGAAAACAGGCGTAATTGCGCCGATTTTGGCCCGACTGGGTTTGCCTTGCAGCGGCGCTTGGCATATCGTTTGCCGCTCCCATTGCCCTTCGCCCGCATGGCCGCCGCCAACGCTGTTGCTTTCGCCGGCATGCGCTCATCACATCGAGGATTCTTTGATGAAACGGATTCTGCCCCTGGGCCTGTGCGCGACACTATTGGTTGCGTTGGGGTGCCATCATCGTCCGGTCTGTCCGGCACACTGCTGGACACCCTCGCCCGCCTGCGCCGTTCCTGCCTGCCAACCGGCTTGCCCTCCGGTGGTGCAAAGCGCGCCGGTGACGTACGGGCCGTAAGGCCTGTCGTGCTTGTCGCTGCTCTGCCCTGCCCTGAAAGCATGACGCTGGCGGTAGCGTGCTCGTTCCCTTTGAACCGCCGCTTCGCTACACTGCGGCGCGCGTGGTTGCTTTAGCCAGCTTTGGCGACTGGAAACGCTCATAGGATGGGGGACGAGCAATGGTCCGTGGAGTAAGTACGTGGCGGCGCACTGCGCTGGCCGCCTGGTTGGTGGTGGCTTGCCTGACGCCGGCGCCATCGCAAGCCGACGAGGGCATGTGGCTGTTCAACGAACTGCCACGCCAGTACTTGAAAGAGAAGTACGGCTTTGAGCCGAGCGACGCCTGGCTCGAGCACCTGATGAAGTCGTGTGTGCGGTTCAACTCGGGCGGGTCGGCTTCATTCGTGTCCGCCGATGGCCTGGTGCTGACCAATCACCATGTCGGTGCCGACACGCTGCATAAGCTGTCCACGCCGGAGCGGAACCTGTACACCGACGGCTTCTATGCCGCCAAGCTTAGCGACGAGCTGCCTGCTCCGGACCTGGAATTGAACCAACTGGTGTCCATCGAGGACGTGACCGAACAGGTCAACCGGGCGGTCACCGCAGGGATGCCGCCGGCCGAGGCCGCGCAAGCCCGTCGGGCTGCCATGGCCAAGATCGAACAGCAATCGCTGGAACAGACCGGCCTGCGGAGCGACGTGATCACGCTCTACGGCGGCGCGAAGTATCACCTCTATCGCTATAAGCGGTATACCGACGTACGGCTGGTCTGGTCGCCCGAGGAAGCAATCGCCTTCTTTGGCGGAGACGCCGACAACTTTGAGTATCCGCGCTACTGCCTGGATGTATGCCTGTTTCGTGTTTATGAAAACGGCAAGCCAGCCAAGATTGAGCACTATCTGAAGCTTTCAGATGGTTCCCTCAAAGAGGAAGAACTGGTTTTTGTCGCCGGCAATCCAGGCAGCACCAATCGTATCTATACGGTTGCGGCGCTGGCCTATCTGCGTGATACCTGGCTGCCGTACTATATGAATTACCTGCGGCGACAGGAAATCCTGTTGCAGCAGTTCGGTCTGGATGGCGTGGAACAAGAGCGACGCGCCTCTGACGAATTGAACTCCATTCAGAATGGCCGCAAGGCCATGTCCGGCTCGTTGAGCGGTTTGCAAGACCCAGGCTTCTTCCGTACTAAGCGGCAGCGCGAGGCGGAGTTGCGGGCGGCCATCGCCAAGCATCCGAAGCTCAAGTCGTACGAAACCGCGTTTGACGAAATTGTCGAAGCCCAGAAGCGCAAGGCTCAACTGCAAGGCAAGGCCCCCGCACTGAACGGCCGGCTGTTTGAGATCGCCCAGACGCTGGTGCAGATGGCTGCCGAAGATACCAAACCCAGCGATGAGCGGCTCCGCGAGTATCGCGACTCTAACCGCGAGTCGCTGCTGCAAGACTTGTATTCCACCGCGCCCATCTACGCCGACCTGGAGCAGGTGAAGCTGGCCGACTCCATCGCCCGCATGGTCGAACGTTTCGGCGGCGATCACCCGCTGGTGCGTAAGGTGCTCTCCGGCAAGAGTCCCACGGATCGGGCAGCGGCCCTTATCGCAGGCACCAAGCTGTTCGATGTGGCGGAGCGCAAGAAGCTTGCCGAGCAAGGTCAGGCCGGCATTGAAGCCAGTAAAGATCCCATGATTGTGCTGGCCCGGCTTGTGGACCCACGCACGCGAGAGATCCGCAAAGAATCGGAAGAAATCGCCGAGATCGAGCGGCAAGCGTACGCCAAGATCGCCCAGGCTCTGTTCGAGCTGAGCGGCACGGCCGTTTATCCGGATGCCACGTTCACGCTACGGCTGGCTTTCGGACCGATCCGCGGTTACCAGGAGGGCGGCAAAGCCATTCCTGCCTGGACCACCATTGCCGGTGCCTTTGAGTCGCAAAAGCAGCACGGCGATCGGGCACCCTGGAAACTGCCGGAAAGTTGGATCAAGCATCGTGACCAGCTCAACATGCAGACTCCCTTCAACTTCGTCTGCACAGCCGACATCATCGGGGGCAACTCGGGCAGTCCGGTCGTGAACCGGGCGGGCGAGCTGGTCGGCGTGATCTTCGACGGCAACATCCAATCGCTGACCGCCAACTATATGTACAGCGAGGAGCAGGCCCGGGCCGTGTCGGTGGCCATCGCCGCCATGGTCGAAGCTCTGGAGAAGGTTTATAAGGCCGAGCGGGTCCTCAAGGAACTGGGCCGCTGAGCTTCCCACCCGAATGTGTGCTAACACGGTAATGCCTGCCGCCGACGCAGCCCGTCGGTGGCAGGCGTTTTTTGTTGCGCAGCGTGCAGTTGGCGAAGGTGTCCAGTTCAAACTGCGTAACCGTTAAACTCGGCATAGCCGGCAGCATTGATGCCATCATCAAAATGAGATGCAGCCGCTAGCATCGGGTTAATAGTGGCATTCATCATAAACAGCAGTCTTTAGATGATTGCTATCAATGCCGTCATAAAGGGAGGATTTGTCTGCTGCCATGAAAGACTTCTCAAGGGATTTGCCGTGAACGCGTACGCGGCAACTTGCATTCAGATTGAAAAGATTCAAGAATGACGTGCAGGTCTGGTTTGCCAGAGAAGGACCCAAATCCC
>Ga0180216_1001341_pt1 | contig 22291 bp, 24 predicted proteins | sample eDN3rd37CBELigMG_FD_128879 | JGI IMG/M metagenome (GOLD analysis project Ga0180216, IMG submission 128879) | Enriched Miracle-Growth compost microbial communities from Emeryville, California, USA - eDNA 3rd pass 37_C BE-Lig MG (version 2)... ...
TCTCTCTCTCTCTCTCTCTCTCTCTCTCTCTCTCTCTCTCTCTCTCTCTCTCTCTCTCTCTCTCTCTCTCTCTCTCTCCCCTCTCTGTGCGCTCCGTTGCACAGCCTACCCGCTCTCGTCGGTGGGCGTGTGGCTGCGCTCCCTGCGGCTGCACAAGTACAACGACCAGCTGGCGCACCTCGAGTTCCTCGTGCTGCTGTACGTGCTGGCCCGCCTTGAGCGCCACGACGAGGTGCGGCAGTTGCTGATGCGGGGGTGCCCCGCGGTTTGCGTTCTCCGGTGCCGCGCAGGCGTGCCACGGAGGAGGACCTGATCCGGTGGGGCGTGAGCGCGCAGGGCGCGCGCCGCAAGATGCTCCTGGCCCTGCAGGCGAACGGCCAGATTCTGGCGCGCATGATCCCGCTCATTCGCGTACGTGAGCCACGTTAGTCCGACGCGGCACGATGCGCCGGTTTTGTCAGGGCGCTCATGCCCCCGCCGCAAATTTCGGATTGGCCGCGCCGCGCCGGCACAGGACGTGAGCCAGCCGGGCATGTTTCAGCACACGCTGGCGACGCTGCGCGACCTGTTCGACACCTACCGCGACCAGCAGGGCAACTACGGCGTGGTGCTGGATATCACCAGCACGTTCATGGCCATCGTCGAGCGCGGTACGTGGGGGAACACTGCACTTGGCCGCCGTGGCCATTCCACGAGCTAACGTGCCCTGCCACGTTCGGGCCTGCGGTTGGATTGCGCGGCGTTCGCAGCGTTCTGCCATCTGAGCGTGAGCGTGCCCACTCAGGAGGACCTCATGGCGCTGCTGCGCCTGGTGCGCACTGCGGTGGTCTCCAAATGCCTGCCGAAGCGGGACCACGTGCAGCTCCTCGAGTGGCGCGACGAGCTGGAGCGCCTCGCGGCCAAGTTTGGCTTCCCCGACGCGCGCCATGTCGGCGGCGGCCGCGGCAACAAGGGCGGCAGCAGCGCCGGCGGGCGCAACGCGATGCACGGTGGCCACGGCGCCCTGGGCCACGCCGGCGGTGTGCACGGCGGGCCGCACGCGCTGCCGTCCAACCCCAACGCCGCTGCGGCTGCGGCTGCGGCTGCAGCCGCCGCGGCCGCTGCTGCGGCTGCGGTCAATGGCCACGGCGGCGCGCACTCACTGCCGTATAGCCATCCCGGCGCCGGCATGCTCCCGGCGCAGATGCTGAGCGGGCATGTGCTCCCCAGCGGCGTGCCGGCGTCCCGCGGCGTCGCACCACCTGGCGCGCCGGCCGGCGGCGGCGGTGGCGGCGGCGGCGGCGGCGGCGGAAGCAGCAGCAGCACGGGGGCGATCCAGCGGCCCAGCATGTACGGCGCCGCCGGGTGGCCTCAGCCGTCGCCGCGCGCGCTGGCGCCGCGCGCCGATGCCGCCGGCGAGGACGACGACGACCACGAGATGAACCCGCAAACGCACAAGTCGATCACGGACCTGCTGAACGGCACGGACGACGACGACGACCTGGCGCCGTCGACGTCGTTCGACTTTGGCCTGTCTGGCTTCCACAACGGTCATTTCGGTATGCGCGCGGGGTCGTCCTCGCCAGTCTGACAAAGCACAGTCGCTCACGGTGCGACCGGTGCGCATTGCTGTTGCCCGCGTCCTGTGCAGGAATGGCGAACGCCCTGCGGCCGACCGGCATGCCAGGGCCGCGGCCGTTGGAGCGCGACCGCGCCAAGGCGTGACCGCGGACGGCCGGCCTGTACATAGTCGCAAGAGAACGAGGACTCGCGTGGCGCGCGTCCGCGCGTGCGAACAACAAGCGTGCGGCAGTGCCAGCGCAGCGCCGTGTACAATCTTTGAAAGGCGCAAGTGCGGATGGGCAGGCCCAACCGACGTTTTTTGTTTTCTGTCCGTGTGATCGGAGCAGTTCCGCCGGCTAGCGGCCGCTGTTATCCGCACGGTACGTAAATGCTCTCGAATGATGACCAGCACGCACATGTATTTCTTTGTTGTACGCGGCTGCCGGAGGAACGTCATGCTCGTATTTGTCTTGCGCTGTGAACGTCACATCCCCCGCGCCATTTGCGGCTGTACTCCATTATATAATTACACGGTTCGGCTGTACAGCGTCGATGCCCCTGCCGACGGCGAGGCGAGCCCCCGCGCGACGCTGTAAAACTGCGCGGTCTCGGGCGGCGTCGCCGGGGCCGACGACGGCAGGGGCGGGGGCGGCATCAGCGCCCAGCCGCGGAGGCAGCATGCGCCGCCCGCAACCAGGAGCGCGGCGGTCACGCCGCCCCAGATGGCGAGCCCAATGACCAGATCCTGACGTACCTCGTCCTCGCTGCGGTGGCTGATGAAGAACCACCGACCCACCAACCTATTTGTGAACCAGGGAAACAACAAGTTCGGCTGGAGCGTTTGCTGAGCCAAGCAGTCTGAACCTACGCTCCGCCCGCCGCGGGACCATACCCGCTGCTCAGCTGCGGCCCGCTGCCCGGCCGCTGCGACAGCACGCCGACCACGAGGGCCGGCTTGCCCACAGCGAGAACGTGCTCACGGACGAGCTGGCGGCGGCCGGTGATGGTCTCGTCCAGGTCCAGCTCGGCGTTCCGCGTGTTAACCTGCCCGGGCAGAACCCCCGCCAATACACCCTGGCGCATTTGGGTGAGGCCGAGGCTGGTCCGCCAATGAAGCGAGCGCTGGCGCGGCGTACGTCGATGCGGGCCTTGCCGAGTTTGAGGTGGAACGGCACCTCGGACGTGCGCTGGGAAGCCACCTCGCTCCGGGTCCACCACGACCGCCGCTTGTGCGTGGTGATGTGGCAGATGGCGACCTGCAAGCCGGACGCGCCCGCTGTCAGCGGCGCGTCGCAGGCGACCGTACCGCTGACCTTGGCGTAGGTGCCGATGGCGCGGTGGACGCGCGCAGCGTCGAGCGCGGCGTCGAGGTCGCCCGCGGAAGTGACGGCGCGGGCGCGGCGCAGAAGCCGGAGCTTGCGGCCGTACTGCCAGTACGTGTTGGCGGCACTGGCGAGGCTGCAGGCGAGCAGCACGCCGCCCACGGCCAGCCGCCAGGTGGCCGCTGCCGCCGCCGCGGACGCTGCCGCCGCGTCCGCGTCCGCCATCGTCGTCGTCGCCGCGGCCCGCGCCCTATGACGTCATCAACCCTTTTCTATGACATCATCAACCTTTCTGGGCCCTTCGCGGTATGGGCGTCGTATGGGACGCACACCGGCAGAATCGCCACAATTCTGCCGCTCTGCCGGTGGAGTCGCGCCAAAAACGGCGACGGGACGGCGCGCGGGCGAGGAAGAGGACGAGAAAGAGCACGACGCCACAAAGAGCACGCGCGAACGGGAGCAGGAAGAGGTTGGCCGACAGCCGGTGGCGAGTCGCACTGCACCGTTTCATGCTGGCACTCTGCTATGGGTTGAAAGAAATCCTGCCGAACTCGACCAACGGAGCGGCAAGGTCCGGCGTGCGCCTTTTTTTGCGGACTTTGTGCGAGCCTTGCCTTTGGCTAACCTAGGATGGAAGGGACTGGCGCTGCGTTGTGCCTGCTAGATGGACAACAACGCCGGCCGGCCGCCGGCGCCGGCTGGGCCGGGTGCGGGCGCCGCCAAGGTACGCACGGCGCCGGCCTCCAAGAAGACGGCGTTCAACGACGACCTGACCTTGCGCCAGCGGCAGCGTATCGCCTTGCCCTGCCGCAGATTGACAAGAGCAAGCTGCAAGCGTTCGCCCTGGCCAAGAAGACGCCGTTCCAAAAGCACAAGGAGGAAATGGAGGAGCGCAAGCGGGTGCGTCGCGATCGGCGCCCGTTCGGGAGCTATTTTGACACGGATGTTCACCCGGCCACGTACGGCACGGCGCCCCCTATGGACGGTCTCGACCGACAGCGCGAAGCGGAGGAGGCCGCGCGGGTCTACGCCGAGTTTGCGTCGTCCTTTGACGACGACGGCGGCGGCGGCTTCAAGGCGTTTGTTCGCGGCGAAAAGATCAACGCGCCGCCAGGTACGCCGGGGCGCCCAACGGCCGCGTCCGCTTGGCTGGCGTCCACACCTAACAGGGCGTGTGCCGAACGCTCGGCACCTGCACTGGTCCATTAGGGCAAAATGAAGCTCCAACGAAGCGCGAGATCTACCGGCCGCCGTCCATGGTGGCAGCGGCCTCGACGCCGCCGGCACCGCCCACCCCGGCGGCGCCCCCTGCTGCGGCTCCGCCGACCGCCGCGAAGGCGGCGGCCGTAGCGGTAGCGGCCTCGTCCAGTGCACCGGCGCCTGCGCCAAAACTGGCCGCAGCGGACGATGACAGCGACGACGTAGGCGGAGCAACCTAATACCTGGAACCGGCGCTGGCGAGCCGAAGCGCGTGGCTCACACGCGCCCCACCTGTCGTGCCGTCGGCTCGGCTGCACAGGAAATGGCGCAGAAGCGTGCCCACCTTGCCAAGAAGCGCCGGCAGCTGGACGAGTTCCTGGAAGAAATCAAGCAGTGCGTGGCCGGCCAAAGACTAGTGTGCGCAAAACAATGACGGCTCAATTTTCGTTCGCTGTTCTACCCGGACGGATCTCTCGGATGACAGGGATCTGGCGACGCGCGAGGCCGAGGCCAAGATGCCCCGCCTGGACTACGCGGACCGAGCACGTACGGCCCTGCGCAAATTCTGCGTGCTGCGGGCGCACAGCTCTCTCTTTTTAACAGAGGGAAACTCCATGAGGGCCTGTTGTGGACGCACAGGCGAGGAGCGCTTCCGATCGGGCGACCCGACCACGACCAACCTCTTCCTCGGCAGCCTCAACCCATCGGTAAGGGGCGCGGGCGAGCGGGAGTCCGTCGGCGGCGCGCATGCCACGGCTAAGCCGCATTCTACACGCTTAAATCTTGCGGTGGCTATCCAGCTGACGGAGGACATTCTGTGCCGCGAGTTTGGCAAGTACGGCGCGATCGCGTCGGTCAAGATCATGTGGCCGCGCTCGCAGGAGGAGAAGGACCGGAATCGCAACACGGGCTTTGTGAGCTTCATGACACGCAAGGACGCAGAGGCCGCCTTCCGCGCCATGGACGGTACCGAATTGCAGCTGCCGCGCGTGCTCGAGGACGGGCGAGTCTGACATTGCTTCGATGTCTGCGCGGCTATTCACCACCCAGGGAAGGAGTTTTACGGCCACCGCATGACCATCAGCTGGGGCAAGGCCGTGCCCATTCCTGACAAGCCCCTGTTCGGTGCGACCATGGGGCAAGCCGAACCGGAGCGCACGATGTGCGCGACTGACCCCCTGGCCGAGTGCCCGTGGCGGCGGTGAACGGAAAGTAGATCCGGCCCACAAGGATGCTGCGGCAGGTGCAGCAGCGCGCCTGCCCTTCAATGCGCAGCCCGTCCTGCGGCTCCGTACGCGGAAGTATGACTGCAGTAGAGTGCACGGCAGGCTGTCGCACTAAGTCATGTACGCATCGTTGCACCCTCCGCTTGTGCGGAACTAGGCGCACTGGCCAGCACCAATCTGCCGCCCGGTGTTATGGCGCCGCCGGTCGGTCCCTTTGCAGGCGCTGCGTAGTAAGACTGGTCGTGGTCCTAACCGGTTTGTCGTTCTTTCTTGTCCGCTCTATGCAGGCACCGACCGGCGGCGATCTCTTTGAGGTCACGGTGGTGGTGCCAACCGACGTCGCGCTCCGCCGCCGCATCCACCGCACGATCGAGTTTGTGGTGAAGCACGGCGCCGAGTTTGAGGTACACCAGTGGCCCCCGCCGGCGGATGCGCGCAGCTGCCAGGGCGCTCATGCAGTAAAGCGAGGCGTGCTGTTCGCCGCTTTATGCAGGCGGCGCTGATGGAGCGCGAGGCTGGCAACCCCGACTACGCGTTCCTCTTTGACCACTTTGTACGTGCGCTGTGCAGCAGCGTCATATCACCTGGCGTACCGCTACCCACAAACCACCCGAGCCCTCTGGTTGGTGCGGCGGCGGCGGCCAGTCCCCGGCGCACGTGTACTACCGCTGGAAGCTCTTCTCGATCCTGCAGGGCGACCAGCCCAACAAGTGGCGGCCGGACCCGTTCCACCTGTTTGCAAACGCGCCGCTGTGGGTACCGCCGCCGGTGCCCGAGTCGCCGGGATCTGCCGCGGCGCCGGCATCGTCCGCGGACGCTGGGTCAGAGCAGCCGCCCGCCGAGGTGCGTCGAGGGCTCCGTGCCATGCGCGGCGATCGGACCTAACCAAACGCGGGGGAAGGGGGCATCCTGCACTAGTCCGTGCCAATGGCAGAAACCGGTGGCGCCTCCGCAGCCTACCTCACTGTTGTCCCCCAAGGACCGCGCGCGGCTCGACAACATCCTGCTGCACTTGTCCATGGAGCGCGCGTCGATTGCGGAAGGCATGCTGTTTGCGCTCGACCATGTGGAGGCGGCCGATGAGGTGCGTCAACCGCGCCAGCCGTGCTTCAGCGGCTGCGCGAATGGAGCGTGCTCAGCGCGCTTCTGCCCGGTGTTGGAATTGGGACGGCAGATTTTGGACGTCATCGTCGAGTCGCTGCTACACCGCGAGACGTCGGTGCCGGCTAAGCTTGCGCGGCTCTACCTGCTCTCGGACATCCTCCACAATTCGGCCCTGTCCATCCCCAACGCCTGGAAGTACCGCTCAAGGTGTGCCCATAGATCGCCGAACCGACAATGGAAGAGCTTGCCGGGCAGGCTGACGCGGTGTCCAACCCCCGCATGGGCGAAGCGTGCTGCGGGCAGGCTGGAGACCAAGGCGCAGTCGGTGCTGGAGCACCTGGGCAACGTCTTCCGCGCCGTGCCAGGACGGCTCAAAGTCGAGCACTTGAAGGTACGACCGCGTCGGCTGAATGGGCAGGCAGCAGCGGACAGCGCAGATATCAATGGCGCCAACATGCTGTCTGTTCTACGTAGGGCCTCGGTCGCCCGCAGAAATACGTGATCAACGTGATCAACGTCTGGGAGCGGTGGATGGTCTACCCGCAGCCGTCGACGCAGCGGTGGCGGTCCGCGTTCCTCCTGGCGGTCAGCAACCGTGGCGCCACCATTGACCTGCCGGAGAAGCTGAGCTTTGCGGCCAGCGAGGCGGAGCGGCTCGAAGGGCCCAAGCCGCGCCCGAGCTCGGCCGGCCCGCCGCCGCCCGCGCCCGCGCCCGCGCCCGCGCCCGCGGACGACGGCCGTCCCCGTGCGCCGTCGCCCTCCGAGCATCGCAGCGCGCCGCCGAGGGGGCAACCGTCCGGCCCTCCGCCGGCGGTCACTGGCAGGGAGGCCGCCGCTGCCGCCGCGGAGGAGGAGGAGGAGGACGACATTGACGGCGTCCCCATCGACGACGACGACGACGACGAGGACATTGACGGTGTCCCCATCGGCAACGTGTAGAGTACAGCATGAGACCGCTAGATTACACTGTACAACACCTCACGCCAATGTACAGTAGAGTACAGCTTCCTCAAGCCAGGTGCGCCAGCGGGAGCAGCTGCTGTGCCGTGATGGACCGCCGACAGAACGGGCATTCCGGCTGCGGCGGCGCGCGTACACCCGGACCGACGCGTTCATGGTGTCAGCCGCCAACCCTCCTGCGACCAGGCAGCCAACATGGCCGGGCGCACCTTGCTGACGACCCATTTGCAGACGCACGCCCAGCAAAAGAGGTGGCCACACGGCGTGGCGGTGGGCACGTCGCACGGCGAGAAGCAGAGCATGCACGGCGGCGCGTCCAGCTCCGGCTCCGCCGCGGCCGCCGCCGTGGGTGCCGACGGGGCCTTGTCGCTGAGCGCCGCGGTGCCCAATGGCGGCGACGTTGCGCTGGGCAGTCGGGCGCGGAGGTGCTGCGCGAGCCGCAGGGCCAGCTGCACGGCAATGGGGACGCCCAGGATCTCGTAGCTGACCCGCTCCTCGCCGCGCCGAATGGCACGGCCAAACATCTGCGTGCAGCCAGCCCAGGCGCCTCTACGCAGGCCCGGTCAGCGGCGCCGGCCACCGCGGAAAGTGCGCCCTGTGCTCCGAGCCGTACGTAGCGCAGCCCGGCCGCGCGGTGCGACATGTAGTAGAAGGCGCCAACAAAGTAAAAGACCATCAGGTGCGCCGGGCTGAGCGTGTCGTGCAGCACGGCCTGGAGCCGCGACGCCCACGCGCCGAGCCGCGCCCACAGGCTGCTGTCCGCCGACCCCGCTGGCGCCGCGGCCGCCGTGTCGGGGGCGCGCCGGGCCAGCGTGATGAGCAGGTAGGGCGCCGCGGCGTGCAGGACGACGTGCACCATCCGTTGCTGTCGCGTCCGCGGCACCGGAGGACCACGCGAGCTGAGGTCAGCAGGACGCGCCGCGGCCTGTGCCGACGCGTCGATGGGAGGCGGACCAGCACGGAGGCCGGCTCGGCGGTGCGGGCGTCCACGGTGACGAGGTCGCAGTACTCTTCGCCCAGCGTCGGCCGTCCTGCCGCCGCGCCCTTCCACAACTTGCCGCTCAGCCACGCCGTCAGCCCAGGGGACGCCACTGGGCGTACGCCGGGCGGCACGCCCGCGTACCGACGCCGGTGGTGATAAGAAAGTAGGCCGCGTGGGCGGCGCCGTCCAGCGCGTTCTGCCAGGCGGCGGCCGTGCGGCTCCCTGCCGTCCTTCCTTCCTCATCAGGCCGCGGCCCTCGGGGCCGGTCAGGCGCCACCGGGACGAGATGCGCGCCCTGTTCGCCCAAGCCGCCCCGCACGTACCGACGTAGCTGGTGACGACGGTGGCGAGGTCGCGCTGGAGCTGGCCCACAAAGTCGGCGTCGCGCTGGGCGGCGCGAACGACGTCGGCCTGCGGCGCCCACGGCAGCGCCGGCGCCGGCCGCTCTGGCCGCCGCGGTGGTGCTTGCTGGCCATGGCCTTCCGGCGGCCGCGGCGGCCGCGGCGGCTCGCCTCCGCTGCTCATCGTCGCAGCTAAGGCGTTGGGGCCAATGGCCGCACGCAGCACCCCCCTCCCTGCACGGCAGCCTGGCCTCCTCCCTGCCGGGGTAGCGACGTTTGGTCTTTCATTGAATGCCGCCGTCGCCAACGTTCTTTGACTGTCCATGCACATGCCGTCCGGTACCTCACACGGCGTGCCTCCGTATCCCTGGGCCACCTGGTCGGCCTGCAGGTTCGGCCTACCTGCATAAACCTAGTACGTGAACCCACTGTCATGGGGGCAGGCGCAACGAGATACATTCAGTTCGCACACGGACGAGCATACCAGCGTACGCAATGTACACAAAGGGACACGAGCTAGTTATACAGGCGCGGCCGAGAGGAACCGCTTCGTCAGGTCGCACAGGCGCGTCAGGTGGCCGGGGCCCTGCGGCACCGACAGCAGGGCGTCCTCCAGGTCGGCGTGCCTGCGCCATGCGGTCGCGCCCGAAATCGGCCGCAGGTGCATGAGTTCCCCGGCGCCCGACCGGCATGCAACCGTCGCCATTGACCGAGACGCACCGGACGTTCGGGCTGCAGGACGCGTGCACCGCCAGCTCCGCGGCGGGGTAGCGCAGCGGCAGCTCCACGAGGATGGACAGGGTGGCGACGTTGGCGTTGCAGCCGTTGATCACGGTCACGTCGACCATGGTCGGCGCCGTCGCGATGGCCTCCGGCGCCGGCGGCAGGACGCGGATCGCAAAGTAGCCGCCGAGCAGCGTGAGCTCGCGCTCGAGCGCCTCCAGCCGGCTGACCTGCTCGGCCAGCTCGCGCAGCAGCTGCACAAGAGCCCGTTCAGCGCGTAGCACAAGCCACCGCGGCGGTGGTTAGTACGGCTGCCTCTACTACTTGCTGATCCCGCGCCCCCAGCTGAAGCGGGGCGTACGCTGCCGATGGTGCCGGTCGCAAACTGCATGTCCGGCCGGCTGTAGCGCGCCGCGAGGCTGGCCACCACGCTGGGCAGACGCACTGCCGTGGACTTGGGCCGCGGCGGGTTCGCGACGCGGGTGGGCTCGAAGGGCGTGACCGTCACCGTCGCGACGCCGGGCGTCGCCGCGTGCGCAGCGTCCACAACGACCTGCAGGCGGTTGCCAATGGTGGCCTCGAACAGCGTGGCGTTCACGCGCCGCGGCACCCACGGCACCACCGCCTGCAGCGCGCCCAGCCGCTCTGTGGGGCGCACGGCGCGAGTACGGTGACCGGGGGTGGCGCGTAAGCCGCGGCCGCTTAGGGGACAGCGTGAAGCGTTCGCGCCGCCGTCGTACCCCATGCGGCGTCGACGTCGCTCGGTGTTGCCCGCGGCGTGGACACCACCTTGGCGCGCAGCCCCGGCAGAATCTGCGGCGTTACATCCACTGGCGCGCACAGGAATCTTCTCCTCGTGAGGACGCATCCGAACAAGCGTTCATAGAGGCCAACCACAGCGTACCGCCTCCAGTTCTTGCTTGGCTTGCGACAACGTGGCCTTGGCCTGCTCGGCATCCTGCAGCACCTTTTCGTGCTGCTCGAGCGCCGGCGTCAGCTCGGCGATGCGCTCGCTGTGGTGCGCGCACCACGACAAACGACGAGCCAACAAACTGGTGAGCGCTTCCCATGGCGTCGCCACGACTGTGCATAGAGAGGCTGCCGTACTTTGCCTTGAAGAGCGCCGGGATGAGCTCGTTCACCGCCGCCCGCTCGGTCAGCGCCTGGCGGTGCAGTGCCATGCGCTCCTTGAGCGGCACGAGGACCGACTGCGCCTCGTTCAGCGCATGGGCGTCCTGGTGGAATCGCATCGCCCACGCAAGGGCACGGAGCTTGCCTTAGCGGCAACCTTCCCGGCATCGATTGCGAAGGAGCGACACGTACCCGCTCCAGACGGGCGCGGGTCTCGGCCAGCTGCTGCTGCTGCGACATCAGGACCTGCGTGCGCCACTCGTAGTAGGCCAGGCGGGCGTTCAGGCGGGCAACGTGGCGGGCTTGGCGAACCCGTTGCTGGCGGCGGCCCACCCAGCAGCACAGGGAAAAATTAAACTTGCTCTCAGCCCTGCATCTGCGCAACCGGCCCGCCTCACGCGCCGGTGCGCACCAGCACGCCCTCGAGTAGCACGGCGTCCTCGAGCTGGTAGAACAGCGGCGACGGCGACGCGGCCAGCACGTTCTCCACTTCAGCGATGCTCTGCACGGTTTGCGTCGAGTGCTCATCGAGCGCGTTGCAGCTCTGCCGACGCGACCGGCATAAAAATTAATAGTAAAAAAGCAAGAACACCAGCGTAAGCCACCAAGCTCGCACACGACATCATGCGCTGACCGCACCGTACCAAACGCAGCAGGTTCAGCTCCGGCCCCAGGACGGCGCCCAGCTTGACGCGCTCATTGGTGGCAGCTACCAACGAACGCCAACGGTAAACATTGCCATCACGAGTTAGTCTGCCTTATCCAGCTAATCCTCTTGCAAAAATGTCTCCACGCACTGGGCGGCTCGACGGGCTCGGTGACGGCGCCGCCAAAGGACTGGCGGTTGAGCGTCTGCGTCGCGCCCTCGAGGAAGCGCACGCCGGTGATGGCCAGGACCTCCTCCAGCGTGGCCGCGACCGGAGCGCCGGCGGCGGCTGGGTCGTTCTCGTCAGCGGCCGGCGCTTCGGTGGCCTCGACGGCTGGCTGCGGGGCCGGGGCCGCGGGCGTGCGCATCGGCGTCGCCACGGTCAGGTGCAACCGGCGGACGGACGCGGGCGTGGGCACCGTGATGGCCGCCGGCGTCGGCGCCGTGGCGGGCGTCGGCACGCCCTGGAAGCGCGCGCTCGCCGGCGTCATCAGCGTCTGGAAGCGCGCGCTGGCGGGCGTCGTGAGCGCCTGCACGCGACCGCTGGCCGGCGTCGTCAGCGGCTGCGACCGCACGCTCGCGGGCGTCTCCGACGGCGTGGCGCTGCCGCTCGTGTCGGACTCGGCGGCCGTCGGCGTGGCCTCAGTGGCCGTCGGCGTGACGTCGGCGACCATGGGGGTGGCCTCGCCGGCGGGCGCCGACGCCAGCGTCGGCGGCGCGGGCGTCTTGAGCAGCAGCTCCTCCTCGATCTGCGAGACAATCGCGGTGGCGCCGTTGTCCGAGGACGACCGCGCGGCCGCGGCGCCCTCCGACGGCGCCGGCGACGCCAGCAGCCACATCGTGCTGTCCCGGTCGACCGCGGCTGGCGTCGCGCTGCTCAGGCGCAGCGACCGCGCCGAGGCCGGCGTCGTCACCGTCGATGCGCCCGGCGCCACATCGGTCTCGGCCGCCTCCATGCGGCCAACGGCCGGGGTCGTCTCCATGGCATCGTCAGCGTTGGCCGGCTGGGGCGCGCCCGGAGTCGCTTGGCCGAGCAGGCGGCCCACCTCGTCGAGCATCTCGGTGTCGTCGGCCGCCCGTGCGGTGGCGGGCGTGTCGACGATACCGCCGACGGCGCGCGTCATCTCCATGTCGTCGGCCAGTTTCGCCGGCGTCGCCTGGGCGCTGACGATGCCGCCGACCGCGACGGTCATGTCCATGCCGTCGTCCGCCTTGTCCTCGGCGGCGGCCTTGTCTTCGGCGGCGCGCGCCAGCGGCAGCCCCAGCGGCAGGCGAGCGATCGACTTGCGGCCGCGCGTCGACGGCCGCGGGCGCGCCTTGAGCGCCGCCGTCGCGCTGGCGGCGGCCACGATCCCGCCGACCGAGCGCGTCATCTCCATGTCGTCGGCCTCGTCGTCCTCCTGCGACTCGAACACGACCTCCTCGGACGCGGGCGCGGGCGCGGGCGTCGCCTGCTCCACGATGCGGCCGACCGCGCGCGTCATCTCCATGTCGTCGTTGTCGTCGTTGTCGCCGTTGTCGGCGTCGTTGTCGGCGTCGTCGGCCGGAGCGGCATCGGGTGCGGCGGGAGTGGCCGCCATGCCCGGCGTAGCGAGGATGCCGCCGATGGCGCGCGTCATCTCCATGTCGTCGTGCGCCTCGTCCGCACGCTCCGCCACGGGCGTCGGCGCGGCCGGCGTGCCCGGCGTGGCGAGGATGCCGCCGACGGCGCGCGTCATCTCCATGTCGTCGTGAGCAGCCGCCGGCGACGGCAGCACCGGCGTGGCGAGGGCGCTGACGATGCCGCCGACCGCCACGGTCATGTCCATGCCGTCGTCGTGGGCCGCGCCGGTGTCCTCCGCATCGCGGAACGCCGCGACGCCCGCCGGCAGGCGCGCAATGGACCGCCGGCCGCGGACGGTCGTCGGCTTGCCCGATGCCGGGGTGGCGGCGGCGCTGCTCACGGCCGCGGGCGTGCCGGTGGCCGCGGCGACGATGCCGCCGACCGCGCGGGTAAACTCCATGTCGTCCGCGGCCGGCGCGGCCGGCGTCGCGGGCTGCGCGGCAGCGACGATGCCGCCGACGGCGGCAGTCATGTCCATACCGTCGTCGTTGGTCTGCTCCTCCTCCGCCTCCTCGGGATCCATGTAGACAGACGGGATGGTCCCTAGGCGCGGCGTCTTGGCGATGGACGGGCGGCGCAGCACCGAGGCGGCGTCGCTGGTGCGCTTGAGGCCGCCGGGGCGGGCCGAGCCGCCGACGAGCGGCAGGACGGCCGGCGCGCGCGCAAGCTGCGCCGCCAGGCCCAGGCTCGTGGTCATGTCGGCGGGCACGACGCCTGTGACGTCCTCGTCGTCCTCGGCGGCGCCGGGGGCGACCGGTGTCGTGGTGACAGCGGCCAGCACGGCCGCGCGCTGGCGCGTCGTGCGCTGCACGCCCTCGGTCATGGCGCGGATGGTCGCCTCGGGCAGCGGCGCGGCCCGCGCGGGGCCGACGTCGGTCGCGCCGGCCGCCGGGCCATTGTCGAGGCCCTCGATGGGGCTGTGGCGGTCAAGCTGGTCCGTCCAGTTCTCCTTGTCAAAGGTCCTGCGTGCGCGTGGCCAAGTTAAAAAAAACAGTGCGAATGCTGGCGAGAGTGAGCGCGGGCATCCTCTCTCTCGCTCTGCGTGCCGCGCGAGCGGCAGGCGCACCGAACGGTCTTTTGGGTGGCGAACGATACGCGGCGACCTGCAGACGGCCGCGGCTTGGACGACTTTTTCCTGGCAGCCGTGCCGCCCGCAGCGCGCACAACGCGGAAGGGAGCCGGTGAGCATGGGCTTCAAGGGCGCGTGCGTGCACATTGGTCAAGACACGTACAGCGAGCTCTCGACGGTGCGCGGCGTGGAGTCGCTGCTGGCGTTCGCCGCGATGTTGGGGTCCTGGCGGCGCAGGCCGCCCACGGGAGGCGCCATGGCGTGTGGACCGGGCTGCGGCACCCCGGTCGTCGTCGGGCGTGAATTGCCGATGACCAGCGGTGAAGCAACGTGGAGGTGTGTGGCCGTGGGGGTGGTCGGTCCGCTTCCAGTCGTCGCCGTCGTGGTCGCGGCCGTTGATCCCGGGGCGGTTCGTGTGCCGGCCGCGTGTTGTGCGCGCCGTACGTTTTTTGGCGCGCACTTTTTTTTGGGTGTGCGCGAGTGATTCTGCCGTTGTTCTGCCGCTGCGGCCGCCAGCGACGCCGCTGCGGCTCGCGCCGATTCCACCCCAGTCTGCCACTGTTCTGCCGTTTCGCGGGTTTGAACGTTGGCGCCATTTTGGAAACGGTACTATCCACCTGGACTAATACCGTTTTTAGCATTAGTGACGTCAGGTTACTACAGCATATGATGTCATCAGATGACCTCATCGCCTCTTGCGCGCGACACGGCGGCGGACGGACGACGACGGACGACGACGATGGCGCCCGCAACGGCCGCGCCGGCGCCGGCGCCGGCGCCGGCCGAGCCCAACGGCGCCGCCACGGCCACCACCGCGACGACCAGCAGCAGCAGCGGTAGCACGAGCACCAGCAACAACGCGGCGCTGCACACGTGCTGCGCGCCCGGCTGCAGCAACCCGGCCAAGCTGCAGTGCCCGACGTGCCTCAAGCTGCACATCCCGCAGGCCCTGCCGCAGAGCTACTTTTGCTCGCAGACGTGCTTCAAGGGCGCGTGGACGGAGCACAAGATTCTCCATCACCTCCCGCTCAGTACGCACGTGCGTCGACGTCGTGCGTCCGTCGCGCGGTCCGGGCTGACCACGTGTGCCCCGGTCGGGGCGCCTTGGCGCGCGCGCGCTCCGCGCAGACGAGAGCAAGGAGTATACGCCGTGGCCGTTCTTCAAGTTCACCGGCCCGCTGCGCCCCTGGCCGGTGACGCCGCGCCGGACTGTGCCGCCGCACATCCAAAAGCCCGACTACGCCGACACCGGTAGAGTCCACGCGCCTCTCTTGCCGGGGATGCAGCTTATCAGCGCTGACCTTGTCGTGTTGCGTCGCTCCGTCTGCGGTTGGGCCGCGCCTCACAGGCGTCCCGCGGAGCGAGCTGCAGGATCGGGGCTCGCCCATGCGCGTGCTGACGCCGGAGCAGATCGAAAAGATGCGCACGGTGTGCCGGCTGGGCCGCGAGATTCTCGACATTGGCGCCGCCGCCATCCGGCCGGGCGTGACGACGGAGGAAATTGACCGGATCGTCCACGAGGCCACCATCGCGCGGAACGCCTACCCGTCGCCGCTCAACTACAACGGCTTCCCAAAGTCGTGCTGCACGTACGTGCCGCGCCCTAATGGCGGAGCCATCACCCGCAGGAGCTCACGCGCGCAGGCGCCACGACGGCTTGCGGCGCGCCCCTTAGGTCGGTCAACGAGGTGATTTGCCACGGCATTCCGGACCTGCGGCCGCTGCAGGAGGGCGACATTGTCAACCTCGACATCTCCGTCTACTACGACGGCTTCCACAGCGACCTGAACGAGACCTTTTACGTCGGCGCCGTGAGCGAGCGCGCCCAAAAGCTCGTGAACGTCGCGCGCGAGTGCCTCGAAAAGGCAATCGCCATGGGTATGCGCCGACGAGAAGAAGAACGCGGCCTGTATCGGTGCGGACCCTGGCTTACCGAGTGTTGGCACCAACTTTTTGGCACCGTCGTGCAGTGAAACCCGGCACGCCGTACCGCGATCTGGGCAACGTCATCCAGAAGCACGCGGACGCGAACGGCTTCTCGGTCGTGCGCACCTTTTGCGGCCACGGTGTCCACTGGTACGGCCCCCGCGGCGCACTGCGGCGTTTCGGCGCGCGTGGCCATTTAACATCCCCGGGCGGGATTGCGCGCGCGGGTCTGGGCGATCGCAGGCTCTTCCACACGACGCCCAACATCCCGCACTATGCCAGTACGATCGAGCGCCCCTCGGTGGCGCGCAAACATGTACTCGTGACGCTGACGCCCCGACGGGTCTAGCGTACGTGCGGCTGACATCGCCGCGCCCCAGAGAACAAGGCGACGGGCGTCATGAAGCCCGGCCACGTGTTCACCATCGAGCCCATGATCAACGAAGGCACGCCCGGGCCTGGTCTCGCTGGGCGGCGCTCCCCTGCCCCCCGCTAACGTCGAACCGACCCATCTGTTCAGTGGCGACGCTGCGCAGGCACGTACGAGGACGAGCAGTGGCCCGACGACTGGACCGCGGTGACGGCGGACGGCAAGCTGTCGGCGCAGTTTGAGCACACGCTCCTGGTGACCGAGACCGGCGTGGAAATTTTGACGGCGGCGTCCGGTTCCGACTCGTCGTTCATCTCGACGTCCATGAACGCCAAGACGCTGGCCGAGGCGGCCGCCGCCAAGGCCGCCAAGGCATCACCCTGAGCCGTGTACAAAAAAAGGGAACTGCAGCATATTCATTTCCAAGTATCTGTACATGGTGCGACGGCCGCGGCCGCGCTTAGCTGTAGGATAGCGACGCGTTCCCTTCCAGCAGCTCCGTGGCGAGGTTGTAGAGGCCCACGACCGTGCCGCCGATCGCGGCCGCCAGCGCCGCCGGCTTGACGCCCGCTGTGGGGAGTCAGGGGGCATGCGACGCTGTCGCGGGTTGCGGTCGATGAGCGGAGGCGCTGAGCACGTTTGGCTCCCGCGCGCTCGCCACGTACCGCTCGACTTGAAGACGAGGCCCGTGATGGTGCCCGCGGCGATGTGGTTGAACACGTCCGTGTCGCCGCGCACCTTCTCCAGCGCGCCGTCCGCAAAGTGGTACATGACCGCTGGCGCCGTCGGTGCCCCCGATCCGGGAGGGGGGCAGAGGGTGCGCATAAGCGTCGTGGCGCCAGCCCCGCGGTGCTTCGCGCTTGCGCAGGTGCTGGCGCAGCACCGCGTACCGAGCACGCCCATGGAGTTGCCCAGGAACGGCCCGCGCCGGGTCACGCTGTTCAGCACGCTGTTGATGCGCAGGCGCCCCGTGGTGCCGTCGGGATGGCGCAGGCCCTCCCAGAAGCCCCACACGCTGCCAGCAGTAATACCTGCGCCCGCTCGCGTGCCCCGCGCGTTCGTTCCGTGCGCGCGGCGCGTTGAGCGGCGGGCGCTAATAAGTAAGACGCCAGCGACCCCCGAGCGCGCGACGCCGAACCGATAAGGTAGCTTGTGCCGACGCCGTAAAAGAGGCGCTCGTTCCAGCCGCGGCGGCGCACGCCGTTGACGGTGTCCTCCTTGAAGAGGATGTTGGAGCCGATCAGGCCCGCGCTCGGCCCGAGCTGCGCGGTGCTGAGGCGGCTCTGGCCGAGCTGGCCGAGGGTCGACTCGATGCTGATGTTGGTCGGGTCGTAGCTCGGCGGCGCGTCGCCCGTGGCGTCGCGCTTCTCGCGCGTCGACGACATGGTGTCCTTCGGCAACGGCGTCCGCACCCGCCCCGGCGGCTGGTGCGCGTCCTTGGGCGTCCGGGCGGGCAGGAAGACGAGAGGCCGAGGGTGCGTTTCCGTCGTCGCCTCAGCGCCGCCACATGGTCAGCGAGCACGTGAGCAGCGTGAGCACGTGTGCGTGTGACGTCATCGATTGGGTGCTCTGCGGGCTACGCCGCTCGGCGCGGAAAAACCTGCTCTGGCGCGAAAAAAAATACTCTGCCGCGATTCCTGCTGATTTCTGCCGCCGTTCTACAAGTTTTTGGGGGCGCGCCCCAAAGGTAAAGCGTCGGGTTTCTGCCACGATTCCTACCATCTTCTAGCGCCATTCCACCGATTTTCAGCCCACCACCTCACGCCGACGGGATTTTTTTCCCTGCACTTCTCTTCTTTCCCCTTCGCCTCAGCGCCACAGCTGTCGCCTGCCTCGCCACCGCGCGCTTTCTTGGACAAGTGACATTGGAGAGTAAGGAACAAGGAAGTGGTGCTCTCTTTCTGGCACCTTCTGTTGTGCACCTTTGTGCGGCACTTGTGGCGGCTCGGTTGTTGCTCTTTCTGTCTCAGTTCCGCTAGCCGTTTGTTGTCGCCGTATCGCGTCTTGTTCGTAGGCATCACCGTGCACGGCCTTGTGAAAGCGTTGGCAGACTGTACCACTCGATCAAGCTATGCGCAAGACTACCTCGCGGTAACGGCTGTCTAGCTCAACTTGTGGTGGTTTGCTCTTTTTCGCGTGCCTGCGTTTTTTGGGCATGACATGACGATCGAAGCCCGGCGTGAGCACCCTACGTAACCTTGCACGACAGCCGCTCGCACCGGAAGTACGGCGAGAAGTCGCCACGCCGCTATAGTCAGCACTGCACGCAGTTTCATCTACAACTGGTGCACTGCAGAGGCACCGCGGAGGCACCGCTGTCGCGACCCGTAAGCCTTTTGGAAAGGGTTGTGCAGTGCGTATAATTGGCGATCCCGCCCGTTTACGAAAGCGGGTGCAACCGCGAGACGTTATTGCGCCACCATAGTAGCACGCAGTTCATTAATACCTCGTGCGCGGTTGTTGCACAACAGTCATATGCGCCTACTGGGACTACTTCGAGCGTTTCATTTCCCGTCGGACACGCGCCGTTACCTTTTGACATTGCCAATAGGCCTATAACTTCACCGCAAGTTTAACCTTGCACGGCCCCGCAGGGTCTATCGCAGGCTATGATGGAGGTGCTGCGAGTGGTTGAGCTTGTCCAAAGTGGCCAAAGCATGGCCGACATCTGTGCCTCCCGGAAAGATTCGACGTCCAACGTCAGCCAGCTCGCCAGGGACGTGCCATACATCGAACCCATCTTTTACTCTGCGGTTTACGCGACACCCCTCTTGGCGAAGTCAGCCGGCTTCTCCTCTTGCCCGCCTGCGCTGCTGCCTGAGAGGCGCCTGGAGACCGCCAAGTTTCTTTCCGAGGTGCTGACACGCGTCAACGGCCGCGGCGCACTTGATGTCCTCCTGCAGATGTCTGTGTGGGCATCCATCTTGGTGGGCCAATTGACATCCTCGGCACACACTGTTGCCTTTGCTGCGTTGGACCTTGCATTCACCCGTACGATGGGGGCCAAACAAAGGGAGCAGGGCAGCCGGACCTCGCCAGATCCAACTGGACCCACTGCGACAGCTGTGGATGTTGACGATGTCATCAAGCCAGCCGGGAACGACGATGACAAGTCCGTGTCATGGTTTTTGCAGTCATTCTGCAACCCGTCCCAATGGCCGGAGACCCAATTGATCTTCATTGCTGACACGCTGCGCAACGCAACGACGTCCTCGTCATTGGCTGATGATCCAACTGCCCTTTCGGCCCTGACAGCGCTTTACGAGCCTCTTTTTGCAGCGTCTTCGGACGCAAAGTCAACCTTGGTCGCGCTGGACATTCACGTTTACCTCTGGCAGTTGTCACTCATGAGGACGCGAGATGAACTGGTGCGGTCCAAGGCACTTGGCTGCCTTGCCAGACTGATCTACGGCCTGGGCCGGGATCACGAAGCACTGCACTACCTGGAGCATGCAGTGCTCGCTGGTGATGGAGGCACGTACGCGTCTTGGTGTGACGAGCAGCCACTCGCTGGCAGCGCGTTTCTGTTCTTCGCGAACTTGCTGCACAGCCGGCCGGCAGTGTTGGACAAGATCAAAACCGCGGGGATCGGGGGAAGCATGCTGAAGACGTTGCGTCGCATACCTGACGTGGATACTGCCAAAACTGCCGCGACCTTTGGCAACGTTTACCTCAATGCGCTGCGAGAACAGCAGCGCGAAGGCAGCACAAAGGTCGTGATGGAGATGGCCGATGCAGTCGTGGTTGGCCTGACCTTGACTCCTTCCCTGACGTTGGCACAGCGAAATGACGCCTCCCTCCGGTTGGTGGAAAAGCTGCTTCGCTGTGTCAACTCCATCTTGGCCTTCAACCTCTCTCCGGCCACGACCCTGATCAGCACGCGCGCGAAACCGATAATCATGCAGTATACTGCGATTGATCGGTGTGGCGTTGCGAGTGCAGCCAAGATGGTGCTTGACTACCTGGCCTTTGGCAAGGCATCCGTTGGCGGCAGGTCAGCGAGTGCCTCTGATGGCAATGGGGGCAGTGCGCGCGTCAATGTTGCCCCGACACCAGTGTCTGCGCGAGCGCCAGACACCGCACGCCAAGGCGTGCCAGAGGCTTCTGTGGGCAATTCGGACGAGTTTTGCCGAAATGTCGATGCCGTGACGGCGCTCGTCAAGAAGCGACTGATTTGGTTACGCGCCAGTCCGATCGCAAGCAAGATCATCGACGTGTACCCTGCACGCACAGTCATTGTCGACAATGACGGACAAGCGCGGCCGTCCCACGCGTACCACGTGCGCGTGTACGTCAACGACGTCAAAGCTGCTGTGGGGTGGCCGACGCACATTTGCGACCACCTGGAGAGTGGTCAGATGGTGTTCGTCCCCTTGGAAGTGACGGCGCCAGAGGTGCCCAACTTTGGGGGCTCCATGGTCGAGGCTCTGCTCAAGTTGGGTCCGGAGGAGTTTCAGAAGCTGTACCTGCCACCCATCCCAGCGGACATGGCTGAACTTGGGAGCCGGTTCCTCGACGCGTACCAAGCGCGATTCCTGCAGATGCCGGGCGTGACGGCTGTCACGTACGACAGCGTCCGGCACACTCGGAAGGGGCCTGTGGCCGGCCCGTGCCTTGTGGCGTACGTGCGCACCAAGGGCATCCTGCCATGGAGTTCTGAGCTGCTGCCAAAGACCGTCAAGCTGATTTGGAGGCCAACGATCACATGGCCGGTCGACGTGCGTGAAGGCACATTTTCCTTCACGAGCGGCTGCGTTCCGACGGCGCAGGAGGTCGACCGGGCTGGCCTTTGTTTGGGGTACAGCATTGGCGACGGCATCCACCGGGACCATCCTGACCACAAGCCGTCGACATTCACCCTGGGTGCATTTGTGCGACGCAACGGCCCCGCTGGCCAGCTGGGGTTCCTGACATGTGCGCATGGAATCTACGATCATCCAGGCGAGGAGATTGACATTGTCTGCCCGTCTGTCGAGGACGCAAAGCTACGCGGTGGTGTGACACGCACGGTGGGCACTGTGAAGCGTTCATCGGTCATCCTGGAGACGACCACGCTTGGAGGCTTGGACGTGGCGTACGTTGGCATCGCTGACACGGTCAAGTTTGACGCCAAGTCCATGTTTCCGGCAAAAGTACTGCGCGATGATGATGCCAGGCTGTGGCTTGGTCTTGACACATTGCCGGATTGGACTGCGGAGGCGACTGGCAACATTTCCCTGGTCGGCCTGGTGAACATTCCGTCCCATGCAATGCAGCCAATCGGATTCAAGATTGGTGACTCGAACAAGGTCACAGAAGACGCGGCTGAGAGAGCGGGGCTTTCAACAAGCATGCGGTGCTTCACTCTCGGCAGGACTTCGGGCTTAAGCTACGGTACTGTCCGAGGAACCCAGCGAGTCGCCGTCGCAGGGGAAAAGCGCAGCTGGCTGAGCGTGGACTACAAGTCCGAAGCGGCCAAAGGTGTCATTCTGATATCAATGCTTGGATTGATTTCGACGGGCTATCCGTACCCGTTTGTGAAAGGCGACTCTGGAGGCTTCTGCTTTGTGCACGCCACGAGCTACGACGACCGGGTGGCCGCCGTGGACGTGCTGGCACTCGGCCTGATTGTTGGCAATGTGTATGGGCACATGTACGTGATTTGCCCACTGTCGCGTGCGCTTGAGGCCGTCAAGGCTGGTCTGGTGTTGTCTGATGGAAGCACATGCTATGTGTGAGATCGGTCGCCTTGTATATATGTTAATAGTCTATGTATGCCCCTGTACACGTGAGCGAATGCACACCTGGACGCACTACGGCGTCCATCAACAAACTGCGCGCGGGCGCGGCGCCTGGGCCAGATGGCGTCGTCGCGGCCTGGCACAATCGCGGCGGACAGGACCTTGGCTGCCACCCTCACGCACCTGGTCGATCGGTGCTGTAAGTACGAGGTGGTCCCGCTCTACAGGAGCGGTGACAAGGTCGACCGAGCAATCACCGCGAGATCACGCTCCAACGGTCGCCATCACATGTAAGGTTTCTTGTTGGTATTGGTATTGGTATTGGTATTGGTATATTGACGCTAAAGAAAACTCGAGCGCCATGCGCCACAGAATACAGGGTATTCCATCGACCAGCTGACATACAGTCCCTTACGGGGCTGCAGA
>Ga0180216_1001343_pt1 | contig 22268 bp, 25 predicted proteins | sample eDN3rd37CBELigMG_FD_128879 | JGI IMG/M metagenome (GOLD analysis project Ga0180216, IMG submission 128879) | Enriched Miracle-Growth compost microbial communities from Emeryville, California, USA - eDNA 3rd pass 37_C BE-Lig MG (version 2)... ...
CATTATCAAGCGCCAGGGGGAAGGCGGCCATGTGGTCAACACCGCCTCCATGGCGGGCATCGTGCCGCTGCCGACCATGGGCGGCTACCAGGCCGGCAAGTTCGCCGTGCGCGGCTTCACCGAAGCACTGCGCCTCAGCCTGGCGCCGCATGGCATCGGCGTTTCCTGCCTCTTCCCCGGTGCGGTCAAGACCGCGCTCGTGCCGATCCCCGAGGACGACCGCGATGCCCCAGAAGGCGCGGAGGGCGACTTCGTGCGCGGCCTGTGGGCGGCGATGCGCGTCGCCGTGGACCCCATGGACATGGGCCGGCTGGTCGTGGACGCAATACGCGCCAACCGTTTCCACATCCTCACCCACCGCGAATTCCTGGACGAAGTGATCGAACGCCACCGGTTGATGGAAGCCGAGTTTTCCAGTGACCTGCCCGTGCCCGAAGCTCGCGCCGCCTTTGAAACGCTACGCCGCGAAACGGTGAAGACACTGTGGGCCATGCCAGTGAAGGACTGAGGGGCAGCCGGCCTGCCGGGGGCGTTCCGGCTTACTCCGGCAGATCGTAGGTCGCAGTCGCCAGCAATTGCACGCGATCGGTGCGCTGACCTGCCGTCTGCGCGCGACTGACGGTAATCGTCAGCGCCGGATCCTCGCGATTGCGGAATCGGCTGGAAAGGAGATCGCCCTCGCTCTTCTCCGCGATCGGCGTCCAGCGCGCCTGAAAGGCAGGTGAGGCGAGGATCGCTTCGGTTACCGGTTGCAGATCGACGGATCCACCGCCGGTGATGTGGCACATCGGTAATCGGTCCGATACCACGAGAATATAGCCTGCGTCCGGTGCGGAGTTGATGCGCCAATAGTGATTGGCGACACGCAGAGGCTCCGGCGGAAGCGCTTCCTGGGCGATCCTGTCTACCAGACTTATCGCGTCGCCAAGACCCACGGCCGCGATGAAGGGGGCAAGGCCCTCGCTCCAACTCGCCGGCTGAAGAACCCACGTCTCACACCCTCGTAGCGCGCCGGCGAAACCTTGCTCCAGCGGCGACTGCGCTTGGGCGGGCACGGCAAGACAGGCTATGCCCAGAATGAATGATCCGACTCTCCGCATGCTCCCCTTCCGTGCTGCTAGCATAGCACACCGGCCTTCGCTGACCAGCGGTCGCACGTGTCGCCAGGCGCTGCGGGAACACGGCGGCGATCACACTCCGCCACGCGGTCATGGACTCCGATCAAAATTGAAAAATGGGTTGCTCGAACGTAGACGGCCTCCATCTGGACTATCCTCTAGCATCATGGCTCTCACTATCGGCCATGACTCTTTTAGGAGCGCCGACCAGATCCGCTTTCCGAGAACCGCTCGCCGGCCCTTGATCTCCTCTTTGACAACATAGCATGGCGAACATGGAGGCCCGCGTCCAAACAGGCGGCCTCTTACGCTCAGTTCTGATTATTCTCAGGCAAGCGCTCGTTTTCTGCCGCCCCAGCCGTTCGTGCAGTGCAACAGGCGCTGTTCGGCCCCGCATACGACATTGCCGTAGCGCGGGGCCGGGGTCAGGGTTTATGCCGTTTCGCGGGCACCAGCGGTTTCGTCGAGCGCAATGGCGCGCTGGAAAGCCGGGCGAGCCTTGCAACGCTGCACGTAGGCGTCGAGCAACGCACTTGCTGGGAATGCCGGGCGCGCGAAGTTGATGGCGCTCGAGACCAGCAGGTCCGCGCCCGTGAACACCCTCCCCATCAGATAGGGGCTCTTGGCCAGCGCGCCTTCAAGACGCGCAATCATGGCGTCGTAGTCACGCTGCTTCATCGGATTGCCGCGCAGTTGGCCCTCCATCGCGGCGAACATCGCCCGTTCCATTTCGGCAGCATACCAGGTGAGCCAGGTAAGGTAGGTGCCGCGACCCGTTTGGCCCGTTGCGGGACCGAGTTCAGCTGCGGGAAAGGCGTCCGTAAGGTAAAGCACGATCGCCACGGATTCAGCGACCAACTCGCCATCGTGCGTGATCGCTGGCACTCGCTTGTCGGGATGGACGTTGGCCGGATCGGCCGCGCCCTCGCCGCTCATAGGGCGGAAAATCGACACCTGGCGAACCTCATAGGGCACGCCGAGTTCCTCGAGCAGCCAGAGTATCCGGGTCGAGCGTGACCGGGGTGAATGGTAGAGCGTGATCATCAAAACATCTCCTGCATGGGGCGCGGTGGTTTCTCGCCCTGAGGAGATTTGTAGAGAGGCCCTGCTGACAGCATATTGTCAGCAGGGTGAGGCGATATATAAATGATCATGCGCCGCGCCGATCGCCTGTTCCAGATCATTCAGATCCTGCGCCGCACGCGTCGGCCCGTGACGGCCGAGGCCATAGCGGCGGAACTGGAGGTGTCGAAGCGCACACTCTATCGCGATGTCGCAGATCTGATCGGGCAGCGCGTGCCGATCCAGGGCGAGGCAGGGATCGGCTACGTCCTCGACGGTGATTTCGACATGCCGCCGCTGATGCTCACGCCCGACGAGATCGAAGCGGTCGTACTGGGCGCACAGTGGGTCGCAGCCCGCGGCGATCCGGTGCTGGCGCAGGCAGCGCGCGATCTCGTCGCCAAGATTGAAAGCGCCGTGCCACAGCATCTGCGCCCCTTCGTTGAGGAACCCGCGAGCGGCTCGCCGCCGAGCCCGCCGCGTGAGCCCGACAGCGTCGATATGGCGCAGGCACGTGCCGCGATCCATGGAGGGCGAAAAATGCGGATCACCTATCGCGATGAGCAAGGCCGCGCGAGCGAGCGCACAATCTGGCCCGTCATGATCGGCTATTTCGAAACCGTGCGTTTGCTGGCGGCATGGTGTGAATTGCGCCGAGACTTTCGGCATTTCCGCATCGATCGCATTGCCTCCGCGGACTTCCCTGACGAACGCTATCCCGAGCGGCGCGCCGAGCTGCGCAGCCGCTGGCGCAAAACCCTGGCGGCAAGGTCCCGGGGGTGAGGAGGTTCTCGCTCTGGTCACATGAGATAGACTGCATCTTCCAGGTTTGAACCGAAACCGCCAGCATAGGCGGCGTTCAAAATATCTCGCCGGTCATATCCGCGCGCTTGCGCTTGAGCACTTCCAAGGCATAGTCGATTATGGCCCCGAAAAAGCGGGAGACACGCTCTTGAGGGATGCACCTCTTGGTGCGTTTTGCTACATAATGCCGGTTCCTTGCGAAGCCGCCGCTGCGGGGAGGGAGTTTGGCAAGCTCTCCGCCGGGCTCAGCAATGGGTTGCTCCTCGCCAATTTGCCTCGGATTCAAAGTGCGACAGGCGGAGGCTCGCCGGCGATCGTTCTCACCCATGAATTGATTGGTCAAAGTATGAGCGCGGTGTGTTGAGGCAGATAAGGCTCCCTCAGAAAGGGCGGAAACTTGCCTCCCTGCCGCGGTGCATCACCGCAATCTGTCCCGCCGGACCGCCGAAGCTGAGCGAGGCAATCCGCGCCCAGATCCTCACCGCTTCGCCGAATGGAATGCGATGATCCTTTGCAACGGCATCCGGCAGCTCCTGGGCGTGGATCGCGATCGCGGTCATCGCGCCGCCTTTTGCGAACTGAAATAGGCGTGGAACTGATTGAGTGCCTCACCGGCGCTGGCACTGCGCTCGAGGTCATCGTCGGTCGATGCACAGACGGCCGAGAGTATGGCGGCGACGCCCGCTGTCTCGGGGCACGTCACGCGGTCTGCGTTTCCCCATGCTGATCGTGGCGGGCTACCTCGAAAAGCCAGACGAAGTCGCCGAGCGCGTCGCGGCGATCCTTAATGCTCATTGGGACAGCTTCGACAAGGACGAGGCCGGGGCAGAGGGGGAGGTCGCGTAATGGCCTACGCCGAAACCACGAAAGTACCGCTTGAGCAGTCCATCGCCGAGATCATCGGCATGCTGCGCCGGGCGGGTGCCGAACAGCTCGGCCAGTTCCACGACCGGGATCGGTTCGTCATCATGTTCACGCTCGGTGATCGACAGATGAAGTTCACCGTACCGCTGGTCATGAATTATGAGGGGCCGGAGAAGGGCGGCAACGGTCGAAAGATCGACCAGGCCGCATGGCTGGAGCAGCGCAACCGCCAGAAGGGTCGCGCGCTCATGCTGGTCATCAAGGCCAAGCTGGAAAGCGTCGAGAGCGGGGTGGAGACCTTCGAGCAGGCGTTCTTGGCCAACATCGTCACGGTGGGCGGCCGACGGTCTATGACCGCATACGAGAGCCCCTGGCGCTGGAATATCAGGAGGGCAAGGTAGCTCCGATGATGCTGGAGGGGCCGCGCCCATGACAGCATCTCCGCCGCTTCAGTGGATCATTATCCTCACCTTCGCCTCGCAGAGGAGAACTATCGATGCTTGAGGCACTCGGTAAGCAGGTGCTGCGTGACGGCGTTCACTACGCTGACGCCGCGAGCCCGGAGATTGCCCGAGAGATTGCAGAGGCAACCCCACGTCTCCGTTCTTTCGCGGACTGGCATGAAGATCACGGTGCCGTCCTCTGGTGGCGGTTCCCCATCGAAGAGCCGCCGTATATCGGCGGGCCCACCGATATCGGCCGCACGATGCTGGTCGAGGTCGCAATCGGTCGCGAGCATTTTGAGATGCCGTCGCAGAACACGGGCGGCTGGCCTTTTGATGAAGAGGATGAAGCGAATCTGTTCTGGCAGCCCATCGCAATACCGGAGCGACCAGCATGAAGGGCGCCGACCAATGCCCGCGCTGCGCGTCCCGCCGGACCAAGGACATCGATGCGCCGAGCCCCAACGACTTCTACCACCGGATCATCCGCGGTTGCATGAACTGCCAGACGATCTGGGAACCATATGATCCGGCCGACACAATTGACCCGACCGAGCGGTTGGCGTCGTTCATAGAGCCCTGCAACAACTGCGCGTTTCGGCCGGGCTCACCTGAGCAGACGGACGTTGAGGAATGGAAGAAGACCATTGCCAGCCTCAAGGCGGGCGGTGGCTTCTACTGCCACAAAGGCGTGCCCATCGATCCCTCAAATGAGAATGGCTTTGCTTATCCGGAAGATGGCAGAAACCCACGCAAAATGCGCCTTTGTCGCGGCTATCTCAACATGTGGGGAGCCCTGAGGCTCAAGGAGATGGCCGCCGAACAAGATGAGGCCGGCTCATGAGATGGTCTGACATCGCCCGGCAGACCATCTCGCACGTCCATGCCACGCTGCCCGAGGACATCTCGTTCACCGCTCGCAAGAAGGCCATCCGTGCGGCCTATCCTTTCGGCGAGCGCGCCTACTGGCCCTACAAAGCTTGGTGCAAGGCCGTGCGAAATTACCTGCGTCGCTTCGATCCGAAGGCGCCGCCTCCGCCGCTCGTTGCCGAAATCCTGAGAGACCGCGTCGAGGCTGGCGACATCACGTTCCCGTTTTCAACCAAGAGCGAAGAGGAGAAGTAGGATGTTCGGTTTCATTTCCACCAAGCGCCACCGCGAGGCGATCACGGCATTGGAGTCCAGCAATGCGGCCCTGAGCCATCGCATCGCTGTCGCCAGGCAGACAGTGAATGCGCACGAGAACACGATTGCGCGTCTGGCCCGCGAGAAGTCCGCGCTCCAGAGCGAACTGGCCCCGCTGCGCGCGGCGCGCGAAAAGCAGCTCGCCTGTCTCAAGGCTGCGAACGACCGCCGCAAGGCAAAGGCCCGGAAGGCCTGATCCGTGGACGGACCCGAGGATAGCAGGCAGCTTGCCGTCATCGATCTCATTGGATGCGATGACACGACGCGCATCGGCATGTCGGTGACGGCGGCGGAACTGGCGTTCCTGCATCGCCTTGCGGAGGAAAGCCGCAAGGCGTCGTCCTATTCGTGCCAGCCGGTCATGGCGGTTCTGCCCGCCAGCGACGAGAACGGACGCTGAACCATGGGAGCCGCGCTCAAGGTTATCCGCGATTGGCCTGCCGGGCTCGACGCTCAGGAGGCGGTCGAATACACTGGTCTGGCGCCAGCAGAGATTCAGCGCGCGGAACGCGAAGGTCACGTGGTGTTCAAGCGGCTTGGTCCTCACGGACGGAAAATTTGTCCGCGCGAGCAACTGGACAGGCTTATGACGCGCCTCTGGGCTGATGCGCGGGGTGACCCGCTTGATGACATGGATTTTGGCGAAGATGGGGACGATTAAGCTCCCGCGATATGTGCGCGCTGTTCGGCTCAAATCAGGGCAGGTAGCTTATTATTGGGAGCTGCCGACGTGGGCGAGGCCGACCAAGGACCTTGTCACCGGCAAGAAAAAGCCGCGCGTCCGTTACGGCATCCCGTGCCCGGTCAGTTCGGAAGACCTCGGCACGAACCTATCGAAAGCGTTGGATCTTGCTTCGGTCCAGAATGAGGCTCTCGACATATGGCGCAAGGGTGCGCCGGAGAAGCTCGTTCCCGGCACTGTGGCATGGCTATTCGACTGGTATCGCCAGCAGGAGCGATACACGAGCAAGGCTCACAAGACCCGGCACGATTACCTTCTGGTCATGAACCGGCTTCAAAGCGAACCGATGAAGGTGGGTACGCTTGGGCAGCGCAGAGCTTCGGCTGTAAATGCCGCGGCTGCCGACAGGCTCTACGCCCGCTGGCGCAAGAAGCACGGTGAGCGGCAGGCTACCTATGCAATGCAGGTCGGTCGACTCGTTTGGAATTGGGCGATGCGTCACCATGATGTGACCGGCGTCACCTTCAATCCGTTTGCCAAGATGGCGCTGTCCAGTACGGCCGCCGAGGGGAACAGGCCAACCACGCGCGCAGAGTATGATCTCTACCGCGAGAAGGCGAGGGAACTCGGCTGGCAAAGCATGGCGACCGCTGCCGCACTCTCGTTTGAACTGTGCCAGCGGGTGTGGGATGTTTTCGGGTTCATCGACCCGGATGGCAACAAGAAGCGCGGATTCATCTGGAAGGATTACCAGAAGGGGGTGGCCATCGCCTACAGCCAGTCAAAGACTGGCAAGCCAATGTCCGTGCCGCTGTCGGAGATGATCGACGGTGAGCGCGTGCTGCTCTTCCCCACGCTCGAAGAGGAATTGGCCCTCGATCCGCGCAAGGGGCTCGTCATGGTGGTCGACGAGACAACCGGACTGCCTCTCACCTATGAGCAGATGAACAAGCGCCACCGAAAAATATGTGATGAGGCTGGCCTGCCCAAAAAGATGACATTCACGGGATTCCGGCATGGCGGCTCGACCGAATTGGGCGATGCCGGCGTCACCGATGTTCGCCCGATCACGGGTCACACTCAACTCAACACGACGGCGATTTATAACAAGATCAGCCGTGAAAAGGCGGTCGCCGCTGCCCGGCTTCGGCAGCAGTATATCCGAAGATTGTCGGAATCGCTGTCGGAAGAAAATCGGAATGACAGCAGCAAAAAGGAGTTAAGTTGTTGAAAAGAGATGGTGAGCCCTGCTGGGCTCGAACCAGCGACCTACTGATTAAAAGTCAGTTGCTCTACCGACTGAGCTAAGGGCCCTCGATGCGCAAGGCGCGTCTGTTGGTGGGCGTCACCTAGTGAGGCGTCGGCGCGCGGTCAACCTGCCTTTGGGCGAAACGGAACGCGGTCGGGCGAGGCGGGCGGCCAGTTGGGCGATGGTGAGGCCCGTGACAGGATCGCGCCAGCGCGGTGCGATCCGCACCAGCGGGGCCAGCGCGAAGGCACGTTTGCGCAGCAGCGGGTGGGGCACGGTGAGGCGCCGGTTCGCCACGCACCCGCCGGACCAGAGCAGCATGTCGAGATCGAGCGTCCGGTCGCCCCAGCGGCGAAAGCGGCGCCGGCCGAACTGGCGTTCCAGGGCCTGCAGGCGGTCCAGCATGGCGAACGGTGGCAGATGCGAGGCAACGAGCGCGGCGCTGTTGGCATAGCGCCGCAGCGAAGGCCCGATGGGCGCCGTTTCGATCACCGGCGCGCGCGCGAGCAGGCTGAGCGGCGGCAAATCAAGCGCGACAAGGGCCGCCCGGACGATAGCGCGAGGGCCCAGCACGCCTGAAAGCGGGCGATTAGAGCCAATGCCAATAGCGTAGAGATGGAGCGGCTGTTTCCCATCGCTCGGAGCGGCGAGGCGAGGGCGGCGATCCTCTGCCTGCAACGGGCCATGGACGCCGGGGTTCGAGTCGCCGGCGAGGTGCTTGCGCGACTTGCGTGGCGGGGGCGTGTCGCTGGACGCGACAGCGCCGGACGCCAGCACCGGACCGTCATGATCAAGGGATGCAGGGATGCGAGGCGAAGCGTCGCTTGCACGCGTGGCTTTGCGTACGCGCGGTTCGCCTTGGCTCCGTCGCCCCATCCCCCGCTGCCCGATGCCGCTTGCCCTGTTCATCGTCCGGCGCCTATCGCGGCGGAACGATGCTGACCAGCCCCATAACGAGTCCGGTGCCGCAGGCGGAGCCGCCGCGCGATTGTCCGCTTTGTCCCCGCCTGGTGATGGTCCGCGCGCAATGCCGCGCCGAGCATCCGGGGTGGTGGAATGCGCCGGTGCACGCCTTCGGCGACCCCGACGCGCGCATCGTCATCATTGGCCTTGCGCCGGGTAAGCACGGAGCCAACCGCACGGGCCGGCCCTTTACAGGCGATTATGCCGGCGATCTGCTCTACACGACCCTCGGCAAGTTCGGTCTTGCGCGGGGCATTTATGAAGGGCGCGTGGACGATGAGCTGGCGCTGGCGGATGTCGCCATTCTCAACGCCGTCAAATGCCTGCCGCCGCAGAACAAGCCTTTGCCCGAGGAAGTGCGCACCTGCCGGCAGTTCCTGGAAGCGGGCGTGGCGGTGCTGCCGAGGGCGCGCGTCTTTGTGGCGCTGGGACAGATCGCGCATCAGTCTGCGGTGAAGGTGCTGGGCGGCAAGCTGCCCAAGGCACGCTTTGGCCATCTGGCCGAGCACCGGATGCCGGACGGGCGCATCCTCATCGATAGCTATCATTGCTCGCGCTACAATCAGAATACGGGGCGACTGACGGCAGACATGTTCGAGGCGATGTTCGCGCGGGCGGTCGCGTTGCGGGATGAATGGGACGCGCGCGGTTGAGCGTGGATCGGCCATGCTCACCGAATAGCGGCCATCCCTTCTTCTTTTTGGCGAACCGCGCCGCGCAAGGCGGTGCGCAATAAGCGCTATTCCCGCAAGGGAATTCACCCAGGCGCTGCCGTTCGTCGCACTTCGCTTTCCGCTCGCCGTGTCTTTGGCTATCGCTTGGCGATAGGGGAGCAGGAGTGGGATGGACATCCAACTGGACTATGCCGTGCCGAGTGCTGCGCTGGCAGACCATGTCACATTGTTCTATTGGTTTCGCGCCGCCGTCCCGCTGCTGGAGGATGTCGAGCGGGCAGACCATGCGCAGATCCGCTTTCGTCTGACGCCCGGTGGCGCCGAATATCGCTTCGCGGACGGCAGCGTGCAGACCGTGGCGGATGCGCATATCATCGGCCCTACCACAGGCGCGTTCCAGGTGAAGGCGGCGGGCCCGATCGAGGTGTTTGGCGCAGGAATCACCCCGGCGGGCTGGGCGGCGCTGGTCGGCATGGACGCCTCCACCATGATAAACCGGGCGATCAATCTGGCGGACCTCGCCGGGCCGGAGTCGGAGGATGCCATCGCGCGGCTGCGTGCCGCACCGGATCTGGCGGCCAAGGCGGCGTGCTGCGAGGCGATCCTGGCAGGCTTGTTGCGTACCCGATGCTCGCGCACGCTGCACTTCGTACGCATGGTCGACGCATGGCTGAGCAAGGGCGTCTCGCCGCAGGTGGATGCGCTCGTCAGCGCGACCGGCCTTTCACGCCGGCAGGTGGAGCGCAAATGCCGGGCGCTCTACGGCGCTCCGCCCAAGCTGCTCGCCCGCAAATATCGCGCTCTGCGTGCGGCGGTGGCGCTGGTGGCGGACAATGTCTCCGTCGACGACGCGGTCGGCCGGGGCTTCTACGACCAGTCCCATATGATCCGCGAAATCAAGCAGTTCACCGGCATGACTCCCCGCCAGATCAAGGCGGAGCCTGGCCTGCTGGCGCAACTCACCATCGCCAGCCGCTATGCCCTGACGGGGCATGTGCATCCGATTATCAGCAAGACCTGAGCATGGATGCGTGGCGACAAAGCCCAACATGTCGCGCATCGATGAGCGGCGGCGAGTTGCTGTTCTGGCGCTGCCGGCGGTCGCTTGATGCGCGCCCGGTTCGCCGGAATGCCGTGAATGGCTGGGCGGAGGACGCATAGGCGGAGTCGTTTGTGCTCCTGTGCAGGCGGAGGAGCGCGCGGCGGTAAGGCGGTTCGGTCAGGCCCCAGGCTCCCGCCTGCGCAGGAGGACTAACTGACCTATAATGGCGCAGCGCTGGACAGGGAACTGGCCATTGCTCGCCCAGAGTCACTCGGCACACCGGGCATGGTCGCGCGGATTGAACGAGACCTGCGGGTCAGAACATGCCGCGGCGATTGGCCCTGCTCCCGAGCATGCAGCACCCAGCTGGACCGCAGATTCAACCGGCATGTGAACGCAACCGGTATCCTCCGTTGGCGCCGCAGTCATCCAGCCCCGCGACGCCGCTCCTTCAGTGCTTCAGATAATCGTAATAAGCCCCGTCCGGCGGCCCGCCGGCAGCGGCCTTGACGCCATCCAGCGCGTTGTCCGGCATGGAGGCGAAGGATTTGGCGTGATGCTCCTCGCTCGCCCATTTCTCGATCAGGATGAAGCGATGCTCGTTGCCCAGGTCGCGCAGCAGTTCCACGCCTTCGCTGCCGTCCTTCTTTTCGACGATGGCGGCCAGTTCGGTGAGCGCTTCCTCCATTTCGGCGCTTTTTCCTTCGGCGGCGGGAATGATGTAGAGGCGGGCAACAGTCATGGCAGGTCTCCTGCGTTGAAGGCGGGGCTCAGATGTCCTGGGCCAGTCGCCCGTAAAGTTCTGGCCGGCGATCGCGGAAGAACCCCATGCCGGCACGGTGCGTGCGCGCGGCGGCAAGGTCCAGCGTGGCGACGAGGCAGCCGGTCTGCCAATCCTCCACGTCCGCGACCAGATCGCCCCATTCGTCGGTAATGAAGCTGTGGCCATAGAATTTCTGCGGGGCCACGGCGCCCGGCATCGCTTCCTCTCCGATGCGATTGGCGGCGATCACCGGCATGCAGTTGGAGACGGCATGGCCCTGCATGGCGCGGCGCCACATGCGGCTGGTATCCAGCCCCGGATCATAAGGCTCGGACCCGATCGCTGTGGGGTAGAAGAGCATTTCCGCGCCCATCAGCGCCATGGCGCGCGCGCATTCGGGATACCACTGGTCCCAGCAGATGCCCACGCCGATGGTGCCGTAGCGCGTCTCCCACACCTTGAAGCCGCTGTTGCCGGGCCGGAAATAATATTTCTCCTCATAGCCCGGCCCGTCCGGAATATGGCTCTTGCGATAGACGCCCATGATCTCGCCCTGATCGTCGATCATGGCGAGGCTGTTGTAATGATGCGGCCCCTCGCGCTCGAAGAAGCTGGTGGGGATATAGACGCCCTGTTCCTTCGCCACGCGCTGCATGGCGGCAACGGCAGGATGCTCATGCACGGGCCGGGCGCGGGCGAACAGCGCCTCGTCTTCCACTGTGCAGAAATAGGGGCCCTCGAACAGCTCGGGCGGTAGGATGATCTTGGCGCCCCGCGAAGCGGCCATTGCAACGGCGTCGGCCACGGCCTCGATATTCTCCGCCTCATCATCGCTGAAGGCGAGTTGCAAGGCGGCGACAGTAACCTTCTGTGCGGGCGCGCTCATGGCCGTGTGCTCTTGCGCGCGATGCCGGCGCGGGCGGGGAACTGTGCGTCTGCCGGGCTCCAGCTCAATGTGTGAACAATCGTGGCGGGGACAGGGCGGCTGTCCTCGTCCAATACCGGCTCATAGCGGCCCTGCGCACGCACCAACTCGCAGCTCTGCGCATCGATTGCAGGTTCGCCGCTGGAGGCGGTCACGGCGCAGCGCGTTACCGCGCCGCTTTCGTCCAGATCGATGCTCACCGTGACGAGGCGGCTGGCGGAGGACGGCCCCGCCGCCGGATCGATGGAAGCCGGCTGGGCCACGGCGCCTGCCGCCAAAGGCAGCGCCGCGAGCGTCAGAGCAAGCCGGAAAAAGGCGGGTCGCGTCATTATTCTCCCTTGGCCGACGGCAGATGCTGGCTCATGCAATGGAAGCCGCCGCCGCCTCGCAATATGGCATCGCAGGGCAGGCCGACAAGAGCGCGCCCCGGAAAGAAGGGCGCCAGTGCCGCCAGCGCGGCGGCATCGTTGGCTGCGCCATATTGCGGCACGATCACTGCGCGGTTGGTGACGGTGAAGTTCATGTAACTCGCCGGTGCGAGCGCGCCGTCAATCTCATAGCGGCCGACCGATGGAAGGGGGGCCACCTCCAGTCCAAAGGCGCGCGCTCGTGCCGCGGCATCGGCGAAAATCGCGGCATTGGGGTCATCGTCCGTGGTCGCCTCAGGCAGCGCGAGGACACCCGGCGCCACGAAGCGGGCGAGATTGTCGACATGGCCGTCAGTATGGTCGTTCATGAGCCCGTCGCCCAGCCACAGCATATGGGCGAGGCCGAGCGCGCCGCCCAGCAACGTTTCGATCTGGCGCCGGTCCAGCGTGGGGTTGCGATTGGGGTTGAGCAGGCATTGCTCGGTCGTGACGAACAGGCCCGTGCCGTCCGTATCGATAGCGCCGCCCTCCAGAATGAGCGGGATATGCGTGCAGGGCAGGCCTGTGGTCGCGGCAAGGCGCGCGCCGATGTCCTCGTCCCCGGCCATCCGGAACTTGCCGCCCCAGCCGTTGAAATCGAAGTCGGCCAGTGCACGGCGTCCGTCTGGCGAGACAACGCCCAGCGGCGCGGTATCGCGAAGCCATATGTCGCCGAAAGGCATGGAGGCCACCTCGACCGTAGGCGCGGCGAGAGTGCGCGCGCGTGCGGCATCGTCGGCCGTGCGCGCGACGAGGACCGTGCGTTCGCCCTGCCCGGCGACCGCGGAGGCAAAAGCGGCGGCCTGCTCCTGCGCGCGTGGGAGAGCCGCAGGCCACTCGGCCGGATCACCGGGAAAGCCGATCCAGAGCAGCTCCTGGGGCGCCCATTCGGGTGGGAGGTGGTGGGTCATGGGGATTTCCAGCGCGTTAGAATGGGTCTTAGTCAAGCCGGGGGATGCTTTGCCAAGCTTGAGCGGTGTGGCACCGCGTCTTATGGCGAAAAGGCGGATGTCTCAAACCCTCTCTTTCCTCCACGGGCCCTCGTGGGTCTTTCGATCGGCTTGTATCTGCGTTCAGCCGAGTTCCCCGTGAGCCGAACCGAGGAGTCGAGGCATATGCCTGCTTTTGCATTGCAAAGCTGCTATTCCATCGTAATGCAGCGAGCGTGATTGCTTCAACAAGACAGACTTTGCCCATAAGATGCTGAACCGCACTTCGAGCCCACCCGAAACTGAGCCGGCGGGTGCCCTGTCGGCTGACAGCCCGTTGCCGCTATGGGCTAAGGCGGTGGAGCGAGCGCGCAAGCTTGGGCCGCTGTTTTATGTGGTGGTCGTGGCGCCCACCGTCCTTGCACTGCTCTATTACGGGCTGTTCGCCACCGACGTGTATATTTCGGAATCGCGGTTCGTCGTGCGGGCGCCGGAGCGGTCCATGGCGACGGGGGGGCTAGGCATGTTGCTGCGCTCCGCAGGCGCCGGCAGCGGAGGTGCAGAGGCCTACGCCGCACGCGACTATATTCTCTCTCGCGATGCGCTGAAGGAACTCGACAAGGACAACGGCCTGACCGCTTCTTATGGCAGTCGTAAAGTATCCATTTTCAATCGCTTCGATCCGCTGGGCCTGAACGGATCGAAGGAGAGTCTCTATCAATATTATCTGGGCAAGGTGTCCGTCGGCTACGACGCGGCTTCGTCAATCATGACCCTGCAAGTACGTGCTTATGCGCCTGAGGACGCTCATCGGTTCAATACGATTCTGCTTCGTCGTGCCGAAAATCTGGTCAACGGATTGAGTGTGCGTGCGCAGGCTGACATGATTCAACTGGCCCAGTCCGAGGTCGACAAAGCGCAGGAAAAAGTGACCAAAACCGCGCTCGCACTGGCCCGGTTCCGGGACCGTAGTGGTGTGGTCGATCCGGGGCAGCAGGCCTCGGTGCAATTGCAGATGATTTCCAAGCTGCAGGATGAACTGATTGCGACGCGGATGCGACTGGTCCAACTCAGGCGTCTCGCTGCCGATAATCCGCAAGTTCCGGTGCTGGAGGCGGGGATCCGCAGCCTGCAAAGCGAAATTGACGAGGAGACCGCTAAGATCGCGGGCGGCCGTGAGTCGCTGGCCGGCTCGTCCGTGGAATATCAGCGCGTGCTGCTCGATAACCAGTTCGCCGAGAAGCAATTGGCCGCGGCCATGACGGCATTCGAAGAAGCACGTTCAGAAGCGCAGCGCAAGCAAGCCTATATCGAGCGCATCGTTGAGCCGAGCCTGCCTGACCAGGCGCTGGAGCCTCGGCGCTTGAGGGGCATTTTGACGGCCTTCGTGGCCGGGATGGTCTTATGGGGCGTGATTTCCATGCTGATTGCCGGCGTGCGGGAACATCGTGACTGAGGAACGGGCGGCGACAGGTGAGTTTCCGCTGGCGACCAGCTTGCGGATTCAAGGGCGTGTCATAGGCGCGCTTTGCCTGCGTGAGGTGATTACGCGCTATGGCCGGCACAATATCGGCTTTCTCTGGCTCTTCGTGGAGCCGATGACGTTTACGCTCGGCGTGACGGCCCTGTGGACGGCGTTGCAGCGCTATCATGGTTCGTCGCTTCCCATCGCCGCATTCGCACTGACGGGCTATTCGACCGTGCTGTTGTGGCGGAACATGCCTTCCCGATGCATCGGCGCCATTCGGCCCAATTTCAGTTTGCTCCACCACCGCTATGTCAAGGTTATCGATATTTTTGTGTCGAGAGTCTTGGTGGAAGGCATCGGGGCGACGCTTTCATTTGTGACCTTGTCGTTCTTTTTCACCGGGATCGGCTGGATCAATGTTCCAGAGGACATTCTGACGATCGTGGTGGCATGGGTCCTGCTGGCCCTGTTCGGTGCCTCACTGGCAATCATCCTGGGGTCGCTCAACGAACGCAGCGAGCTTGTCGAAAAGTTCTGGCACCCGATGTCCTATCTGCTTTTTCCGCTATCAGGCGCGGCCTTTTCCGTGGATGCGCTGCCACCTGCGGCCCAGCAGATCGTGCTGTGGATTCCCATGGTGAATGCGGTGGAAATGGTTCGAGAAGGGTATTTCGGGTCGCAATACCGTGCCCATTACGATGTTTTTTATTTGGTAAGCGTCACATTGATCCTGGCACTTCTTGCCCTCATTCTGGTTCGCCAGGCATCTCGGGACTTGAAGCAGGAATGATCCGTCTCGAGAATATCAGCAAGGATTATGCCACGCGGCAGGGGAGGGTTCGTATCCTCTCGGATATCAATCTTACGATCGCGCCGGGCGAGAAGATCGGTATTCTGGGTGGGAACGGCGCCGGCAAATCGACGCTGATCAGGCTCATTTCGGGTGCGGAGAGCCCGACGTCGGGGCGCATTGTCCGCAGGATGACAACCTCTTGGCCGCTGGCTTTTTCCGGCGGCTTTCAAAGTGCTCTGACCGGGTTGGACAATCTCCGTTTCATCTGTCGAATCTATGGCGTCTCGACGGAGGACAAGATCGCGCCTGTCGAAGAATTTGCCGAGTTGGGCCGTTATTTGCGGGAGCCTGTTCGGACATATTCGTCAGGCATGCGTGCCCGGCTCGCCTTTGCCATTTCGATGGTTATCGAGTTCGATTGCTTCCTGATCGATGAGGTGGTGGCGGTGGGAGACTCCCGTTTTCGGGCGAAATGCGAGGAAGAACTGTTCGGGAAGAGGGCTGACCGAGCCATGATCATTGTTTCCCATAACGCAAGCTATGTGCGGAAGCATTGTGATAGGGCCGCGGTTCTCAACCAGGGCGTTATGCACCATTTTGACGAAATTTCGCGGGCATATAAATATTACGACAAGTTAATGAAGTGATAGTCGCGAAGTTTGCATATTGAGGTGGATTTAGGGGTGCTATGAGGAAAAGATCAAATTATTCGATTAATAGAATCATTAGATTGAATCCTATTAAATCGAAATCAATTCGATCTTATTCGAAATTTAGATCTTTAGTCCGTGATTCCGGATTGTTTGATGAGAAATTCTATCGGAATTCCTATCATGACAATGTTCCATCGGATATAGATGCTATCGATCATTATATCGAAGCAGGGGCCGCGCGTGGTTTCTTGCCTAATCCCTGGTTCGATTCACAATTATATCTAGCGAATAATCCCGACGTCAAAGACGCCGGTTTGAATCCTCTTCTCCATTTTGCGCAACATGGCTGGAAAGAATTAAGGGCACCGTCCCCTCAATATGATCTTGTCTGGCACTGGCTCGTTGATAACAAAGGGGATTTTGGGGCTCCGAACCCAATGGTCCGCCACTGCGCCCAATATGCGATTGCGCCGGAAGAGGTCGTTGTGCGGGCGACCGGGTTGTTGTCTGCCGATGAAAAAAACATATTCAGCGATGCGTGTCGCTCGGCGCTGTCTGAGCACGACCTTCCTGAAGGTGCGTTGTACCGCATTGCTGACTATGCCGCTCAAAATGAGCTGTGGACGACCGCGGAAGGGGCGCTTCATGCCTTGCTTCTGAAAAGGCCGGATCATCTCGATTGCAGGCAGTCTCTGGTCGATATTCTGGAGAGGCAGGGCCGCATCTGGCAGGCGATCAGCGTGTTGGAGAATGCTGTCGCGCAAGGGGTGACCAGCGCAGAGCTTCTGTTTCGCCTGGGTGAGATGGAAGAGAAGCGCAAGCGGTACCGGGAGGCTGCGTGGGCTTTCGGAAAGGCCGTGGCACTCAAGGGCGATGATGCATACTGGCATTATCGTCATGGCTACGCCCTGGAGCAGGCGGGCGAGAGCGCACTCGCCAAGCGGGCCTACGATGCTGCAATGCGAGGGGACGGCAAGCATGACGTTGCTCGCTTCGGTGTCGGAATTTTGCATCAGAATCGCGGATTGTGGAAGGAGGCTGCATCCGCCTATGCCGCCACGGCTGCGCAGCAACCCTCCGATGCCGATTTATGGTTCAAGCTCGGGTTCGCGCATGATCGCTGTTATCAGTGGGAGCAGGCGCAACGTGCCTATTTGGTTGGGCTGTCTCTGGAGCTGACACGGCCCTATTGGCACTACCGGCTGGGTCTCGTGCTCGAGCGACAAGAGAAGTGGCGGGAAGCGGCCGCCGCATATCGTACCGGCGCCGATATGGACGCCGAGCATCGTTCTTATTGGTATTATCGCTGCGGGTACGTTCTTGAGAAGGCCGAGGCATATGTCGAGGCATGCGCAGCCTATTTGCTGACCGACAAAGCCTTCTGGAGGGTCTTCAAGGCAAAGGGCCCGACCGCCTATTCGGAGTGGTTTCCGTACGACAGGGCTGGCGCGCGTGATCAGACGACCGCTACGGCTGGCGTGGGGACCGCGTTCATGGAGGCGTTGGCGGATATGGCCTGCGACCATCTGGAGACGGTTTCCAATGCGTCAGGTCATGCCTCAGATCGCGCGTATGTGTTGGCGCGAAAATTGGAGGCGCGTGGGCAATTGGAGTCCGCGGCTGAGGTCTATCAACGCGCTGTAGCCTTGAGCCCGAGGCACATGCCCGCATGGTATGAAGGATTGGGCAAAGCTCTCACGAAGTTAGGGCGGTATAGCGAGGCCTCTGAAGCATTCAGAAATTCTCGAATTTTTAAGCGTCCGTTCGGTGTTGATATTTCCAAATATGAATCCGACAGGAAAAACGGTATGTTTATGGAATATCGCGAATATTCCGAGACAATGCCGATTGCGGAAAAGACGGTATTTTACGAAACCTTCCTGGGTTCAAATGTAGGCTGTAATCCCTATGCGATTTTTAGATATATTGTCGATCGTCCTGAATTTTCAGGATGGTGTCATATCTGGGTCGTAAACGATAAGAAGGAAATCCCTGAGGAGTATTCCGAGAGAGATAACGTAATATTCATCCCAAGGGGATGCGATGCCTATTACAGATATTTGGCAACATCTGAATATCTCATCAACAATGTTACTTTTCCATATTGGTTTTCACGGAGGGATGGCCAGAAATATCTGAATACATGGCATGGCACGCCACTCAAGGGACTCGGCAAGGATATGAAGGACGAGTTCATGGTGCATGGCAATGTCACGAGAAATTTCCTGCATGCCACGCACCTGCTGAGCCCTAATGTGCATACCAGCGACGTCATGATGAACGGATATGATATTGCGGGGATATATGCCGGGAAATTTGCGGAAACGGGCTATCCGCGCATCGATCACCTGATTAACGCAGATTCCGAGAGAAAAGCGCGACTTTTTAGGGAGTTGGGGCTAAATCCCGAAAAGCCGGTCGTCCTTTATGCGCCGACATGGCGCGGGGTGCAGGGGAAACCTGAAGTCGATCGAAACAGGATTGTTTCCGATGTTTCCGCGATGATCGGTGAGGGTTACCAGTTGGTTTTCCGCGGCCATCATTTCATGGAATCGGCCCTGGCTGAACTGGATATTCCAGTCTCCCTGGCTCCGCAGCGTATAGATACATGCGATTTGCTGTCGATCGTTGATGTTCTGGTGACGGATTATTCAAGCATATTGTTTGATTTTATTCCGAGTGGCCGGCCGATCATCTATTATGCCTATGATCTCGAAGACTATGCGAGGGAGCGCGGTTTCTATTTTGATATGAGCGAGCTGCCTGGCGCTCTCTGCAAGGAAATGAGCGAGGTCCGTGCTGCTATCGCCCAAGGCTTGGGCAAGTCCGTGAAGGATGACGCCGCTTATCGCCAAGCCATGGCGCGCTTCTGTCCTTTTGAGGACGGAAACTCCACAAGGCGTGCCGTCGAGTTCCTGTTCTTCGGATCCGAAGAGCGGGTGGTCAATCGCTATGATGATACGCGCAAGTCGATCATCATGTATAACGGCATGTTCCCAGCCAACGGCATTACAGCATCATTCCTTAATCTACTGCGCAGCCTGAAGACGGAAGATCTTCAGATTTCGGTCTTGGTGGACCCGGCCAGGATTAAGTTCGATCCGGTGCGTGTGCAGAAATTCGAGGCGATGCCAGATTATGTCAAATGCCTCGCCCAGACCGGTAGTCCGGTCATGACGCCGGAGGAGCTCTGGATCGTCAATCGCTATAATACGCGAAACTCGCTGGAGTCTGGCGAGATGTGGAATATTCTGTGGCGAGCCTATCGTTGTGAATATCGGCGCCTGTTTGGTGACATGAAGCACGACGCCTTCGTGAATTTTGAAGGCTACAATGCCGCGGTTGCGGCCATTGGCGCGGCGGCTCCCGAACACGTCCGGAAGACGATATATCTGCACAACGATATGATTGGCGAAAGAGATATGAAACTTCCCTATCTTGATAGGGTTTTTGGAACATACAGCCGCTATGATCACCTGATTTCAGTCTCCAAGACCATGAATAAGGTAAATTTTGAAAAAATAAGTCCGGAATTTCACTTGAACGGAGGGCGGTTCACCAGCTGCGACAATACAGTTGATATCGATAGTATCGTTTCAATGGCGCAAGAGCGGCTGGATGAAGATTTACGGCCTTGGTTTGGCGGAGGCAGGACATTTGTATGCCTGGGTAGGATGTCGCCCGAGAAGGATCACGCCAAGTTGATTCAGGCATTTTCCGGTGTCCCGCGGCAATATCCCGATGCAAAGCTGGTCATTCTGGGCGATGGCCCGCTGCGGCAGGATTTGCGCCGGCTTGTGAATGACCTGGGCATAGGCAGGAGCGTAAAATTTGCGGGCTTGCGTATGAACCCGTTTCCCGCGCTGGAAGCCGGCGATTGCTTCGTCTTGTCGTCGAACCATGAAGGTCAGCCCATGGTCTTGTTAGAGGCTATGGTGCTGGCGAAGCCAATTATCGCCACCGATATTGACGGCAATCGTGGTCTGCTCGGCGAGGATTATGGCCAGCTTGTCGAGAATAGCGCGGAAGGTCTACGACGGGGTATGCTGGCTTTTCTGGACGGAAGGCTCAGGCACTACACCTTCCATGCTGCCGACTATCAAAAGAATGCCGTGTCAACTTTTCGGAATATCATATCAGCCTGATGCAGCTTTGCTGGCAAGGCGCCAAGACGGATTTGATCTCAGGGAGGCTTCGTCAGCCGAAAGTTCGAGGTCAAATCCGTCTTGGCGCCTTGCCGGAATGGGGCCGCATCACAAGAAAGTTGCTTAGTTTTTAGTCGGCGAAAACGAAGAGAATATGTTCTTAGGAGTGTTGATACAAATACTCTGGGAATGCGTCAGCAATTTTCTGAATTGCGTCCTGGTCCGGGAAATTCTTATAGATACCGACGTTCTTACTGGACGCTGAAGCGTCGAACACCGATATACCTGATCGCTTCACTGGATCGATATGAAGATCAAGAAGGATTTTCTCTCGAACCGATGCATCCAGAACGAAATCCTCAAATTTGACATCCATGATGCGATCACGGAGATCAAGCGCATCGACTGCACACTCCAGCTCATAGTAGCGTTTCTGAAGAAAGTCGATGAACGCACCCGCTGAGAACACGTCATCTTTTTGAGCTTCGTAGTAACGCGCAACAAACTGGTCGCGCGGATCGCGCCTGACCATAATATTGACCGCTCCCGGGAAAAACACCATATTCCGTATATTAAAACCAAAAATGCAATTACTGAATATTGTGCATTGACTCTCCGTCGGTCCCAACGTGCGCATGGCATTGCCAGCAAACGACGCGAGACCGCGCATCACCTGGCCATACGCGCGTTGCAGATCGTCGCCAGTAACGTCACTCAGGCTCCGGATCAGGTCATTGCATGCCTGGATCAGCGCGGATAGATCGGCCTCTGCATCGTCATGATTTGCCTTGAACAAACTTTTGTTACGCCACCCGGCGGCATTCATTTCCGGCAAATGCAGCCCTAAGACCGCAGGCCCCAGCAAGAACTCCATGAACGTCTGCGCATCAACTGTTCCCCGCACGCCATCAAATATGCTGGTTAGCGAAGGAAACCCTTTGGTCCCCTTGAAAAGGGCTAGTTCACGACCACGCCCCCCCAGACTGACGGCCTCGTGCTCACGCAGGAAATCAACCACGGCACCTGATCCAGACCATCCGAACCCTGATGCAAACACCAATTTTGGGGCACCCTCGCTAACATTCGGACCCGGGTACTTTCGATAGTTCAGATATGGATCTGTGCCCAAGCCATCAATGGGCTCGGCTTTGGGCAGTCGTAACGCAGCCTCGTAAGCCCTGAGGATCAACTGTTCCATGCCATCATGCTGATACAGCGCTGGATGCCCTGCTTCCCGCAGGCACTTTCTGACAAATGGCAGCACCTCAGCGACCGCTCGGCCAGACTTGGCATTGTTTCGAATGTTCTTGGCCATTTCCATTGACTCGTGACCCGACGCGAGCCCCAGGATTCGTTTACGCTCCTTCGCGACCGATGAAATCACTCCCCGATCCTCATCCTTCAGGGTCGATATCAGTCTCTTTGCCTCCTGGATGTCGCCTTTCAAAGACGACGCACGGGCAATCCCTACAATCGCATCTACACGATAGGCCGCACGCCTTGAGTCCTGCGCCGGCGGCCCCCCGTCATCGATCCAGGCCAGCAAATCCTTCCAGTGGGTCAATGCTCTAGAGTTGTTCCTGCTTCTTTCTGCAAGAAGCGCCATGCACCATGTCGCTTCCAGGCGGCAGGGTGCAGAGGCCAACCATGGCTGCAATTCCTGCTGCAGGCCCGCCAGCCTCACTTGCCAGGCATTCCTGTCCGCTTCCTGTTTGCGCGCCGGCTCCCGAATTGCCGCTTCCGCACGTGTAATGACGTCCCGCGCTCGGGGATCAAACCCATGGATATTATCCACCACATGCATTCCGGCTGGCATGGGCATGCTGTAAAACAGCATGTTCATTGCCATGGCGGCCACATTCAGCGTCGGCAGACTGATATCCGTATTCAGCTTGATATCCGGGTTCAGGCTGTTGAAGAAGGCGATACGGTCATTCAATGCCTTGCCGAGCACGCTGGTAATATAAGGGAACTGTGGCGACCTTTGTGAGCAAATGATGGCTGTTGGCGCGATCCTCTCGGGATCGATCGCCGCCGAGAGCTCCCTGAACTTGTCCAGCTTGTCCTTCGGGAATACCCCAATCGTGAAGTGGGAATCC
>Ga0180216_1001346_pt1 | contig 22255 bp, 22 predicted proteins | sample eDN3rd37CBELigMG_FD_128879 | JGI IMG/M metagenome (GOLD analysis project Ga0180216, IMG submission 128879) | Enriched Miracle-Growth compost microbial communities from Emeryville, California, USA - eDNA 3rd pass 37_C BE-Lig MG (version 2)... ...
AGAGGAACAAGAAATACTCGTGAACATCTTAAAGAAAATGACATACAATCTTAATCACAAGGAAAATAAATGATTTTCCAAATAGGAGGGCTTTTTCTTGAAAATACTTGAAACTATTCATTCCCGTCGTACGATCAAAAACTTTAAATCTGATTCTATTGAAAAAGAGCTATTGAACAAATGGCTTCAAGCTGGTACTATGGCACCCAATCATAAAATGACAGAACCTTGGGAAGTGCTGGTTATTGGAGAAGAAACGAGAGCTAAGTTGAATCATAAAGCAGACTTCTTTGGTGCACCAGTTGTTCTTGCCATATTATCTAAACATGGTGCAACAGAAATCGAAACATATGAAAACTTGATCACTACAGCATGTTTTGTTCAAAATTTTAATTTAGCTGCATGGGAAGAAGGAGCAGGAACATTCTGGTCATCGGTAGGAAACGCTCAAAAAAACCGTGAAATACTAGGTGTTTCAGAAGAATATGATGTAGTTGGAGTACTAGGTGTCGGATATCCGGAGGAAATCAATGCTCCAAAAGACAGAAGACCAATTCAGGAGAAAATTAAATACTTACCATAAAAGGACGAGGGATGATCTCGTCCTTTTTAATACTTATCCCTAATAATGGTATGGAAAGTACGTATAATACTGTTGCTGTGAATAGTTCCAATCTTGTTGATTTTGATATTGTGAAGATTTTTGGGAACGATTTTGTGGCTTTTTGCAATTTTTGGTAGGGCCGATAAAAGTGGATGGTGTAACAGGTTTGATTGCCTCTTTCCATTTAGATTCATCCATACAGTATGTGTGAGCCATTATATTTGAAGGCGTTAATTTTAATAGATCTGAACCTAGAATAACTTCCGGAGTAGCTGCATCAAAAATAGCAAGCAAGTGAGTGTTGTCGACCGTAGCTACTTCATAATGCCACCATGCTTTTGGGACATTTGCTACTTGACCAGGCGTAATTGGGAAGTTCTCAATTTGTTTCGTATTTGGATTCAATATGGAGACAACCGCTGCACCGGAAATACAATAAACAAGTTCAGCCGCATTCTGATGATAGTGTGGTTCAACCACATTATTAGCACTAAGGAAAATATCAAGTAATGAAACATTTTTAAGTGTGTTTAATTGCTGGACACCTAAAACGTTAATGTAATTGTTTTTATCTTTTTTCATAAGCGGACTTTTATTTAAATCAAAGGTGAATTGCGCTGTTTGTGTATTAAAGGCCATACTTTTCTTCCTCCTCATTTTTAATGCTCTACCCAATTTATGTTAAAACTGGATAGTAGGTGAATGTGTGGAACAGGGGGACAGGTACCTCGTCCCAGCGAAGCACTGGGACATGGTACCTGTCCCCCCGTTTCTGTGCTATTATTAAACAGAAATAAGAAACCGTTCCTACCTACCATTTCATTGAGGGTGAATTTTTGTTACAATATTTTCTCTAGAAGAGTTGTTTGGCGGAAAAGAACAGGATATGTTTCTTGAAAAAGTATGAAGCAGGTGCTTTTTATGATAAATGTAGTTGGGATTACATATGACAATCAAATAGAAAAGAATCTCTCGATACATGACGCAGATTTAGATCAATATAAGTGGTTTTGGGTAGATTTTCATGAACCTAGTGATGATGAGATCAAGCATCTTGCGTACACATTCCGTTTCCATCCGCTTGCGATTGAAGATTGTATTCAAGTCCTTCAGCGTCCAAAGCTGGATTATTATGATGATCATAGCTTCTATGTCACCCATATAGTCAGAGAACAAGACAATGAAATCTATAAAGAAGAAATTGACTTTTTTGTAGGTGAAAAATTTATTGTGACCTTTCATCGTATGCCGGCGAAAGAAGTAGCACAGGTCTGGGACAGATTATTGGAGCAAAAAAATACGGAGAAATGGGACAGCTTCTATGTGTTCTATCAAATTTTAGACAAGATTGTGGATAATTATTTTCCACTTATATATAAAATAGAAGACCGGCTGGACAAAATTGAAGACAATACACAAAACAAATCGATGACTGTGTTAATGAATGAGTTATTTGATACAAGACATATGCTGTTAAACTTAAGACACAGTGTGCATCCAATGCGTGATTTACTCTACCGTATGTTAAATTCTCATCACTTACATGGGATAAGAGAAAGAAGAGAGTATTTTTCTGATATTTATGACCATCTTTTGAAGCTATCAGAAATGGTTATGTCAAATAGAGAAGTAACAGCCGACATACGGGACAGTTATCTCTCATTAAACTCACATCAAACAAATAATGTCATGAAGGTTCTTACAATTATTACCTCCATCTTTGCTCCGTTAACATTTATCGCAGGAATTTACGGTATGAATTTTGAGAATATGCCTGAGTTAACATGGAAATATGGCTACTTTTTATCATTGGGCTTAATGGTAGTGATAGGAATTTTAATGTTATTGTGGTTCAAAAGCAAAGGCTGGTTTAAGTAACTAGGAATAGTATGAAAAATTGTTAAAAGGATAAGGAGAAATTATGGAAAATTGGTTAATGTCAGTTATGGAGAATTACGGTTATGTAGGGATTATGCTACTTATTGCTTTAGAAAATATATTCCCCCCCATTCCCTCAGAAGTAATTTTAACTTTTGGCGGTTTCATGACCACTACGACGAATCTATCAATAACGGGAGTTGTCATTGCTTCAACAATCGGTTCTGTCATAGGGGCTGGTGTACTATATTTTATCGGGTTGCAGCTTGATGTTGAAAGACTAGATAAAATCGTAGAAAAATGGGGCCATATTCTACGTTTGACAAAGAAAGATATCCACAAAGCTGATGCCTGGTTTGATAAGTATGGACCTTGGACGGTTTTCTTTTGTCGATTTGTCCCATTAATTCGCAGTCTGATTTCGATTCCAGCAGGGATGTCAAATATGAAGCTGGGGTTATTCTTTCTTTTAACAACACTTGGAACACTCATTTGGAATATTGTCTTAGTGAATCTGGGTGCATCGGTAGGTTCCTCATGGGAAGCCATTGTTGAAAAAATGGATATATACTCTGATGTCGTGTATGTCATTTTGGCTTTACTTGCGATTGCTTTTGTTATTTTCTTTATTAAAACGAGAAAAAAGAAGTGATTCTGCCGGTAATAAAAAATTAGGAGTGACACTAAAAATGTCTGGAATATTGGACTTTTTGGTCACTCTTTTTTTGCTGAGAAATTTAGGACATTCTCCTAAAACTTCTATTCACCTCGGAAGATCCTCCTTGTATAGTTTTCGCATCTTATCTAGTAACTCCATATGAATCATGGAGTCTTCTGTTTTACCTATTTCCACTATTAAGTTTTCTATTAAAAAAAGCGGTGCAATCATAGAGTGGAATTCATCTTTTTCTCCACGTTCTGCATACAAAAACACATCAACAGGATAGGGAGTATCGAGCATGAATTCATCACTTATTACGATCGTGCTGCACCTTGTATCTTTTGCATGTTTTAAAAGAACCTCGGCTTCTTTTAATAATCGGCTAAAGCTGAATAGTAATACTGCACGTTGATTATTAATGTGAATAAGTTCCTCCAATATCTCGCTTCCCATCCATTTGATCAATTTTACATCTATTCCGTAGCGTCTAAGCCGATAGGTTAAAAGCTCTCCAAGACTGAGAGAAGGGCCGGGAGCATAGATAAACAGACATTTTACTTTACGAATGATGTTGATTGCTTCTTCAAACTGATCTCTCTGAAAATGGTTCAATGTTGATTGAAGATGATGGATACTGCGATTTAAATGATGACGTTGAACGTCTGTATACTCCAAGTCAATCACGGTTTTTAATATCTTTTTTGCCGGAGTGATGTCACGCTTTTCCTTTAATTTTTGTTTATAAGCTTTTAAATTCTCATATCCTATGGTTTTCCAAAAACGTGATACGGATGCAACAGATACTCCAACTGCTTGTGCAATATCTTTTTCAGTTGCGATCATCACCGTGGATTCATTATGGAGTATCCACCGTCCTATTTTTAGTTGACTTTGTGAAAGGGCATGTAACTCAAACATTAGCTTAGCATCCTCCTTTTTCTATTATGCTAGCATGTTTTGATAAAAAAATATCAAAATGAAAGAAAATGATAATAATTTTACATAAGCTTTACATGAACACTATCACAGGTTTAAATTCCCTTCTTAAAATAAAGAGGAAATAACAAAAGGAGGGAATACAATGAAAAAACAGTACACATTAACACAGTCTCAAAAAATGATGGTTTTTATCTTATCCATGTCTCTTTACGGCTTATCAAACATGATTACAGAACTTGTCCCATCCGTGTATCTAGGTCCTGTTGAATTCTCTATTGAGTATTTTGCTTTTATTCCTCTAACTCTTTGTATCTTGTTTCATCCATTGTACGCAGCTGTAGGTGCAGCATTAGGTGAAGTGATTTTTGGTGAATTGATGCTCGGTCAATTTGGGGGTTTTGGAGAGCTTGAAAAATTTATTGCCTTTTCTTTGGCAATGTATATCGCCGGGGTTATGGTAAGTGACCCAACAAGCAAGCGCCAAGTAGGTATTGCTGCGATTTCGGGAGTCATTATTCATCAGTTAATTAGCATGATGGTTGATATAGGAAAGGTTTGGATAGGTGTTGATGACTTTGAAGTACTTCCGGGACTTGCAGAAAGTGTTGTTATTGTTGAAGGTTTTGCCTTTTTAAATGATGTTTTGTTTTCAGGAATTTTATTTGCTTTATTACCTACCTTGTATCTTGTCCCGCGTTTATATGGAAAAATAGAACCACTGCTCGGTATGAAACCGCGGACTCGTGAGAATGCACACTCCATTCGCGGAATTCTGCATCCAAAGCTTGTTATTTTATCAGTCATTCTTGCGTTTTCTGCATTTGGGTTTGAATTTTTATCTGAAACAGACTTAAATGTCTTTGAATGGGAAGCTTCGTTTGCTGAAGACTCTGAATCAACATTAACATGGATCAGTATTGGAGTAGCAGGGATTGTTGCAGCACTAATAATATATATGACGATTTTCCGTTCCAAAAAAGAAAGGAAAAATGCAGCATGAAACCTGTCATTAGCATTGAAAATGTCACTTTTACATATCCAAGTGAAGAAGAAGCAATATTACGGAATATGAATGTGACGGTAGAACAAGGGGAGTTTTTAGCCATTATCGGAGGAAATGGAAGTGGAAAATCCACATTATGCAAATTATTGAACGGCTTAATCCCTCATTATTACACAGGGGATTTTGAAGGTAAGGCGACGATCAATGGGTTGGATGTAGCAACAAGTACTGTTGCCGACCTTTCAGCACATGTTGGCTATGTGTATCAGGATTTCGAAAACCAGCTAGTTCAAGCGAGAGTGCTTGAAGATGCGGCGTTTGCTCCACTTAATTTTGGATATGCAGACTATAAGGAACGTGCTCGGGAAGCTCTCCGGTTAGTAGAACTTGAGGATTGTGAGCAGGAGTTTGTGTGGCAACTCAGCGGTGGTCAAAAGCATTTACTTGCACTTGCCGGCTGTCTAGCTCTTAGTCCTGATATTCTAGTACTTGATGAACCAATTGCACAATTAGATCCGCATCACGCAAAAAAAATGTACGAGATCTTAAAAAAGCTTCATGAAAATTATGGTAAAACAATTATTGTTATTGAACATCATACAGAGTTTATTGCTGACTATTGTTCAACTGTTTTGTTGGTAGACAATGGGCAAGCTGTATGGAAGAGACCTGTTAAAGAAGCACTTACAGCTGTGGAAGAGTTAATGGAACGCAATATTTATCCTCCACAGGTAACACAAGCAGCAATTGAACTTGGTGGATCTCCTGTTCTTCCAATTACATTGGCAGAAGCTGAAAAGTATTTTACAAATAAATTAGTTTCTAATCATACTACATGTTCACCATCTATCTCATTAGGACAAAGGGAAGAAGCAGTGTCATTTCATAATGTTGAATTCTCATATAAGACGGTCGATCGATCTTTTCACCATATCTTAAAAAATATTAATGTCACCTTCTATAAAGGAGAAAAAGTAGCTCTTGTTGGGAATAATGGAGCCGGAAAGTCAACATTAATGCGGCTTTTAACGGGATTTCGCAAGCCTGCTTTCGGAACCGTAAATGTGATGGGGCATTTGACATCAAAACATTCACCCGAGCAATTAGCGGATATCGTGACATATATTTACCAAAATCCTGAACAAATGTTTATTGAGGATTCTGTTCGTAAAGATGTTGAATTTTTCTTAAAGGCTCGCAATCGAAAAGGATATAAAGAAAGAGTTGATCATATTCTCGAGCTTTTTAACTTGGTGGATTTGCAGAATAAAGACAGCCGTCTCATGAGCGGGGGGCAACAACGGCGTGCTTCGCTTGCGATTGGGGCAGCGATGGATCCAGCTATTATTCTATTAGATGAACCAACGGCAAACCTTGATATTGCAACACGGAAACAGCTTGTTCAATTCATTCATATGTTAGACCACCACACGGAGTTAGTCATGATTGCCACACATGATATGCAATTGGTTAGCGAGTGGGCAACACGTGTTGTTGTCATGCATGATGGACAAGTGATCTATGATGGTGACAAGGAAGGCTTGTTTTCAGATCTGTTTTTAATGAGAAAGGCAGGCATTGTCCCTCCGCAAATTGTTGAACTTAGCCATAGGTTGCAGCTGTCACCTGCTGCTTATTCAATTGATTCATTTGTGGAACGATACCAGGAGGAAACAAGATGGAATATGCAAAAAGCTTGATTGATAAGTTAAGTGTTGAACAAGTGAAAATCGAATTGATGAATACAGCGTATGCTAACGATCAGACATTTATTGCAAAATTGGATCCGCGAATATTATTCATGTGGTACGGATTTTTTGGGATAGCCCCTTGGTTTATTCATAATGAACTTGTTTTATTCGGGCTGTTAACGGTTACGATCCTAACAACAATTTTGACAAAAGTAAGCAGGTTAATCCTCTTTATTTTAATTCTGGGGTTACTCGGGCAAGGCGGTTATTTACTCATTGCATCTCTTTTCTTTGGAGGAGATATGGCTGTCCTATTGCCGTTATTAATGTTAACGGTAAAACTGGCTGTCATTTCGCTTGCCAGTATAACAGTATTTTGCTCTATGAGTCCTGAAAAATTAAGTGTGGGCTTATTAAGTATCGGTGTACCAGGTCAAGTTTCTTTTTCGATTTCATATGGTTATCGAATGCTTCCTTTGTTATTAGAAGAATACAACCATGTCTTTATGTCATACAGATTAAGAGGGAAAGCACCTGAGAAAAGAGGTATTTTCTATTGGAGGACAGCAAGTTACTTCATTAAATTAGCGGTGATGTCCTTCTACCCGTTGCTTTTAAGCACAGCTAAACGAGCAAGAACAACTGTTGAAGCACTTGAAACAAAGGGCAGTAAAAATGCTTTTACTAATCCTGCAGTGAAAAAATTAAAGCTTCAATCTCTGAGCATTGGCCGGAAGGATGTTCTATTTCTCACCACAAGTATTTTTTATATCATCGTTCTCATGGTAGCAGGTAATTTTCACAAATAAAAATGGAGGGGTTTATCAATGAAAATGGACTTTCATACTCATATCAAAATATCAAAAAAATCGAACTTTGATCCGGCATACTTTCGGGAAATGACAAGGGAAGCAAAAGAAGCTGGTCTTGATGGAATTGCCTTAACAGAGCATTTTAATACGTTGAATTTTCTTGATGTATATGACTTTTTAGACGATCACTATCCCTATACAAATGATTACTATGATGTAGGTGGTTTGAAGATTTTCCCTGGAATTGAAGTCGATGTAAAGGAAGTTGGCCACATTTTGTTAATCAGTCGCCGTGAATCCATTTTAGCCATCTATCATGAATTGAAATATCATCTGGACGAAGAGAATTTTATCCCTTTTTCAGACCTAATGGACCTTGCAGAATCCTTTGAAACAATTAAAATAGGCGGACACCCATTCCGACCAAGTACACCGCTTACCCAGCACAAGCCATTTCAGCTGAAACGATTGGATGCCCTAGATTTAAACGGTAAAGATCTTCATTCAATCGGAATTGAAGAAAATCAAAAATATGTTTATGGATTCGCTGAAGAACTGGAGTTGCCAATAGTAGGAGGAAGTGATACTCACCAATTCCTTCAATACGGCTCGATCGTAAATGAATTCAATGGTCACTACAATACAATAAATGAAGTGAAAAGGGCAATTAAAGACAATGCTTTCACAATTCATATCTCACCTGATTTACACTTACGTGTACGATCTGCCTCACTAACAAAAAAGTTAATAAAGCAGCTTATGGCGGTTTAACAGGACAGTAATTTGTCCTGTTTTTTATTGGGTCAAGGTACCTGTCCCCCTGTACCACGAAAATGTTAGATGAAATTTTAGATATTCTATTTAAGTGCTTACAATTATGCCGATAGTAATATAGTAGGATTATTTATAGTGTATGGGGGCAGTTTTATGAAACTTTTTAGGAATTTAAAGCTAGGTTGGAAGTATAGTCTAGCACTTATTTTTTCTTTTATTCTCTTTATTGTATCTTCGTTTATTATTTTTAGCGAAATGCAAAACGTCCAAGATCAGTTGTCAGCGCTTGAGAGAAGAGGAGATCGAGCGATTAAGACAACAGAAATGATGGCTATATTTAGAGAGAAAAATATTATGATAGCGGATTATATTCATTCACCAGAAGAAAAGTTTGTAACGGCTTTTGAAGAAAAGCGTAAAGAGTTCAATGCTCTTCAGGAAGAACTCATCTCTTCTATCAATACAAAGGATGAGGAAAAATTATTTACCTATATCCAAAATACTGATAGTAAAATGAATGACGTATTTTTAGAGGAAATTGTGAAAGATGTGGCTGCTGGGAATACGGAGAATATTAATACGAATCGAGTTTTCACTCAGTCATTAAGTAATGAAGCGGTAAGATACCTAGGGGAATTACGCGAGTTGATTAATAATTCTCGCGAAGATGCACTTAAGGAAACAAAGGATAGTATCACCAGATCTATATTTGTTTTATTTATTTCTATTGGTATTGCCATAATCTTGGGAGTTACAATTGCCATTGTGATCAATCGAATGATTCAAAAGTCGTTAAACAATGTTATTCATATGGCGAATGAAATATCCAATGGTAATTTATCTGTTGAAGCTAGTAACTATGACAGTAAAGATGAGCTTGGAAAGCTTAGTTTTGCTATGAATACCATGCTTCAGAATTTACGTGACATGATGAAACGGATTACTAATGTTTCTGAAACAGTGTCTATGCAAAGTGAAGAATTGATGCAGTCATCTAATGAAGTAAAAGAAAGTGGTATTCATGTTGCAGCTACTATGCAGGAACTATCACTTGGGTCTGAGTCACAAGCAAATGCCTCTTCTGAGCTTGCTGAAACAATGAGTACATTTGGTGAAAAAATAAAAGAGTCCAACTCATTTGGTGAAACGATTGTATTTTCAGCAGTGTCTGTTCAATCCTTAACAGAAGAAGGGCAACAGTTAATGAATTCGTCAATTGAACAGATGAAGAAAATCAATAATATTGTAAAAGGCTCTGTTGAAAAAGTGAAAAACTTAGATCAGCAATCAAAAGAAATTTCAAAGCTTGTCGGGGTTATTCAATCAATAGCTGAGCAAACGAACCTTCTTGCATTAAACGCTGCAATCGAAGCGGCAAGAGCAGGTGAGCATGGAAAGGGTTTTGCTGTTGTAGCAAGTGAAGTCCGTAAGTTAGCGGAACAAGTATCTCTTTCCATCACAGATATTACCGGAATCGTTCACACCATTCAATTGGAATCGGAAAATGTTGTGACATCACTTGAAGAGGGATATAGTGAAGTGGAAAAAGGGACTGAGGATATTCAAACAACAGGAAAAACGTTTGATGAAATGCACCACGCGATTTCAGAGGTTGTTGATAAAATTCAAGGAGTAGCGATAAGATTAGTTGAAATCGACCAGGACTGTGGAAAAATGAGTAATACAATCGAAGACATTGCGTCAATTTCTGAAGAATCTGCTGCAGGAATTGAACAAACAGCAGCATCCATACAACAGACAAGCACTTCAATGGAAGAAATCGCCGGAAGCGCAAACCAACTAGCAACACTTTCCGAAGAACTAAACGGATTATTAAAAACATTTTCATCTTAATGTTTCAGGTCCCTTGTCCTGTTTACGGGACAAGAGACCTACTTTCCACTTCTATACTCCTTAGGTGTACACCCCTTTTGTCTTTTAAACAATCGAATAAAGTAGCTTTGGTTCTGAAACCCCACGTCCATTGCAATATCCAGCATTTTTCGTTCCGATTTTAGTAATAATATACATGCTTTATTGATTCGAATGGTGTTAATGTACTCCATCGGTGTCATGCGGACAAGTGATCTGAAAAATCGACTGAAATGCCCTTCACTCATTTGAACTTGTGAAGCAAGATCCAGCACGGATAGTTTTTCCTTGTAATGTTCATCAATATATTGAAGAACTTTTTTTAATAGCTCTGTTTTTGTTAAGTCCTTTTGTGTTACTTCCTCATTATGAATCCAAGATTGTTTCTTGAAAATGTCTGCAAATAAAAGAAAAAGATATCCCTTTACCTTAAGTTCATAGCTTGTTTCCTTTGTAGAATAAGCCTCAATGATGCTGGCGATGGTCTTTAACATCATTCGTTCTTCTTGTGTTTGTGGTGTAAGTTTCATAGAGTGAATAAAAGAAAATTTCTTAATAGCCTCTAAATAATAACTTTCAATTAAATCATAGCCAAAGCTTCGTAACAAATCGATCGAAAAAACGACAGCATGGAGCTTAAAAGGCTTGTCACCACAAGGGTAGGCACCATGTAATTGTTCGCCTGGAATAAAGCAACCGGTTCCTTCTTCTAATCGATATTGTTTTGTCCCCACTTGTACATTGATCGGTCCTTTTTCCACATAAATAAACTCCAACTCAGGATGCCAATGCATGTTAAAGATCACTTGTCCATCGAGATAATCCACCATGTAAATACGAAAAGGAAACATAGAATCTCCATGTACACGATCCTCAAGCAGATTATGCTTGTTCACACTATCATCTCCTCTATATATCAGAATTGTACAATTAATTGTTGAAATTGTGCAAGAATTGCTGCATTTTTATCACTATAATTTCAATTGTAAGATAAAAAATAAATATAACAGCAAATGAATGTATAGATAAGGAGTGTTTTTATGAAATTTACTGATGGCTTTTGGCTGACAAAAGAAGGTTTTGATATTCAACATCCAAGAAATGTTCGTGATGTTGTAATAAATGAAAATACGGTGACACTTTACGCACCATGTAAAGATATTCAACATAGAGGAGACACACTAAATTTACCATCTTTAACGATTCAGCTGTCATCTCCAATGAAAAATGTCATTAAAGTCAAGGCTTGGCATCATAAAGGTACTAGATTGAAAACACCGGAATTTGACATTAAAAATGAGCTTCTTCCGTTAGAGTGTGAGCAAAATGAAGAGCAAACAATTTTAAATAGCGGGAATGTAAGCGTAAACATTAAGCGTAAGCCTTTTAACATTACATTTACTCAAGGTAATCAAGTGCTAACCTCAATTGATTCAAAAGGAGTTGCATGGATTAAAGGCCCTGAGAAGCAAAGTTATATGCGAGGGCAGTTAAACATCGGTGTTGGCGAATACCTTTACGGCCTTGGTGAGCGTTTCACTCCATTTGTTAAAAACGGACAAATTGTTGATACTTGGAATGAAGATGGTGGAACTAGTTCGGAGCAATCTTATAAAAACATCCCATTTTTCTTAAGTAACAAGGGCTATGGTGTATTAGTAAACCATCCGGAAAACGTGAGCTTTGAAATAGCTTCAGAAGCTGTTTCAAAAACACAGTTCAGTGTTGAGGGTGAGTGTATTGAGTATTTCCTAATTGGTGGAGAAACACCTAAAGAAGTATTAGCGAACTATACGGAGTTAACGGGTAAACCGGCACTTCCGCCAGCATGGTCGTACGGGTTATGGCTGACAACCTCTTTTACAACTGACTATAACGAGGAAACAGTTACTCATTTTGTCGATGGAATGGCAGAGCGTGACATCCCGTTAAGTGTGTTCCACTTTGATTGCTTTTGGATGAAAGAATTTGAATGGTGTAATTTTGAATGGGATAAAGATGCTTTCCCTGAGCCAGAGGCAATGTTAAAAAGATTAAAAGATAAAGGCTTAAAAATTTGTGTGTGGATTAATCCTTATATTGCTGAAAAATCTAAGCTTTTTGATGAAGCAGTAGAAAACGGATACTTGTTGAAAAAGGCGAACGGTGACGTATGGCAATGGGATTTATGGCAGGCTGGAATGGGCGTTGTTGACTTTACAAACCCGGCAGCAAGTGAGTGGTATTGCTTGAAATTAAAAGGATTGCTTGATATGGGTGTGGATAGCTTTAAGACTGATTTTGGTGAAAGAATTCCAACTGATGTTGTCTATTTTGATGGTTCTGATCCACAGCGTATGCATAACTATTATGCTTATCTCTATAATAAAGTAGTTTTTGACTTACTTGAGGAAGAAAAGGGAAAACAGGAAGCTGTTGTTTTCGCTAGATCAGCTGCTGTAGGTAGTCAGCAATTTCCAGTCCATTGGGGCGGGGATTGCAATGCCACATATGAATCAATGGCAGAAAGCTTGCGCGGAGGCCTTTCACTATCCTTATCAGGTTTTGGTTATTGGAGTCATGATATCGGTGGATTTGAAAATACAGCAAGTCCGGATCTCTTTAAACGTTGGCTTGCTTTTGGTCTATTGTCCAGCCACAGCCGTCTTCACGGTAGTTCATCATACCGTGTTCCATGGTTGTTTGACGAAGAAGCGGTAGACGTAACAAAGCATTTCTCTAAATTAAAAAACCGTTTAATGCCGTATTTGTATAGTGCATCTGTTGAGAATCATCATACAGGTGTCCCGGTTATGAGACCGATGTTACTGGAATTTGCTGAAGATCCAAATACACATGTGCTTGATCGTCAGTATATGCTCGGAAGCAGCCTGTTGGTTGCACCTATTATGAACGAAGAAGGAGTAGGCTCTTACTACCTTCCACAAGGTAAATGGACTCACTATCTAACAAAAGAAGTTGTTGAAGGGGGAACTTGGAGAACAGAAAACTATGATTATCTAAGTCTTCCATTATTTATAAAAGAAAATAGCATTTTAGCGATTGGTCATGATGACGACCGTCCGGATTATGAGTTTGCTAATAATGTGACATTTGAACTTTATCAGTTACAGGATAATCAACAAGCTACAGCTTTTGTTACAGATATAAATGGAAACATTAAAGGAGAAATAAAAGCGGTTAAACTAAATAACGGCATTCATATTGAAACATCCATGGAAGGTTTAACGTATTCTATTCTTCTTGCAGGATATGAAAGCATTACGTCTGTTTCAGCAGGTGAAGTTGATTCAAGCAGAGATGGGGTTAGGGTAAATCTTAATGGATCACAGAAGTTAGATATAACTTTGTAAGTTGTCAAAGAGTGTGACTATCACACTCTTCCATATCATAAGAGGGGGTATTACACTATGAAAAAGAACATGATCAAAGGTTTAGGTACAGCTCTTTTAGTAGGTGGATTGTTGGCAGGTTGTTCTTCGGGAGGCAGTGGTGGTGATGCCGGTACTGTTGTTGACGTTTTTAATATAAAAGTAGAAACAAAAGATCAGTTGGAAGCAATGATTGAGAAATATGAAAGTGAACATGAAGATGTGGATATTCGCTTAACAACTGTTGGCGGCGGACAAGACGCTGCTTCAGCTTTACAAGCAAAGTTTTCATCAAATGAAGATCCGGCCATCTTTTTATTAGGCGGTTTATCTGATGTTGAAAAATATCAAAACTATTTATTAGATGTTTCTGAAATGGAATCAGCAAAAACAGCTATTGAGGGAACATTACAAGGCTCAACTGTTGATGGGACTCCTTATGGAATTCCATTAAATATTGAAGGCTTCGGCTGGATGATCAATAAAGAAATTTTTGAAGCTGCCGGTGTAGATCCTGCATCGATTGCAAGCTATGATGATTTTACGAAGGCAGTTGAAACAATCGATAGTAAAAAAGAAGAGCTTGGACTAGAAGCTGTGTTTGGATACAGCGGGAAAGAAGATTGGGTAACGAGTCAATTTTCTAATCACTTTACAGCACCTGAATTTGATAATGATCTACAAGTTGCATACGAAGCTACTGAGCTTACATTTAAATATGGAGATCGAATGAAAGAGTACACAGATTTACTAAACAAATATAATGTACAGCCAATTTTATCATTAGATTATAGTACATCTGTTGAAGAACTTTTCACAAACAATAAAGTAGCGATCATCCACCAAGGAAACTGGATTGTACCATCACTTGACGGCATTGACCCTGAATTTTCCAAAGAAAAATTAGGGATTTTACCACTATTTGTTGATAGTGACACCGACGGTTACATCAGTGCGGGTCCATCATGGTTCTGGGGAATTAATAAAGAGCATGATGAGAAAGTCGTTGAGGCATCTAAGGACTTTATTGATTGGATGTATACATCTGATTATGGAAAACAACAAATTGTTGAAGAATTTAAATATATTCCAGCACATGAAGGATATGAGATTGACAGTATAACAGATCCAGTCTCAAAAGAAGTCTATCAAATGCTGTTAGACGGAAAATCAAGAGTATGGGCTCATAATCAATATCCGAGCGGATTCTCTCAGACATCATTCTTTCCGGAGTACCAAAAATATTTAAATGGGGATATTTCTTGGGAAGATCTTGAAAAAACAGCTAGTGAGAAATTTACGGAAATGCGTTAATTTTTGGATCTGAATGGAATGGGGAATGATGATTCCTTATTCCATTCGCTATTTTATATAAAGGGTGTGAGCATAATGAAAATGAAAAACCTCACCTACTGGCTATTTCTGGCTCCATGTATATCTGCGTTAGCTATTGTTTTAATAATTCCCTTTTTCCAAGGTGTCTACTATTCCTTTACAGAATACAACGGGTTTCAAGTGAAAGAATTCGTAGGTTTTGAGAATTACATCAATCTCTTTAAAGATGATCAATTTTTATATAGTCTTATCTTTACAGGAGGATTTTCGATTGCCTCTGTTATTGGAATTAATGTTATTGGCTTGCTTTTAGCATTGTTTGTTACACAAAAAATGGGGAAATTTAATACAGTTTTCCGAACAGTGTTTTTTATGCCGAACTTAATTGGCGGGATTATTTTAGGGTTTATTTGGCAGTTTATTTTCCTAAAAGCTTTTGAAGGAGTAGCAGAGCTTACAGGCTTGGAATTTTTTAAAGGCTGGTTATCAGATACACAAACAGGATTTTGGGGATTGGTCATTCTATTTATCTGGCAAATGAGCGGTTATATTATGATTATCTATATTTCGTTTTTAAATAATATCCCGGATGAATTAATTGAAGCGTCTACAATTGATGGTGCTAATGTATGGCAACGTTTTTGGAGAATTAAATTCCCATTACTTGCACCGGCATTTACGGTTAGTTTATTTCTATCACTATCCAACGCATTTAAAGTATATGATCAAAATATGGCGTTAACAGCAGGAGGACCATTCAGCTCCACTCAGATGGCCACGATGAATATATATGATACAGCATTTAAGGTTCAAGAAATGGGGTATGCACAAGCAAAAGCGATTATTTTCCTGCTTATTATTACGGCAATTTCAGTGATCCAACTATACATGACTAGAAAGAGGGAGACTGACTTATGATTGCACAAAATAAAGCAAAAACGTACGGATTTATTTTGCTTGGACTATTACTTTCAATCATTTGGTTTTATCCGTTCTATCTAGTGATAGTCAATTCGTTTAAGACAAAAGCTGAGATCTTTGTTAATACCCTTTCTTTTCCTGCAGAGGGGACCTTGGCCAACTATCCTGAAGCCTTTACTGCTTTAGATTTTATTCAAAGCTTTATAAATTCAGTCATCATTACAGTGGTAAGTATTTTTCTTATTTGCATATGTACCTCAATGGCTGCTTATGCACTATCGCGTAGACAGGGAAAAACTAGCTCAATCATTTATTTTATCTTTGCAATATGTATGTTAATTCCATTCCAATCAATCATGATTCCGTTAGTTTCGATTTTTGGCTCATTCGATATGTTAAATCGAGCCGGATTGATGATCATGTATTTAGGGTTAGGGTCAAGCTTAGCTGTTTTCTTATACTTTGGTGCTTTAAGGGGTATACCGAAAGCGTTGGATGAAGCAGCTATTATTGATGGGTGTAATCGATTCCAGGTTTACCGGTATATTATTCTGCCAATGTTAAAACCAACGACTGTCACAGTTATTGTGTTAAATGCAATTTGGTTCTGGAATGACTATTTGCTTCCATCACTTGTAATAAATAAGGAAGGATTATATACAATTCCGTTAAAAATGTTCTATTTCTTTGGAGAATATTCGAAACAATGGCATTTGGCTTTAGCTGCATTGGTTATCGGTATTATTCCAATAATAGTTGTATATATGTTTCTGCAGAAATATATTATTAAAGGTATTTCTGATGGAGCAGTCAAGTAGGGACGAGGGTGAAACCTCGTCCTTTTTCATTATTTGGGACAGGGAACCTGTCCCTTTGGACCACCCCTGGACCAAAAAAAAATCTTTTTGTAGGAGAAAACACTTGAGTTGTTAGACATCATACCTTTATAATGTGTATGTGGGACTTTATGAAAGGGCTTTCAATTACATATAGTTGTTCGACGTCCAACAAATCATTAATGATAATAGAAAATTTTTTTATTATTTCATATGTTTCTGCAAACAATATAAAAAGTTACAAATTTTTGAGGTGATAAACATGAATTTATTATGGGGAATTTTTGGGATCGTTGTTGTTTTAGGAATTGCATTTCTACTATCAAGCCAAAAAAAGGCAATCAATTATCGTACGATTTTAGGAGGTTTAGCGATACAGATTTTATTCGCATTCATTGTTTTAAAATGGGAAGCAGGAAGAACGGCTTTAGAGTGGTTAACGATGAGGGTTCAAGATATTATCAATTATGCAAGTGAAGGACTTACGTTTGTATTTGGTCCCTTAGCAAATGCGGAATCCTCATTAGGATTTATCTTTGCGTTTCAAGTTTTGAGTATTATTATCTTCTTTTCTTCTTTAATCTCAGTTTTATATTATTTAGGAATCATGCAGTGGTTTATTAAAATAATTGGTGGAGGATTATCAAAGCTGTTAGGAACAAGTAAAGCTGAGTCTATGTCTGCAGCTGCAAATATTTTTGTAGGACAAACTGAGGCACCTCTTGTGATTCGTCCATTTTTAGATAAAATGACAAAATCAGAGCTATTTGCAGTTATGACTGGCGGATTGGCTTCAGTAGCTGGTTCTGTGCTTGTCGGTTACGCTTTATTGGGAGTTCCACTCGAATATTTATTGGCAGCTAGTTTTATGGCAGCTCCGGCAGGATTGGTTCTGGCTAAACTAATGATTCCAGAAACAGAACAACCGGAAACGGCAAAATCATTGGAAATGGAAAAAGATAAAGAAGCTGTAAATGTTATAGACGCCGCTGCGCGTGGTGCTGGAGATGGATTAACACTTGCATTAAATGTAGGTGCAATGTTAATTGCATTTATTGCCTTAATTGCATTAATCAACGGAATATTAGGTGGAATCGGTGGTATCTTTGGGTATGATGCTCTATCACTTGAATCAATTTTAGGGTTTGTTTTCTCACCTATAGCATTTGCGATCGGTGTTCCATGGTCAGAAGCTGTGACGGCAGGAAGCTTTATCGGCCAAAAGTTAGTGTTAAATGAATTTGTTGCCTACTCTTCTTTTGCACCACAGATCGAACAACTAACACCAAAAACAGTTATGGTTGTCAGCTTTGCCCTTTGTGGTTTTGCCAATTTAAGTTCAATGGCCATTCTTTTAGGCGGGTTAGGCGGACTTGCTCCAAGTCGTCGTCCTGATATTGCAAAACTCGGTCTTCGTGCTGTTGCTGCAGGGATGTTAGCTTCCTTATTAAGTGCAGCAATTGCTGGAATCTTTATTTAAGTAGTTTCTATTTAAAGTGAAGAGGAGAACAAATGAAAACAATTTTAATTACAGGTGCTGGAACTGGACTGGGAAAAGAACTCGCACTTGCATATGCAAAAAGAGGAGACCGAATCATTTTAGTTGGAAGAACAAAGGAATCTTTAAATAAAGTAAAAGATTTGATTAAAATGACGAAAGGTTCTTCTCTCGTCGCTATGTGTGATATTAGCGATGGACAAGCAGTTAAAAAGTTGATAGAGGGCCTTGTAAGAATAGAGAAGATAGATATGCTTATTAATAATGCAGGAATCGGTTATTTTGGAAACCTGCAGGATCTTTCTGTAGAAGAAATAAGTCAGATGATCGATACAAATATAAAAGGAACGATTTTCATGACAAAAGAAGTTCTACCTATATTTTTGGAACATCAATCAGGAAAGATTATGAATATCATCTCTACGGCAGGTTTGCGCGGGAAAGTTAGAGAAACTGTTTATGTAGCAAGCAAATTTGCCGTGAGAGGTTTTACTGAAAGTCTGATAAAAGAACTTGAACATACCTCCATAAAGGTTTCTGCTGTATACATGGGCGGTATGAATACACCTTTCTGGGAAGGCAGTGACTTTATAAAAGATCCCTCCAGATTAAAGTCAGCAAAACAAGTTGCGATAGAAATAGTTGAACGGGAAGATGAAGAAGAAATGATAATAAGTTAATATGGACAGATATAGAATGAAGTCACCTTAAAAAGGTGGCTTTTTGTATCTGAAAAAATATTGACCCTGTCGTGCACTACATAGTTTATGATCGTTTTGGGAGGACAAGATGTATAAAATAAGTGAATTTGCTAAGCTCACTGGTTTAAGCAAAGAAACTCTCAGGTATTACGCGGAAGTAAAATTGCTTGAACCAGCATACATAGACCCGAAAAATAACTATCGATACTATGACGATGGTAGTTATTTCCTGGCAGTACTATTAGTGAAATTACGAAGCTTAGGCTTTACGATTCAAGAAATGATCTCAGTTATGGAAGATGAATCGTTTCAAAATCTGGATTCATTACTACACCAAAAACGAAATAAAGTTATGCTCGAAATAGAAGAGCTGCAACTCCAAATGAAAGCGATCGATGAGTTTTTGTTATCAGGTGAGGAGGAAAGTAAATGATTCAATGGAAAGAAGAAATCGTTATCAATAAAAGTATAGAACATGTATGGAGTTTGTTTTTAGATAAAAATATTAAAAAAATCATGCCCAAAGTAGAAGAGCATACATTAATTGAAAAAAAGGAACATGAAGTAGGAGCCAAGCATAAACAAAAATACCGTGAAGGAAAAAGAGTTGAAACGTATATTGTTGAAACATTAGCTTATGAAGATAGAGAAGACAAGAAGAAGAAACAGATACGGTTTGTGCTGGGCAAAGCATTCGAAATATCTTTAACTTTTACACTCTTGAAAAATGAACAAGATACAACAACATTAATTTATGAAGGATCTAACAAAGGTGTAAATTTTATCGGGAGAGCCATGATGAAATTAAGCAGTCAAAAAGGTAATGATGATGTAGTAAAAGAGTTTTTACAAAGAGTTCAAACAGAAGCGATGAAAGGGTCATAATAAAGAGTAATTTTTTGTTAAATACCAGTTGACAGGTAGGAATTGTAGGGATTATAATCAGATTAATCAAAAATAAAATAAAAAGCCGATCGGACGACCGAAGGCATAACCCAATTTCTTTTAGTGGGTTATGCCTTTTTTATTTTTAAAAAGAAAGGAAGTTTTTAATGAAAAAGTTACTTATATTTGCTTTTATCGGGCTACTTGCACAATTAATAGATGGAGCATTAGGGATGGCATATGGTGTGACATCCACTACCCTTTTACTAACCTTTGGAATAGCACCTGCAGTTGCCTCTGCATCTGTTCACTTGGCAGAGGTAGTCACAACTGCTGCATCTGGAGCATCACATATAAAGTTTGGGAATGTGGATAAACAAGCGGTTTTTCGTTTAATTATTCCAGGATCAATAGGTGCCTTTTTAGGTGCAACATTCCTCAGCAATCTACCTGGAGATTTAGTCAAACCCTATATATCGCTCTTTTTATTACTTTTAGGTATCTATGTTCTTACAAGATTTTTATTTAAATTTCGTACATCCGAGGAGAAGAGAGGCATTGAATTGACTCGTAAGCAATCAATTCCTTTAGGATTAATTGCCGGCTTTGCTGATGCGACAGGAGGCGGTGGTTGGGGACCTATCGCTACACCAGTGTTATTATCTCGAAAAGGAATGAGTGCGAGAAAAGTAGTAGGTACGGTTGATACAAGTGAGTTTGCCATTGCGGTTTCTGCTACTATAGGGTTTCTCATTTCATTGGGGTGGGAGGAGGTAAACTGGTTGTGGGTTGGAGCATTAATGATAGGCGGAATTATTGCAGCTCCAATAGCAGCATGGTTAGTTCAAAAAGTTCCTGCACAGTTGATGGGAGTGCTTGTTGGTGGATTCATCATCTTAGTGAATGCCAGAACAATTGTACACACGTGGATAGAGAATGATGTTATCTATCCATATATTTATATTGGAATTGCCCTAATTTGGATAGTCGCTATTTCCTATACGATCTCTAAACTAGGAGCATACAAAAATTTGAATAAAGCAGAAGACAAATCATTAGCTGACTAGAAAACTAGAGGCTCTCGAAACTAAGGAATATTTCACTTAGACGGGGGCCTTTTTGCTGATCGGAAACCCGAAGGCAAATTCGTCAATATCAATAAAAAAGGTAAGGAGAAATTGACATGACAAACGTTTCTATAATTGTTGGGGCACCAAATGAATATTCACGTTTAAACGGTATTTTAGATTTTGTAACAAATGTGTTAGAGGAAAAAGGGATCTATTATGAAACGATTAATGTGCATCATCTACCATCAGAAGATTTAATTAAAGCTAATTTTGATAGTGGAGCCATTATCAAAGCAAATGAGATGATAAAAAAATCTACAGGTGTAATTATATTAAGCCCGGTATACAAAGCATCTTATTCAGGGATATTGAAAACATATCTTGACCTTTTACCACAAAAGGGTTTGAAAGATAAGGTAATTCTGCCACTAATTTTGGGTGGGTCATTTGGACATTTGCTAACTATACAGTATGCATTAAATCCAGTTCTTTCAGTCCTGGGGGCAACTACTATATCGAATGGTGTATATACTATCGATCAGCACATAGAACGAACTGGGGAGAATAAATTTATTATCAATGAAGACGCTCAGCAAAGATTAAATCAAGGTATTGAAGCGTTTCTTAGGCTTATCTAAATTTACGTCTTTTTAAAATTTAAGGAGGTTTAGATGAATGGCAAAGCTTCGAGAGGCAGTAGATATGAGAAAAGAGAAACTAATATTACAGTTAATAGCGTTAGGAATATATAAGAAGGAAGAACATCACCTCTATGAATTGACTCTATCAGAAATTGAACATGAATATATGAAGGAAACAAATTAGAGTCGTTTGGATAATCAATATAAAAATAAATACTATGTGACCAGATAACTGGAGCAGTCTTTCAATATTTAAGAAGACTGCTTTTTCTATAAAAAGGGAGATGTTTGAATTGACAAATCAAAAGCGTCAAATGAATTTAGGAGCATTTTTTATGATACCAGGTCATCATGTTGCAGCTTGGAGACATCCTGAAAGTCAAACAGATGATGTTTTATCTTTTGACCTATATCGGAAACTGGCTCAAACAGCAGAACGCGGGAAATTTGATATGCTCTTTTTTGCTGATGGATATGCTGTGCATGATCGGGATGGTGTGGGTATTGAGCAAACAGTCAATGTTCGTCCTGATCCTTTAACTCTTCTTTCAGCACTATCAGTTGTAACAAATCATATAGGTCTAACCGCTACAGCGTCTACTACCTATAATGAACCATTCCATTTAGCGAGAAAATTTGCGACGATTGATCATTTAAGTCGTGGTCGAGCTGCTTGGAATGTTGTGACATCTTCGAGTGAAGCAGAAGCTTTAAATTTTAGTAGAGATCATCATCTGGAACATAGTGTAAGGTATGAACGGGC
>Ga0180216_1001347_pt1 | contig 22237 bp, 14 predicted proteins | sample eDN3rd37CBELigMG_FD_128879 | JGI IMG/M metagenome (GOLD analysis project Ga0180216, IMG submission 128879) | Enriched Miracle-Growth compost microbial communities from Emeryville, California, USA - eDNA 3rd pass 37_C BE-Lig MG (version 2)... ...
CGAGATATTCGGGTTGCCGGCGGCCAAGGGGGCGAAGGTGGTGCAGATCGTGGAGGGGGGCCCCGCCGCGCAGGCGGGGCTGGAGCTGGGGGATGTGATCGTCGCGCTGGACGATCGCGAGGTCGAATCCGCGAGCGATCTGCAAGCGGACCTGGCGGAGCTCGAGCCCGGGCGACGGGTCCGGATCAGGCTCTTCCGCGATGGGAAGGAACGCACGATCCCGGTGGAGCTGGGGATGATCCGGACCGGCGGCCCACCCCCGCCCCCCGGCCCGGGTGAGGAGACCGGGGTGTTGCGGCTCGGGTTCTCGGTGACCGAGGGGCCGGCGGGTGGGGTGTTGATCACCTCGGTCAGCCCGTACTCCGCCGCGGCGCGGGCCGGGCTCCGGCCCGGGCAGGTGATCGTCTCGATCAACCGGCGGGAGGTGCGTACCGCCGCCGAGTTCGTGGCGGCGGTGCGGGAGATGAAGAGCGACGCGATACTCCTGATCGTGGAGGATCCCGACCTGGGCCGGATCCTCATCAACTACCGTCTCGACCCGGCGCCGGCGTTAGGGGAGTGATACCGAATCCGGTTGTTTCGTGCCTGGAGCGTAGGTACGGGATTCGGGATTCGGGATTCAGGGTGGTGCTGTGCTGGAATGATGTCTGAATAGCCGAACTTGGTATGAGTCGCCGTAATACCGCTCCGGACTCAGGGGCGGGGAGCCCCTGAATCCTGCAGTCGGCGGCGTGGTCAGAAGACCAGCGCCCGGGCGATGACGAAGATGAGCGCGGCGACGGCCGCGGAGACCGGCACGGTCGCGACCCAGGAGTTGGCGATGCTGCGGACCATCCCCATGTTGAGCGCGCCGATCCCCTGGGCGAATCCGATCCCGATGACTCCACCGACGAGGGTGTGGGTGGTGGAGATGGGGAGCCCGAGGCTGCTGGCGATGAGGACGGTGGTCGCGGCGCCGAACTCGGCACAGAAGCCGCGGGTGGGGGTGATCTCGGTGATCTCCCGTCCGATAGTGGCGATGACTTTGTAGCCGTAGGTCGCGATCCCCAGGACGATCCCGCCCCCGCCGAGGACCAGGACCCAGAAGGGGACGCCTACCCGTGCCGCCACCTCGGTGAACCCCGACTGCGCGACGGCGACGACCGCGGCGAGGGGGCCGATCGCGTTGGCGACGTCGTTCGCCCCGTGGGCGAAGGCGACGAAGCAGGCCGTCGCGATCTGGAGGTAGGCGAAGATCTTCTCCACGTAGTCGTACGGGCTGGCGCCGTTGGCTGGCCGGCTGTTACGGATCAACCAGTGTACCGCCACACCCGTGATCGTTCCGGCGAGCGCAGCCAGGGCCAGGGCCAACGCGGCCGGTGGGACGGAGACCCGGTTCTTGAGGACCTTGTAGATGAAGGAGAGGACCATGACCGCCACGGTCAACCCGACCATGTAGGGGGCGACGCGTTTGGTGGCGGCGACCGGGTCGTCCCGGCGCATGATCAGGCGCCGGACGGCGTAGAAGCTGAGGAAGGAGAGGAGCCCACCGAGGAGCGGGGAGATGATCCAGCTCCCGACGATCCCTACCAGTCCACCCCATTTGATCCCGCTGAAGCCGAAGCTGACGAGGCCGATACCGATGACCGCGCCGACGATCGAGTGCGTGGTCGACACCGGGAGTCCGAGGTGCGTGGCGAGGTGGAGCCAGGCGGCGGCGCCGACCAAGGCCGAGAGCATCCCGACGGCGAGGATGAGGGGCCCATCCGTGCCGAGGACACCGGTCGGCTCGAAGAGAGAGACATCCACGATCCCCTTGCTGATCGTCTGGGTGACGTGGGAGCCTATCAGGATGGCGCCAGCGAACTCCAGGGTACCGGCGATAACTATGGCGGAGACGAGCGTGAGCGCACCCGAGCCCACCGAGGTGCCCATGGCGTTGGCGACGTCGTTCGCGCCGATCGTCCACGCCATGTAGAGCCCGCCCAGCACCGCCACCACGAGGATGATGGTTGCCAGGCTCATCGCTTCGCTAGCATCAGGCGGAGCAGGTCCGCGGTGCTCTCTGCGTGGTTGGCCACGGCGCCGAGCACGCGGAAGATGTTCATCCAGAGCATGATGGAGACGGCGCCGATCTCGCTCTCGTACTCGAAGAGCTGCTTGCTCGCGGCGGCCTGGTAGCGGTCGGCCTCGCGCTCGAGCTCCCGGACCTCGTTGATCTGGCGCAGGATCTTCTCGACTTCGGGGCCGGTGAAGGAGGCCTCTTCGAGGGCGGGGAGCTCCTTGGCGGCCTTGAACCACGCCTCGCTCGTAGCGATCACGCTGTCCACGAGCGCGAGCACGGCCTTCCTCATCCCCGGCGGGGTGGGGGTCGCGCGCATGGTGGCGAGGACGCCGATGTCCTCGACCGAGTCGGCGATCTTGTCCTGCGTACGCAGGAACTGGAGGACATCGCCGCGGTCGACCGGCATGAAGAGGGACCGCGGGAGGTGGTCCCGGATATCGTTCTTGATGACGTCGGCCCGGTGCTCGAGCTCACGGATCTGGGCGTAGACCTGCTCGGTCCGCTCCCAGTCCCCTGCCATGAACGCCTCGAGGAGAGGCCGGATCAGTACTACCGTATCGTGAACCCGTTCGGTGTGCTGTGCCAGCGGCCCGAAGGGTGATCTACCGAAAAGTCCGAATATAGAGCGCACGTCGCTCACCTCCGTTCGAGTGGTGGTGAGCACGAAAGGTAGCTTTCGGGGTCCCGGGGGGCAATCGTTGCGTAGTAACATTCTCGTCACGACGACGCCCCCCGGGCCGCCCACGCGGCCGGAGTCAGACCCTGCCGATCTCCTCCAGGTCCAGCCCCTCGTCGTACCAGATCTTCTTGCCGAAGGCGGACAAGGCGAGCTCGACGGCGAGCTCGGCGGTCATGTTGGCGCGGTCGAGGATCGGGTTGACCTCGACGAGGTCGAGGCCGGCGAGGAGGCCGGTCGCGGCGACGTGCTCCATGGCGAGGTGGGCCTCGCGGATGTTGAGCCCGCCGGGGACGGCGGTACCGACGCCGGGTGCGTAGGCGGGGTCGACGACGTCGAGGTCGAAGCTGACGTAGATCCCGTCGGTGCCGCGCGCGGCGATCTCGACGGCGCGGTCCATGACGGCGCCGATCCCGAAGCGGTCGATCATCGGCATGGAGAAGACGGTGATCCCGGCGTGGCGCATGAGGACCTTCTCCTCGGGGTCGAGGGAGCGGGCGCCGACGATGACGACGTTGGCGCAGTCGATCCGTGGCCCGGCGGGGAGTAGTCCATCGAGTGTGATGAGGCGTTCGTCGCCGTAGCCGCAGAGGGCGGCCAGCGGCATCCCGTGGATGTTCCCGGACGGCGTCGTCTCATCGGTGTTGAAGTCGCCGTGGGTGTCGACCCAGATGAGGCCGAGCTTACGGCCGTCCCTGACGGCGCCGGTGAAGGAGCCGATGGCTAGGCTATGGTCGCCGCCGAGGACGAGGGGGATGCGGCCGCCGGCGACGGAGCGGCTCACGACGTCGACCAGTTCGCGTTGGACTTCGATGATCGGGTCGAGGTATTTGAGCCGCGGGTCGCCGGGGGAGCAGTTCTCACGGATGGGGACGGCTACGTTGCCGAGGTCGCGGACCTCGAGGCCGAGCCGTTCGAGCCCGGCTTTGAGCCCGGCGTAACGGATCGCGCTCGGCCCCATGTCAACGCCGCGTCGTCCGGCGCCGAAGTCGAGTGGTGCGCCAATGATATCGATCTGCATAGCTGGTTCTACCCGCTCGGGGTGGGTGGGTGCCTGATGCAGGTGGTACCGATCTGCTCTGGTAAGATGCTGGACGGAGGCGAGGACGCAAGGTATGGCGGAATGGGGTGAGGTGATAGCGGCATGGGCGGTGGAGAGGGGTGGGGGGGGCGGGGCGCGGCCGGGGAGTGGGGTGGGGGCTGCGGCGACGCTGGTGGTCGATGGGTGTCACGATTCCTGGGGCTGGAGCGTTGCTGTGTTGGATTCAGCGCTGGATCACCGGCGGCGCGGCGAGGCGATCGAGTGCCGTGGCTGCCGACCGAGAATATTCCGGGCGACGCGAGTCGGTCCCCGGGCGAAGTTACATCCAACAGGAGTTTGGCATGTTCCGCAAGCATCGTAATGCCGCGTTCTTCGCACTCTTCCTGGCAGTCGCTGCCGCGGCCTGCGACGATGACAAAGACCCGGTCTCGCCCGATCCGGTCACGATGGAGGATGTGGCTGGCGAGTATATCGCAGAGGGTGAGAAGGGAGTACTGAAGGGGGTCGCGAACAACGACACGACCGACTGGCTGAAGGATGGCGGGAAGCTCACGCTCGCGCTGACGAAGGATGGGGACGTGACGGGTGAGCTCCTTCTCCCCGGCGCTGGTGCGGGCGGCGAGGATCTCGAGGTCGATCTGGACGGGACCTGGGAGCTCAAGGGCGACACGGTCCGTCTCTCTCCGACTGCCGAATCGTTCCTGAAGGAGCTGCCGTTGGTCTTCAAGGACGGGAAGCTCCAGGGGAAGAAGGAGATCTCTGGCGTCCAGTACGAGGTGGTGCTGGTCCGGGAGGACGACTGAGCGGGACCGGCGCGGTCCAGAGCGGCAGTATCCGCCGATCGTGTGCTGGATATGGCGCCCCCACGGTCCTGGGGGCGCCGTCGTTTTTTTCATACGGTCGGGGCGACTTGTCGCTGAGGTGCAAGACCGACAGATTGGGAGGGTGTTGCCGGCCCGCGGTGCACGGCGGGCCGGGCAACCGCAGTCGCCGGAGACGCACTTCAGCCATGGCAAGGTGAGGGGATGGGTTATCACATAGAGGACCTGCTGCACCTCTTCGATCTGGAGACGATCGAGGTCAACATCTACCGGGGCCGGAACCGCGACATCGGCACCGGCCGCCTCTTCGGCGGGCAGGTACTGGCGCAGGCGCTGGTCGCGGCGAAGCGGACGGTGGAGGACGACCGCGTCGCGCATTCGTTGCATGGGTATTTCATCCTCCCCGGGGACCTGAACGCGCCGGTCGTCTACTTCGTGGACCGGCTGCGGGACGGGAAGAGTTTCACGACGCGGCGGGTCACGGCGATCCAGCACGGCCGGGCGATCTTCAACATGTCGGCGTCGTTCCAGGTGATGGAGGAGGGGCTGGAGCACCAGGCCGCGCCGCCGCAGGTACCGCAGCCGGAGGAGTTGCAGAACGAGCTCGACCTCCTGCGAGGGATGGAGGACCGGATCCCCGAGCATCTCCGTTCGGTGCTGTTGCAGGACCGTCCGATCGACTGGCGTCCGGTCGACCCGCTCGACCCCTTCGAGCCGGAGCCTCGTCCGCCGGTGCGTTACGTCTGGCTCCGAGCGATCGGCCAGCTCTCCGACGACCCGATCGCGCATCAGGCGGTGCTGGCGTACGCCTCGGACTATGGTATCCTGGCGACCGCGCTCGCGCCGCACGGCTATTCGATACGGACCCCGGGGATGCAGGCGGCGACCCTAGACCATGCCATCTGGTTCCATCGCCCCTTCCGCGTGGACGAGTGGTTGTTGCACGCGATGGAGAGCCCGGCGGCTTACGGGTCGAGGGGGTTCGCGCGGGGGAGCATCTTCACCCGCGACGGCCGCCTCGTCGCCTCGGTGGCGCAGGAGGGGTTGATCAGGGTGTGGAAGAGCTAGGAGATAGGTAGCCCCGGACAGCTGCGCGTCGCGCGAGGTGTCCGGGGCGTGTCGCGTCCTGCGCCTATGGCGCCATGGGCGGCTCCGGGCCGCACGTGGCGTCCAACTAATTTTCTGATCCTAATCACCACTCCCTTTGACCAGAACGGGTACTTCCGCGCCCCGGAGCACCTTGTCGGCGACGCTGCCGAGGGCGAGGCGGCGGAGTCCGCCGTGCCCGCGGGTGGCGATCCCGATCAGGTCGATCCGGTTCTGGGCGGCGTAGTCGAGGATGGCGGCCGCGGCGCTCAGCTCGGTGCGGATCGCGGTCCGGACGGCGCGGACGCGCCCAGCGATGCGGGCGGCGACGTCGTCTAGATAGGCTTTGGCGTCCGCTTCGATGGCGGGGAGCTGTTCCTGCCAGAGGTCGGCGGCCCAGGCGCCGGTCATCGGGTCGGGGAGGATCGGGATCTGCACGACGCGGAGGAGGGTGTATTCCGCGTCGGGGCCGACGAGGTCGACGACGGGGTCGATCGCGGACTCGGCGAGTTCGGAGCCGTCCAGGGTGATCAGGGGGCGGCGGGCGATGGTGCCGGCGAGTAGTTCGGCACCGGGCGCCGTGCCCTGGGCCGCGCGCAGGACCTCGCCGGTCGACTCGCCGAGCCCCGCCTTGACCGCGGCGGCGGGGGTCGCCGGGGTGTGTCGGCCGCTGGGGCGCAAGGCGAGGACGGGGATGGCGGCCTCCCGGACGAGCGCGTCGGTGGTGCTACCGAGCCAGGCGCGCTGGAGCCCGCCCCAGCCGTGCGTCGCCACGACGACGAGGTCGATCTCGTGCCGCTCGATGTAGTCCAGCAGCTCGGTCTGGGCCTTCCCCTTTAGGACCTCCGCGTTGGCCGGCACCCCGGTATCGGCGGTGATCTGCGCGGCGAGGAGCTTCAGCTGTCTTTCGGCGACCTCCTCCGCAGTGATCGTGAATTGTCCGAAGAGCGGCTCGACGACGTGGACGAGCCGGAGCTCGGCGCCGGTGCGTTTGGCCGCGCCGACGGCGAGGGGTAGCGCCTCTTCGGAGAAGGGCGAACCATCGAGGGGGATCAGGACCTTGTGGTACATGGTTCTATTCGGATAACGGTTGAGTGGGCGCCGTTGTATGGTCGTCGTGCTGTCCTAGCTGCGCGGGCACCGCGCGACCTTCCCGTGGTGAACTTACCAGCGTCGTTCGTTCAGAGCCGCGCGGGCGGGGTCGCGACGGCGTCCGCGCCTCGAGTGGCAAGATCATTGCCGCCTCGGGATATTGCAAGGATCGCGTCGGGGGCGGCGCCCGAGTCGTCGCTTGCGGAGTGGAACGACGCCGTCGGAGGTGGGCGAAGCCGCGCACTATATTACCCTTACCGGGTATCATCATAGGTAGTGTCGCGCGTGGCGCGGCGGTCGATTTTTCTCCAGAGGTGTGAGGTCAGTTGCAGTTGGCCGAGACAACAGAACAGGGTGTGGTGGAGGGGGAGCTGCACGGCAGGCCGTTCTCGCGGCTCCTGGTGCGGGACGAGGCGGAGGCGGTGCTGGGGGTGGCGGAGCGTATCGGGGCGCTGCTCGAGAAGCTGCCGGCGTCGGCGCGGGACGAGCTGCTCGAGTACGCGCTCGAGCGTCTCTCGAACCCGTCTGCATCGTTGAGGAAGCTGGAGAAGCGGGTCCGGCAGCGGGTGATCGCCGAGAACCTCGGTGAGCGGGCGGCGGCGGTGCGGGCGGAGGCGCCCGGGTTCGGGGTGGAGGATGTCGGCGGCACGGTCCGTTTCACGCTGCGCGAGATGCTGGAAGTAGAGATAGCGGGCGAGGTGGTCCGGGTCCCGGTGGTCGCGGTCCGGCTGGGCGGTCGGCTGGAGCAGATGTTCCTGACCGCGCCGACGGCGGCGTTCGTCGCGGTCGCGGTGACGGAGCTGACCGAGGAGCTGGGGCTGCTGCGCGCGCAGGTCGAGTCGACGGCGCGCGAGCTGGACGCGATGATCCGCGAGCGGGAGGCGCGTCCGCTCTACAATATCCGGGAGCTGCGGCGGATCGTGCGGCGGGCGTTGCGGCTGGTGGAGACGCTCGGGCTGGACGAGGTGCTCGACCAGGTCCGTTACGAGCTCCGGCCGCTCGACGCGGAGGCCCGGGAGAAGGAGCGGGTGCGGGCGATGGTGGCCGAGAGGGGTCTCGTCGCCTACCGAGATTACTTCCCGGTGGCGCGGGAGCTCGGGCGGGAGCTGGTACTCTTCGCGGGGCCGACGAACAGCGGGAAGACGTGGCATGCGCTGAACGCGCTGGCGGCGGAGGAGTCGGGGGTGTACCTGGCGCCGCTACGGCTCCTGGCGCTGGAGGGGCAGGAGGAGATCGAGAAGCGGGGTCGCGAGGCGAGCTTCCTCACCGGGGAGGAGCGGGACATCCGGGAGGGCGCGCGCTTCATTGCGTCGACTATCGAGATGCTGGACACCCGGCGGGTGGTCGACGCCGCGGTGATCGACGAGGTGCAGCTACTCACCGACCCCGAGCGGGGTTGGGCGTGGTGCCAGGCGCTGGTGGGGGTACCGGCGCGGAAGGTGTACATGACCGGGTCGCCGGACTGCATCCCCTTGGTGGAGGCGTTGGCGGAGTATCTGGGCGAGCCGCTCACGGTGCATCGTCTGGAGCGGCACACCCCGATCGAGGTGCTACACAAGTCGGTCCGGCTGATGGACGTCGAGCCCGGGACGGCGATCATAGCCTTTTCGCGGCGTGACGTCCTCTCGATCCGTTCGCAGCTCGAGCGGCGCTACAAGGTCGCGGTGATCTACGGGAACCTGACGCCGGAGGTACGGCGCGAGGAGGCGCGGCGGTTCCGGTCGGGTGAGGCGCAGGTTCTGGTGGCGACGGACGCGATCGCGATGGGGCTGAACCTACCGATCAAGACGGTGCTGATGTCCACGCTCACGAAGTGGAACGGCCGCGAGGAGGTACAGCTCACGCCGGCGGAGTTGCTGCAGATCGGCGGGCGCGCCGGGCGCTTCGGGAAGTTCGAGCGGGGGTACGTGGGCGCGCTGCGGCGCAGCGATGGGCGGCGGATAGCAGAGGTCTTCGCCCCGGACTACAAGCCGCCGGTGCGGCCGCTCCGCACGAGCGTGCGCCCCGGGAGCGACCATATCGAGGCTATCGCCGCGGGGCTCGGGACGGACCGGTTGGGGAAGGTACTCGCCGCGTTCCAGCGGGGGATGAGCTTCGACTCGCCGCTCCTCACCCCCGGTGTGACGGACGACATGATCCGGCTGGCGGAGATAGTCGACCGGCACCGGCGCGAGATCCCGATGGCGGTGCGGTTGACGCTGGCGTGCGCGCCGGTCGATGCGCGCAGCGATTGGCACACCTCCGAGTTCGGGGGGTGGGTAGCGAACTTCGCGACGGGCCGGGAGTCGCGCCTGGAGCCGCTCCCTCCGGGGTACGCCAAGGAGAGGGCGGCGAACGACGAGGAGCTGCACATGGCCGAGAAGGAGGCGAAGCGGCTCACGTCGTATGCTTGGCTCGCGTATCGCTTCCCGCGGGAGTTCCCGGATCTGGAGGAGTGCCAGCTACAGCGGGCGGAGCTGGACCGGTTCATCGAGCGGACCCTCGCGGGGCGGACGCCGGGGCGGTCGTGTAAGAAGTGTGGGGAGGCGCTGCCGCGGCGGTATCGCTACGCGGTGTGCGACGCCTGCCACTTCGGGAGCGCGCGTTAGAGCGGGGAGCGCTCGGCGTCGCTAGAGGAGATCACGGCCGGACTCGCGGATGCGCGGGTCCGGCCGTTTCGTCGCTATCAGAACGGCTTGTAGAGCGCGATGTACGCCGCGGCCGTACCGAGGAGCGGGACGATGAACCAGAGCGGCCGAGCGAGGCTCGGGATGCGCAGCGGGAGCATGACGATGGCGGCCAGGATCACCCATATCGTCAGCTTGGCCCAGATCCATCCGGGGAGGCCGGAGGTGATCCCGAGCCGGGCGAGCATCCCGAAGCCGCCGAGGAGGATGATGAAGAGGCCGACGCCGTGGGTGATCATGACGAGGCGACGCTGGCTCCGGGCTTCGCGGCCCGCGCCGTTCGCGGCGTAGATGCTGAGCCCGCCGAGCGCCACGAAGAGGACCAGGATCCCGAGGATATGTGCAAGTCGATATACGGTGTAGCTGATCATCGTGCTGTCGGTTGAGGTTCGGTGCCGGCGCGCGGGGCGTCCGGATCGAGACGATAGGATCGGGCCAAATGGCCCGATACGCAAGTCCGGGCCTTTGTTCGGGGTGAGGGGGCGGGGGAAGAGGAACGGGCCGGGGCCGCAAGTCGGCCCCGGCCCGTCGTACTCAGTCGATGCAGCCGGTCACGCCAGTGTTGGCCTGCTCCTCGCCCTTGGGGTCGAAGCTCAGGCTCATATCGGAGCCGTACACGCCACCGAGGTGGTAGGCCCCGGAGGGGAATACGCTTTCCGGATCGCGGCCGTAGTGCTTGACCAGGCGCCGGAGGTCACCGAGCCGGTGCCCGGTGCCGAAGAGCCAGAAGGCGCGCTCCCGGAAGAGGAGGTCGACGCGCGCGTCCGGGGTGCCCGGATCTACGAGGGGGTCGAGCCCGGCCGGGGCGACGCTGCTGGCGCGCAGATCGTTGAGGATCGTGAGCCAGCTCGGATCGTTGTTGCGGAGCGCCGCCTCGGCCTCGATCAGGCGCGCCTCGATCCCGTTAGCGATCGCCATCGTCGCGGTGGTGCTGTTGTACTTGGTCGCGACGTACAGCATCGTGGTGTTGTCGCGCGCCAAGCCGAGGGCGGTCACCTGCACGCGCGGATCGTTCGCCGAGACGAAGTCGAGCCCGACACCGGCCTCGTTGTCCGCGACGCTCTGGTTGTTGGCCGTCGCCGAGGTGGAGCGGGTGAACCGGAGCCGGTTCGTCTTACCCGGGCTCGCGCCGTACTCGCCGTTGAAGACGAATTCGGTCGGCACCCCCTGGACCGCCTGGGCGGCCTTATCGAATTCGCCAAGCCCGAGGTAGGCGCGGCCGAGGGTGACCTTGGCGAAGTGGAGGAAGCGAGCGCTGTCGGCCGCCGCGGCGACCGCGGAGTCGAGCTCGGCGACCGCCTTGGCGAAGACCTGGTCGGTGGTCAGCGGCGGTCCGAAGACCGGCTTGTCCCAATCGAACTCGTGGATGGCGAAGCCGGAGCAGACCTGCTCGGCGAGTGCGACCATGGTGTGACCGCGGACCGCGCGGAGCTGGCCGACGTAGGGGCGCTCCGCCGCGGTGCCGTGCCGCAGGTACCAGTTCAGCGCATGGGTCGCCGCCATCCGGGTATCCTGCCAGGCCTCATAGACGGTCTTCGAGAGCCGGATCCCGTCAGGGGTCCGGAGATGCCGCGAGTCGATCGAATAGAGGGCCCAGGTGCTGGCGCCGTTCATGACGTTCGCCGACGGGAATGCGAAGAACTCGTCAGCCAGCATCCCCGAGTACCAGGCGCCGTAACTCGCCGCGTTGAAGAGCGAGGTGACCGCCTCGGCGCGAAGGAGGTTCGCGCCCGTGGGGTTGGCTATGTCGTTCTCTTCGATCACCGTCGGGTCGTTCACGTCGAGGAGACCGCAGGCGCCGGCGGTGAGTGGTAGCAGGGCGAGCGGCAAGGCCCGCCATATCTTTGACTTCATCATCATTCAGATCCCTCAGAAGCTGACGTCGATCCGCATGACCCAGTCGCGGGACTGCGGGATATTGTCTGCGTAGGTACCGTAGTTACCGGAGAAGCGGCCGTGCTCCGGGTCGTGGCTGCTGTAATCGGTCCAGATCGCGAGGTTCCTGCCGGAGAGCGTCAGCGACGCGTTGCTGAGACGCAGCGACCGGAGCCACTTCTCGGGGAAGTCGACCGATACCGCTACCTCGCCCAGCCTGGTGTAGTCACCCTTGTCGATGTGGAAGTAGCCGGTGCTCGCACCCTTGTAGATCGCGATGATCTCGGCCTGTTCCTCCAGCGGGGTGTTCCTGTAGTCGACCGCTCTACGCGAGAGCCCGCCGTTGTCCATCCGCATCCGCAGGTAGTTGAAGACCGTGAAGTCGGTGCGACGGTCGAAGAGCGCCGAGATGCGGACCCGCTGGTTGAAGAGGCCGAGCGTGGTCGAGAGGACCTGCGAGGTCCGCGGCGAGCCCTCGCCGAGGTACTCGGGGGTGTCGCCCATGACCACCTCGTCGAGCTCAAGATAGCCGTTGCCGTTCTTGTCCTCGAACGACACGATCGGGATACGGAAGCGGGCGCCGATCGGATAGCCTTCGACGAGGCCGCCGTAGACATCCATCTTCTCGGGCGCGCCGCCGCGGTCAATCAGCTTCGTCTCGTTGGTCGCGTGGGAGAGGGTGACGTCGAGGTTCACGAGGTCGGACTCGATGACCCGCGCGTTGAGCAGGGCCTCCACCCCGCGACCGGTGCTGTAGCCGACGTTGACCCACCGGGTGCCCATCCCGGCGGGCATGTCGACCTGCCGGATCTGGTCGAAGACCTGGCGGTAGTTCCAGGTCAGGTCGAGACGGAGCCGGCCCTCGAAGGCGCTCGCATCGAAGCCGAACTCGTGCTCACGCACCCGCTCCGGCTTGAGATCCGGGCTCGGGATCTTGCCGATCGTGAGCTTGTGGATCGTCTGGCCATCGAGGAGTGCCTGCCCGGAGTTGAAGGTGAAGCGCCGCATGTCGGGGCGCGGCTGCTGCCCGGAGGCACCGAAGGCGTAGCGCAGACGGAGGTTGTCCAGCGCGGGGATCTGCGGCATGAATGGCTCCTCCGAGAGCACCCAGGAGAGCCCGGCCTTCGGGTAGATCGCCGCGGTGTAGTCGTTACCGAAGGAGCTCGCGCCGTCGGCGCGGAGCGCGCCGGTCACGAAGATCCGGTCGTTGATCCCGACCATCTGCTCGACGTAGGACCCGAGCGTGACGGTCTCGTAGTACGCCTGGTAGATACGGTACGCATCGGCGGCGTCGGTAACGGAGGTCCCACCCGGCCGGAGATTGGTACCGACGGTGATGATCCGGTCGCGATGGGTACGGACGTACTGGGCGCCGACCGAGGTGCGGTAGCTGAGGTTACCGCGACGGAAGCTGGCGGTCGCACCGAGCTCGCCGGTGGTATTCACGGAGCGGACCCGCTCGTCGCCGGCCTCACCCTTGTATCCCTCCCAGGCATCGCGCATCCCCAAGCTGTAGCGATGCGTGTTGGGGATGTCGATCCCGACGAGGGCGCGGGTGCTGAGCCACTCCAGCGGCCGCCATTCGGTGCTCACCCTACCGAAGAAGCGGTTGGTCCACTCGACGGAACTCTTCGAGAAGGCCCGCAACGGGCTCGCGCCATCCGCGTATTCGCCCGGATTATTCGGGTCCACCTGGCTGTAGACGGTGTTGTAGGGGTTGCCGGCCTGGAGTTGCCGGACCTCATTGTTCGTGTAACCCGCATTGAACCTGACGGTCGCCTTCGGGCCGAGGTTCGCGGTCACGTTGGCCATGAGGTTGACCTTGTTGAGCGTGTTCGGCTCCAGCTGCCACTTCTGAATGTTGCCGTTGGTCTGCTCCTTGAGGACGTCCACCAGCGCCGTCGGCATGCGGACCGGACCCGTGGCATCCTCGAAGTCGGCCGAGAAGTAGTAGCGCAGCGTCTCGGTACCGCCGGAGACGTTGGCGCCGTACTGCCAGGTCGGCTTGGGACCGAAGATGGTCAGCTCCTCATTGTTGAGGGGGTTGGGGATGAAGGTGACGCTGTCCTGCTGGGCGCAGTAGCCCGCCGCCAGCAAATAAAGCGTGCAGTTCTGGCTCGGGTTCGGCCCCCACCCCCAGTACGCGCCGGGATACTCGCGCTTCGGCATCTCCTTGTACCCGCCGCGGACGTAAGCCCGCCAGCGTGCCGGACCGGGCCGGCCCGACTTGGTGGTGATGACGATCACGCCGTTGACCGCGTCGGTACCGTAGAGGGTCGCAGCCGACGGACCCTTGACCACCTCGATCGACTCGATGTCGTTCGGGTTGAGATCGTTGATCCGGCTCGTCTGCTCGAAGTTGAAGGGCGTCGCACCCGAGGGGGTGTTCGTCGTGGTGATGATCCCGCTCGAGTAGCGTACGCCGTCGACGATCACGATCGGCTCGGTAGTGAGTTCGGCCGACGTCGGGGCACGAACCCTCAGGTTGACCTCACCGCCGACCGTGCCGGAGGCCTGGAAGACCTGCAGCCCGGGGACGCGGGCCTTGAGGAGGTCGGTAACCGTCGAGATCGGAGCGGCCCGCACGAGCGAATCCGCCGCGATACGACCGACCGAGTGCCCGAGCTCGCGGATCCGCTGCTCACCGGTGACGGTGGCGACGATCTCGTCGAGCTGCGTCGGGGTCGCCTGCAGCTTGAACTCGGCGGTCACCGCCTGGCCATCCACGACCGTGACCGGCTGCGAGGCCGAGGCGTACCCGATCCTGCGGACCCGCAGGTTGTAGGTGCCAGGCTCCACGCCAGTCAGGAGGAAACGGCCCTCACGGTTCGTGATCGTCCGCCACTTGGTGCCATCCAGCCAAACATCCGCCGCCGCGATCCCCTCGCCCGTAACGGAGTCGGTGACCCGGCCCGTGACCGAACCGGCGCGAGCGGTGGACTTCACTGCCGCGGCCGGCTGCTCCGCAACTTGCATCGCGCCGGCCGTACCACGGTGCTGCGAGTTGACTGATGAATTCTGCAGTGCGGTCGTCTGCGCGCCGGCGAATGTCGGAGAGATCAGCACCGCTCCGACGAGCAGTGCGGACAGACGTCGCACAAATCCTGGTATCATCGGTTCGAACCTCCGTAATGGATCTTCCGCCTGAGTGCGGGCCTCTCGAACCCAGCTCAGGTGCTCGATCTCGCCCCTCCCCGATAGCCTTCCCCGGAACGCGATCGCACCATGCCCCGCCTCCGTGGGGAGGCGCGATCCGGCGCGCGGCGTGGCAGGCGAGCCGGAACCCCGAAGGGGGCATCCGACGCGTCCGCGCCATACGATCCGGTGGCGCAACTCTACTCTATTAGAGCCGGGAAATGATCAGGGAGAGGATGCCGCCGAATATCGAACCTTCCTTACTACGATATGGAACAGCCGCCGCCACGGACGGATTCTGCGACGACACTCGAGAAACGCTCCTTTGCTGGACTCGTGCAGTCAAGATGCTACGCTACATGCAGTTCTGTCAATACTGGGAGACACGCGACGGGGCGATCGTCCAGCAACCTCGCGGGCTATCGGGCGGACAAGACGCAGAATGATGTTCTAGAATCCGGGAGTGACAGACGAAATGCAGGGCAAGACTCCGGCATGACCCGGCCGGAGCCGTCCCGTTCGCCGTATTCCTGTTTCTACGGAACCTCTTCCTTCGCTCCCAGTTCGGGGAGGAGGTCGACGCGGATATAGTTCGATGGGTCGAGGAAGCGTCTGGCGGCGTCGCGAATGGCGTTGATCGACTCCGGGGTCCCGGGCGGCGTGGCCGGTCTCCCGATCTGGTCGAGGTCCCAGCCGTGGCGGTCGTAGTTGATCAGCTGCGCGATCCAGTACTGATTCTCGCGCAGTCTCACCTCGTGCGATCGCCTCTGCATCTCCCTGATCTTGTCGACCTCGCCGGGGAGTGGTCCGGTATTCTGGATACTTTCGATCTCGGCGAAGACGACGTCAACTAGTTCGTCGAGCCGCTCCGGGTCGGCGCTGAAGCTGATCGCGACGCGGTATTCAGGGCGCGGGTCGCGGATCCCGTACGCATCGATCCGGACGCCGTAGGTCCCGGCGAGATCTTCGCGCAGCTTCTCGCGCAGTCTGATCTGGAGGAGGTCGCGGAGGTCCACGAGGCGGGCGAGGGCATCGCGCCCGAAGTCGAATTCGCCGGTGAAGACGAGCTGGACGGTCCCCCTGGGCTCGAGCCCTTTGCGGACCACCTTCCGCACCACCCCTCGTGGCGGTCTGATCCCGAGGTCGCGCCAGTTCTCGGCGCGCCCCGCGGCGGGGAGCCCGCCGAGGTATCGTTCGACGTAGGGACGCAGTGAGTTCGGCTCGAAGCTGCCGACGAGGTAGAAGGTGAAGTCGCTCGCATCGCCGAAGCGGTCGAGGTAGATCTCGAAGGCGCGGTCGATGTCGAGCCGCTCCAGGTCCGCCGTGGAGAGGGAGCGGGCGCGGGGGTGGCCCTGGGTGAGGGTGGCGCGCAGTGTATCCTGGAGGTGCCACTCGGGGCTCGAGCCGCGGTTCTCGAAGAGTGTCCTCGCCCGCAGCCGGTACGCCTCGATAGCGGTGCTGTCGACGCGCGGCGCGGTCATCTTGAGGTAGACGAGCTGGAAGAGGAGCTCGAGGTCCTTCGCCGATGCGACGCCGGAGACGTTTTCGGAGAGTGGTTCGAGCGAGGTGCCGACGCTGACGTGGGTCCCGGCGAGGCGTTTCTGCAAGTCGGACGTGCTGAGGGCGCCGGCCCCACCGGCCTGTACGATCGCGATCGTGAGGAGTGAGGTCACGTAATCCTCATCCGGGAGGAGCGAGGTGCCGCCGGGGCTGCGGCCGGCGAGCAGCACCAGATCCTCCTGGAAGTCGGTGGGTCGGAGCAGGACGCGGACCCCGTTGGCGAGTTCCCACTCGAGGACGCCGGCGCCGGGGTACTCCCGTTCCGTGACGATAGGTGCGGCCGCGGGGAGCTCGGCGATGAGGGGAGCGTCGGAGACGACGTCGTCGTATGGCTCCGTGTCTTTCTCACCGACCGACCGTACGACCGCCGCGAGCGACTCCTCGCCGGGCACCGCCACCCCCTCCTTGTCCGGTACGCTCACTGTGACCGCGCGGTCGGCGGGATCGAGCCAGAAGCTGATGACGGCGCGGATCTCTTCAGCTGTGATCCCCGGGAGGAGGCGTCGGTAGAGTTCGTACTCGGTGTCGGCGTCGATGATCTCGCCGCCGTAGAGGAAGTGGCTCACGTACTCGCCCGCGAAGGTGGCGGAGGTGATCTTCTCGCGTTCGGCGTAGCGCTGTTCCGCCATCCTGAACAGCTCTGCCTTCTTCCGTTCGAGTTCCGGCTCGCCCACACCGTGCTGTGCGATCCGTTCCATCTCGGTGAAGACCACGCGCAGCCCATCTTCGATGGTGGTATCAGGGACGGTCGCGGTGAGGACGAGTGCCTCGAGTGGCCGCATGTATCGCCCCTGGAAGCTGCCGACGTCGATGAGCGGCGCGCCCGGCTGGCGGGTCAGCTCGATGAGCCGGTCGATCAGGACCGAGCCGGCGAGGGACTCGACGAGCCAGCGACGGTAGGAGGCGGTGGTCCCGCTCGGCCGGACTGGGATCTTCTTGGTGATCGTGACGGTCGAAGTGGTCAGCTCGGGGTCGGCCGCGACCGAGAAGATCGTCTCGTCGTGGCCGGGGACGGGGTATGCTGGCCGTGCGCGGGGCTCGGCGGCGGGCGGGATCTTGCCGAAGCGCTCCCGGATCGCCGCCTCGATCGCCCGCGGCTCGATATCGCCGACGACGACGACCGCCATCAGGTCGGATCGGTACCAGTCACGGTAGAAGCGTTCGAGCGCGTCGATCTCGAAGCCGTCGAGCGATTCACGGGTCCCGATCGGGAGGCGTTCTGTGTAACGCGATCCCTGGAGGATGCGTGGGAGGTGGACCTGGCGGACCCGTTCGCCCGCCCCCTGGTGGAGCCGCCACTCCTCGATGACGACGCCGCGCTCCTTCGCCACCTCGGTGGGGTCGAAGGTGATCCCGTGCGCCCAATCCTCGAGGATCTGGAGCCCCTTCTCGACGACCCCCGGCGTGTCGGTGGGGAGGGTGAGGATGTAGACGGTCTCGTCGAAGGAGACGTAGGCGTTCACATCGGGGCCGAAGCGCATCCCGACGGATTCCAGGTAATCCACCAGTTCGTTGCTGCTGAAGTTGGTGGTCCCGTTGAAGGCCATGTGCTCGACCATATGGGCGAGCCCGCGCTGGTCGTCGTCCTCGAGGATCGAGCCGACATCGAGGGCTAGACGGAGCTCGACGCGATGGCGGGGCTCGTTGTTGGCGCGGATGTAGTAGCGCAGGCCGTTCTCGAGGGTACCGATCAGGACGGTGGTATCGCGCGGGAGCGGCTCTGCGGCGATCCCGGCGGCGGGGGTCGGGGCCGGGGCGTGGGTGGCGCACCCCGCGGCGGCGAGGAGCGCGCTGAAGGCGAGGCCGAAGACGACGACGTCGCGCGCGGCGCTGCCGTGGGCACCGGGGTTCGCCACGGCCCCGTGCCCCCCGCGGCGGAGGCTGGTCAGGATGCGGCCGAAGTACCTGGAAAGATTCACGTCTCCAACTCCTCGACGACGATTGGATCCGGGATCCACCGCCGGCCGCGCTGGTGCCAGCGAGCGAGCGGCTCTCCGGGTTACCGGAGAGCCGCTCTACAGGTTTGGTGCCGTCCGGGCTCGGTGGCGGATCGTTACTTCGGATCGAGGATCCGCGCGATCCGTACCCGCGTCGCCTCGAGGTGTGCCCGCGTCAGCTCATCACCGGCGCGCGGCAGCGCGTTCCGGACCGATGTGTCGAGCTGGCGGAGCTCACGACGGTAGAGCGCCTGGATATCGTTCAGCAGCGTAGCGGTGACCCTGCTCGACGGGTTCACGATCCCGTCGATCTGGTCGAGGTAGGCGTTCTGCAACGCGCGCCGCGTCGCGTCGATCCTGACCGAACCGCGCGATAGCTCGCTCCAGATCCCGCGTCGGACGTCGGCGAGCATCTCGGCGGCGGTGTAGACCTTCTCGCCCTTCCGCGCCACCGCCTCGAACTCGAGCATCCTGCCGATGCGGTTGCGGTGCATCAGCTCGCCGAGGAGGTTCGCCTGCGCGCGGGTGATCCGGTCGATCGTCCCCTTGACCTCGATCCGGCGCATGATCTCCGGGTCGAGGAGGTAGGTCGGCGTCTGGAACGCCTCCTCGTTGAGGAACGCGACCGCCTCCTTCTGCCGCGCGGCCGGGACGAGCTGGAAGCGGACGCCCTCCTGGCCGCCGTACTTCTCCTGGCCCTCGACCCCGCCGACGAGCGAGATCACGTGCCTGAGCTCGGTGCTCCACTGGCGGATCAACGCCTGGTAGACCTCCGACAGCTCGGAGAAGTCCTCGCCTTCACGGACGGCCGCCGGGATCAGCATCGGCACGATTCGACGGATGTTCTTGAGGCCGAGCCGGGTCGAGTTGACGACGTCGGCGTCCCCGACCGCCTCGGTCAGCTCACCGACCACCGCGCCGCTCCGGTCCGAGGTATTGAACCTCAGCCATGGCTTCTCGTCCTGCTCCCGCGCCCACTCGTCGAGGACGGCCCGAGCCTCGGCCGCGGACTTGACACCGGGCACCGGGCGGTAGCCCCACCTGATCGCGAACTTGTCGTACGGCCCGATCTGCGGGATCAGCAGCTCCGGCGGGATATTGTCCTCGGGCTGGGCCACATAGTTGAAGCGCGAGTAGTCCATGATCGAGGGGACGTGCCCCATGCGGCGCAGGAAGTCGACGTTCCGGATACTGTCGGCCGGGTACATCGAGCTCGCCTTCATATTGTGCTGCAGCCCCAGCGTGTGGCCGACCTCGTGCGCGACGACGTACCGGAGCAGCTCACCCATGAGCGAGTCGGGTAGCGGGAGCCGCTGCGCCCGCGGGTCGAGCGGCGCCACCTGCGTGAAGTACCAGTTCTTCAGCAGGTTGAGCACGTTGTGGTACATCTGGATGTCCGAGACGAGGATCTCGCCGGTCCGCGGGTCATGGACGTGCGGCCCCATCGCGTTCTCGGTCGTGCTCGGCATCCACCGGACCATCGAGTACCTGGCGTCCTCGGGGGACCACTTCGGGTCGTCGACCGGCGCGTCCTTCGCGAGGATCGCGTTCTTGAACCCCGCCTCCTCGAAGGCCGCCTGCCAGTCCTCGACCCCCTTCTTGATGTAGGGGACCCACTTGGCCGGGGTGGCCGGGTCGATGTGGAAGACGATCGGCTTGACCGGCTCGCAGGGGATGGTCTCACCCGGCTTGCACTCCAGCCGCCAGCGGGTGATGTAGCGATACTGGCTCGCGCGGTGCTCGTCGGTGCCGTAGTCGATCTTCCCGATGGAGAAGTAGCCGACGCGGGTGTCGAAGAGGCGCGGCTCCATCGGGACCTCGGGGAGCTTCACCATGCTCCAGTGCACCACGATGCTCTCGCTGCGCGGGGTCCGCCCGAGGAACGCCATCTCGACGGCCGAGGGGGTGACGGTGTAGGTATGGACCGCCGAGACCTCGACGTTCTCGGGGTAGGCGGCGGCCCGCTCCACGAAGGTCCGGTCCTTCTCCGGGGCCGCGGTACGGACCCCGAACTCCGGCGACTTGGTGGTATAGAGCGAGGTCACTTCGATGACCGCCGCGCTGTCGGGGCCCCAGGTCTTGATGTCGAACCGCCCCACGATCGCGGCGTAGGTAGCCGCCTCGACCGCACGGTAGATCGGCTGCGTGCTGTCGGCGATCACCTCGTAGTATGGGGAACGGAGCAGGATCTTGTCGCCTTGCCGTTCCCAGCGCAGCACGCGGTTGCCGACCGGCCGGCCGCCGAAGTTGCCGTGGGTGTTGCGAGCGATGGTCGTGACGAGGAGCATGTCCTTCCCGAGCGCCTCGCGCGGGATCTCGAAATAGAGCTTGCCATCGACCAGGTGGGTTTTGAAGAGACCGGAATCGGATACCGCGGTGGAGGGGATGACCTTCGAATACGGCTCGAACTTGCTCTTGCCTTTGTCACTCTTCGTGCTGTCGCTGGCCTGCGCGGCCGCGGGGGGTGGGGTCGGTTTGGATGAACGGAACGGGATCACCGAACAGCCGGCCAACGCCAGCGTGATTGTCGCTACCAGAACTGATCTCATGACTTCACCATCATGACGGCCACGGCCAGAGGCCGTGCGGCGGGGGTACACCCACGGCAGCGAGCTCGCCGTCCGAGCTGGCAAACGCCGCAACCGTGGACCTGATCGACTATAGTTTCCTATAATATCATACCTTGCCGACGAAAGCGAGCCCGGAGCGACCAGTGGCCCGATTCCACCTGTTCGCGCCGGTCGGGGAGGAGTCGTCGGGTCGCCGAGGAGGGCGCGCTACGGTCGGGGGCGGGGCGGGAGGCTTCACTCCCCGCGCGGGTAGACCCTAACCGTCTCGTAGCGTTCTATCTCCACCTGGCCGGCCGGCGCGCCGCGGCGTTTGTGGACGTTGCCGGCGCGGCAGAGGTGGACCGGGATCTTGCCACGCGCCTCGCGGGCCTTGGAGTACCACGCCGCGAGTTCGGCGGCGCGCAGGATGACGGAGCGTGGTGCGTCGTCCACACCCTCGGGGAGTTTGACGACGACGTGGCTCCCGGCGAACCCCGCGGCGTGGAGCCAGAGGTCGCGGGGCCGGGCTACGCGGAAGGTGAGCTCGTCGTTCTCGCGGGCGCCCTTCCCGACCAGGATCTCGAATCCCTCGACCTCGAAGGTGCGCCACCCTGCGCCTTTGCTCGCCACTCTGAACTCCCTGCCGATGCTCTCTCTCCAGACGACACCTTCAAAGGTAGCCCGGCGCGCGCCGCGAGTCCATCGTCCGCGCCCCGCGCCCCCGGGTCGGGGTATGCCCTACGCACCCGCGGCGGATTAAGTCCTACCCCAGATCGCAGAGAAGGACCTACAGACGACGCCAGACGTGCGACCTACCTTGTGGCTATGCACCGGCTCCGGCCGGCGCACCCCACGGGACCGGGCCCGTTCCGTGCGGTCCGGGATCCCGCCCGGCTCGGGCGGCGTGGGGTCAACGATAGCTCGGAAAAAGGAGGTGTTACGATGGCTGGTCAACTGGAGGGGAAGGTCGCGGTCATCACGGGTGCCGGATCCGGTATCGGTCGTGCGACCGCGCTGGCCTTCGCGCAGGAGGGGGCGCGGGTCGTGGTCTCCGACCTGAACGAGGAGACCGCCAACGTGACCCGCGATGATATCGTGGCCGAGGGCGGCGAGGCGGTCGCGCTGCGGGTGGACGTGGCGAACGAGGCCGACAACGAGGCGCTGGTCCGCGCGGCGGTCGACACCTACGGCCGGCTCGACGTCGCCTTCAACAACGCGGGGATCGAGGGGCTGATCGCGTCCGTCACGGACTATCCATCCAAGGATTGGGACAAGATCATCGCGATCAACCTGAGCAGCGTCTATTACGGGATGCGCTACCAGATCGCGCAGATGAAGGCGCAGGGCGGCGGTGGTTCGATCATCAACACCGCGTCGATCCTGGGGCTGGTGGGGTTCGCCAACACCCCGGGTTACACCGCGGCGAAGCACGGGGTCGTCGGGTTGACCAAGGTCGCGGCGCTGGAGAACGCGCCGCTCGGGATCAGGGTCAACGCGATCAACCCGGGGTTCATCGAGACCCCATTGGTGATGGAGCGGGGGGTGAAGGCGGCTGAAAACCCGGAGATGTACGAGCAGCTCGTCGCCCTTCATCCAATGGGGCGTCTGGGCCGCCCGATCGAGGTCGCGGCCGCCGTGGTCTGGCTCGCCTCCGATGCGTCGTCGTTCGTCACCGGGATCAGCCTGCCGGTGGATGGCGGGTACACGGCCAGGTAATTCTGGACGGCGGGTATCGTCGAAGGCGGTGCGTGCCG
>Ga0180216_1001348_pt1 | contig 22231 bp, 19 predicted proteins | sample eDN3rd37CBELigMG_FD_128879 | JGI IMG/M metagenome (GOLD analysis project Ga0180216, IMG submission 128879) | Enriched Miracle-Growth compost microbial communities from Emeryville, California, USA - eDNA 3rd pass 37_C BE-Lig MG (version 2)... ...
CAGGTCTGCTCGAACGGCATCTGCGCCGTGCCCGTCTGCGGCGACGGCAAGGTCAACCAGCCCACCGAGAAGTGCGACGAGGGGCCGACGGGTGGCGGATTCTGCGACGAGAACTGCCAGTGGTCCGGCTGCCCCGGCGAGATGATCGGCGACGTTTGCGTCTACATCCCGGATCCCCAGGCGGCCCCGAGCAAGGCCGCGGCGCAGGCCACCTGCCAGGCCCTCGGTCCGGGGTGGAAGCTCTGTAGCCCGACGATCACCTGCAATGCGGCGACCCACGCCTACCTGGCCACCCAGTGCAACTGCAGCGGTGGCGCGGCGACCTGCGCCTGCAGCGGCACGGTGAACATCTACGTGCACGTCGACACGACTTCCACGCTCTCCTACTACATCCGGGGACCGGGCTTCGCGGGGTGCACGACCTCCAACGCCTGCACGGTCTCGACCAGCGCGACCTGCGGCACGGCCCTCTGCTGCCTCGGGGAGTAGCGGGCGGTCGCGGCGACCGGGTGCATTCGAAGGCCGGGTGGTGTATCATCACCCGGCCTTCACGATCCGACAGCAGAAACACTGAAGACGCGGTTGCCGCACCGGGAGATCCCACCAGGCGTCGTCAGGAGGAATAATGCGATTCTGGCCCTCTGTGCGGCCGCCGGCCTTGCCTGCAACTCCGACGACCCCGTCACGGACGCGCCTTCGGGCACCGGTGGGACCGGGGGCATGATCGTTCCGCCGCCCTCTTGCGACGACGGCGAACGAAACGGCAATGAAACGGACGTCGATTGCGGCGGCGGCACTTGCTCCGGCTGCGCCGACGGCCTCGCTTGCCGGGTGAAAACCGATTGCGAGAGCTACAACTGCGTGGACGGCGTCTGCACCCAGCCCACCTGCACGGACGGCCTGCACAACGGAGGGGAGACCGGGGTGGACTGCGGCGGGCCCTGCTCTCCCTGCGAGGACGGGGAAAGGTGCCGGGGCGACGACGACTGCGTGAGCGGTCGATGCGTCGGCGGCACCTGCCTGCCCCCCACCTGCGAGGATCGCGTGCACAACGGAGGCGAGACGGACATCGACTGCGGCGGCGAGTGCCCGCCCTGCCACGCCGGCTTCGCCTGCGCCACGGCGGCCGACTGCCGGAGCGGCGTCTGCGAGGGCGGCGTCTGCCAGGACCCCACCTGCTCGGACGGCGTCAAAAACGGCGACGAGTCCGGCGTGGACTGCGGCGGGAACTGTCCGCTCTGTGAACCGGGGGAGGGCTGCCGTTTCGGCAGCGACTGCACGAGCGGCGTCTGCGCCCACGGCACCTGCCGGGCTCCGAGCTGCTTCGACCTCCGGAAGAACGGGGACGAGACCGGCGTGGACTGCGGCGGTCCCTGCCCGGGTTGTCCGCTTTGGTCGGCCTGTGAGGTCGACGAGGACTGCGCTTCGAATACCTGCATGGGCGGCCTCTGCGTGGATCCGTCCTGCACCGACGGCGTCCAAAACAACGACGAGACGGACGTGGACTGCGGCGGGCCCCTCTGCACGCCGTGCGCGCCGGGGAAGGGCTGCAAGGTCGACTCCGACTGCGACAACCACTTCTGCAACCAGGGCGAGTGCTTCATCCCCAACTGCACCGACGGCTTCCACAACCAGGACGAGACGGACATCGACTGCGGCGGGTCCATCTGCGGACCCTGCGCCACGGGCCGCATGTGCAACGTGCACGACGACTGCATCTCGGGCGTCTGCTTCAACGGCGTCTGCGCGCCGCCCTCCTGCACGGACAACATCCAGAACCAGGACGAGTCGGACGTGGACTGCGGCGGTACCTGCGCGGCCTGCCCGGACGGGAAGATGTGCAACGAGGACGACGACTGCCAGAGCCAGGTCTGCTCGAACGGCATCTGCGCCGTGCCCGTCTGCGGCGACTACAAGGTCAACCAGCCCTCCGAGCAGTGCGACCAGGGGCCCACGGGCGGTGATTTCTGCGACGAGAACTGCCAGTGGGACGGCTGCCCCTCGGGCGTCTTCGTCGGCAGCACCTGCGTCTGGGTGCCGGATCCGGCCACCGTCCCGGACAAGGCCGCGGCGCAGGCCGCCTGCCAGGCGCTGGGCGCCGGGTGGAGCCTCTGTTCCCAGACCGTGATCTGCGACCAGACGACCATCAACTACCTGGCGCAGAACTGCAACTGCTCGCAGGGGACCGCGGGCTGCGCCTGCAGCGGGACCATCAACCTCTACCTGCAGCACTCCGGCACCCAGGCGCAGGCCATTTGGATCCGCAACCCGGCCCTCGGCGTGGCGAACTGCGGCACCGACTCCAACTGCATCTTCTCGGGCAGCGTCACCTGCGGCACGCCGGTCTGCTGCCTCGGGCCCTGAGGAAGCGGTTCGGGCCTCCGAGCCCGAACCGTGCCGCCGCCCTGCGGAGGCGCCTCGGATGGCCGGGGCGCCTCTCTAGGAGCCGGTCGCGGTAGCGGGCTGCGGCGGGGCGTCCAGGAGGCCGGCCATGTCTGCGGGGAGAGGAGCTTCGACGCGGAGTTCCTCTCCGCTCCGCGGATGGGGGAAGGCGAGGGCGGCCGCGTGGAGCGCGTGCCGCTCGAGCACGAGTTCCGCTCGCGCCTCCTCGCTCAGGCGGCCCTCCGCGAAATCCACGAAGTAGCGATCCGAGGGGCCGTAGATCTTGTCCCCCACGATGGGATGGCCGACCGCCGCGAGGTGCACGCGGATCTGGTGCTGCCGCCCGGTGACGGGGATGCAGCGGACGAGCGCAAGCTCGGGGCCTCGCCAGGCGACCTCGCGCACGAAGCGCTTCTCCACCCGCACGAGCGTCAGCGCCTCCTTGCCGTCGGCGACCACGCCCATCTTCACCTTGAGGGGATGGTCGAGCAGGGCGAGGGGGAGGTCGATCCGCAGCTCGTCCTCCTCGGGCCAGCCGTGCACCAGCGCCAGGTACTCCTTCCGCACGGCGCCCGCCCGCGAGAAGAGGTCCTTGAGCCGGCGCGTGACCTCCGGCCGCTTGCCACAGGCGACCAGGCCCGAGGTCTCGCGATCGAGCCGGTGGGCGATGTCCCACTTCTCGCCCTCGGGCTGGCGCTCGCGCAGCACCGCGGTGAGGGTGTGGTGGAAGTAGCGGGCGCTCGGGTGCACGGGGAGTCCCGCGGGCTTGTCGACGACGACGAGGTCCTCGTCCTGGTAGGCCACTCCGAAATCGCGCTCGCAGGCGGGCTCGGGATCCCGCTTGCGGCGGAGGCGGAATTCGAGGCCGGGCCAGACCGCGGTCGAGGGCTTGAGCGGACGGGGTCCGTCCCAGAGCAGATCCTCCTTGATGATGCGCTGGATGCGGGTGCGGGAGAGGCGGCGAATCTTCTCGGCCAGGTAGCGGTCGAGTCGCCACCCCGCGTAGTTCTCCTCCACGCAGAAGGGGACCTCGTAGATCTCCGCCTCGGCTTCCTTCTTCACGGGGCCCTTCTTAACCGATTCGCCACGGGGCGTCAGGTCCGCCTCCCGGCGCGAAGTCGCGGCTCCTTTGGCGCGCGCCGGGCCCGACCGCTATAAGGTCGCCCATGTCCGAACTCCCCTCCAAGGCCTGGGTGGCCGCCCTCACACGCTTCGATCCCGAGAAGTCGATCGAGGCGCCTCCCGACTGGGACGAGGCGATCCAATTCCTCTCCCGGCACGGTCTCGCCTCGATCGCCGCCTACAACCTGCAGTACCGGATGCCGCTCGCCGACGTGCCCCAGGACCTCCGGGATTTCCTGCTCGGCTACATGCAGGGAATCGTGAACGACAACCTGCTGAAGCTGATGACCCTGCGCCAGCTCGCTCCGCGCTTCGGCGACCGGCCCTTCGTCCTCCTGGACGGTGCGGCGTTCGCGGACACCCTCTATCCCCACATCTCCTTCCGCACCGTGCCGGAGCTCCGCCTCCTGGTGCGCACCGAGGATCGCGACGCCCTCGTCGACGCACTGCGGGAGGACGACTTCGTGGAGATGGAGGGGGAGGAGCCGGATCCCGACCGCCCCGCGGCCACGCTCTACAACGACAAATTCTACCTCAAGCTCTTCACGCGCCTGCTTCCCAAGGGTGGGGAGGAGGGCTTGTTCGAGCGCGCGGTGCCCGCGCTCACCTACGGCCCCGCCTCGAAGCGGCTGCAGGCCGAGGACGCGCTCCTCGTCCACGTCGTCTCGCTGGCCCGCCGGGTCTTCCGGGTTCCCCGCATCTACTTCGTGGACCTCCGAGAGCTCGTGCTGGGGGAATCGCCCGTCGTCCTCGGTCCCGGCCCCGGGGCGCCCATCGATCCCGAGGTCGTGCTTTCGCGGGCCGAGGAGCTGGGGGTGGAAAACGCGCTCTGGGCGGCGATGGAGATCCTCGCCGACCACCACCCCGAGGTGGCGGAAAAGGCCCGGGCGCTCTCGCCCCGAATCCCCGCGCCGCTTCGCGCGCTCCTTTCGAAGACCGTGGTGCAGACCGCGGATCGCGAACGGGTCATGCGCGGCGCCGAGCGGGTGCTTCGCCTCCTCTTCGACTGACCCTTCCTCAGGCGGGAGGGCCGCGCTCGGAGGGTTCCGGCGGCTCGCCGGGGAAGCGGAAGCCTCGCTCGCGCAGCGCACGGAAGACGTCGCCGGAGCGGACCACGCCCGAGGGGTGGCCCTCGTCGTCGATCACGGGGAGCTCGCCCTCGCGCAGGATTCGGTCGAAGGACTCGCCCAGATCCTCCGTGCTCGTCACCGCCTGCACGCCCAGCATGTGATCGCGGACCCGCTCCTCCATCCGCACGTTCGGCGGAAAGGAGAGGATGTCGCGCTTGCGGATCACCCCCACGGTCCTCTCGCCGTCGAGGACCACCGCGGACTCGGAGGTCTCGCTTCGCAGCGCCTGGCGCGCCTCCTCGAGGGAGGCCTCGGCCTGCACGGTGGGGCTCACGTGCTGCACCTCGCCGACCTTGAGGTGGGACAGGGTGTTCTGCACGTCGGAGAAGAGCTTCTCCTGCGAGGCCCCGGACCAGACGAAGAAGGCGATGAGGATCATCCAGATGCCGCCGCCGAGGAGGCCGACCACGGCGAAGAGCGCCGCCATGCTCTTGCCGACCACGGTGGCGATCTGGGTCGCCCGCCTGCGACCGATCCTCCAGGCCAGCGCGGCGCGGAGCACGCGCCCGCCGTCCATGGGGAAGGCCGGGAGGAGGTTGAAGAGGCCGAGCACGAGGTTGAGGTACGCGACCAGGAAGAGGGCGAACGAGAGGTTGGGCGACTCGGTGGTCCCTCGATAGAGGAGGCCGACCACGCCGGCGAGGGCCAGGGAGGTGAGCGGGCCGGCGGCCGCCATTCCGAGCTCGTGGCGGGGGCTCGGCGGCATCTTGGAAACGTGGGAGACGCCCCCCAGGGCCATGAGGACGATGCTCTCCACCGAGCCCCCGTGCCGGATGGCGATCAGGGTGTGGGCGAGCTCGTGGAGGACGATCGAGGCCAAGAGCCCGACCGAGGCGAGGAGGCCGAAGACCCAACCCGACCAGGTGATTTCCAACCCGGCCAGGGAGGCGATCCGGTTCGCCTGGACGGCGACGGCGAAGGTCAGGAACGGGATGAGGACGAGCACCGAGACGTGCAGACGGATCGGGACGCCTCTCGCTCGAAACAAAGTCATCGCACCGCGTTGGAACACGAAGGGCCACCTTCCTTTCCGACGAAGGTACCCCTCGGGGTGGACCATTGCAGGCGTGGAGCGGCCGCCTGGCCGCGGCCACGATCGGCGCCAACTTGCACGCTCGGTGGGCAAGGCCTACCTCCAGCGCATGCCTCACGCGAGAATCAACGGCATCTGGCTGCACTATCGGGTGGAGGGGGAAGGGGAGCCCCTCCTCCTGCTCATGGGTTTCGGCGCGCCCCTCCAGGGCTGGGACGGCCAGGTGGCCGATTTCTCGCGGCGCTACCGCGTGATCCGCCTCGACAACCGCGGCGTCGGCCGCAGCGACAAGCCGATCGGGCACTACTCCGCCGCCCTGCTCGCCGAGGACGCCCGGGGTCTGCTCGACCACCTGCGCATCGAGCGGGCGCACGTGGTCGGCAAATCCATGGGCGGGATGGCGGCGATGGAGCTCGCCGCGCGCCACCCCGATCGCGTGCGCTCCCTGGTGCTGGCGGCGACCACGCCGGCGGCGGACGCGCGGCTGCGCTGGACCATGGGGAGCATCACCGCGAGGGTGGGGGCGGCCATGCTGCGGGCGGGGGGAAGCCTCGACGAGCGCCTCCACGCCGGCCGGGAGGAGTTCATCCGCATCTGGTTGCCGGTGCTCTTCTCCGCCGGACTCGGCGGTCCCGAGGAGGCCCTGTTGCGGCGGCTGATCGACGCCGCCTTCGTGGAGGGCTTCTCCCTGACGGGGCTCGCCGGCCAGCTCGGGGCCTGCTTCTCCCACGACGCGCGCTCGCGGCTGCGAAAGATCCATGCGCCCACCCTGGTGCTCGGGGGCACCGCCGACGCGCTCTTCCCGCGCACCGCCTTCGAATCGCTCGCGAAGAACATCGAGGGCGCGCGCATGGAGCTCGTCGACGGCGGACCGCACGGCCTCAACCTCGTCGCCGTGGAGGCCTTCAACCAGATGGTCCTGGATTTCCTGCGGCGGAGCGCTCAGCGCCCGACGAGGAGTTCCATGCCCTCGCGGGCTCCCTCGACCACGAGTCCCGGCGCGAGCCGCGCCGCGCGCTCCTGACACGCGCGGATCTTCCGATCCACGGCGTCGTCGTCCTGCATGGGGTCGTGGTGCGTGAGCAAAAGCCGTCGGACGCCCGCGGCGCCGGCGAGGTCCACGGCCGTGGTCGCACGCGGATGTCCCCATCCCTTGCGGTTCGGATACTCCGAATCGGTGTACTGGCCGTCGGCGATGAGGAGGTCCGCCCCGCCCACGAAGTCCAGCCACTCGGGGGGGAAGCGACGAGGCCGCTCCGGCTCGCGCAGGGAGGCCTCCCGGTCGAGGAGGAGATCGTCGAGCTCCACGTCGGTGGCGTAGACGATCTTCGTCCCCTCCTTCGTCAGGGAGAAGGCGAGGCTCCCGCCGGGATGGTGCTGATCGAAGGCCCGCACCGTCACCCCGTCGATCGCCGTCCCCGAGGGGGAGAGCTCCGCCGGGACGAGGCGGGCCAAAAGCTCGGAGAAGTCCACCGGGAAGTACTCGAGGCGCATCTGCCCCGAGAGCAGCTCGAAGATGTGCCGCTCCCCCTGGAAGGTCCCGTAGATGAAGAAGACGTTCTCCGGACGGTAGGCCGGCTCGAAGAAGGGGAAGCCCTGGATGTGATCCCAGTGGGGGTGGGAGAAGAGCATGTGCCCGACGATGGCCGTGTCGGGGTGGCGGCGGAGGAGATCGATCCCCAGCTCGCGGAGGCCCGTGCCCCCGTCGCAGATGAAGAGGGTCGAGCCGCTGCGGATCTCCACGCAGGCGGTGTTCCCCCCGTATTTTTGGGTCGACGGGCCAGGGGTAGGGATCGAACCGCGGGTCCCCCAGAGCTTCACGGAAAAGGTCATTTGACCACGCCCCCTCGGGTCGGAAAGCTCCGAGTCTACCCCAAGTTCGCCCACCCTTCAGGCTTGGCCGCGCAGCCGATGGGCGAGGTCGAAGGCGAGGGCGCGCTCGTCCAGCCGGAGGCGCTCCTCGGGTTCCAGGCGGAGGAGCTGCAGCCGATCGATCGCGCGGAGCGGGGGCTCGCCCTCGAAGCGGAGTTCGAGCGCGGTCCGGAAGGAGTCGAGCTCCTGGATCCAGCTCAGCCCACCGGCCGCCGCGGCGAGGAGGAGGAGATTGCTGCCCGGGCTCCCTTCGGGATGCACCAGGTTCTCGGTCCGCGCCCGAAGGAGCCGCCGGGCCGCCCGCTGCTGCGAGGGGCGGAGGAAGTGGAGCGAGGAGAAGACGGTGCGGGTGACTCGCTCGTCGACCACGTCGTGGTTGAGGAGACGCCGCTGGGCGTTGAGCACCCAGAAGGCCGCTTCCAGGGGATCGGCGCAGAGCCCGCCGAGGCGATCCATCTCGGCGACGGCCGCGCGGACCAACACCCGGCTGGCGAAGCCGGCGCGGCGCCAGGGGCCCTCCGAGGACGCGAAGACGAAGTGGAGGGTCCAGACGTCGTGCACGAGCTGCTCGCGGCGTCCCGAGAGCAGCGATTCCAGCACGGCGAGGCTCCGTTCGGCTTCCCGGCCCATGACCTCCTGGGGAGGGGAGTTTTCCAGACGCGACATGGCCGTGCTTGGTAGCACACCCGTGGCGCTTGCGGTAGATCACTCGCCGATGACGGGCCGAAACCCCCAGGATTCCTTGCCTGCTCGCCTCGAGAGGATGGCCTCGCTCCTGCTCTCGGGCCGCGGGGCCCAGCTCGCCTCCATCGAGCGATCCTTTCCCTCGATCGCCCTTCGGCCCCAGGACCGGGCGGTCCTCGAGTGGCTGGGCTCCCGAAAGCTGCCGCGCACCGAGCCCGAACCCTGGGCGGAGGCCCTGTGCGAGCGGCCGGCCGCCGCCTCGGCCGAGGTGGAGGCGGCCGTGCAGCGCGCCCTGGCCAGGGGGCTGGTCCGCGCCTCCGAGCTTCGAGACGGCAAGGGGGCCTTCGTGGAAGGGGAGCCGGCGGGCCATTTCCTCCTCCAGGCCGGGCTGGCGGAGGAGGCGGCGGCCTCGCTCTTCGAGACCCTCGCCCGAACCCCGGGGAGCGGCCGGGCGGCCCTCCACCTCGGGAACGCGCTCTGGGCGTTGGAGCGGCCCTACGAGGCGCGTGACGGCTACCGGCGGGCCCTCCGGGTGGCGCCCTTCGAGATGACCCTCGACGAGATCGCCGACGAGGAGGTGCGGGAGCTCGCGAGCTACGCCCGGGGCTTGATGCTCGGCGGCGACGTGCGCGCGTGGATCCCCGCCATCGGCTATCTGGAGGACGTCCTCCCGCTCTCGGCCCTCGACCCCGTCCCGGGGAAGGGATTCGGCGAGGCCACCCGCGTCTACGACCTCCTCATCGCGCATTCCGGCGCGCGGAGCCACGGCGAGCGTCTCGCCATCCGGCGCGACCTCCAGACCCTGGCCCCCGTCTTCTTCGCGGCGCTCGTCGAGGCCCGCAAGCTCGAGGCGGCGCCCCCTCCGACCGGCTCCGCCTGATTCAGGGCACCGGGACGACGCGGACGATGCGGTCCTTCTCGGGAGGGCAGCGGCCCCGGCCGTCGCAGTTGCTGGTCGTCAGGTAGAGGTGGCCGTCGGGGCCCATGATGGCCTCGCGCAGGCGGCCGAGGCCCTCGGGGGGATCGCCCGCGAAGTAGACCTCGTGCGCGCGGACGCGCCGTTCGTCGTCGAGGACGATCCGATGCAGGTGCCGCGAGCCCAAGGTGGCGAGAAGGACGCTGCCGTCCCAGTCGGAGATGCGTCCGCCTCGATGGATGGCGACGCCCGCGGAGGGGGTGGCGCGGGTCCAGGTGAGGATCGGTGCAACCAGGCCGTCGCGCCGTTCGCAGCGCCACACGGTCGGCCAGCCGAGGTTGTCGCCCTTCTTCACGACGTTCACCTCGTCTCCTCCCCGGCGGCCGAACTCCCCGGAGGGCCCGTGATCGCTCACCACCAGGGTACCGGGATCGAGCCAGTCGAAGCCCTGCGCGTTCCGGATCCCGAGCAGGAAGACCGGCGAGCCCGGGATGGGGTTGTCCGATGGGACGGAGCCGTCGAGCTCCAGCCGGAGGAGCTTTCCCGCGGGCGAATCCGTGCGCTGGGAGCGGTCGGGCTGACCCGCGTCGCCGGTGCTCAGGTAGAGCTTCCTGTCGGGGCCGATCTTCAGCCGGCCCCCGTCGTGGATGCGGTGGGCGGGGATGCCCCCGAAGACGACACGGTCGAAGGTGGCCGACTGCCCGTCCTCCGAGAGCTTCCAGCGTTCGATGCGGTTCTCGTTTCCCCCGGGCGCCGTCAGGGCGACGTAGAAGAAGCGGTTCTGCGAGAAATCCGGGTCGAGGACGATGCCCAGAAGCCCGCTCTCCGGTCCCGACTCCACCGGGATCTCGGCCACGGGCGTCGGCAGGAGTTCCCCGTCGCGGACGAGCCGGAGGCGCCCCGGCCGCTCCGTGACCAGGATGCCCCCGTCGGGAAGGAAGGCGAGGGCCCAGGGTACCTCCAGGCCCTCCACCACCGTCTCGGCCTGCACCGGCGTCCTGCCCGGAGGACCGCGATCGGCCTCCACGTGCAGGCAGTCGGTTCCCTGGGGCTTCCCCCCTCCGCTCGTCTGGCAGGCGACGAGGAGCGAGACGGCCGCGACTCGGACGAGATCCCCCGCTCTCATTGGGCCCTCCTCGGGGCGCCGTGGGCTACCACACGATCGACGAGACCAGATCGTCCACCATCTCGCCGAGTTTTTCGACCCCTTCGGACTTGGAGAGATAACCATCGGCGCCCGACTGTTCCGCCAGGACGGCGAGCTCGCTCGCGGGCTTGGAGCTGAAGAGGATCACCGGGATCTTCTCGGTCTCGTAGTCCTGCTTGAGGATCCGCACCAATTCGTTGCCGGCGATGTCGGGCATCTGCACGTCGGTGAGGATGAGGTCGGGCCTGAAGCGGCCGAAATGCTCCTCGAACTCGAGGAGGTTTCGCGCCTTCGCCACGCGGTACCCCCGCTCCTCGAGGATGTGGGCGCCCATCTCCAGGCTGATCTCCGAATCGTCGAGCAGAAGGATTCTCAGCCGTTCGTCCATCGCGTGCGTCTCCTACAGCGCGGCGAGCGCGAGGCGGGCCGCGGTGTCGAGCATGTCGGGGTCCTTGGGCAGATCCGGGTAGAAGGCCCTGAGCGGCCTCTGGGCGGTGCCCAACGACCGCAGGGCGTTGCGGTACGAGCGACGCGCTCCTTCCAGGCGGCGCTGCCGCTCCTGGCAACGGCCCAGCAGGTAGTGGGCGAGCGCGAAGTCGGGTTCCAGGTATACCACGCGCGAGAGCGCCCTCTCGGCCTCCGTGTACCTGGAGCGCTCCAGGAAGAAAAGCCCCTGGTAGAGAAGGGCCTCGGGGGCCAGCGGATCGTCGGAGAGCGCCTTTTCGAAGCAGGCCTCGGCCTCGTCGTGCCGGCGGAGGAGGGCGTAGACGTTGCCGAGGGTGAGGCGGAGCTCCAGCCGCCGAGGCGTGCCGGCGAGCGCCCGCTCCAGCACCTCGGCGGCCTTCAGGAATTCCCCGCACTCGATGAGGGCGACGGCCTGGTCGAGGGGATCCGGATCGGGAGCCTTGGGGCGCTCCGGCTTGGGCTCGGGGGCCGGTTCCGGCACACGGGGCGGAGGCGCCTTGCGGGCGGGGAGGAGGGGGCGCTCGAGGGAGGGCGCTTCCGCCTCGATCGTCGGGGCGGCGGGCGCCGGGAGGGGGAGCTTCGGCGGGCGTCGGTAGAGGAAGGAGCCGTAGAGCTCCACCAGCTCGAAGCCGTCGAAGAGCTTGAAGAGGCTCTCCGAATAGCCGAGCAGCAGCCATCCGCCCGGTCGGAGGTTCGCGTGCAGCCGCCCCGCCACCGACTGGATCCCGCTGCGATCGAAATAAATCAAGACATTGCGGCAGAAGATCACGTCCCAGGCGCCGCTCGCCGGGAGGGGGACCTCGGGCGAGTTCAGATTGTGGGTCTGGAATCCGGCGATCATCGCGCGGAGCTCGCGGCCCGCCACCCAGTCGTCGCCGTCGCGCACGAAAAATCGAGACAGGCGCTCCTCCGAAACCGGGGCCATCCGGTCCTCCCGGTAGCGGCCCCGCGCCGAGGCGGCGATGGCCTCGGGGTTGACGTCGGTGGCGAGGAGCTCGACCTCGTAGGGAGCGGCGCCCGCTTCGAGGAGCGTGATGGCGATGGAGTAGACCTCCTCGCCGGAGGCGCATCCCGCCGACCAGATGGCGAGCCGCCTCTCCTCCTCGCGCGCCTCCGCAAGCAGGCCGGGGAGGAGGGAGGCGAGGGCGCGGAATTGTCCGGGATCGCGGAAGAAGGAGGTCTTGCCGATGGTGACCAGGGGAAGGAGCCGCTCGAGCTCCTCCTCCCGTTCGTAGAGGGCGCGCAGGTATCGACCGACGTCGGTTTCCTCCTGGTCGCGCAGGCGATCGGCGAGCGCCGTGCGCAGGAGGTTGTACCCCTCGGCCCGCACCTCGAAGCCCACGCGCTCCCGCAGGAGGTGGGCCAGCGAGGCGACGTGCTCGTCGGTGATCCGCATCACCGCACCGCCTCCTGGATCGCGTCGGCGATCGCGCCCAGCGGAAGCACGCGCTCGGCCGCGCCCAGTTCGATCGCGGCCCGCGGCATGCCGAAGACCGCGGAGGTCGCCTCGTCCTGGGCGATGGTGATCCCGCCGCAGCGGCGCATCTCCAGGAGCCCGTCCGAACCGTCGGTCCCCATGCCGGTGAGGAGGACGCCCAGCGCGCGGGAGCCGAAGCTCTCGGCGGCCGAGCGGAAGAGGATGCTCACCGAGGGGCGGAAGCCGTGCTGGGTGGCGTCGTCGCCGAGCGAGGCCCGGCCGCCCCGGATGCGCAGGTGTCGATCGTTGGGCGCGACGTAGACCGTGCCGGAGGCGAGCGGCATCCCCTCCTCCGCCTCGCGGACCTCCAGCCGGATCTCCTGGGCGAGCCAGCGCGTGAAGGCGGTGGTGAAGCCGTCGGCCATGTGCTGCACCAGGGCGATGGGCGCGGGGAAGTCGGGGGGCAGGGCGCGGAGGATCTGGGCGAGCGCGCGCGGCCCGCCGAGCGAAGCGCCCAGGACCACCATGCGCACCCGGGAGGAGCTGGGCCGGCGCGGGCCCGGGGTCGTCTCCCGGAGGCCCCGGGGATGGCGGATGACGGGGACGGTGGCGAGGAGGCGTAGCCGGCTGCCGAGCGTCGCCGCGAAGCTCTCGAGCTCCTCGAGCGGCGGCTTCTCCTGCAGGTCGAGCGCGCCCAACGAGAGGGCACGGAAGCCCTTCACCTCCTCGCGGTTGGCGGAGAGGACGAGGATGGGCGTGGGGTTTTCGGCCATGATCCGCGCGATGCCCGCGAAGCCGTCCGAGCCGGGCATGTGCAGATCCATGGTGATGACGTCCGGACGGAGGCTCGCCGTGAGGGCGGCCGCCTCGTCGCCGTTCGAGGCCGTCCCGACCACCTCCAGGTCGCCGCTGCGGCGGAGCGCGGCGACCAGGATCTCGCGGACGATCTCCGAATCGTCCGCGACCAGAACCCGTACCTTCTTAGCCATCAGGAACCCGTTCCGCAGAGCCTCTCGATGGTAGCCGCGAGCTTTTCTCCGTCCAGCTCGCTCTTGCCGATGTAGGCGTCGGCGCCCGCCTCCGCGCCCCGCCGCAGATCCTGCGGGGCGGAGAGGGAGGAGAGGATGACCACGGGAAGGTGCTGGTGTCGAGAGGACTTCACCCGGCGCGTGAGCGCGATGCCGTCGAGGTTCGGCATCTGAACGTCGGTGATCAGGAGGTCGTAGGTGCCGACCGAGAGCTTCTGCCATGCCTCCTCGCCGTCGCCGGCCTCGTCCACCTCGTGCCCCTGCGAGCGGAGCAGGGCCGCTTCCGCCTCCCGGGCGATGAGGCTGTCGTCCGCCAGGAGCACCCGCAACTTGCGCCCCGCCTTGCGGCCCTGGGCATGCGCGCCGAAGTTGCGGGCGGCGGCGATGAGTTCGGCGGTGGAGAGGAGGAGGGCGACCCTCCCGTCCTCCATGGCGGCGGCGCCGGAGACGTAGCGCAGACCCTTGAGGAAGGCGCTCGGCGCCTTCACCGCCACCTCGCGATCGCCCACGAAGCCGTCGACCACCAGCGCCACGCCGTGGTTGCCCTGCCAGACGAAGACCGCCTGCGGGCGCCGGCCCCGAGGGCCGCCGTTGAGCGCGAGGAGCGGGCCGAGCGAGACGATGGGCAGGAAGCGGTCCTTGTAGCGGATGGTGCGCACCCCCGCGATCTCGAGGACGGCGTCGGGGTCGATCCGCCCCACGCCCTCCACGTCCACGGCGGGCAGGCCGAAGACGTCGTCGTCGATCCGGAAGAGGAGCACCTTCATCAGCGCCACGGACTGCGGCAGCCGCAGCACGAAGCGCGTCCCCTTCCCGAGCTCCGACTGCACCGTCACCGTGCCGCCGAGCGAGACCACCTTGCGCCGCACCACGTCCAGGCCCACGCCGCGCCCGGAGATCTCACTGGCCTGCTTCCGGGTGCTGAATCCGGGGTGGAAGATGAGGTCGATGGCCGAGGCGCGCGACATCCCCGCCGCCTCCGCGGCCGAGATCACGTTGCGCTCCACCGCCGTCTGGCGCACGCGGTCGGGATCGATCCCGCGCCCGTCGTCCTCGAGGACCACCTCGAGGCGATCGCCGTCCGGCCGCGCGGTGATCCGCAGCATCCCCACGGGCGGCTTGCCCGCGGCCTCGCGTTCCTCCGGGCTCTCGATGCCGTGGTCGATCGCGTTGCGGACGAGGTGGATGAGCGGATCGTTGAGGGAGGGGAGGATCGACTTGTCGACCCCCGTGTCGCCGCCCTCCACGGTGCAGTGCACCTCCTTGCCGTGCTCGCGGGCGAGCTGGCGCGCCGCTCCCGGCAGGCCGGCGAAGATCCCCGAGAGCGGGATCAGCCGCGCGGTGGCCACCCGCTCCGCGAGCCCGGAGAGGAGTTCACGAACGTCGCCCACCGACTCGGCGTGCCGGTGGAAGAAGCGGAAGGCCTCGGTGCGGAGGCGGTGGAGCTCATCCTCGATGTCGGCGACCAGTGCCCCGTTCTGGCCGGTGCGCGCGACGGCGAGGAGGCGGTCCGCCAGGCGGGTCCAGCCGTCCAGCAGACGCCGGAGTTCGAGCACGCGGGCGCCGGACTTGGCGCCCTCCACCATCACGTCGCCGGCGAGTCCCGCGATCTCGTCCAGGGCGTCCAGTTGGACGCGGATCGACCCGCCCCCGCGCGCCGCCTTCGACGGCATTTCCGCCTTGGGGGGAGGCTCGGCCTTCGGCGGGGCGGGCTTCTCCTCCTTCGGAGGTGCCTCCGCCGCGGACTGGGTCGGAGCCCCGGTCGGCTCCGCCGCCGGTGCCTCGGCCTTCGGCTCCGGCTTCGACCCGGCCGCCGCGGGCTCGCCGAGCAGCCCCCGCAGTTCGCGATCGATCTCCTCCGCCAGGGAGCCTCCCTCCGGCTCCTCGTCGAGGAGGAAGGGGATCGACTCGCAGGCGCGGAGCAGGGCCCGGAGCGCCTTCCCGTCCTGCGCGCGCGGGAGCCGTTCGAGGAGATCCTCGGCCAGGTGCGCGATGGAGGAGAGGGCGGAAAAGCCCATCATCCTCGCCTCGCCCTTCAGCGTGTGGAGCTCGCGGGCGACCTCGCCCAACGCGTCCGCTCCGGCCCCGCCCTCGAAGGCGGAGAGGGCGGCGACGAGGCGCTCCGCGCGATCGCCCGTGACCTCCCGGAACTTCACCAGGAGCTTCTGCCGGATGCCCGCAGCGCTCATGGGTCCTCAGGAGACGCGGAACCGCCGCGCCAGGGAGGAGAGGCGATCGGCGAGCTTGGCGAGCTCCGCCGCCGCGCCCGCGGCCTGGGCCGCGCCCTCCTGGGCCTGCCGCGTCACCGCCTCCAGATCCGTCATGGACTGGACCACCTGCTCGGTGGCGGAGCGCTGCTGCTGGGTGGCCAGATGGATCACGCGGGCGGCGTCGCTGGTCTCCTCGATGCCGGCGAGGATCGCTTGCACGCTCTGCATGGCCTGATCGGCCTGGTCCTCGCCCTCCTTCGCGGATTGGCGGTTGCGCTCGGTCGCGCGCGCCGTCTCGTCCGTGGCCTCGCGGATCTCGCCGATGAGGCTCTTGATCTCCTGGGTGGAGGTCAGGACGTTCTCGGCCAGCCGGCGCATCTCCGCCGCCACGATGGAGAAGCCGCGGCCGGCCTCGCCCGCCTTGGCGCCTTCCAGCGCGGCGTTCAGCGCGAGGAGGTCCGAGCGGTCGGCGATCTCGTCGATCACCTCCACCACGGATCCGATGCGCTCGACCCGCCGCGAGAGGCGCTCCATCGCCTCGTGGATGGCGTCGGCGTCCTGGCTGATGGTCTGGATGGCCGAGAGCAGGCTCTTGAGCGCGGCCTCGCCCGCGCGCGCGGCGATCACCGTCTGCTCGGCGACCGCCGCGACCGTCCGCGCGTTGTCGGCGATGTTGCCGGCGGCGCTCTTGAGCTCCGCCATGGTGGCCGTGGTCTCGTGCACCGCGCTCGCCTGCTGCGCCATGGAGGACTCGTGCTGGGTGGCCGCCGCCAGGACCTCCGCGGAGCTCGCCGAGATCTGCAGCGAGGCCTCGCCCATCTCCAGGGTGAAGGAGCGGAGCGTGGCGAGGAGCTGGTCGATGCCCTTCACCAGGGGGGAGAGCGTCGGGCTCGGGTTGCGGATCCCGGTGGAGCCGGAGAGTTCGCCCTGGTTCACCACCTGGAGGATCGCGTCCAGCGCCTCCTGCATCCCGTCGCGCAGGCTCTTGTTCCGCTCCTGCACCCCGCGGATCTGGTCGGTGGCGTGCTCGGCCACGTCGTTGACGAGGGCGGCGATCCGCTTGAGCTGGGGCGAGGTGATCCGGTCGACGTCCACCCGCTCGCCGTAGTCCCCGTTGGCGAGGTTCTGGAGGACCCGGAAGATCGCCTCCGCCTGGCCCGAGCCGGACTTCGACCTGGGGGATGCCTTCGCTGCTTCACTCGTCTTCCGCATGGGATGACAACTCCTTCGACGACTCTCGAATCAACTGTGGCAGATCCACGAGAAACAGAAGCTCGTCCTCGCGAACGACGATGCCGGCGATCCCCCGGGTCCCGATCGTCTCGCGGGCGAGCCGAGGCAGGGGGGAGACGTCCGCGGCGGGCACGATCTCGATCCCCTCGACCTCGTCCACGGCGAGCGCGCGCTCCTCTCCCTCCAGGGCGGCCACCAGGCCGCGCCGGGGCCGGGGAGGGCTTCCGAGGATCGAGGAGCGGATCCAGCCCGGCTCGTCCTCCGAGCCCATGGCGATCCGGCGCACGTCGCCCGCGTCCACGGCGTGGCGGCGGCCGTCGACGGAGAAGAGGAGGATGCCGCGCTCCGTCATCCAGGGAGACTCCGCGCCCGCGCCACCTCGATCATGCGGGCGAGATCCAGCACGGCGAGCGGGCCTTCCTTGGTGTGGGCGACGTACTTGAGGAATTCGGAGGGGCCGGGTCCCGAGGTGGGCGGGGATTCCAGCGCGCTCGGCGGGACGGAGAGCAGGCCCTCCAGGGCCTCGGCCACGAGGGCGAGCTTCCACTCGCCGCTCTGCACGATGGCCGCTCGCGAGCCGTGGGCCACGGAAGTGCTCTCCTCGGCCAGGAGCTGGGCCGGGTCCATCACCGCCAGGATCTCGCCGCGGTGGTTGAAGACGCCCAGGAGGAAGGCCGGGGCCGCCGGGAGCCGGGTCACGGGACCGGTGCGGATGACCTCCTGCACCAGGCTCGCCTCCACGGCGAAGCGCTCGCCGAGCAGGCGCAGGGCGAAGAGGGAGACGTGGTCAAGAGAGCCCAGCGCCTCCCAGGGGGCCGGGGCCTCTCGCTGCAACGACTGGCTGCGCATTCACGGGCATTATCGTTTGCTTCTGCCCATTTCACAACCTGGATGGTATCATCGCGACCCTCGATGAAAGTGCTCGTTTGTACCGAGAGTGAGATCCTCGGCGCGCTGGCCGGGCACGCCCTTTTCGCCGAGGGCCACCAGGTGATCGCCGAGGATCGCCCCGAGTCGTTGGCGGCCGACACGGGTGGAGCGGAGGCCCTCCTGGTCTCTCCCTCCCTGGCCAAGACCGGCATCCGCCTGCTGCGCGAGAGGGGCTTCGAGGGCCGGGCCCTCCTCTTCAGCGACGACGCCCAGGAGGCCCTGGAGGCCCAGGTGGGAGCCCTGGGCGCCGACGGCGCCCTGACCGCATCGCCCATCGAGACGCTCGGCGAGCGCTTCGTGCAGGCGCTCGCGCAGCGGCGCCGCATCCTCATCGTGGACGACAGCGCCATCGCCGCCGAACTCCTGGGGGCGGAGCTCGAGCCCAAGGGCTTCCAGATCGACTACGCGAAGGACGCCGAGGAGGCGACGCGGATCATCCTCAAGAAGGAGACGCGCCCCGACCTCATCCTCCTCGACATCAACATGCCCGACGTGGACGGCAGGCAGTTCTGCCGCTTCCTCAAGCAGAACCAGCTCTTCCGCGGCATCAAGGTGGTGCTCTGCTCCGGGCAGGAGCGGGCCGCGGTCGAGGCCGCGGCGGCGGAGTGCGGCGCCGACGGATTCATCCTCAAGGACGAGTACCTCGGCCGCTGGCTCACCGAGCAGATCGGCTAGGCCGACCTAGAATCGGAACTCGGTGTTGACGTCGAGCACCCCGATGAACTGCGAGTAGGTTCCCGCGGCGTTCGGCTGGGCCGAGGGCGGATCGAAGCCCTGGCTGTCGGCGACCTCGATCTCGCGCGTGAAGTAGAAGACCGGCGTCAGCGTCGCCGCCACCGACCACCTGTCGGTGAGTTCCACGCGAGCGCCCACCGAGGCCGAGATCTTGTTCATGTCGTAGAGGGAGGGATCGAGCGTGCGATCGGGGATCGCGTCGCTGTCGTAGCCCAGGCCCACGTAGGCCTCGACGCTCGGCACCACCCAATGCGAGACGCCCGCGCGCACGCCGAAGCCGTCGCGCCACCGGCGCGGGATGTTTTGCACCACGCCGGAGGAGTCCCCGGTCTCCGCGCCGTCCTCCCCGATCTCGCAGCTCCCGCCCTCGCGGAAGACGCACTGATCCTGAAGGACGCTCCACCGCGCGTACTCGCCGAAGAGGCGCAGCTCCCACCGCTCCCGTGGTTGCCAGCGCAGGCCGAGCCTCCAGATGTCCGGCAGCGATTGCGTGAGGACGACGTCCTGCGTGGTTCCCTCTGCCACCGGGAACTGTGTCTCCAATTTTCCCTTCAGAGCGATCTGCCCGAAGCCCGGCTGGCTCTGATAGGAGGCGCCCACCCAGAAACGCTCGGCGGGTTCCCAGATCGCGCCCACCGAAAAGCCCAGATCCCAGCTCTCCACGTCGATGAGGCTGCGGCCTTCCTTGGGAAATCCTCCCTGCACGAGGTCGTCGGTTCCGTCGGCGTTTCTCGCGCGGACGGTGTGCACCTGGCTCTGGATCACGTTCAGGCCCGCGCCGAACGACAGCCGAAGCGAGGGAATCCGGTAAGCGGCGGCCGCCGTCAGATAGAGCGAGCGGATGGTCCCCTCGATGGTGAACCAGCGCTGCACCCCGTCGACCGCACCGGGGTAGGCCTCACCGCGAGCGCCCTCGAAGCCCGTGTTTCGATCCCAGCTCGCGCTGCCGCCGAGGGGGACGTAGACACCCACGCCGGCCCCGAAGTTTTCGATCCCGAAGTCGCTGACGATCGCACCGAAGGGGATGAAGGCCACGTTGTCGAGCTTGGCCGTCCCCGCGTTGGCGTCGAGCGCGTCGTCCGGCGTGCCGTCCCCGGGGTTCGAGATGGCCGCTCGGGGCCGCTCGTAGGTGGCGTTTCGCAAGGCGAGCGCCACGTCCAGGTAGACCCGAGTGCCGTGCCCCAAAGCGAGGCCGGCGGGGTTGAAGTAGAGCGCCGTGGGATTGTCGGTGGTCGGATGGCCGTGTTCACCGCCGAAGCGAGCGGTCGAAAAACCGCTCGCACCCGCCGTGGAGGCAACCGACCAGATCGCCAGGAGGATGGGCAGACGCTTCATGGTGAAGGCTAGTTTGACAGGTAGCCGAGCCAGGAAGCAAACTCTCCTCATCAGGGAGCCTGCGATGATCGAACGGAAGACGGTCGTGTTCGGCTTGATTGCCCTCGTGTGGCTCGGCGCTTGCCCCGATCCCGGGGAGCGCTTCGACGAATTCGTCGAACGCACCGAGCCGTTCCGACGGCCTCCGGCCGATCTGGGCGAAAGCTCCCTCGAGGAGCTGGACGGCCGCTTCCTCCTCACGGCGGCGGTGGAGCTCAACCCGGCCACGCCGCTCTACTTCGACGTGGAGATCGAAACCAGTTACGGGGGCGAGTCGTCCTGCCCGGAGGAGGGCTGCTTCCTCCACATGAAGGTCCTGCCCCTCGTCTCTCCCCATCTATTGGAGCCGGGCTGTCCGGAGGCCTTCACGCCGACCGCCATCGCCCTGGGCGAGACGATCCCGGACGAGGCGCGGCAGAACCCGCAGCCCATCGAAATTCGAGACATCCCCGTCCGCGGGGATGGTTCCTTCCTCGCCCAGCTCCCGCTGGTCGCGGTCGACGGCTGCGCGAACTCCATCAGCGGAAGGCCCATCGTGGCACGCCTGGCCCTGAACTCGGTCACCAAGAGCACCGATCGATTCTGCGGGCTCCTCCAGGGCGAGATCTTCGATCCCCTCGAGATGACGCTCACCCGCTCCACCTTCGGTGCCGAGCGCATTGAGGACGATCCCCTGGATCTGGATCCGAGGCCCATCCTCCCCGCCTGCCCCGCCCCCTGAGGAGCGGGACCTCCCGGGAGCCGAGCGCGACTCCCCCCGAGGGCTAGGCCTTGCGCTTGGTGGCCCGCTTGGCGGGGGCCTTGGCGGTGGTCTTCGCCGCCGGGGCCTTTGCGCTCTTGGCGGCGGCGGTCGCCGCCTTGCGCGTGCCGGCCTTGCGGGCGCCGCCCTTCGCGGCCTTCTTCGCCGGCGCGTTGGCCAGGGCCTCCACCGCCGTTTCCAGGGTGAGGGATTCGGGATCGAATTCCTCGCCCTTGCCGACCGTGGCGGTGGTCTCCCCGTGCTTCACGTAATAGCCGTAGCGGCCCGAGTAGAGGTGGATGGGCTGGCCGTCGGCCGGATGCTTGCCGACCTCCCGGAGCGGGGCGGCCCGGCCGCGCCCGCCCTTGGGGAGGGCGAGCAGTTCGAGGGCGCGGGAGAGGTCCACGGTGAGGACGTCGTCTCCCTTGCGGAGCGAGCGGAAGTCGCCGTCGTGCACCACGTAGGGGCCGAATCGCCCGAGGCCCGCGCGCACCTCCTTGCCGGTCTCGGGGTGGGTCCCGAGGGTGCGGGGGAGTTCGAGGATCTTCAGGGCGAGCGAGAGGTCCACCTCCTTGGGGTCCACCCCGGGGGGTAGGCTCACGGTCTTGGGACGCTTCTCGTCGGTGGCGTCGCCGAGCTGAACGTAGGGCCCGAAGCTCCCCGTCTTCAGATAGACCGGCTTGCCGGTCTCCGGATCGTGGCCGATGGCCTCCTCGCGCCGCTCGTAGCGCTCGAGGATCTCCTGGACCTTCTCCTCGTCCAGATCGCCGGGCGCCACGTCCTCCGGGATGGAGGCCTTGCGGGGCTCCTCCCCGTCGATCCGGTATTCGAGGTAGGGCCCGAACTTGCCCACGTGGATCTCCAGCCCGGGGATCGGCCTGCCGAGCTGCACCAGCTTGGCCTCGCGCGGATCGATGTGCTCCTCCTGCTTGTCGATCCGCTCCTTCAGCCCCCCCTCACCCAGGAAGAAGCGGGCGAGGTAGGGCTCGGGATCGAGCTTGCCCTCGGCGATCGCGTCCAGGCTCTCCTCCATCTGGCTGGTGAAGCCGGCGTCCACCAGATCGGGGAAGTGGCCGCGCAAAAGGTCGGTGACCACGAAGGCGGTGAAGGTGGGGACGAGCTGGTTCCCCTGCCGCACCACGTAGCCTCGATCGAGGATGGTCGAGACGATGGTGGCGAAGGTGGAGGGCCGGCCGATCCCCTCCCGCTCCATGAACTGGATGAGCGAGGCCTCGGTGTAGCGCGGCGGCGGCTTGGTCTCGTGCGCCTGGGGCGCGAGCTCCAGCAGCTCGAGGACGTCGCCCTTCTCCAGCGGGGGCAGGAGGCGTTCGCGCTGGTCGAGGGCGGCCTGGGCGTCGTCGGTTCCCTCCACCCACGCGCGCAAGAAGCCCGGGAAGACGATCCGCATCCCGCCGGCGTGGAAGGCGGCGTCGGCGGCGACGATCCGCACCGAGAGCTGGATCTGCTTGGCGTCGGCCATCTGCGTGGCCAGGGTCCGCATCCAGATCAGCTCGTAGAGCTCGAGGTCGGCCCCCGACAGCCCCACCTCGCGCGGCGGCGTGAAATCCGACGAGGGACGGATGGCCTCGTGCGCCTCCTGGGCCTGCTTGGTGCTGGTCTTGTAGCGACGGATCTCGGGGGAGAGGTAGTCCTTGCCGAAGCGCTGGGCGACGAGCCTGCGCGCGCCCTCGATGGCCTCCTGGGAGAGGTTCACCGAGTCGGTACGCATGTAGGTGATGAGACCGCGTTCGTAGAGCGACTGCGCCACGCGCATGGTCTCGCGCGCACTCCAGCCCAGCTTGCGGTTCGCCTCC
>Ga0180216_1001349_pt1 | contig 22219 bp, 20 predicted proteins | sample eDN3rd37CBELigMG_FD_128879 | JGI IMG/M metagenome (GOLD analysis project Ga0180216, IMG submission 128879) | Enriched Miracle-Growth compost microbial communities from Emeryville, California, USA - eDNA 3rd pass 37_C BE-Lig MG (version 2)... ...
CTGGAACAGGAAATGAAAAATATCCCTACGATGCTGGAAATCGGCAGCGTAGTGCCCTACGAAGAAGACTGGATTGTCTACATGGAATACGAAGAAACGGGTCATATCAAGGACGAAGATCAAAATGAAATCGATGCGGACGAATTGCTGGAAAGCTACAAATTGGGAACGGAGGAAGCCAATGAGCAGCGGGAGCCGCATGAGCAATTCCACGTCGTCGGCTGGAATGTAGCGCCCAACTACAATGCGGCTACACATGAGCTGGAATATTCGATGCTGCTCGAAAATGCGCAAAAAGAGAAATTCCTCAACTATAAGCTGCAGTTGCTGACCCGTACGGGGAACGTCTCTTTTGTCCTGGTGACAGACCTGGCCAATCTGGAGAGAGACAAGAAGACTCTGCGCGAAGTGATTCTCAAGAATTTTACGGTGAAGGAAGGCCATCGTTATGCGGACTTCAATCCTGAAACCGACCAAGTGGCGGAATACGGGCTCAGCGGTCTGATTCTGGGAGGTCTCGGACTGGCAGCGGCGAAGAAACTGGGCATTCTGGCGATTCTTCTCGCTTTCCTGAAAAAGGGCTGGATTTTGATCGTTGTGATCATTGGGGCACTTTTCAAATTTGGCACCAAGCTGTTCCGCAAGAAGGCACCTGCGGACAGCCAGCAAGCTGATTCCCTGCCCGACGCGAACAGTGACAATCAAGAGCCGAACAACAACGAAAAGCCAACTGCATAAGGCCATGTAACAGCAGTCTGTTTCCTGAGGCAACCGCCGGGGAACAGACTGTTTTGATTAGAGAGGAGAAAATGGGAATAAAATGCCTGCATGGAAAGGGACGTGCATCGAATAGGATAAAGGAGAGAAGCGGTGACAGGAGGAGAGACGTGGAACAGGTTCTCGATGTATTGGTGATGAAGTACGGGTACCTGGGCATTTTTGGCTCGCTCGCGTTGGGCATCATAGGGCTGCCCATCCCCGATGAAGTACTTATGACATACGCCGGGTTTGCAGTCGCTCGCGGCACACTCCTGATGCCTTTGGCGTTTCTAAGTGCATTCCTGGGGGCAATCACGGGCATTACGATCAGCTACATGATTGGACGAAAATGGGGACTCCCGTTGCTTTTACGTTTCGGCCCCTATCTGCATATTACGGAGCAAAAGATCGCCTCTACACAGAAGCTGTTCACCCGCTACGGTCCGTTTTTGCTCGTAATTGGCTTTTTTTTGCCTGGTGTTCGACATTTGACTGCGTATCTGGCAGGAATGGCGGTAATGGATCTGCGTCGATTCATCCTCTTCGCTTATTCGGGAGCTTTCTTATGGAGTATGACGTTTTTGCAATTGGGATTTGCGCTGGGCAAGGATTGGTATCGGGTAGCGGTATATGCACGGCATTATGGCTTCTGGTTATTGGTGATAGCGGTTTTGATTGGCTTGGGCGTGTATGTGTGGAGAAGAGGAAGGGGGAATCCGGTTTAGACACCTGGTTCCCCCCTTTTGTTTCATAACTATCAGAATTTCGTATGCTCTTGCTTTTCTTCGTTTACGTGAAGTTGAAAGACATCAGGTCTGGCATAGTGGCCGACGACATCAAAATCGAATTGGCTTTCGGTGATGCGGTCCAGGTTGAGCTCCGCGTAGAGGATCTCCTCTTTCCCCATGACGGGGGCCACGATGAATTCGCCTAACGGATCGACGATGCAGCTTCCGCCACGCGTCAATTCATGGTCCATCTCCTGAAGCTCGGCACGCTCCAAAATATCCTCCGGGTACATGTCCTTCGTCGAATATTGATTGCAAGATAGAACGAAGCAGCGTCCTTCCAGGGCGATATGGCGCATCGAGGCGAACCAGGTGTCGCGCGCGTCCGCCGTGGGTGCCAGATAGATCTGGACGCCTTTTGCATACATGGCGGCACGGGCCAGCGGCATGTAGTTCTCCCAGCAGATCAGAGCGCCTATTCTGCCGTACGGCGTATCAAATACGGGGAGCGTGCTGCCGTCGCCCTCGCCCCAGATGAGCCGTTCAGACCCGGTCGGCTTCAGCTTGCGGTGCTTGCCGAGAATCTGGCCGTCCGGACCGAAGAACAGAGCCGTGCAGTAGAGCGTCCCTCCGCTGTAGGCCGAATCCTTTTCAATAACGCCAATTACGACATAGGCACCGGCTTCCTTGACCGCTTTTCCGATCGCATCAGTCTCGGGGCCCGGGATTGTGATCGCGCTGTCCGAATAGCGGGCAAAATCTTTTCGTCCTTCCAGCGAGCGGCTTCCTACTTTGGCGCCAAACGACATGCCGCGCGGGTATGCGGAAATGAATGCTTCCGGGAACAGCATGATTTTTGCCTGTTTTATCGCAGCTTCTCTGATCAGTTGAATAGCTTTGGCGATGGTGGCTTCCTTGTCCATAAGAATCGAGCCTGCCTGGATCACAGCGACTGTAAATGATTTGTTATTTTTCATGATGCCACTTCCTTTGTATTGTTATAGGCTGCTTCTTCCGGGTAGAAGACGCGGTTCAGATCGGTATGGAACTCCTCTTTGTTTTTCGTATCCTGATCCCGGGTTGCAAGGCTGACGAGAAAGAAAGCTGCCAGTCCCAGCAAGAATCCTGTCGTTGCAGGACCGATTGGCAGCGGAGAGCCTGCCAGGTAGACGAACGTAAGTCCGGCCAGTCCGACGAAGATGGAGGCTATGGCTCCGGCCTTGGTGCCGCCCCGCCAGAAGAGCGGTCCGAGTGCGCCCGGAACGAGCTGCAGGACGATGCCGTAGCCTAGCGCAGCGACTGGAACCAGGAAACCCTGGGCAGCAGGGATGAACGAAATGATGACGACGAGCACTGTCATGAGCAGGACCGTTGCTTTGGCAATCGAGGTTGTCTTCTCCAGCGACGCGTCTTTTTTCACGAAGCGGACGAACAAGTCATTGACCAGCAAGCTGGCGGACGACAACAAGGCACTGTTGATCGTCGAGATCCCGGCCGCGATGACAGCCGCTACTACGATCGACCCGAAGATCGGTGCATAGGTGGAGAAGAACAGCGGAATGATGCGGTCGCTGGTTTCGGCGCTTAAGCCCGGGACGAGACCCGGCGTGTGAGCGAGCATGCCGATGAACAAGGCACCCAAGGCCATCAGCCATGAATTCCAGAACGGCGTAATGATGGACGTCTTCGCCAGGATGAGAGGAGATTTGGCTGAATAAAATTTCTGCCACATGTGCGGCATGATCCAGAAGCCAAATCCGAGACCGAGTGCCGTTTCAAATATCCCCCAGAAATTCCCTTTGTTCACGAGAATTTGCGGAGCGGTTTCCTGAAGTCCTTTGAAGGCGTCGAAACCGCCTGCGCGGCTGATAAAGATCAAGGTGATCAACAGCAGGACGGAGCCAAAGAAGAAGCCCATGAAGGTGTCCGCCCAGGCAGCTCCTCGTCCGCCGCTAAGCGTCACGATGATCCCGACGAACGCCCCCATGATTAAGACGCCGACCCAATAGGGGATCTCATTGTTCGTCAAGCTGTTCAAGGCAAAAGCGCCGCCGGTGATCTGGATCAGCATATAGGGAACGAGTCCGACGATGCCTACGACAGCAAAGAGAATGCGCAAAAACGGACTGTTGAAATACTTTTCGACCATGTCGCCAGGCGTGATGAAGTTATGCTTGCGTCCCAAGTACCAGATGCGCGTACCGAACAGCCAAATGAACATCGCATGCACCACCGCCCAGGCGGCAAAGGCGACGAACCAGACGCCATCGCGGTAGTGGGAGCCGATCGCCCCCAGAAGGGTCCACGTACTGAAGTAGCTGGCTCCGGTTGTCATCGTCATGACAATCGTCCCCAATCCGCGTCCGGCGAGGAAGAAGTCATTCGGCGTCGCGACGTTTTCTTTTGAGGCGCGATTGCTGATCCACAGCAGGATCGATAGGAAGAGAACGAGTACGAATATCGTGACAGCAGCTTGGCTCATTTGTTTTCCTCTCCTTTCTCCCAGGCGGCAAATTCCTGCTCCGTCCGCTCGGCGAAGGGCTTGAAGAACTTCTTGTACACGAGGAAGATGATGACCGTATTGATGGCATTCAAGACGAGTACCCAGACGAGGGGCTGTGGAAAGAATCCGATAAAAGCAGCTTCGTTGAACACATTGAAATTCGGCAAAAAGGTTAAGGCATAGAAGAAGAAAAAGGCACCAATATAAGCGGCGTGAAGCTTTCTCATGGAGTCACCACCCTTTTATAATCGGAAAATTGTCTATAGTGTAAATACTAAAACGTTTTCTCTATAATGAGAAATATATATATGAGATACAAACTATTCCGTATTGGAATGATGGAGAGAAAGGAGCCGCACATTGAAGCTGCTGGACTGCAAAATACGTGATTTGAAGATTTTCGTCACGGTTGTGGAGGAACGGAATTTTACGAGAGCGGGGGAAAAATTGTTCATTGCCCAGCCTTCGATCAGCAAATCCATTCAGCGGCTGGAGGAAGAGCTGCAAGTGATCTTGTTTGATCGCAGGATGCGGGATGTTGCGCTGACAGATGCCGGCGAGATCGTGTACGAGCACAGCAAACAGGTCCTGGCTTTGATGAAGCGCATGGAGACCGGCATTGAAGACCTGTCGGATGCTGCAGCCGGTCAATTGAAAATCGGGTTGCCGCAAATCATCGGGACGTTCATTTTTCCTCCGATCGGGAAGGCGTACACGGAGCGTTATCCCAAAGTGGCGCTGAAGATCGAAGAAAGGGGCGGCATTGTAACCGAGAAGCTCGTGGAAAAAGGGGAGCTGGATGTCGGGTTTGTCGTCTTTCCAGTGGACAACCCCCTCCTGTATACGGAGCAGATCTATGAGGATTCCTTCGTGCTTTGCGTGTCGGCGAATCATCCTTTGGCGGCTCGGGAGCAGATCGAGCTGCATGAAGTGAAGGACGAGCAATTTATCGTGTTCGCCAAAACCTTTGCGCTCCATAAAATCGTGATGAACGCTTGTGAGCGATCGGGCTTCACGCCGCATGTTTTGCTGGAAAGCACGCAGTGGGATTTGGTTCTGGAGCTGGTTTCCGTGCAGATGGGGATCGCTATTTTGCCGCGCGTGTTTGCGAACAAGCTGAAGAATATCGAAATCGCCTCCATCCCGATTACCAACCCGTCATTCAAGTGGCAGGTAGGAGTGATTACGAGCAAAAAATATTATCATTCAGCGGCTCTGAAGCGTTTTCTGGATACGGTTCATGAAATTTATCGATGAGGCTGCAAAGTAGTCGATTGGAAGAACGGACAGACTAGACAAAAGACCAGAGGAAGGGAATGGCGTCTAGTCCATGGAACGCGAGAAAGGGAGAAATCTGGGGAAAAGGAAAGTGTGGATTGGAGTCCTGCTGTTTCTCTTTTTTGCGGGGACGTTTGCCATCCTGGGCGCAAGCATCGAGACGCAGACGATCCGTGCTTTTGATTCAGCTGTCATCCAGAGGGTGCAAGCCGTTGCCCCGTCATGGCTGACTTCACTCATGCTGGTTTTCACCTTTCTGGGCTCGGTGCAAGCACTTGTGGTGCTGCTAATCTGTACCGCTTTGACGATGTTCTGGCAGAAAAAGTGTTGGGAGGCACTGTTTTTGACAGTGGCACTGGGCGGCGGCATGCTGTTCAATCTTCTTCTCAAGGAGCTGTTCCGGCGAGAGAGGCCCGATCTGCATCGCCTGATCGAAGAAGGGGGCTACAGTTTTCCTAGCGGCCATTCCATGGCGTCCTTTCTGTTCTACGGGATGGTGGCCGTTTTTTTGTACCTCTTCGTTGTCTCAAGGCTTGCCAAGCTCGGAATTGTGCTTGCGGCCGTTATCCTGATTGCCTGCGTGGGAGCAAGCCGTATTTACCTCGGTGTCCATTACCCCAGCGATGTCTTGGCAGGCTATGCTGCTGGCGGGGCTTGGCTGGTGCTGTGCCTGCTGGGTATGCATCTTGTATTGGAACGGCGCAGAGCAAAGAAACACCGGTCAAACTGACTGGTACAATCCCCCAATCCCTAGTATGATGAGAAAAAAGAGCGGGAGGGGAATTGCATGCAAGCATACAGCTATTTTTGTCCGACACGCATCGAGATGGGAACGGGAAAATCCTTGGAGCTGCCTGCCATCCTGCAATCACTGGGGCTGGGCTCGTCTATTCTTTTAGTGAGTGACCCCGGTGTGATTCGTGCTGGATTGGTTGCTCCGATCCAATCTGCTCTGGAGGCAGGCGGCTTTTCGGTCACGCTTTTTGACGCCTTGAGCCAGAATCCTCGCGATACCGAATGTTTGGCAGGAGCGGCGCTTTTCCGCGAGACTACAGCCGAACTGGTCGTGGCGATCGGCGGAGGAAGCGCGATGGATACGGGCAAGGCGATTGCCCTGATCGGCAAAAACGGCGGCACCCCTGCTGAATATGCGGACGGACATCTTCCATACCACAACATTGCGCCGATTGTCTGTGTTCCGACGACGGCGGGGACAGGCTCGGAGGTAACGCGCTCCGCCGTGATCACGGAAGCGGCGACCCATCGCAAAATGACCTTGAAGCATGCTGCGCTTCGTCCCACGCTGGCTGTGCTGGACCCGGCTCTCACTTACAGCGTTCCGCCAGCAGTTACGGCGGCGACCGGGGTGGATGCACTTGTCCACGCGATTGAGGGCTACACCTGCAAATTGACCCATCCCATTTCGCAAGCCTTCGGAGCGCAGGCGATGCGCAAGATTGTGACGGCTTTGCCCAGGGCCTATCAGGACGGCCGCGATGAACAAGCCCGTTACGAGATGCTGGAGGGCAGTCTTTTGGCAGGCCTGTGCTTCGGTTCTGCCGATGTGGCGGCTGTTCACTGTCTTGCGGAAGCGCTCGGGGGCTTGTACGATACCCCGCACGGCGTGGCGAATGCGGTATTTTTGCCTCATGTTTTGCGCTTCAACGCACAGGAGGACACATCGCTGCATGCGCGGCTTGCCCGTTACATGAGCTTTGCCAGCGACGCAGATTCGGACGAGCTGGCCTGCGAGAAGCTGATTGCCGGGATCGAGACGTGGACAGCGCAGCTCAACATTCCGAAGCTGCGGGACTTGCCTGGCGTACGCGAGGAGGATTTCTCCCGGATCGTCGAGCTTTCAGTCAGAAACGGCTCCACGCCAAGCAATGTACGTGCGGTGACAGCAGAGGATTATATGCGGATATTGCAGGAGGCGTATCGGGCATAACAGACAGCAGAGTGCAAAAATCTCTCCAGTGTCGGACAGGAGAGATTTTTTAATCGCTATTTACATACATACAGTATGTATGTTAAATTAATCCCAAACATATCCACTAGGAGGCCCACGATGCTCACAACCAGCTTTTATCCCGTCGTATTAACTGAGGACGTCACCGGCAGCGCAGCATTCTATTGCGAGCACTTTGGATTCGAAAAAGTGTACGAAGCCGATTGGTACGTCAGTCTGCGCGTTCCAGCCGATGCAGGGCAAATTCCCTTTGAACTGGCGATCTTGGACGCTTCCCACCCGACGATTCCCGCCGCTTATCGCAAAAACGTACAGGGATTGATTCTGAACTTCGAGGTAGAGGATGTAAATGCTCAGTATCAACGCCTGATTATCGAACGGAAACTGCCGTTGGAGCTGGATATTCGAGATGAGGAATTCGGTCAGCGGCATTTTATCACCCGTGATCCAAATGGGGTCTTGCTTGACATCATCACGGTCATCCCGCCTTCGAAAGCGCAGAGCGCGCAATACCTGGAGAAAATCTGGTCTGAATAGGAGGAGGAAGGGCGTGACAGTGGCTCTTAAGGAGTATTTCGGAGCGGAGTTGGCGCAGCGGCTCTCCGTCCTGATCCGCTCTCATGATCCGGCTTTTCCCGAGAAAGCCTTCATAGAAGCAGTAGCAGGCCAAGTGGGGCCGCTCGAACTGAAAGGAAGGGTAGCGGTGATCGCGGAAGCCTTGCGCGAGGCATTGCCCCCGGATTACACAGAGGCAGTCCGGATCTTGCTCCAGATTCTCGGCCCGGAAAATGAGACAGAGGAAGGGATGTTTACGAACGGCTATTTTCTGATGCCTGTCGCTTATTACGTGGAAAAGTACGGGCTTGACCATTTTGAACTTTCCATGCATGCCCTGTATGAGATCACGAAGCGGCACACGGCAGAATATGCGATCCGCCCGTATCTGGCCCTTCATGTCAACGATTGCCTGAAGCAATTGCACGTCTGGGTGCGCGACGCGAATCCTCACGTTCGACGCCTGGTCAGCGAGGGAACCAGGCCACGCCTTCCCTGGGCAAAGCGAATGGAGGTGATCAAAGGGGACCCCAAGCAGAATCTGGCCTTGCTTGAACCCCTGCTTGACGATCCTTCCTTTTATGTAAGAAAGTCCGTCGCCAATCATTTGAATGATTTGACGAAAGACTACAGGGAGGTTACGTTTGAGTGGATGCTTCAAAAAGCGGATCACGGAGGCGAGCATCTGCCGTGGATCATGAGTCACGCTTTGCGCTCCCTGATGAAATCCGGGGATGAAGCGGCATGGGAGCTTGCAGGGAAGCTTGGATAAAGGAGAACAGGGGATGCATGAGAAGAAATAAGGAAGAAACCGCGATAACGATTCAAAAATTGATCGAGGTAGCGAGAACCCATTTTACCGAACGCGGGTATGCCGATGCTGCTTTGGAGGAGATTGTTCAGGAGGCAGGGCTTACGCGCGGCGCACTTTACCACCATTTTGGGAATAAAAAAGGCCTCTTCCAGGCTGTGCTGGATACCGTCCAAAAAGAGGTCGCGGAACGGGTGGAAACACAGGCGGCCGCGAGCGCGGATGTCTGGGAGCAGCTCATCTTGGGGTGTCGTGCCTTTATCACCGCAGCGGTCGAGCCCAGGAACAAGCGAATCATGCTTTTGGATGGCCCGGCCGTCCTCGGGTGGGAAGAGTGGCGCAGAATGGACGAGCAAAACTCCATGCGGCTCTTGCGGGCACAAATTCAATTCATGCAGCAGCAGGGTGAGTTGAGACAAGTCGCTGTCGATGCATTGACACATATGCTCTCGGGAGCCATGAATGAAGCCGCTCTCTGGATTGCCCAGGCAGCGGAAGATGAGCAGGCCTACGAAGAAAGCATGATCGTCATTTCGTCGTTGCTCGAGGGGTTGCGGCGACCAGATCGCATCGAGTGATTGAGGAAGCAGACGTAAAAAAGCATTCAGAGCACAAAACTGTGCCATCTGAATGCTTTTTTCTTCCTATTTTAATGCCCGGACGGTGCGCTAATCCCGATCCGGTCCACGAGCCATTTGCTTTCTTCATTCAAGCCCTCGACTCTCACTTCTTTACCCAGCTGCTGGTATTTGTGCACCACTTTGGCGATGCCGGTTACGGCGGAGTGGTCCCAAACATGAGAGTGGCAGAAGTCGATGACAATCTCCTCGGGGTCTGCCTGGTAGTCGAATTCATTGACAAAATGCGTCATGGTCCCAAAAAACAGCTGCCCTGAGATCGCATATACTTTTACCCCGTCAGTGGTGAAGGAGGTTACGGCTTTTAGACGTGCCATTTTCCAACCAAAGATCAAGGCGCTCATGATGACACCCGCAATGACGCCTTTGGCCAAATCATGTGTGGCGACGACAATCGCGACGGTGGTTACCATGACGAGGGAATCGCTGAAAGGAACCTTGCGCAAGTCTCTCAGAGACTGCCAGTTGAAGGTTCCGACCGAAACCATGATCATCACGCCGACCAGTGCTGCCATCGGGATCTGCTGGACGACATCACCCAGAACCATGATCAGAAACAGCAGAAAGCTTCCCGCCACGAAGGTGGACAAGCGTCCGAGACCGCCAGACTTTACATTGATCACCGACTGGCCGATCATAGCGCAGCCCGCCATTCCTCCGAAAAAACCCGTGACGATATTGGCTAGCCCTTGCCCCTTTACTTCCCGGTTTTTATTGCTTCGCGTATCCGTCATTTCATCGATCAGGGAGGCTGTCAGCAAAGATTCCAGAATGCCGACGAGGGCAAGCGTAAAGGAATAAGGTAAAATGATCATAAGCGTCTCCAGATTGACCGGAATCTGCGGCAGATGGAACAGCGGCAGGGAGCGCGTAATCTGTCCCATGTCGCCAACCGTTCGCAGATCAAGACCGCCCAAAATCGAAATAACCGTCATGACGATGATGGCGACGAGTGCGGCTGGAAGCGCCTTGGTAAAACGCGGCAGGATATAGATGAGCGCCAGGGTGCCGATTACCATGGCATACATCATCCAAGATGCTCCTGCAAAATGGGGCAATTGCGCCATAAAGATGAGGATCGCCAAGGCGTTGACGAATCCGAGCATGACGGGGTGCGGTACGAAGGTAATCAGCTTCCCGATCTTGCATACGCCCATCAGGAATTGCAGAATTCCCGTCAGCACGGTCGCTGCCAGCAGATACTCCAGCCCGTGATCCTTGACCAATGTCACCATGACCAGAGCCATGGCTCCCGTAGCAGCCGAGATCATGCCGGGACGTCCCCCTGCAAAAGCGATCACCACCGCAATGCAAAAAGAAGCGTACAGCCCGACCATCGGATCGACACCGGCAATGATGGAAAAAGCGATCGCCTCGGGAATCAAAGCAAGCGCTACTGTCATCCCGGACAGCACATCACCTCGCACGTTGGAGAACCAATCCATTTTCAGTTGTTGAATGTTCAATATTGTACCTCGTTTCTTGATGGATTTTTGACTTTCCCCTTTCAGAAAAGTCGGGGCCGTTTTTTACAGAGATCAATTATACAAAAGGTACTCTCGTTTATCTAGAATAAATGTTTCCAAATGTGCTAAAAAACAGCAAAGGAGTTGACTATGTTGGAGTCCATCAGCATACAGTTCCAAGAATTCGGAGATCCGCAGAAGGTTCTGCAAGTCATAAGAAAACGAATAGAGCCACCAAAGAGCGGGGAGCTTCTTGTCCAAATGATTCACCGTCCGATCAACCCCTCTGACCTGCTGCCGATTCGGGGGGCCTATGCGCATCGGATTCCCCTGCCATCGATTCCTGGCTATGAGGGAGTAGGAGTGGTCGTGGAGGTCGGACCGTCCGTTTCGACACAATGGATCGGCCGACGCGTCCTGCCTTTGCGCGGGGAGGGAACCTGGCAGGAGCTTGTAAAGACATCTGCAGAGTTGGCTGTTCCGGTGCCCGATTTCCTTGGGGACTATATCGCCGCCCAACTCTACATCAATCCGCTGACAGCCTGGATCCTTAGTACAGAGGTGCTGGCTTTGCAGCCGGATGATGTTCTGCTCGTCAATGCAGGCGGGTCGGCCATTGGACGCATCTTTGCCCAGTTGGCGCGAATTCTCGGCTTCAAACTCGTTGCGCTGACCCGGAACAATCACTATACGGAAGAACTCCTCCAGCTTGGCGCAGCACATGTGATCAACACGGTCGAGATGCCTGTCCACTCCATCGTGAAGGACATGACCCACGGCAAGGGAGCCAAAGCAGCCATTGATTCCATCGGGGGGCAGGATGGCTCCGAACTGGCGTCTATGGTGCAGCCTGGCGGAAGCGTCGTAACGATTGGACTTTTGTCCGGACAGCCTGTCAATTGGGCGGAAGTGACCCGAAATACGGGGGTGCATGTGAAGCTGTTTCATCTGCGGCATTGGAATGAGCAGGCTTCCGTACAAAAGTGGCAGGATACGTTCCGTGTCTTGATGGAGCTCGTCCGTAAGCAACGGCTGGCATTTCGGACCCCGTCAGCCTATTTTGACCTGAACCAGGTGGGGGAGGCTGTACAAGTCGCGGAATCAACAGGAAGGAACATAGGGAAGGTTTTTTTGTCAGGTTAGGCGTATTGATTCACTCATGAGAACAGGCGCTTCGTTCAAGATGCGCGTGAAAGGAGCTTTCCGGCATGAGCCAATTTACATTCGCCACGTTAGTAAAAGGAAACCAGGAACCTATCGCCCATTTTCTTGAAAAAAGCCAATCAAGCAGCTACTTGTTTCCAGCAAATCCGGACTGGCAGGCTGTCATTGTGGAAAACGACATGGAGATTGCTGAACAAACCGCACAGAATATGTCACTTGCTCTCGATACATCAGCACTTTATTTTTTTGATTGTGTGGATCATGGCTGGGGGTATTCGCTCTTTCATCGCGGCCGGTTGGAAAGCGAATGCTTCGTAAATTACGAGGAATCATCGATCCATATACACAACCATGGCGAAGCTGCTCTGTACAAAGCGTGTGTAAACCCAGAGGCTTACATGATCTTCAGACGGTGGGTCAAACATTTTTACGATCATTTGGACGAAATTTTTGGTGGTGTCGAGCTGTTTAAGAAAGCCTTTGCCATCGAGAAAATAGAGTGGATTTCTTATGCATACCTGTCGACTGACAGTGATGATAGATTGGATGATTTAGAGGCTCGATTTTTTCCTGGGAGCAAGAAGATCATCCCGGTAAAGAAGATCATTTTTGAAATACTACAAAATTCATTTAATCAAGTTGGTTATTTTCTTGATGAAAGCATGTCCGACCGGAAACGGTTTGCGTTTACGAGAAAAGATGAACACGGCTATACGTACGGAATTTACTTGGATGCTTCCGATAATGGCAAAATTTCAGCCAGCTTGTACTCACCTACTGTGAGATATCTCGACATGTTTTGGGTGGTACGCAGACAGTATAGAAGTGATATGCCTTATGAAGACGAGGATCAATTGAGAGCGGTGCTGGTAGAAATCCGGGATGTGTTTGTCGATCTTGGCCACAAATGGCTGCATGACAACCAGATCGAACAATTCGATGTGAATGCGGTCTATCAGAAAATCATAACCCCGTATCTTGAAGAGAAAGGATTTCGAATTGAATATGAAGATAACCCGATAATGTTTGGCGGAAAACTGATCTACAAAAGAGAGAGGGGTTCCGTTACGTTTGAACATTTCGCTGGGACAACCGGGGTTAAGATTATAATGAACGAAGGAGATGATGAACTCACATTGAATGAATTCGTTCATAGGAATCGGAATAATCCGCAGTTTTATCGTGATGGTATGAGGTTTACTTATACAGATCACGATACCTTTCTGGAATTTTTGGAGGGTGTTACCTATTACTTGGATCGATATTTCGAAAAATTTTCAAGCAAATAGGCAGCAATCTTCAAACGTAAAAATGTCATACACAGCTCCCCAACGCCCTCACCAGGGACAAATGCGGGAGCTTTTCGCGCTCAAGCATTTTTCTCCATTTACATCCCGAACATCCATTCGTACAATAACAGAAAGCGGGTGATGGAAATGATCAGAAAAAAACAGATCGGCGAAATCCTGGATTATCTGAAAACAGAGGAGCGTTTCGCCCGAAATATTGTTCACTGGAGAACCATTCCCAGTCGGGAGGCCAAAAGCGTGCCGTTTCCGGCGGGACTGGACCAACGCATACAAGATGCACTCTTAAGAAGGGGAATCCCGGCGTTGTATACGCATCAGGAGACCTCGTTTCGCCATGTCATGGCGGGCAAAAGCATCGTTGCAGTCACGCCGACGGCTTCGGGAAAAAGCATGTGCTACCATCTGCCTGTCCTGCAGACCTTGTCTGAGGATACCCAGGCGCGTGCCCTCTATCTCTTTCCCACCAAAGCTCTGGCTCAGGACCAGAAAAGCGAGCTGCACGAGCTAATCAATGAAATGGGTCTGTCGATCAAATCTGAGACCTACGATGGAGACACACCGGCCCAAATCAGGCAAACGGTGCGAAAAGCAGGCAATATCGTCATCACCAACCCGGATATGCTTCATTCCGCGATCTTGCCGCATCACACCAAGTGGGTGTCCTTCTTTGAGCATTTGAAATATGTCGTCATCGACGAATTGCATACCTATCGCGGCGTTTTTGGCAGCCACGTCGCCAATGTCATCCGCAGGCTGAAGCGGATCTGCGCCTTTTACGGCAGTCAGCCGCAGTTTATCTGCACCTCTGCGACGATCGCCAATCCGCGCGAGCTGGCGGAACAGTTGACGGAGGAGCCTGTGGAGCTCGTGGACAACAACGGCGCGCCAGCCGGGACCAAGCACTTCCTGTTCTACAATCCTCCGGTGGTGAACCGACAGCTCAACATCCGGCGCAGCGCAACGCTGGAGGCGCGTGACATTACGGAGCAGTTTCTATCGAACGGCATCCAGACCATCCTGTTTGCGCGAAGCCGCGTCCGGGTGGAGATTTTGCTTACATATCTGCAAGAACTCATCAAGCGCAAGCTCGGCCCCAAGAAGATCCAGGGCTATCGCGGCGGCTATTTGCCGAGCCAGCGGCGGGAGATCGAGCGCGGTCTGCGCAGCGGCGAGATCATGGGCGTGGTCAGCACCAATGCGCTGGAGCTGGGCGTCGACATCGGGCAGCTGCAGGTGTGCGTCATCACGGGCTATCCCGGCTCTGTCGCCAGCACCTGGCAGCAAGCGGGGAGAGCGGGAAGACGACAAGGCGAGTCTGTTGTCGTCATGGTCGGCAGCTCCACGCCGCTCGACCAATATGTGATCGGCCATCCGGAGTACTTCTTCGACCGCAGCCCGGAGACGGCGCGGATCAACCCGGACAACCTGATCATCCTCGTCGACCATCTCAAATGCGCTGCCTACGAGCTTCCTTTCAAGGAAGGAGATCGCTTCGGCAGCGCAGAGATCATGGAGATTCTGGAATTCCTCACGGAGGAGCAGGTTTTGCATTTTTCCCGCGGAAAATGGTTCTGGATGAATGATTCGTTCCCTGCGCACAACATCAGCCTGCGCTCCGCCTCCCAGGAAAACGTGGTCATCATCGACATCAGCGAGCGCGGCAACGAGCGGGTTATCGGGGAAATGGACCGTTTCAGCTCCATGACCCTCTTGCACGACGAGGCAATCTATCTGCACCAGGGGACACAGTATCAGGTAGAGAAGCTGGATTACGAGGAAAAGAAGGCGTATGTGCGCGAGGTGCAGGTCGATTACTACACCGATGCCAATCTCGCCGTCCAGCTCAAGGTGCTGGAGGAAGACCAGACGCGGAGTCACGCTGAGACGGCCTTTGCCTACGGAGAGGTTTCCGTGCACGCGATGGCGACCATTTTTAAAAAGATCAAGTTCGAGACGCATGAAAATATCGGCTCCGGCCCCATCCATCTGCCCGAGGAAGAACTGCATACCAATGCAGCCTGGATCAGCTTTTCCAACAGCCTGCTGGAAACCATCGGAACGGAGGATGTGGAGCGCGGCCTGGTCGGGCTGGCGCATGTCCTGCAGCACGTGGCGCCTTTGTTCGTCATGTGCGACCCGATGGATTTGCATGTCATCCCGCAGCGAAAAGCTGTTCACTCCCAGCAGCCGACGATTTTTCTCTACGACCGTTATCCCGGCGGCATTGGGCTGAGCGAGCAGGTGTACAAGGAAATGGAGACGATTCTGCTGCAGGCAGAGCAATTGATTACGTCTTGTCCGTGTGAATCTGGCTGTCCGTCTTGTGTCGGGGCCGCGGATGACGGCAGCAAGGAATTGGCCATGACCCTGCTGCGCGTCGCCCAAGGGGGAAGCACCTATGTCTCTTAAATCCAAGCTGCAGCGGATGAAGGGGCATCTCGTCAAGGATAGTGATCAGCAGAAGCAGGAGGTGCCGCGGGAAAGCGAACAGGAGCCAGCTGCCGCCGACATCCCCTTTGCCCGGCAGTGGCAGGAATTGCAGGCGAAGCCCTACGTCTGGGACGGGGAGCACGTCATGCTGCGCGAGGTGCGCTATCCCGTATCCCACCAGCACGGCTCCTATACCTTTGCCCAGCTGCACGAGGCGATTGCCGCCTGGGAAGCATCGGGCAGGCAGCATCCGCTGTCTTCGGCTGGCCGTAAAGCGGAAGACCTGCTCTTTTTCGATACGGAGACGACGGGTCTTTCCGGCGGTGCGGGCAATACGGTATTCCTGCTCGGCTACAGCCGTCTCGAAGGTGACGAGGTAGTCATGCGCCAGCATTTTCTGCCTGGACCGCACGCGGAAGTGACCCTGTACCACTCGTTTTTAGAGCAGGCACAAAAGTCCTCGCACCTCGTCACCTTTAACGGAAAATCTTTCGACTGGCCGCAGGTAAAGACGCGGCATACCTTGATCCGCGACCAGGTGTCTGCCTTGCCGACCTTTGGCCACCTGGACCTTTTGCACGGGGCAAGACGCTTGTGGAAGGACGAGCTGGAATCCTGCCGCCTCTCCTTGATCGAACAGGAAAAGCTTCAGGTCACCCGCGAAGACGACCTGCCCGGTTTTCTCGCTCCCATCCGTTACTTCGATTTTCTCCATAGCCAGGACCCGTCGGTGATCGAAGGCGTGCTGCGCCACAACGAGCTGGACGTCCTGTCGCTGATCACGCTGTACACCCATATTACCCGTCTGATCCTTGGGCACGAGCAGGAACAGGTATCCCACGAGGAGCGCTTTGCCATTGCCCGCTGGTACGACGCGTTGGGAGACCAGGAAGCAGCGATGAAGGCGTATGCGCTCGTAGCGAATAGCGAGCACTCCTGGAATGTCCGGGCGAAGCTGGCTTTGGGGCAGCTATATAAAAAGCAAAAGGATTTTTCCCAGGCACTGCATGTTTGGGAGTCCTGCATGCAAGGCGCGCGTTTTGTCCCGGAAGAGGTTTACATTGAGGCGGCCAAGCTGTGCGAGCATCAGTTCAAGGACTGGGAAAAGGCATTGTTTTACACCAAAAAAGCGTATGAGCAATGGAAGCAGCGGGCCACTCTGTTGCGGCAAAAAACCAGGGCAGAGGCGCAGGCTTATGAAAAGCGGATTGCGCGCCTGGAGGGGAAGCTGAGCGGAATTCCCGAGGAGGATGAGATGGGGAGCCTGTTTTTTGACTAGTCTTGATGAACAAAGGGAAAACAGCAGCAATTGGAGAGGAGATATGATCGATGGACCCACTGATCATTGAGCCAGGCAAAGGCATCGGAACTATCGAGCTGGGCATGAGCAGGCAGGAGGTAGAAGCGTGCATCCAGGAATATACGGCGAAGTATAGGAAACCCAGCTATTCAAAAAACTATTTTGAACATGTATTCATGGTGAAATACGACGAGGATGAGCGGGTCCATTTCATCGAAATCCCGTCCAGCTTGAAAGACTTCTTTACGTGTTCTTTCAGAGGAATGGACGTATTCAACACCAAGGCAGAGGAGCTGGTGGCAAAAGTCGACGAGATCTCGCCCTACGACCGGGATGATTGGGAAGTGGGATACATGTACATGTTTCCTGCCCTTGGCCTCTCTTTTTGGAGACCGAATATCTTCAAGGAGGAGTTTTTGCAGGAGGAATGGTTTCTCGAGATGCACCCCGATATTCAGGAGGATGAAAAGAAGCATCTCTATTTTGAATCCGTAAGCATCAGAAAATAGGACAAAAGCGACAAGCCTGGCTTTCGAGCCAACCTTGTCGCTTTTTTATCATTATTCGCTTCTTACTTTACATACCGCTCGCGGTACTCATCCGCCAACATCGACATGAGAATCGAATCGTGGTACTCATGATTGTAATACAAAGCCTGACGCTGGACGCCCTCACGCTGGAATCCCAGCTTTTCGTAAGTGTGTATGGCCCTGGCATTGTAGGCAAACACATTCAGCTCGATCCGATGCAGGTTGAGGATGCCAAAGCCGTAATCCAGCATGAGAAGCATCGCCTCGCTGCCATAGCCCTTGCCTTGGAACTTGCTGGAATCGATCGCGATGCGGATATAGGCGTTGCGGTTGTTGCGATCGATCCCGCCGATCTGCACATCGCCGATCACCTGGTCGTTTTCGCGCAGGGCGATCAGCAGCAGCACGCTGGAGGAGTCATTTCTTTTGCTTTCGATATACGCCGAGATTTCCTCCCGTGTAAATGCTTTCTGCGTTCCGGTCAAACGGCGAGCATCCGAATTAAATAGCATCTGATAGTAGACTTCCACATCTTCCATCCCGACGGGGCGCAGGTAGACGCGCTCCCCTTCCAAAAAGCGCACGGGTGTCAGAGCTTGTTCCTGTTGTGACATGGGTGTTTCCTTCCTTCTCATCTTGTTTTCACTAGGCTATCGAATTTCTGTATACTTGTGAATGGGCAGTTTTATAAAAAAGAAAAGGACAGTTTGGAGGGAAGGAATCATGCTGCTGACTCCCGGCTGGGAAGCGAACAGCAATGAACCTCAGTACGCCCAATTGTATGCGTATCTGAAAAAAGAGATCGCGGAAGGCAAACTTCCCGAAAACACCCGTCTGCCGTCTGTCCGCAAACTGGCGGATCTGCTGGGTCTCAGCACGACCCCGGTGGAGATGGCCTATCAGCAATTGCTGGCAGAGGGCTTTATCACCAGCAGGCCCCGCAGCGGGTATTACGTGGAGCATTTGCCGGAGCCGGAAGCAAAGCCACTGGCGAGTCAATCTGCCGCAGCTGCGGTCATCGAGCGTCCGCTGCTTCGCGACTCTCGGCAATACGAATACGATTTTCATATGTCCCGGAATGATTTTTCCTTGTTTCCTTACGTCGAATGGCGCAGGCTGTACAACCAGACCCTCGTGCTGGAGCAGCAGGATGACCTGTTTTTTGGCGATCCACAGGGGGAGCCTGGACTGCGCAAGCAAATCGCGAGGTATCTGCATCAGTATCGGGGTGTAGACTGTTCACCCAATCAAGTCGTGGTGGGGTCTGATCAGTTCGGGATGTTGTCCTTGCTCAGCCTGATCCTGAAGCCGGAGTACCCGCAGATCGCTGTGGAGAATCCGGGGTATTTGCTGTTTGCGCGCACCTTCACTCACCACGGGTTTGAAGTCAAGCCCGTCCCGCTTGAGTACGACGGCATCGATATCGGGGAATTGCATCGAAGCGGAGCACGTCTGGCCGTCGTCTCCCCGTCCCATCAATATCCGCGCGGCATGATCATGCCGATCAGCAAGCGATTGCAGCTGCTGGACTGGGCAAAAACAGTGGACGGCTACATCCTCGAAGACGATTACGACGGGGAATTCCGCTATCATGGCAGACCGATCCCATCCTTGCAGGGGCTCCTTCCCAAGGCAAACGTCATCTACATGGGGAGCTTCGCGCAGGTAGTTGCGCCTGCTCTGTGCATCTGGTACATGGTCCTGCCGGAGAGCTTGTTAGACCGCTACTATGCGCTGGTCAGCGAGACGCTGTTGGAGCAGTCCGCGTCACGTTTGCACCAGCGCACCTTAGAGACTTTTATGGAGAAGGGACTTTTGGAGAAGCATTTGCGCAAAATGCGCAGCTTGTATCGCAAGAAGCATGATGAAAGCATCCGGGCGGTACACGAGCATTTTGGCGATAGGGCGGTCCTCTACGGCAAAGACGCAGGCTTCCACCTGCTGCTTCGCGTCGACAGTCCATATACCGAGCAGGAGATGAGAGAGTTGGCGATCCAGGCGAAGGTCCGCATTTCCCCGGCTTCCTTTACCTGGATTCAGCCGCCTGCCGAGACACACAAGGAATTCTTCCTCGGATTCGCGGGTATTCCGCTGGAGAAGATCGAGCCGGGCATTCGGGCTTTGGCTGCCGCTTGGCTGCATTAGTTTTGCTGAAGAACCTCCTTCAATTTCGCGACACCTGCGAGAATCTCGGCTTCAGAGAGGTTGCCGTAGCCTAGAATTACTTTCTCTTCATGTCTGCCCGGTACAATCGCATGTTCTTCAACGGGGTAGAGGCGAACACCGCAATCTTTGATCTGGGCGAGCAGGGCAGGTGTGAAGCGAATCCCCGGAAAAGCAGCCACGATGTGCAGGCCGGCAGACGCTCCCCAGATGCTCACCCGATCTGCAAAAGCCTCGTGACGTGCATCGACCAGGCATTTTCTTCGTTTTTTGTAGAGCTTTTTGACCCGATTCACATACTTCTCCAGATGCCCCTCCTCGATGAAAAGACCCAGAGCGAGCTGGTCGAGAGAAGGGGTATGCAGGTCGGAAAACCACTTCGCTTCCTGATACCGCTGCACCAGCTCCCGCGGCAGGACGAGATAGCCCAAACGCAAACCCGGCGAGAGGATTTTGCTGAACGAGCCGACGTAGATGACGCGTTGGTCGTCGAGACCTTGCAAGGAACTGATCGGCGGACTGTCGTAACGGAACTCGCTGTCGTAATCGTCCTCGACAATATAGCAATCTGCTTCGCGGGCGTACTGGATCAACTGAATGCGCCGTTGAATCGGCAAGGTTCCTCCCAACGGAAATTGATGAGAGGGCGTTGCAAAAACAAAGCTTGGTTGGCACGCTGCGGGATCGGGGAGCTGATCGACCTGCAAACCGGATGCATCTGCAGGGACGGGATGCAGGGAAGCGCCAGCAGCGCGAAAGATGGTCTGGATGTCATGCGTGATCGGGTCTTCGATCAGCACACGGCTGCCTGGCTTCAACAGAACCTTGGCGATCAAGGTAAGCGCCTGTGTAGCGCCGGAGGTCATCACGATCTGTTCCGGCTCGCAGCAGACTCCGCGCGTACGGTACAAATAGCGGCTCAAAATCTGGCGAAGCTCCAGGCGTCCCTCGGGCCGGTTGTAGCCCAAGGCAGAGAGGGGCGCTTCCTGGCAGACGCGCTGAACGATTTTCCCCCATACCGTACGCGGAAAGTGCTCCAATGCAGGCACACCCGAGCGGAAATCAATGATGTCGCTGCCAAGCGATTCGGCCTCGCCAGATGGGAAAATCGACAAGTCTTCCTGCCTCGCCTGCTGTTCCAGGTACATGCCAGCCGCGACGTAGTATCCCGAGCCTCGCCGACCTTCGATATAGCCCTCCACCAGCAGCTGCTCGTAGGCTTCGAGGATGACATTGCGGGAAATGCACAACTCTTCCGACAGTTTGCGCGTGGAAGGCAGCTTTTGTCCGGCGAGCAGCTCCCCTTGCAGAATTTTGGAGCGCAACTGGGTATATAGCTGACGGATCAGCGGAAGTGACTTCCCCCGGTCAATCGCAAGGTACAGCATGTAGGTTCCTCCCGTATAAGTGGCTCTATGCAATAGGTGCCTAACTGGCTCTAATCGAGATTAGCTTACCATGTTATGGTGATGCGAAGAAGTCCAACACCATGACGGGAGGAAATGCCATGCAAGACTTGGAACAAAATATAGCAACATTCTTGCGCACGGTCGCGCGCAATCCAGCCATCAAGCACGAGGTGATGCATTCTCCCGCGATCTACCAATTGTTGTTCTCCGCTGCGAAGCGATTCGTAACGGGAGAGAAGCGCACAGACCTGCTCGCACGGGCTCATGAGTTAACGGGTCTGGGATATCGCCTGTCCGCCGAATACATTGGGGAAAACACTCAAGATGCGGAAGCCTGCAGTGAAGCCAAAGACGAACTGCTCCAGCTGACCCAAGCGTGCGGAACGATCAAACGCCCCATCGGCGTTTCGTTCGACCTGTCGCATGTGGGATTGCTGCTCGACCACAAGCTGGCTTTTGCCTATGCAGCTGAATTGGCAGATGAGGCGAAGAGGCAAGGACATGGGATCATGATCAGCATGGAGGAGGCTGCCAAGACGGACGCGATCCTCGAGGTGTACGAGCAGCTCGCAAACGAGCGGGAGAATGTCGGGATCACCCTGCAGGTACAACAGCACCGCACGATGGAGGATGTGACCAGTCTGTTGCGTTTGCCGGGCAAAATTCGGCTGGTAAAAGGCGCATTCAAGGAATCCCCGGAGGTTGCCCTGGGACGTTCAATGGAACTGAACGAGCGCTATCTGATGCTGGCAGAGAAATGTGTACAGGCAGGACACAAGGTTTCTTTTGCGACACACGACTCGCTTTTGATCGATGAACTGGAGCGAAGAGGATACTTGCAAGAACGGCATGCGGAGTTGGAGCTCCTCTACGGGGTACGTCCCGAACTGGCGAAGCAGAAGCGGGAAGAGGGGGTAGCGGTTCGGCTGTATCTCACTTACGGGAAGGAGTGGTTTCTCTATCTCTGCCATCGCCTGGCGGAATATCCTCCTCAGGTCCATCAGGCGGTTGCTGATATGATGGAGCCCGAACGCTTGCAAGCCCCCGGGTATTGAAAATCAAGCTGTTTTTGATCGCCTGCCTTTTTTTTTGGAAAAGGGCGGGCTTTTTTTGTAGCTTTTTCCTTTCAAATACGTCTATATCTGTATGAGAAAGACGGACATGAAGGTAGCAAGAAGGCCGTCTATGGGGGTATGTCAAAATGAA
>Ga0180216_1001350_pt1 | contig 22207 bp, 16 predicted proteins | sample eDN3rd37CBELigMG_FD_128879 | JGI IMG/M metagenome (GOLD analysis project Ga0180216, IMG submission 128879) | Enriched Miracle-Growth compost microbial communities from Emeryville, California, USA - eDNA 3rd pass 37_C BE-Lig MG (version 2)... ...
CAAGGCAACCGCCAGGGTTGTCGAGAACACTTCCTCGGCGAGAAGATCGAGAGCGGCCGCTCCGATACCGCGCCCCCGGTGCTCAGGGGCTGCAACAAAAACTTCCACGTCCCACGCCCCCGGTGGCAAACCGTCCGGCAAGGATTCGCCCCAGAACGTTGCATCGATCGCGTGCGCATAACCGATCGGCTGGCCATCCACTTCGATGATGCGCGCCAGAGCCGAGCGGGTTTCAAATACCATGCGTATTTCCGCTTGAGCGGCGGACTGGCTGCCCCACCATCGCTCGACCTCGGGCATCTTCAGCCAGGAAAGAATTAACGGCCAATCTGCTTCCCGTGCAGGTCGCAGGGTAACAGCCGGATTTTCCTCCTGACGCCTCGACATTTTCTGACCCGTTGACTGAGCCTGATGCGATGTCCTTTGCGCCGCCGATAGACCTAATGTCGGAAGTGACGGATGCCGGTGATGACCATGGCCAGATTACGCTCGTCGGCGGCGGCAATCACCTCCTCATCGCGCATGGAGCCACCGGGATGGATAACCGCGGTGGCGCCCGCTTCGGCCGCCGCAATCAACCCGTCCGCGAACGGGAAGAACGCGTCGGAAGCAACGACCGAGCCGCGCGTCAGGGGTTCGCTCAACCCCGCGTGCCTTGCCGCTTCGCCCGCCTTCCATGCGGCAATGCGGGTTGAATCGACGCGGCTCATCTGGCCAGCCCCGATCCCGACGGTGGCTCCCTCGCGCGCATACACGATCGCGTTGGATTTCACGTGCTTGGCGACCTTGAAGGCAAAGCGCAGGTCAGCAAGTTCAGCTGCCGTAGGCTGGCGCTTTGTCACCACCTTCAAATCCAGATCCTCGACACTGACGCTATCGCGGGATTGCACCAGCAGTCCCCCTGCCAGGGAGCGAACCAGCATTCCGGGAGCGCGCGGGTCCGGCAACGAACCCGTCGTCAAAAGCCGCAGGTTCTTCTTCGTGGCGAAGATTTCACGGGCAGCATCGTTCGCCCCCGGTGCAATCACGACCTCGGTGAAAATCGAGGTGAGGGCGATTGCGACTTCAGCGTCGATCTCGCGATTGAGCGCGATAATCCCGCCAAAAGCGCTGACTGGATCGCAGCGCAGAGCCTTCTGATAAGCCTCGAGCAATGTCGTGCCCACAGCGACACCGCAAGGGTTGGCGTGCTTGATGATCGCCACCGCCGCACATTTAGCTGGATCGAATTCGGCGACGAGTTCGAAGGCGGCATCGGTATCGTTGAGGTTATTGTAGGAGAGTTCCTTGCCCTGGTGCTGGCGCGCAGTGGCAACGCCGGGCCGGGCCGGTGTCGATGTATAGAAAGCTGCGGTCTGATGCGGGTTTTCACCGTAGCGCAGCGATTGGGCAAGCCGGCCGCCAAAACTGCGCCAGGTCGGGGCATCCTCGCCGATGATGCCTGCGAACCAACCGCTGATTGCAGCATCATAGGCTGCCGTGCGGGCGAAAGCCTTGGCAGCAAGTCTGCGGCGCAGCGTCCCCGTCGTGCCGCCAGCATGTTCGCCGATCTCGGTCAGCACGGCTTCATAATCTGCCGGATCAACGATCACTGTCACACCATCAAAGTTCTTGGCGGCAGCACGGATCATGGCCGGGCCGCCGATATCAATGTTCTCGATGCAGGTGTCGAAATCCGCGCCGGATTCAAGCGTCGCCTCGAACGGATAGAGAGAGACGACGAGCATGTCGATCTGCGCGATGGAATGCTGTTCGGCAGCCCGCTGATGATCGGGGTTATCGCGCACAGCCAGCAATCCCCCATGCACGGCGGGGTGAAGCGTCTTCACGCGGCCATCCATCATTTCCGGAAAGCCTGTCAGCTCGGACACGTCCCGAACCGGCAACCCGGCTTCAGTCAATGCGCTCGCCGTGCCACCTGTGGAAACAATCTCCACACCGGCTGCGGCCAAAGCCCTGGCAAACGGCAGCAGCCCGCTTTTGTCTGAAACCGAAATCAAAGCGCGCTTTATTTGCCGGATGCTGTCGGTCATTGCTTGGTCTCTCGTTCCTAAGGCTTGCTGTTGTTGGCTCATGTCTGCGCGATGGCACTGGCCAGTTGATGACGCCGTTAGCACAATCGCGCCACGAAACGAAATCGGTGTTTCAGATCCCGCTGCCTAAGGTCGGGTCAATTGGCAGCGGTGGCGGCTGCGGTGTAATTGGCTCCTGCGCCTTGTCATCGACGGCGCTGAACCGCCAGCTCACCTCGCTGGCGCCGCTGGTGGAGCCGCGTACCACGATCTGCAGTGTTCTGGCGGGCCCGGCGGAATCGGCGAAATACACGCTGTCCTCAACGCTGACCATGCCGCCATCGGCTGAAAAGCTCCACACCGAGCGATCCGGCAGCTCCACCGCCACGATGCCGGTCCTAGCTCCTGAGTCCAACAGAGCGATTTCAGGATGCAAATGGAAATGGATTGAAAATGGCAGGTCACGGTGCAGACGCACCACCTTTCTGGCGCCGGTGATGCGATCGACACCGGTGAGGCAACGGCCATCGGCTGACAAAGTCAATTGACGCTGATGCAGCAGGCCGAAACGGTGAACGTAGCCATCATGGTGAGCGCTGATGCTCGCGTGGAATCCCGGGTGGTCGCTAACCTCATAGCCAACGACATCCGGATATCTGATGGGGTGAGCGCCAGCCAACATTTTGAGAGATGGATGGCGCACCAGTTTCGATGAGGATTTTTCGCCCAGGCAAAGCGTATTGTGGCTGACCGTTGCCCGCGCGCGATGCAGCCACTCAGCGTCGGCCGAACCCGGGGCTCCGCCATTGACCAGCAACAACTGCCGCCCCACGCTCATCTCGAACGAAAGACTGCCGGCGTGGGCGGTTCCCGCATATTCCAGAGGTGGCGGAGGGCCTACGTCAGCTATCAGGATCGTGGCACCGCGCGAAATGCGCACGAAACCGGAATGCGGTGCCGTCATCTGTATTGGCTGGCCAGCGTGATCGTCATAGGCGAGCACCGTTGCCAGATGAGCGGGGGCGGGCACGCTGACACCATTGAACCGGGCAAGCCAGCCATCACCCATGCGCATGTATCGAAGCATGGCCAGAGAGCGCTCGATGGCGCTGATGAGCTCCCTCGGCGGGCGCCGGTCGCGAGCCACGAAGCACTGGCTGAGCGGCAGGAGATCAAGCATCAAGTCGATCAGCAAAGCCGGATTGCGGCTGATGTGGCCTCCGTCCTCCAGGATCTGATGTGACAGTTCGCTGGCAAGCTTGGCTTCGGCTCCGCGCAGCTGACGTTCATGCCCCGCAATCGAGAGGTCAGCGAGAACCATGGCGATCAGCGCCAACAGCCTGGGCGCGCCAACCGGCGCCGTGCGCCAGATCGCCGAAAGCTTCACGAGCTGATAGCCGAGGCTTTCGGTGATGATATCGAACGTTCTGGCGTCCGCATCCTCCAAGAGCAGGTTCGCGTGGGTGATCCAGGAGATCATGCGGCGGGCCATGACCGCCGGTTCCCAGGTGATACTGGACGCGGGATGATGACGGTTGGCCCAGTCAACCGCCAGCTGGCGTGCAATGATCCGGGCGTCGTCTTCCTCGGCCGCGCTCAGGTGCCGCAGCCACTCGAAGCCATGCAGCGCCTTCATCCAGGCCGGGTTCTGGTCCTTCAGGTCGAAGGGCGAACGTCCGTTCAGGGTCGCCAGCGATCCGGCCAACCCGAACTGACCGACATGTATCTCATGGTAGAAGCTCGGATCACTCGTGTGCAGGTCCTGCGGGATGATGAGCAGCTGATCAGCGACGCTCGAACCGTAGCGCCATCTCAGGGCCGGCGAATAGAGAGCACGCGTCAGCATCCGGCGGCGGACGCGCCCCGCAGCCAGCTTTGATACGCGATATCGCTCTGAAAGGCTCAACCGCGCCATCGAGGCTCCCCGTCATGCCGTCTGGTCCCCAGATCAGACAGCGCACGTTCCGATCTGATGTCCCCGCACCTTATACCAGATCGTAGCGCTTCGGTGGCGGGTGCCACGATGTACACAGCTCGTCGTGGCGGAATGCAGTCTTATCCCGCATCTCCACCTCACTCCGGATTTCTGCTCCGCTGTAACCGGGCGATAAAGAAGCCGTCCATTCCCTGAGGCACCCCGGCTGTGTCGCGCAGAGCAGGTGAGTTCTGCATCAGGGCCGGTGTAAAGCCGGGCAGCGTTCGCACGTAGCCCTCGGATGTAATCCAGTGCGCTTCAACACCGCTCTCACCGGCCTTGATGGCTGAAACCTCGAATTCGCGATGCTCCTCAAGAAAGGCCGCAACCTGCGCTTCGCCTTCCTCAGGTTCAAGCGAGCACGTGCAATAGACGAGCTGCCCTCCCGGCCGGACAAGGCGGGCGGCGTTACTCAGGAGCTTAGCCTGCAGATCTGCGAGGCCGACAATGTCCCCCTCGCGTTTCAAATGCGGGATGTCCGGGTGACGCCGGATCGTTCCTGTCGCGGTGCAAGGTGCATCAAGCAGGACCGCATCGAATTGCCGCCCCGGAGACCATGTGGCGACGTCGGCTTCGATCAGTTCAGCGGACAGGCCCAGGCGTTCCAGATTGGAGGACAGGCGGGACAGCCGATCGGCCGAGACGTCGACAGCAGTCACGCGCGCACCGTTGGCTGCAAGCAGTGTCGTCTTTCCACCTGGTGCAGCGCAAAGATCAGCAATCTCAATGGCGCTATCCGCCGGGACATTGAGCAGCCGGGCAGGCAACGCGGCAGCGGCATCCTGAACCCACCAGGCACCCGTGGCGAAGCCTTCCAGGTCCTCAATGCGGCCACCAGCCACAAGGCGCACCGTTCCGGTCGCCAGCGCCACACCTCCCAGCCTCTCGGCCCAGACCAGCGGATCAGACTTCACCGTGAGATCGAGTGCGGCTTCGTTCAAGCTGGCAGCGGCTATCGCCTGTGCAGTGTCCTCGCTGAAATTTTGAACCCAGCGCCGCCACATCCATCCGGGAAACGCACTCCGCACCGTCGCCGGCTCATCGCTCAACGAAACCGCGTCCCGGACCAGGCCGCGCAGGACGGCGTTGACGAGCTTGTCCAGATGTCGGGCGCCGCGTGCCAAACGGGTCTGTTCAACGGCCAAGCTGATGGCGGCGTGCGGAGGTGTCCCGATCCGGCAAAGCTGGGCCGCGGCTGACAGAAGGATCGCCGACACCCGTGCATAGCGCTGATGCAAGGGCTTATCCAGCCGCTGATCAAGCAAGGCCTGAAGGGGCCGTGCATAACGCAGGGTCGTCGCCGCGATCTGGCGGGCCAGCGCGCGATCCCTCGCTTCGAGGTCTGCGTAGCGCGCTGATGCGAAACCTCTGGCTATCGCCTCATCAAGGGCGTGCCCTTGATGCAGCACAGCCGTAACCAGATCGACCGCCAGTTCGCGAGGCAGGAGCCCTACGGGAGCCGTAGCTGCCGCGGACTGGGCAGGTTTCGACCTGTGTGCTCCATACCTTGGCCCGATGGGCCTCCGACGGGAATTCTTTGCGGGTTTCCCCGACTTTGCGTTCGCGCCCGTTCGCTCCTGGCCCACCCTCATCAACCCCAAGGACCACGACGATGGGGCCGGCGCTGAGGAGAAGCTCCCCATGGCCCGCCCGCAGGCGGTTCATTCGTGCCGGGGCCGGGGTGGGCAGGATGAGTTATCGACATTTCCCGGGCCAGGGCTTCCAGCGCGGCGACGCGATTGGCCGTCGCCGGGTGCGTTGAGAACCAGTTGTCGACACCATGACCGTTCAGCGGGTTGATAATGAACATATGCGCGGTGGCCGGTGCCGATTCCGCCTCCTCATTGATCGTGCCGCGGGCATACCGCTCAATCTTTTTGAGCGCGGATGCCAGCCACAGGGGGTTTCCGCAAATCAATGCGCCCATACGGTCGGCCTGATACTCGCGCGAACGGCTGATCGCCATCTGGACGATCATTGCGGCAAAGGGTGCAGCAATGGCTGCCGCCAGCACGCCAATCCAGCCGAGGGGGCTCGAGCGGTTTTCGTCGTTTCCACCAAACATCGAACTGAACTGGAGATACTGCGCCACCATGGAAATGGCGCCGCCGATCGTGGCTGCGATCGTCATGGTCAATGTATCGCGGTTCTTGATATGCGCGAGCTCGTGGGCCATCACGCCAGCCAGCTCCTCGCGCGTGGCGATATCAAGCAGTCCCGTCGATGCGGCAACCGCTGAATGATGGGGATCACGGCCGGTGGCGAACGCGTTTGGCTGAGGCGAAGGGAGGATATAGACCTTCGGCATCGGCAGTCCCGCATTGGCAGCCAGCTCCTTGACAAGGAGGTAATATTCCGTCGCATCAGCCTCGGTAACCTCCTGCGCCTGATACATGCGCAGCACCATCTTGTCAGAGTTCCAGAAGCTGAACACGTTCATGACCAGCGCAACCACAAAGGCAATGATCATGCCCGAGGCTCCGCCGACCAGGTAACCCATCATCACGAAGATCGCGGTCATGAACGCTAGCAGCATGGCTGTCTTCGCATAGTTCGACGGCATTCAGTTCACTCCACTGACAGTTGATGCAGCCGCAGGCAATTTGCAGAGCAAGCACCTGGCCGCGGCGCTGGCATAGATAGAGGCCTTTATATGGGTTAGTCTTCGCGTCTCGACCAGCCTGAACTGGATCTGGCCAAGGAGATCAAGCAAGTGACCGAAGAACGTGGCCCGGCAGAGCCTGAGAGAACCTCTGAGCCATCGCGCGATAATCATGAACCGGTAAAAAAAGATCTACCGCCCGCGGCCCAACGCGCGCTCCGCGAAGCTGAAGAAAGGCGCCGGGCAGCCAGCGCCCTGGGCAATCCCCGCGAGCCCGAGATCGGTGGCCGCGAGGGGCCTGATCCGGTCCGTTACGGGGACTGGGAAAAGGGGGGAATTATTTCTGATTTCTAGAGATTTCAGGCCCAAACGGGCTGCGCATTCTTGCCGAAGCGCGATTCTCTGAGCTCTCTGAGCCCTGCCTCAAGCGCCTTAACGGGATCTACACCCGTTCTTTCTATCGGTTCGGGACCCGGACGGCCCCGAAGCCCCATGGGCGCAACTTTTGCATGTCCCGGAGCAGAACCCGTTTACTGTCCCAGGGAGAGAAAAATGTCTTGGCTCGCTCGGATTGGCGCCGACTTTCTCACGGATCGTCGCGGCGGTATCGCCGTCATGTTCGGGATCGTGCTTATGGCGTTGGTGATGGCCGTCGGCATGGCGGTTGATTACGGGCGGGTTGTGCACACCAGGTCCCGGTTGGGAAAGGCGGTAGATGCCGCTGCGCTGGCGGCGGGGCGGGCGCTGCTCGACGGGCGGCTGAGCGACAGCGATGTCCAGCAGATTGCGCTGCGCTACTTCGAAACCAACATGGCCGATGGCGCGACGTTCGGCACGGCTTCACCGCCAACCGTCAAGGTTACACGCGAAACGGGAGAAGTCTTCGTTAACGCCGAGGCGGATGTTCCCATGACGCTGACCCGCATCGCGGGCTTCACGAGTGTGAACATCCCGGCGGCCGCAGTATCGCGCTTTGATGACCGCGACATCGAACTGTCGCTGGCGCTTGACATAACCGGCTCAATGCAGGGTTCGAAAAAGATCGGGGCGCTGAAAACAGCGACCAAGGATCTGATCGACATCATGCTTCCCGACGGTGGCACGAAAAACAAGGTCCGCGTAGCGCTCGCCCCGTATGCCTCGGGCGTTAATGCCGGCATCTATGCGCAGGCTGTGACGGGAAAGAAAAACGCGACGTGCACCTACGAACGGGAGGGCTCCAACCAGACCGGTGACCAGGCTCCCGGCCGTAACAATTACCTCAAGACCAACGGCGATTCCGGTATCGACAAAAACGCGACGTGTCCCAGCGGAGCCACGGTCATACCTTTGTCAACCGACAAGCAGGCCTTGAAACGCGCAGTCGACAGGTATGTTGCCGATGGCTACACAGCAGGGCATCTCGGCGCGATGTGGGGCCAGTTCCTGCTGTCGCCCAACTGGGCCGGGGTCTTCGGAGCGCAGAGTGCGCCCGTTGGCTACAATGACCGCAGGACCGTCAAGGCGATGGTGCTGATGAGCGACGGCCAGTTCAATACGGTCGGCGGGAAAATGTCCTCGGCGAACGAGGAGGTCAGTCAGCAAAGGGCGGTCGAGATCTGCAGAAGAATGCGATCCAACTCCGTGCTGGTCTATGCTGTCGGCTTCGCCCTCAACGATATCCGCAATCGCAGCGAACGTGAAAATGCCATGCAGACGCTGCTCGACTGCGCCGGCAATCCTGACCGGTATTTCGACGCTGCCGATGCCGCTGAATTGCGTGCCGCATTCACGCGGATCGCGACACAGCTCAACAATCTGCGTCTGACGAACTGAGGTCCGCTCGGGCCTTCACTGCTTTAAGCAGACTGGTTGACGGATACGCAGGCACAATCCGCAACCACGCAGCGCATCCTCGCGGCTCGTTTCCTGATCCGGGAAAAGAAAAAAGCGGACCTGCGGGGTCCGCTTCTTTTTTTATCTGCTTTCGCCTGAACCGCGGTCCCTAGCCGATGACCTTCCGGTTCTGCCGGTTTCCGATCAGGTCTTCGACGACGGTCGGATCGGCCAGCGTCGAGGTATCGCCCAGATTGGAGAAGTCATCCTCGGCGATCTTGCGCAGGATGCGGCGCATGATCTTGCCGGAGCGCGTCTTCGGCAACCCGGGAGCGAACTGAATGAGGTCGGGTGCTGCGATCGCACCAATCTCGGTGCGGACGTGCTGGATCAGCTCGCGCTTCAACTCTTCCGATGGGGTCTCACCGGAGATCAGGGTGACATAGCAGTAGATGCCCTGACCCTTGATGGCGTGCGGATAGCCCACGACAGCGGCCTCTGCCACCTTCGGATGCGAGACGAGTGCACTCTCGACCTCGGCGGTTCCCATGCGGTGACCGGAGACGTTGAGCACGTCGTCGACACGGCCGGTGATCCACCAGTAGCCATCTTCATCGCGACGCGCGCCATCACCTGTGCAGTAGGTTCCCGGGTAGGTCGCGAAATAGGTCTCCACGAAGCGCTTGTGATCGCCGAAGACGGTGCGCATCTGCCCGGGCCAGCTATCCTTGATGACCAGATTTCCGCTGCCCACACCTTCAATCTCGTTGCCCTTGTCATCGACAAGAGCCGGGATGACACCAAAGAACGGCAAGGTCGCCGATCCTGGCTTGAGGTCCATGGCGCCGGGCAGCGGCGAAATGAGAATGCCGCCATTTTCGGTCTGCCACCACGTGTCGACGATGGGGCAGCGGCCGTTGCCGACAACGCGGTGATACCATTCCCATGCTTCGGGGTTGATCGGCTCACCTACCGAGCCCAGGAGGCGCAGCGACGAACGATCGGTGCGATTCACGAATTCATCGCCAGCTCCCATCAGCGCCCGGATCGCGGTGGGAGCGGTATAGAAGATATTGACCTGCCACTTGTCGACGACGTGCCAGAACCGGGACGGCGTCGGGTAGTTCGGCACGCCCTCGAACATCAGCGTGGTGGCGCCATTGGCGAGCGGACCGTAGAGGATGTAGCTGTGCCCTGTGACCCAGCCAACGTCGGCGGTGCACCAGTAGATGTCGCCGTCGTGGTAATCGAATACGTACTGGTGGGTGAGGGAGGTGTAGACCAGGTAGCCGCCAGTTGTGTGCACGACACCCTTGGGTTTCCCGGTCGAACCCGAGGTATAGAGAATGAACAGGGGATCCTCGGCGCTCATCTCCTCGGGAGGGCAGTCGGCTGAGACCTTGACCAGTTCCTCGTGCAGCCAGATATCGCGGCCGGGAACCATGTTGACGGGACCGCCGGTGCGGCGCACCACAAGCACCTTGATGTCGGTGAGATTGCCGTGCTCGATGGCGTCGTCGGTATTCTTCTTCAGAGGAATTGTGCGGCCACCGCGGTAACCTTCATCGGAGGTTATGACAAACTTGGAATCGGCATCCATGATGCGATTGACGAGGCTGTCGGGCGAGAAACCACCAAAAACAACGGAATGGACAGCACCGATCCGCGCGCAGGCCAGCATTGCATAGGCGGCTTCGGGGATCATCGGCAGGTAAATCGTGACGCGATCACCCTTCTTTACACCGTTGGCCTTGAGCACGTTGGCAAACTTGCACACGCGCTCATGAAGCTGCTGGTAGGTGATCTGCTCGTCTTCGGTCGGATCGTCACCTTCCCAGATGATGGCGGTCTGGTCGGCCCGCGCCGGCAGATGTCTGTCGATACAGTTGTAGCAGACATTCAGAGTGCCATCCTCGTACCAGCGCACGTAGACGTCGGCGGAATCAAAGGACGTATTCTTGACCTTGGTATACGGCTTGATCCAGTCGATCCGCTTGCCCATCTCGCCCCAGAAACCATCCGGGTCTTCGAGGGAGCGTTTGTACATTTCCTGATATTTGGCCTTATCGATCCAGGCACGCGCCGCCCAGTCCGCAGATACGGGGTACACGTTTTCCGACATCATTTCCTCCCGGTATCGGTTTGTTGGGAGGCATTATGTGTCGTGGAATCGACCATCACAAGCCTCGCCCTTGGTAGTATTCGATGGACCCCGGACGGGTGCTGAAGCGAGCTAAACACCCATCCATCCAATCACAGCGCCCTGGACCAGCAACACGCCGAGCCAGGCACCACAGTCGATCAAGGTCAGCGACGGCCTGGCCGCCTGGAATGCGTGGTTCGTGGCAATGGTCGTAAACACAAAGCCAAACCAAAGGAAAGCGCCGGATATAACCCCGTTCCGGATGGTCACCTGACCCGGTCCTAGGTGGCCGATGGCACCAGCCAGAACAATAGCCATAATGAGCGAACATGCGACGGCAATGATTACTGGCACGACCAGCCGCATGCCGCGCGATGTCACCTCAGATCCAGTGCGGCCCATGGCGTTCAGCCATGCCCTCCTGAAAGCGCCATACCACAAGGCTGCGAACAGGAAGCCAGCAAGAGCCGAGACCACGACCGCCAGATAGTTTATGCCGGCAAAAGCCATCTGCAAACTCCTTAACTTCGTTCAAGGATGAACACCTGAAATCCCAGGAAATCGAGATCAGCCGGCAGGCCTGCAGCGCCAGATTGCCGTCCGCTTTGTTTCGTCGTCTTCGAGCTGGCGCGAAACGGGGACGATATATTCGGCAATACGCTCGAAACGATCCAACGGGAAATAACTGCGACGGGGATCACCAACCAGAATCTTTGAGCCTTTGACTGCGGCTGCATCGATAAACGCCATGACACGCTTTGCCAGATTGGCTTCATAGAACAGATCACCGACCAGGATCACATCGTAAGCCGTGGGAGCCTCGGCCAGCAGATCGCGAACCGTTGTCTGCAGGGTTGCAGCGTTCAGGCTGCCATTAAGGCGGGCGGCGGCCGCGGCCAGCGGGTCAATGTCTGCGGCCGTGGCCGAAGCAGCACCAGAACGACAGGCTGCGATCGCGACCAGACCGGAGCCGGAGCCCAGGTCCAGCACATTCTTGCCCGCGACCAGTGCCGGTTCGTCCAGGATGTAGCGGGCCAGAGCCTGCCCTCCCGCCCACGCGAATGCCCAATATGGCGGATCGATATTGGCCTTGTTCAATTCCTCTTCCGTTTTCAGCCAGATGGGCAGGGATTCCTCGGCCAGATGCAGGCTCAGTTCAGGCACCAGCGGCGGCGAGAGGATCAGGGTGTTATCGCGGATAAATGCAGCGGCGCGTTCGAACTCGATCTGATCCGGTGATTCATCTGGCGATGGCGGAGCTAAAGGGGTTCTCAATGACGTTCAGCTCCTGGGCAAGGAATGAAGTTCAGCCTTTCTATTCAGCTCTTTCAAGTGTCTTCCGGTCCAGCCCGCCAAGGCGGAGGACTTCTTCCCATTCCGATGATGTCACAGGCTGAACCGACAGGCGCATGGATGTGACAAGGCTCATGTTGCCGAGCTTATCATTGGCCTTGGCTTCGGCCAGTGTCACCGGGCGCGGCAGATCAGCCACGGCGGCCACGGTCACGCACTGCCACTTGCCGGTGTCATCGGTGGGATCCGGATGCGCTTCCTTGATCACCTCGACGATGCCGACGATCTCCTTGCCGATGTTGGAGTGATAGAAGAAACCGAGATCGCCCTTCTTCATTGCGCGCATATTGTTGCGGGCCTGATAGTTACGAACTCCGTCCCACGGTTCACCTTTACGGCCGCGTTCCTTCAGCATCTCCCAGGAGAACACATCCGGCTCGGATTTGAATAACCAGCGATCGATCCTCGGCGCCTCATCCTGCCTGGCGGCCTCGGGCTTTTTCACGGCCTTCTTTACTGGTGAACGCGAACCTGCGGTCTTGCCCCCGGCCGGCGTGCCACCCGTCTTCTGCTTTGCCATGCCAACCTCCTTGTTCGTCGTGTCTTGCGCGGCCAAATCAGATCTCGGGTTTCATCGGGCGGGCCAGTAGAGCGTCGATGGCCTCATCGACCGAAAGCCGCCCTGTAACGATATCCTGCACTGCCTGGCAAATCGGCATCTGGATGTCATGTGCGCGTGCCAGGCGGCTGACGGCCTCAGCGGTGAAAATGCCTTCCGTGACAGCCCGGCGCTGACCGAGAACTTCGTCGAGGCTGCGCCCTTCCCCCAAAGCCCGGCCCAGAGACATGTTCCTCGACTTCGTACTGCCGCAGGTGAGAATGAGGTCGCCCAGTCCCGACAGACCCATCAGTGTTTCCGCATTTGCCCCCAGCGCTTCACCCAGACGGCGAAGCTCTGCAAAGCCTCGGGCGATGAGCGCTGCGTGCGCACTTGAACCCAATTGCTTGCCATCGACAATGCCTGCAGCAATCGCGAGCACGTTCTTGACGGCTCCACCCAGTTGAACGCCAACAACGTCCGACGACCAGTATATCCGGAAATTGCGGTAGCCAAGGCCCTCGGCAAGGGTCCGCCCTACCTCTTCGTCTGCGCAGGCGAGCGTCACCGCAGCGGGCAGCCCCCGGGCGACATCTGCAGCGAAACTTGGGCCTGACAGAACTGCCGGCAGAGCGCCTGGCAATGCTTCAGCAAGGACATCGGCCATGAGCTTTCCGCTGCCCCGCTCAATGCCCTTGGCACAGATGACTGCAGGACGCCCGCTGGTAAAATGCCGTCTCAACTCAGCGGCGATATCGCGGAGGTTCTGCGCGGGCGGGACGAGCAGCACGACATCCTGCATCGCAACTTCCGCCATTTTCCCGGTTGCGCGGATACCGGGCTCCAGCGTGACGCCCGGAAGATATACGCGATTGAGACGGTGATCGTTGATCTCGCAAATGGTGTCGGGTTCGTAAGCCCACAGGACGACGTCGCGCCCGGCCAGCGCCAGGGTCTGCGCGAGTGCTGTGCCCCAGGCTCCGCCGCCAACGATACCCACGCTCGAGATTTGCATGACCTCTCCTCAAAAGGATGCTCTACCGATCACAGCGGCCAATGCTGCATTCCGCCCGCGTCCGGTCTAGCACGACAACCTTGTTCAGCAATCCAGCTTCATGCCTTGACCCCGGCACCTATGGCACGGGGGGCAGTAGCATCCAGAGGCCAGCGCGGATGGACGCTGGCATCGAGCGGCGACGTCAGCCCGCGGGCGAGGCGTTCGCCTCCCGCCCATGCGATCATTGCGGCATTGTCGCCGCACAGATTCACCGGTGGCACATGGAAGCGGCTGCCGCGCCGCTCAGCCAACTCGCTCAAGCTGCGGCGCAGCGCCTGATTTGCGGCGACCCCTCCTGCCACGACAAAATCGCGGACGGGAGACCCCAGGATTTCACTGGCGAGATCGAAGGCGCGTTCGCAACGGTCGGCGACGCTTTCCATAACGGCGGCTTCAAAGGCCGCACAAAGATCGTAAACATCCTGATCGCTCAGAGGCGCCTGTTGCAAAGCGCGCTGACGCACAGCGGTTTTCAGGCCAGCAAAGGAAAAATGCGCTTCGTCGCGCCCCAGCATTGGCCGCGGCAGGATAAATCGCCTGGCATCCCCACGCATCGCCGCCTGTTCTACGGATGGCCCGCCCGGCTGTGGTAATCCCAGAAGCTTGGCAGTCTTGTCGAAGGCTTCGCCGAGTGCGTCGTCAATGGTGGTACCAATTCTCGTGTATTTGTCGACCTCGTGGACGAGCAGCAGTTGCGTATGCCCTCCGGAGACCAGGAGCAGGAGATACGGTGGCGCAAGTCCGTCTGTGAGGCCAACCGTCAGCGCATGAGCCTCAAGATGGTTGACGGCCACAAGCGGGATATTGCGAACGAGCGCAATGGCCTTGGCAGTTACAAGGCCGACGATCAGGCCGCCGATCAGGCCCGGTCCCGCCGTGGCAGCAACGGCATCGATGCGCTGAAGGCCGACACCGGATTGCGCAAGCGCATCGCGGATCAGTTCATCGAGACATTCGGCATGGGCCCGCGCGGCAATCTCAGGCACGACGCCGCCATAGGGACGGTGACTGTCCCATTGGGAACGGACGATGCTCGAGAGGATCCGGCCGCGGCCGTCAGCATCGCGGGCGACAACGGCAGCAGCGGTTTCATCGCAACTCGTTTCAATACCGAGTATTATTGTCTCACGTACCGTCTCACCCGGCGACATGCGATTTTTTCCTGATATTTCATGCATTATCGTCACCTGAGCAGCGGCGCGTTGCATTGCGGCCAGCCGCACGCCAATACTACTGCCAGAAACCGGCATTCACCTCCGCCCTATCATCGGGGAGCGCGCACTTGCAAGAAACAATCAGGATCGGCACGCGGGGCTCACCGCTGGCGCTGGCTCAAGCTCATGAAGTTCGAGCCCGCCTGATGGCTGCTCACGGGATCCCGGAGAACCGGTTCCAGATCATCGTGATCAAAACCACCGGTGACCAGATTACGGGGCCGCTGTCTGAAGTCGGGGGCAAGGGCCTCTTTACCAAGGAACTCGAAGAAGCACTGCTGTCCGGAGAGATCGACCTTGCGGTGCACTCGATGAAGGACGTGGCGACGGTCCTGCCTGGCGGCCTGACCATCTCGGCCGTATTGCCGCGCGAGGATGTCCGTGACGCCTTCATCAGCCTCAAGTATGCAACGCTCGATGATGTGCCAGCGGGAGGCCGGATCGGTACCTCTTCGCTCAGGCGGCAGGCGCAGGTCAAGTTGCGGCGCCCGGATCTTGAGGTCATCGGCTTTCGCGGCAATGTTCAGACTCGCCTGAAAAAGCTTGCAGATGGCGTGGCGGATGCCACGTTCCTGGCGTGCGCGGGCCTGCGGCGCCTCGGGTTGACCGACCGCATCACTTCGGCTGTCGAAACTGACGTCATGCTGCCGGCGGTGGCGCAGGCTGCGATCAGCATCGAGATCCGCGCCGAAGACGAAAACACCGCTGTCCTGACAGGCAAACTCAACGACGAGCGCACTGCACTCTGTGTGACCGCCGAACGCGCGTTCCTTAGGGTTCTGGACGGCTCATGCCGCACGCCGATCGCCGGCCTTGCCGAACTCGAGGGCGGAGAGTTGCAGCTGCGCGGACAGATCTTGAGTCCAGACGGATCGCGGGAGTTCTCGATCACGCGGGCAGGACCGGCGGCGAGCGCAATCAGTATCGGCGAGAGCGCGGCACAAGAGCTGCTCGATCGTGCCGGGCCCGACTTCCTGGCCTCCTTCAAACGTTCCGTCGCTTGAGACATGCGCATTCTGGTAACGCGTCCCGAGGCTGACTGCGAAGACATGAAGCAGGCGTTGACCGCTTCTGGTCACGAGGTTCTGATCTCGCCATTGCTCGAGATCGAGTTGCAACCGGTGCCTGCTATTGATGCAACGGATCTGGCGGCTCTTGTCATCACCAGCCAGAACGCGTTGCGTGCGCTTGCAGCAAGCCCGCAACTTTCCGAGCTGACTAATGTTCCGCTATTCGCCGTCGGACCACGCACGGCGCAGGTTGCCCAAGGCATGGGGTTCTCGCAAATTATCGAAGGTCCCGGCACCGGCTGGGAGCTCGCAGAGATCATTTCGGGCTGCGAACTTTCGAAGGGCGGGCGTATCGTGCACCTGGCCGGCGACAAGCTTGCTTTCGACATGCAAGGCGCCCTGTCGGCACTTGGTTACCGGGCGGAAACCATCGGGTGCTACCGGTCGGTCCCAGCGAGGAAGTTCACGTCCGAAGCCGAAACCGCAATCCGGCAAGGCCGCATCGACATCGTTACGTTGTTGTCTCCACGCACAGCCAAGACCTTCGTAGCGCTGATAAAATCAGGGGGGCTTGAGGAACAGGCGCGTTCAATCTCCTACGCGTGCATATCTGAAGCCGCCCGCAAGTTCCCAGCGGACGAAGGATGGCCATCAACGCATGTCGCGCTCCGACCGAATGGCCAAGAAGTCCTTGCACTTGTTAACCGGATGGCGTCACAATCCGAGCAGTAAGCAGTAAAGACCGTTAGGCTCGCAGACAGGACGGATTGTCGGCGGGGGGCATCCCAACCGGCATTCGATGTGGGCGGTCGATGCGTTGGAGGTTTGTTCGTTACATGACTACGAAGAAGGATGAGCCAGGCAAGGACCCGCTTCGGCCTGGCGAGACAGCTGGTGGCAAGAAACCTCACGCAACGATAGATCTGAAGGCAACGGAGATTACGGACTCCAAGACCCGGTCTACAACACCCGAAGCTTCGAAGAACACCGATGCAAAGTCGGCCGACGCGAAGTCCGCCGGTGACAAGAGCACGGGCGGCCCAGCCGGTGCCCCGACTCCAGGCGCTGCACCCGCGCAAGGCAGCAAGCCAGCCCAAAGCTCAACGCCACCTTCGGGCACGAAGCCCGGTACCGATAGCAAACCTGCTCCGGCCTCGCCTTCATCGGCTGGCGCCGCTGGTGCCAGCAGCTTACCGCCTTCCAGCGCCCAAAAGCCCGAAACAAAGGAAAGCAAACCGGGTAATACCGGCAAGGACACCCAGCAGCAGGCGCCAGCAAACCGTGCGCGGGGCGGAGGTTTCCTCACGCACCTGACAGCTGGCATCGTTGGCGGTTTTCTGGCGCTTCTGGGTGCCGACATGCTCGGCCCCCAGATCCCGCCAATTGCCGACAGTCTCGGTCTGCCAAGCGCTACGCACCAGACGCTGGAAACGACGGCTGAACTCGAGCGCCGTCTTGCCAGACTCGAGCAGACTGCCGAGGCCGACAGGTCCCTTGTCTCGCGTCTCGATGCGACCGACAGCCGGATAGCGGCACTGGAAAATCTGCAGAACTCTGTAAGCGCATTGCAGGAAGCGCAGGCTGATCTGACGCAGAAGGCGGCCGCTCTCGACGAGAAATTGCAGGCGGTATCCGAGGGCACTGTACCCGAAGCCCGGCTGAGCAAACTCGAACAGCAATTCGAGACAATCGTTGCTTCGGCGGGCGATGATCAATCGGGATTGCCACAGCTGGCGGCATTGGCTGGCAGGCTTTCTGATCTCGAGGCAACGCTCAACAACCAGATTTCAGCCCTGCGCGAGAGCGTCAATCAGGACGTCGAAACGCGCATCGCGGCCGTCGCGGAGACGAGCGAAGCGGCCCGTTCCGGAACGCAGCGGATGGACCGTGAGCTTGCCAATGTGACCACCGAGGCGGCCCGCCTCGGCCAGCGGATCGAAACCCTGAAGGCCGACGGCAACCGGATCAGCGAAACCCTGCGTGTTGTGCAGGAAGAAACTGCCGCCATCCGCAGCGAGCTCGACGCCTTCAGCGGCGATATCTCCCAACGGATCGCCAAGCTGACGACTGCCGATGACGTTGCATCAGCGATCAGGCCCGTCGAGGAAAAGGTTGCCGGCCTTGCAAACGAAGTGAGCGGTGTTGTCGCCGCGGAAGCTGACCGCAGAGCCAACGCACAACGCATCGTGTTGTCGCTGGAACTGGCCAATCTGAAGCGGGCTGTCGACCGCGGAGCAGGCTATGCCGACGAGCTGAATGAAGTCCGGAAGGCGGCGACCGGCCTGCTCGATCTCACCGCTCTGGAGCCCTACGAAAAAGCGGGTGTCGCCACCCTTGCCGATCTCCAGACTTCGTTCCTGCCCATCGCCAACGCGATCATCGATGCAGCAGCTGTGCCGGAAGATGGTTCCGTGCTCGACCAGCTGATTGCGGGCGCCCGATCGGTCGTACGGATCCGCAAGGTCAACTATGACCCGAATGACCAGAGCGTCGAAGCGATCACCGGGCGCATCAGCACGGCACTTGCCGACGGGCGGCTGGGCGATGTTCTGGCGGAGGCGGAGAAGCTTCCGGACACGGCTCGCCGGACTGCTGCCGACTGGCTCAAGTCCGTTGAGGCACGCCATGCTGTCGATCAGGCGCTCGGACTTATCGAAGGTCAGCTCAAGGCTTCCTTGAGCAGTGCTCCAGCATCGTCTGACGCTAACGCGAACTAGGGGTCCTACAGCTCATGCTGAGATTGTTTCTGTTTCTTGGCGTCGTCGTGGTGCTGGCGACGGGGCTTGCCTGGCTGGCTGACCGCCCGGGCGACCTTGTCATCAGCTGGCAGGGCTACCTGATCGAGACCAGCGTGTTCCGCGCCGTCGTTCTGATGACGCTGATGGTCGGCCTCGTACTGTTCAGCTGGTCGCTGTTGCGAAATCTCTGGGCCAGCCCGGCGGCTGTCGGCAATTTCCTCAGCCGCAGGCGCCAGAAACGCGGCCTTGATGCGCTGTCGAGCGGCATGATCGCTGTTGGCGCGGGTGACCGGGCCAACGCGACCCGGTACGCAATCCAGGCACGAAAGTCGCTTCCGAACGAGCCGCTGACACACCTGTTGCGGGCGCAGGCGGCGCAGCTCTCCGGTGACAAGGCGACGGCGCGCCGGATCTTCGAAGCGATGCTGGGTTCACCTGAGACCGAGCAGCTCGGGCTGCGCGGCCTGTTCCTGGAAGCCGAGCGTGAGGGTGAAACCGAGGCTGCCAAGCAGTTCGCCGAACGCGCTTTAAGGCTGAACGCGGCCTTGTCCTGGCCCGTCGACGCGCTGTTTGACCTGCAGTGCAAGGCGGCCGACTGGAGCGGCGCCTTGGAAACGCTGGCGATCGCCCGCAAGAGCGGGCAGATCGAGAAGGCCAGTGCCAACCGGCGTCGCGCTGTGCTGCTGACGGCGCAGGCCCAACAGGACGAGGACAGCGATCCTGAACGCGCTCTGGCCCGCGCACTGGAAGCTCATGCGCTGGCGCCTAATCTGGTGCCCGCAGCCGCCATTGCTGGCCGCCTGCTCGCTTCGCGCGGCAACACCCCGCGCGCCACCAAGGTCATCCAGACGACCTGGCAGAAGTCACCGCATCCGGACCTCGCCACCGCCTACGCCTACGCCCGCCTCGGAGACAGCCCCCGGGACCGTCTCGAGCGCGTGAAGAAGCTTGCCGCCCTTAATCCGTACTCCCTGGAGGGCCCGATTGCCGTCGCCGTATCGGCAATTGAAGCAAAGGATTACGACACCGCTCGCGAAGCTCTGAAACCGTTGCTGGAGAACCGGCTCACGCAGCGGGTGTGCACGCTGATGGCGCGCATTGAAGGTGAGCAGCATGGCGACAAGGGCCGCGTGCGGGAATGGCTTGCGCGGGCCGTGAACGCCGAGCGCGATCCAGCCTGGACCGCCGATGGCGTGGTGTCCGAAACCTGGGCACCGGTCTCGCCGGTAAGCGGTGCACTTGATGCCTTCCAGTGGCGCGTTCCCGTAGAAAACATCGACAAGGGCAACGATGAGCTGCTGGCGATGAAGCTTGAGGAACTTGTGGCGCTCGGAACCACGCGGGTGGACCAGGGTGAGAGTGCGATCACAGTAGAGCCGAAGGCAGACGCCACGCTTGCGAAACCGTCACCGAAGGGCCTTGTCACCGATGCAGACGTCGTTGACGATGAAGCCGCTCAGCCACCAGCCGGCGACGGCGCACACAGCAGTGCACCGGCCAAAGCCGAGAAGAGCAGCACCTCCTCCAGTTCTCCCTCGCAGGCCGGCGTAGCCGATGGTCCATCCGTCGCGGCGAATTCCGCGAGGCAAGCACCGGCGTCGGCTGCTGCACAGGAATCCGGCAAGACCGTCTCCGGGGCCGAGCCGACTATCTTCGTGTCGCCGCGCGCACCTGACGACCCGGGTCCTCCGCCAGGCTCGAAACCTGCCCAGCCATCACAGTGGGATGTCAACGGAGCACCGGCCAGAGCCCAGCGGGTCTGATGCGAGCGTGAGCTTCACCGTTCGACCGGGAGACGATGATCGGAAGCGGAGATACTGCCGCTTTCGGAAATACGGCGGCCGGGGCGCTGCTTTGCCGCGCACCGCCGCCGTCAAATTCGTTGAAGCCCGGCACATTGAAGGCTAAGCCTTTCGTCACTTGGCAACAGGCCTGACGCGTGCGTTTGGGACCTTGCAAAGCAACGACTTTGGCGCTATGTCCAGCGCCACGCTGACAGATCAGCAAGCCGCTTTAGCTCAGTTGGTAGAGCACATCATTCGTAATGATGGGGTCGCGTGTTCGAGTCACGCAAGCGGCACCATTTTCCCAATTTATGCAGGCTGACCGACATAGTCGGCATCAAGGGTCACCTCAGCTGTCAGCTGACGTTGTACTCCGATTTTTGTGTGCACCCGGTTTACCATTTGAGGTGCGCCAAACGAGCGCTATCACGCTCCGATGTACCGTTCGCGCGGCTCTCTGAGCCGATCGCTTCCACTGCCGGCGACCAGCGCATCAATTTGAGCTTCTCGTCGCCGATCAGAGATGATGCAGCGTTTCCAGGCGGATGGATTCAGCTGGATCTTTCGTGCCGCCTCGCGTTTCCGAAAGGATGTCCCATGCGGCGTTGACCTGTTTCAGCATCAGTGTTCGCACGCGGCGATCATCTTCGTCTGCCGCATCGTCCGGGTTCCAGCTCTGACGCAGACTTTCAACGATTCTCCTGATCGCTTCAGGGCTGGTATCGCGACCTGCGCCGATGCCCAGAACTCGCAAGGCCTCGACGCGTGTTTGCGGCATTGTATCGTCCAGTCTGGGCTCAGCCTCGAGGCGGGGTTCGCGGCGGCCCGACGTGCCGTCCCCTGCCCCGGCTGGTGCCGGCGACGCGGAAAAACTCAGCGCAGGACCGCCCAGTCCCTCCCCACGTGCCGCGGGAGTGCTCATAACAGGCGATCCCATCCGGTCGAGCGGGGAGGCGAATGGCTCATGCGAGGCCGAGCGCTTCTCGAAAGAAATGGATGAAATGTCCCGATGAACGGGTTCTGGCAGAAGGCCATCGCGGCGGCGCTTCAATGTCATGCCGAGAATCAGAATGGCCAGGAGACCGCCACCAATAACCACCCCGGCGATCGCGGCAGGCTCCCCCCGCAACAAGCGTGAGGCAACATCCATTTTCGTCTCCGGCTCAGTCTGCTGCTCGCTCGGCAGTGAGACGGCCTGCCCCTGATCTGTGCCATCGGCTGGTTGCGGCGCATCGTTTGCCGCCTGTGCCGTTAAACCGATTGGTGCGGCATCCGGTGCTGTGTTGCCGGCTGGCGAACCGGACTGGGGTTCCCGATCACCTATGGTTTCGGCGGATCCGGTACCGGAGGAGGTGCCTGGCGATGGAGTCTCCGATGAGGCGGTTGCCGGATTGTTGATGATCTCGGGAGCCACCGGCGAACCCGTATCAGAAGCAGGGCGCGCATCGGCCATAAGGGGAGGCTGGGCCAGAGGCGGCTCTGAAGCGGACGGCCCGTCTTCCTCGCTACCTGCCAATTGTCTGCGAATGGACGGATCCAGTCTCTCCGGCAGCGGCGGCGGTTCAACGAAGGCAACCTTTGGCTCGCGAGCTGGTGGTTCAGAGTCCACCGACAATCCCTCGGCGGGGGGTGCTATCTTGAAGGGTATGTAGTCAGGCTCCGGCGCAGAGCGATAGGACCTGTCGCCCGGTCCGTCATAGACCTCCGGGGCTCCTGCGTAGACATCCTCTTCTAACCCGTAATCATCCGTGAACCTATCCCGGCTTGAACCGCGGCGCGCATAGGAGCCGACGTCTGGCCGGTCCTGAAGTCTGGCACGGGAGCGACCGGTATCCCAAGGACTCGTCTCCGGCGGTCCGGCATAGTAGGGCTCAGGAGAGCGGGCACTGTAGCGCCCATCGTCGGGGATGAAGATGGCGTCAATGCCGAACTTGGGGGCAAAGCCGGGAGGCATGCGAACGACCGC
>Ga0180216_1001356_pt1 | contig 22137 bp, 23 predicted proteins | sample eDN3rd37CBELigMG_FD_128879 | JGI IMG/M metagenome (GOLD analysis project Ga0180216, IMG submission 128879) | Enriched Miracle-Growth compost microbial communities from Emeryville, California, USA - eDNA 3rd pass 37_C BE-Lig MG (version 2)... ...
ATCGGCCGTGACTGGCAGTGCGGCACGTTGCAGGTGGACTTCGTGATGCCCGAGCGGCTCGACGCGGTCTATGTCGGCGAGGACGGCAACCGCCACCGCCCGGTCATGCTGCACCGCGCCATCCTGGGCTCCTTCGAGCGCTTCCTCGGTATCCTCATCGAGGAGCATGCCGGGCGCTTCCCGCTCTGGCTGGCGCCGACCCAGGTGGCCGTCGCGACCATCGTGGACGAGGCGGCGCCCTTCGCCCGCGAGGTGGCCGCCGCCTTCCAGAAGGCCGGGCTTTCGGTCGAGCTGGACCTGCGGAACGAGAAGATCAACCGCAAGGTGGTGGACCAGATCGAGGCCAGGGTGCCGGTGCTGGCGGTGATCGGCCGGCGCGAGGCGGAGGAGGGCAAGGTGGTGCTCCGCCGCCTGCCGGGCCGCGAGCAGGTCACGGTGACGCTGGCCGAGGCGGTGGCCTCCCTTGCAGCGGAAGCCGCGCCACCCGACCTGAGGCAAGTTGCAGAGGTTGCAGCGGCCTGACCGCTGCACCATAAGATATACGCAATCCGTTTCGTTCCAACAGCGACAGGAGCCGACTCTGGCCCGAGGCCCTATTCCGAACCAGCTGCCGCCGCGCGATGGACCGCGCGTCAACGAGGACATCCGCGTTCCGCAGGTGCGTCTGATCGACCAGGACGGCGAAATGATCGGCGTGATGAGTGCCCGCGAGGCGCTGCTGCGCGCCTATGAGGCGGGCATGGATCTCCTGGAGATCAGCCCCAACGCCGTTCCGCCGGTCTGCAAGATTCTCGACTACGGCAAGTACAAGTACGAGCAGCAGAAGAAGGCCAACGAGGCCCGCAAGAAGCAGAAGATCGTCGAGATCAAGGAAATCAAGGTTCGCCCGAACATTGATGACCATGATTACGAAGTGAAGATGCGTGCGGCCAAGTCCTTCATCGAGGAAGGCGACAAGGTGAAGGTCACCCTGCGCTTCCGCGGCCGTGAGATGGCCCACCAGGATCTGGGCGTGAAGGTTCTGGAGCGCATCCGCACTGAACTGGCCGAAATGGCCAAGGTCGAGCAGATGCCGCGCCTGGAAAACCGCCAGATGATCATGGTGCTGGCGCCGAGGTGAGCGAGCCGGGCCGGAGGTCCTCCTCCGGCCAGTGCGCCGCGCTGCCTGCGGTTCCGCTACCCGCTTCGGCCAGGGCCGAAGCATGGAGCCGCCACATTCGGCTATGACGCTTCCGCCCCGTACAGGAGGCGGGCACCGTCATGAACACTTTTTCTACCAGTCTTGGAACCGGCGCAGCCTGGCCCTTGTCGGCGGCGCGGCCATGATCGCGGTCATCTTTGAGGTCTGGCCTGCCGAAGGGCGACGGCAGGACTATCTCAATCTCGCCGCTGCCCTGCGGGAAGATCTCGAAGGCGCCGACGGATTCCTCGCCGTTGAGCGCTTCACCAGCCTGAGTGAGCCCGGCAAGCTGCTGTCGCTTTCCTTCTGGCGCGACGAGGCGGCGGTCGAGGCCTGGCGCAACCGGCCGGGCCACCGCGCCAGCCAGGCGGCGGGGCGGGCCGGCGTGTTCGCGGACTACCGGCTGCGCGTCGGGGTAATCTTGCGGGACTACGGCATGACGGAGCGGCTGGGAGCGCCGGCGGACAGCCGCGCGGCGCACGGCGCCTAGGCCGACTCTAAGTCCCTTCCTGCCCCGAGGCGTGCTTGCGGTCCGGGAAGCGCAGGTCCAGCCCCCGCGCACGCCAGCCTGCCTCGATCAGCGCGCGGTCGATGAGGCCGGAGGGGTCCGCCTTGCGCGGGGCGAAGGCCAGGGCAGGGGCGCGCTCCCGCCGCCAGATGCCGAGCAGGCGGCGCAACTCCGTCAGGGGGGCCGCATGGTCGTCCACCCGCAGGTCGAGATCCGGGAAGTCCTCGGTGGTGATGAGCTTCATCGCCGCCGATTGCCGGCCGCGGCGATCGCCGCCCGCCGCCTCGCCCGCGTCCAGCGCCAGCATCAGCCGCTCCGGCAGGGGCAGCGAAGCGGCGGAGGCGAAGGTCGCCGCCGTCTCGCTTACCACCGCGGGCCCGGCCAGCATGTTGCCGGCGACGCTGAAGCCCGCGCCGGACTGGCTGCCGGCCCATTCGACGCAGCTTTCCCCCGTCCAGGCGGCGCTGTTGCCGTGCCGGTCCACCACATGGATCTGCCGCAGGTCCCGGCCCGCATCGCCCGCCAGCGCGCCCTCGATCGCCGCGGCCGGGGAGAGCCCGCGCGCCAGCCCGTCGAGCACCGCCGGGCCCAGGTAGCGATTGGTGAAGGACTGGGTGGAGACGGCGCCCACCCCCGCCCGCACATAGGGGCAGGAGGCCCCGACGGCGAAGGCGCAGGTGGTGACCGCCACGGCGAAGGCGCCGCTCTGCGCGTCATGCGCCACGATTGACCAAGTCATCGCCGAGGAATTCCTTCCGGTTGAACGGGTGCAGGGTGACGGCAGCGCCAGGGTGGGATCAAGAGGGCGGGATCAAGGGGGTGCGGTTTCGCAACTCTGTTGCGCGGAGCGAAAGTCTTGTCTTGGGGGCTCGGTTGTGGTGCAAGCTGGCCCATGGCCGACCTCTCCTCCCATGACCGCATCCTGATCCTCGACTTCGGCAGCCAGGTGACGCAGCTGATCGCGCGTCGCGTGCGCGAATCCGGGGTCTATTGCGAGATCTGGCCCTTCACGGCCGATGCCGCCCGGGTCCAGTCCTTCGCGCCCAAGGGCATTATCCTCTCGGGTGGGCCGGCGAGCGTGACGGAGGAGGGCAGCCCCCGCGCCCCGCAGGTCGTGTTCGAGATGGGCATCCCCGTGCTCGGCATCTGCTACGGCCAGCAGACCATGTGCACGCAGCTCGGTGGCCGGGTCGAAGGGAGCGAGCACCGCGAGTTCGGCCGCGCCTATGTCGAGGTGCAGGAGGCCTGCGCCCTGACGCAGGAGGTCTGGTCCCCCGGCGCGCGCGAGCAGGTCTGGATGAGCCATGGCGACCGCGTGACGACGCTGCCGGAGGGCTTCCGCATCGTCGCCACCAGCGAGGGCGCGCCCTATGCCATGATCGCCGATGAAGCCCGGCATTTCTACGGCATCCAGTTCCACCCGGAGGTGGTGCATACCCCGCACGGCGCGCAGCTTCTGCGGAACTTCACCCATGGCGTCTGTGGCTGCCGCGGCGACTGGACCATGGCTGCCTTCCGTGCCGAGGCCATCGCCCGCATTCGCGAGCAGGTCGGCGACGGGCGCGTGGTCTGCGGTCTTTCGGGGGGCGTCGATTCCTCCGTCGCGGCGGTGCTGATCCACGAGGCGATCGGCGACCAGCTCACCTGCATCTTCGTGGACCACGGCGTGATGCGCGCGGGCGAGGCGGAGCAGGTCATCCAGACCTTCCGCGACCGCTTCAACATCAAGCTGGTCCACCGCGACGCCTCGGACCTGTTCCTCGGCCAGCTTGAGGGCGTCACCGACCCGGAGGTGAAGCGCAAGACGATCGGCCGCCTGTTCATCGAGGTCTTCGAGGAGGAGCAGGCGAAGATCGGCGGCGCCGACTTCCTGGCCCAGGGCACGCTGTATCCGGACGTGATCGAGAGCGTCTCGGCGACCGGCGGGCCCTCCGTGACGATCAAGTCGCACCACAATGTCGGCGGCCTGCCGGAGGAGATGCGGATGCGGCTGGTCGAGCCGCTGCGCGACCTGTTCAAGGACGAGGTGCGCGAGCTCGGCCGCGAACTGGGCATCCCCGAGGAGATCGTCGGCCGCCACCCCTTCCCGGGGCCGGGCCTGGCCATCCGCATCCCCGGCGAGGTGACGCGGGAGAAGGTGCAGATCCTGCAGAAGGCCGACAGCATCTTCCTGGAGGAGATCCGCGCCGCCGGGCTCTACGACGCCATCTGGCAGGCCTTCGCCGTGCTGCTGCCGGTGCGCACCGTGGGCGTGATGGGCGATGGTCGTACCTATGACCAAGCCTGCGCGCTCCGCGCCGTCACCTCGACCGACGGCATGACGGCCGATGTCTATCCGTTCACCATGGAGTTCCTGACCCGGGTGGCGGGGCGCATCGTCAACGAGGTGCGCGGCATCAACCGCGTGACCTACGACATCACCAGCAAGCCACCCGGCACCATCGAGTGGGAATGATCCCGCGTCCGGCACTGACTGGCATCTAAAGGGACCAAAACACACCTAAGTCCGCGTAAATGCGGGCTTTTTTGCTTTCATGTCTGGCATGGTCCGGCAGTTTTTTGCATCGCCAAGCACCACTTCTGGGCCGTTATCCCCCCAGTTGCAGACTTAAGAAGGCGTGCGGAGCGCCTTCTTAAGCCGCCGTAGATTCAAGCGCTCATCATGCGAAGTTGGTTGAGCGCGAAAGCGCCTCCCACGCGCTGATTTCGCCCCGCATCCCGTCAAGCTTCTGTTCGACCAGCCCCAGCGCATCATCGCCAAGGAACAGCCGCACCGGCGGATTCGCGGCATCGACCAAGGCGAGCAATGCCTGCGCGGCCCTAGCCGGATCGCCTGGTTGGTTGCCGCTCTTGGCCTGTCGTGCGGCGCGGATCGGGTCAATGACCGCGTCATAGTCGGCAATGCTGCGCGGCGTGCGATCCATGGAGCGGCCGGCCCAATCTGTGCGGAATTGGCCGGGAGCGAGCGTCGTCACTCGAATTCCAAAGCTTGCCACTTCCTTGCCCAGCGCTTCGGAGATGCCTTCGAGAGCGAATTTGCTCCCGCAATAGAAGGTGATCCCGGGCATGGTGATGAAGCCGCCCATGGACGTGACGTTGATGATATGGCCGCGGCGCCGCTCGCGCATGCCCGGCAGCACCGCCTTGATCATCGCGACCGGGGCGAAGGCGTTGGCAGCGAACTGGCGTTGGAGATCGTCCATGGACGATTCCTCCAGCACGCCCTCATGGCCGTAACCCGCATTATTCACCAGCACGTCGACCGGGCCGACCTGTCGTTCAGCCTCGGCCACGGTCGCCGGGATCGCGTCGAAATCGGTCACGTCCAACATGACCGGGTGGGCGCGATCGGGTGCAAACGCGGCGAAGGCCTCGGCGTCACCCTCCCGTCGCACGGTGCCGATCACACGATGGCCTGCTTCAAGTGCGCCTATGGCAAATGCTTGCCCCAGGCCGGAACTGACGCCGGTGATGAGGAAAGTCTTAGGGATGGCAGCCGCCATGGTCCAACTCCGGCTATGATCGAAACTATATCATGATATAGATAGGGATATGGCACGTAACAAGACCCAGGCTTCTCCCACCGTTGTGCGGGGCGAGCCGCTTCGCCAGCGCGTGATCGACGCGGCGGAGCGGCTGCTCCGCCAGGGCAAGGCCGATTTCTCGATGCGCGATCTTGCTACCGAAGCCGGGGTTAGCTTCGCGACGCCGTTCAATCAATTCGGGAGCAAGGCCGCGATCATGCATGCCCTTTCGGGGCGGCGGATCGATACCATGGCAAATCGATTTGCCGGGATGTCACCGCCTCCCGATGCCGCCGACCGCGTGCTGCTGGCCATCGACACGGCGGTCGAGGTGATGCTGGAGGAACCGGAGATAAACCGAGCCGTGATGGGGTGGATCGGCACCGCCGGCCCTTCCCCCGGAAAGGTCCTGGCGCACTCTACAGCCTTATGGTCGCTGGCACTGGGAGCGGGCGAAGGCTTAAGCACGGCGCGGCGGGAGGAGGCGCTGAGCTGCCTGCCGAGCCAGCTCGCCTTCGCCTTCCGTGGGGTGCTGTCCTTCTGGACCGCAGGCGAACTGCCGGATAAGGCGCTTGCTTCCAATGCGCAAGAGATCGCGAAAACCTTGCTGCTCGGATTTGCTGAACGGTAGCTATCCTGCGATTCCGCCTCCTAAGCTGCCGTTCGGGAAACCACCCTATGAGCCGTTCAGCGAAGGCACCGCCGATCCCGGGAGAAAGCGGGCCGGGCGACAAGACCGCTCCGGGGGCGTTCCTCGCCGGTCAGCCGGCGTGACCAGTCTTCGACCTGGGCTGTGGCAAGACGGCGGGTCGCGTAGCGGCGCCAGTTCTCGGACAGGTGGGCGAGCTCCGCCATCGCGGCGAGTTCGTCGAAGTTGAGTGTATCGACGTAGAGCGCGCGCCACAGCCGCTCGATCGTCCATTCAGGGCTGATGCGCTCGACGAGCACCAGATCGTCGCCCGCCTCGACGAAGCCTTCCTCGATCACGCGATAGTACCACCCAGTCCGGCCGCTCGCCTGGACGCGGAACGCCATGTCCGGCACGCCGAAGCGGAGGTTCAGCTTCCAGCACGGCTGCCGGCCCTGGCTCACCTGGATCAGCGCGCCGCCTGCGCGGAAAGTGTCGCCGATCGCGATCTGAGCCTCGCTGAGGCCGGTGGTCGAGAGATTCTCGCCGAACGCGCCCGGCCGCGTGAGCACGTCGCGCGCGCCGATCGCCTCGCGCCACGGGGCATAGTGCTCGAAGGCGTAGTGATGCACCGCCTTCTCGGGGCCGCCGTGGTGCTTGCGATCGCCTTGCTCGTCGCCCGTGAAGCCTTCGCGCCCAAGCCAGGTGCGGCCCGCCACCGGGCGCTTATCGATGCCGCTCGGCGCGGCACGCGGCCCGAACGGCTTGGCGGGGCTGATCAGGAGCCGATCAATCCGGGTCACGGTCGCGACCTTCAGCGCACAGGCTGGCAGCGCCGGCCGGCCTTAGCGGCCGGAGCTCGATTGGTGTCTGGAACGCACCAAGTTCCCCGAACGCGGCAGGGCAGATCGCAACGGCGGCCGGCAACGACATCGAACCTCCTGACTCAGCATCAGCGTGCATCCCGGAGATGCAATAGCCGAGCGGCCGGACTACTTGTAAGGGCCAGTTTCTGGATTGCAGGTAGTCCGGCTTATGGCCCAATCGCTTCCCTTCCAGATTGAGGACGAGGCGGTGACGCCACTCTTCATGCGGATCGCCCATGCGATCATCCGGGATATCGAGCGTGGCCGCCTTCGGGCGGGCGCCAGGCTGCCGGGTACCCGCTCGCTCGCCGCCGAACTCGGCGTTCACCGCAAGACTGTCGTTGCTGCCTATGACGAGCTGGCGCTGCAAGGCTGGATCGTGGTGCGACCCTCACGCGGTGCTCTTGTGGCGCTCGACCTTCCAGACCCGGATCTCTGCCTCCGATCGGCACGAGGGGACGAGCCGAAGGCGCCGCAGATCGGAGGCCAGCGGGCTGTCTCCCCTGAAAATCCATCGCACCTTGTCTTCTCCGACGGAACGCCGGACCCGCGACTGCTCCCGCGCGCCGAACTGGCCCGCGCCTTCCGGCGGGCGCTCGGCTCGCACACCTTCCTGGCCCCCGGCGGCTATGGCGATCCACGCGGCAGCCTGCGCCTGCGGGTGGCGCTTGCCGAGTGGCTGACGAGCACCCGCGCTCTCGCTGCAGGCCCTGACGATATCCTCCTCACCCGCGGCAGCCAGATGGCGCTGTTCCTTGTGGCCCGCGTGGTCGCGGCGTCCGGTGAGATCATCGCCGTCGAGAGTCCCGGCTACCCGCTCGCGTGGGCTGCCTTCCGGGCGGCTGGCGCGCGGGTCATCGGCGTTCCGGTGGACCGCGAGGGCATCAACGTCGAGGCGCTGGACCGCCTCATCCGGCGCGACCGGAGCATCCGCGCCGTGCTGGTGACCCCGCATCACCAGTATCCGACCACCACCACCCTTGGCGCCGGCCGGCGCCTGGCGCTGCTCCGGCTTGCCGCCGAATGCGGCGTGACGGTGATCGAGGACGATTACGATCACGAGTATCGCTACGAAGGCCGGCCGGTCCTGCCATTGGCCGCCTCGGCGCCAGGCGTCTCGGCCGGGCCGGTGATCTACCTGGGTTCGCTGTCGAAGCTGCTCGCGCCGGGCTTGCGGCTCGGCTACGCGGCTGCCGCCCCCGAGATCCTCCAACGGATGGCGGACGAGCGCGAAGCGATCGACCGGCAGGGTGACGTGCCGCTCGAAGCCGCAGTCGCCGAACTGCTCCAGGATGGTGAGCTGCGCCGACATGCCCGCAAGGCCCGTCGGGTCTATCTCGAGCGGCGAGATCTGCTGGTAGCCAGGTTGAGCCAGGAGCTTGGCGCTGTGCTGTCCTTCGACGTGCCGGCCGGCGGACTCGCGATCTGGGCGCGCGTGCAGGAGGACATCGACGCCGCTCTCTGGGCTCGCCGGGCGCTCAACCTTGGCCTGACAGTCGCGACGGGGACCCGGTTCGCGTTGGAGCCGGATCCGGCGCCCAATGCCTTCCGTCTCGGCTTCGCCGCGCTTGCTCCGGATGAGCTCACCGCGGCCGTCCGGCGCCTCGCCGAAGCCAAACCCGCTTGAGGTTCGTGTGCATCGTCGGCGGCTATTGACTCATTTAGGAGTCCTAAATAGCATCTACTCCACCGCACTGGAGCGGAGCACGCCGTGATCGAGACACCGCCGTTCGACTTCGAGGCAGCGAGCCAAACCGTCGCCGAGCGGGTCAGCACCGGCCTCGCGAAGATCAGCATGGTGCTGAAGACGCGCGCCTGGCGCGGCGCGGCACCCGAGCGGGTCACGCCCACCCAGGCGCAAGCGCTGATGCTCCTTCGCGGCGCAGCACCCCGCGGCCTGCGCCTGGACGAGGTGGCGAAGGGCTTGGGCGTCACGGCGCCGACGGCCAGCGATGCCGTTGCCGCGCTTGTCTCGAAGGGGCTCGTCTCCCGCGGCCGATCGGCCGAGAATCATCGCGCCGTCGCCCTGACCTTGACGACGGAAGGGGAGGCGCTCGCCAGCCGGGTGGCGGACTGGCCGGATTTTCTGCTGCGGGCCGTGGGCACGCTGGAGCCCGCCGAGCAGGCGGTCTTCCTGCGTGCGCTGGTGAAGATCATCCGCGGCTTGCAGGAGGCCGGCGATATCCCGCCCCAGCGCATGTGCGTGAACTGCCGCTACTTCCGCCCGAACATCCATGACGATCCCGCGAAGCCGCATCACTGCGCCTTCGTCGATGCGCCCTTCGGCGACCGTCACCTGCGCCTCGACTGCCTCGAACAGGACCCCGCATCCGTTGAGGAGGCGCAAGCGAACTGGAACCGCTGGCGCGGATCACCCGAGCTTCCCGATCGGCCCCTGGACGGAGGGCCGACCGCGTGAAGGCGGCGGGCGCCGACGGCCATCGACGCCCGCCTTGAGAGCAACCCCCAGCCTACGAAGCAAGGAGACATCTCATGGCGCGAGTTAATCTTGTCGAACCGGCCACCGCAAGCGGCGCAGCCGCCGCGTTGCTGAAGGAGATCCATCAGGCCTTCAAGGTCACACCCAACATGTTCCGGGCGGTCGCCAACTCGCCGGCAGCGCTCAAGAGCATGTGGGGCGCCTTCGGTGCGCTCGGGGAGGGCCGAATCGGCCCGAAGCTCGGCGAGCAGATCGCGGTGGCGATCGCGGACCGCAATGCCTGCCAATACTGTCTGTCCGCCCACACGGCGCTGGGCCGCAAGGCGGGCGCGACCGCCGATGAAATGACGGAAGCCCAGGCCGGTCGCGCGACGGACCCAAGGACGGCCGCGGCGCTCGCCTTCGCACTCAAGGTCGTCGAGAACCGGGCGAAGATCTCGGGTGAGGAAGTGGAGGCGCTCCGCAAGGCTGGGTTCGACGACGGTGAGATCGTCGAGATCCTCGCGCATGTCGCCCTCAACCTGTTCACCAACTACGTGAATGTCGCCCTCGACGTGCCGCTCGATTTCCCGGCCGTCCAGCTCCGCAAGGTCGCGTGACCGGATGCGGGCTCCGGTACCCCCGGAGCCCGCGTTGCTCGCCGATTTCGGAGCCAAGTCTAGCAGGGAGGCTCACCGGGAGCGGCGGATGGCCCTGATCTTCCCGCTTTCTCCGCCCCCGCAGAAAAGCTGCGCGTCGCCATCGGATTCGAGCCCCGAGACGCCCAGCCCAGCCGGCATGTCGAGTGTCTCCAGGACCTCACCCGTTCCAGGATCGACGCGCCTCACATCGCTCCCGTGGCTGTCCCAGGTGCCGTGCCAGAGCTCGCCGTCGATCCAGGTGACGCCGGTGACGAAGCGGTTGGACTCGATGGTGCGAAGGATCGCTCCGGTTCGAGGATCGACCTGATGGATCTTCCGGCCCCGATGCTGCCCCACCCAGAGCGTCCCTTCGGCCCAGGCGAGCCCTGAGTCACTGCCGCCGCCGGGCGCCGGGATCGTCGCCAGCACGCGGCCGGTCTTCGGGTCGATCTTCTGGATGCGATCCTCTGCGATCTGATACAGGTGCTGACCATCGAAGGCCGTTCCCGCATGCGCGGCGACATCAATCGCGCGCAGCACCTGCCCATTCGCCGGATCGAGGGCGTTCAGCCGGTCGCCGGACGCGAACCAGACGTGGCGGCCGTCGAACGTGACCCCATGCACCTGGTCGATACCCGGAAAGGGCCCATAGTCACGGAGGATTTCGGCTGTGGATCGTTTCATGCCTCCCTCCTAGCCACCGGGGAGCGGGCCGGGGAGTAACAAGGTTGTCGTGAATCCCGGCAGGGGCGGGGTCATCCAGCGACGCGCCCGCCCGCGGCCATGGGATTGCACCTTGCCTGCGGCCGCAAGCGCGTCGAGTGCCCGCTGCACGGTCCGCTGGCTCGCCCCCAGCGCCAGTGCCAGGGCGGAGCTTGACCACCCTTCACCATCGGCCAGGAAGGCCAGCACCGTCGCATGCTCCTCCTCGACGGGGCGCGCCAGCACGACAATCTCAGCCGCGTGGCGCGGTGCCAGCGCAAACCCTTGCTTCGTCGCGCTCACGCTAGCCAGCTTCCGGAGGGCCGCGCGGAGGCGCCCGATCTCCACGCGCAAGCGTGCGCGATGCGATTCATCGGTGTGCTTCGCCCGGAAGGCCCGCTTGATGAGCGCATCCCTTGGCACGTCCCCAGGCCATGCCTCGCCCAGCGCGCGTGCGAGCGCGAACAGCACCGGGCGCCTTGCGAGCGAGACCATCGTGCTTGCGTCACGCACGGCATAACGGCACGCGTCCACGACGAGCACCTTCGATGTCAGCAGCGCTTCAACATCCTCGAGCAGGAGGAAGCGCTCGTCGCCACGCGCGATCAGGCGCGCCGCGGGCGTGTTCAGGACGAGGGACGCGCTTTCGACCTCCGCCGCCAATGCCGGGATATCTGCGTCGCGCGCGGCGCATCCGGCCCGGGCGAGTGCCGCGCGCGCCGTCTTCGTCCGAAGGCGCCGTATCGCGATCCCCGCCGCGATCAGTTCGCGCCCCGCCTGGAGGGTGGGCGGGAGGGGCACAAAGTCGATTCCGGCGAGTGCATGCTCAGCCTCGTCGACATGACCCATCAGGAGCAGTCGCCGGGCCGCGAGATTCCGCGCATGCGCGGCGTTCACGCGGTCACCATGCGCATCGAGTGTCGCCCGTGCGGCATCGAGCGCCTTCGCGGGCCAGCCCAGGTCACGTGAGACGAGTGCGATCTCGGCTTCGGCGACGACACACCGCGCGCGGGCGACCGCCTCCTTCGGGCCAAAGGCACGCGCCGCACTTCGCAGGAGAGCCTTCGCGCGAAGGAAATCCCCGAGCTGCGCCATGGCGATGCCCCGAAGCGCAAGGGCGGGCGCATCGTCGCGCAGGGCAATCCGCTTCAAGGCGCCAAGGGGATCGCCCGCCGCGAGCGCATGCGCGGCGGCCGTGATCAGCGAGTCCATCGGAATCCCGCCAAACTTGTCACTCCCACCCTTCGGCGACTGGCCCGAATCTATCTCACGGACACCAAACGCCAACAGGGAGAGGAAGAATGACGGGACACAAGACCGGGACACGTGAGGAGTGGATGGCGGCCCGGCTCAAGTTGCTCAAGGCAGAAAAGGAACTCACGCGGCGCAGCGACGAGCTGGCGCGGCGGCGGCAGGAACTGCCATGGGTCCGCATCGACAAGGCGTATCGCTTCGAGACCGATGAGGGGGGTGCTTCGCTGGCAGATCTCTTCCGCGGTCGCTCGCAGCTCCTCGTCTATCACTTCATGTTCGGGCCTGATTATACGGCGGGCTGCCCCTCCTGCTCGATGATCGCGGACGGCTTCAACGGATTCGCAGTTCACCTGGCCAACCATGACGTGATGCTCTGGGCCGTCTCGCGGGCACCGCTTGCGACCTTGCAGGCCTACAAACAGCGCATGGGCTGGAGGTTTCCGTGGGCGTCCTCGCAGGCCAGCGACTTCAATTCCGACTTCAACGTCTGGTTCACGGAGCAGCAGCAGCGCGCCGGGGACGTCGAATACAACTACCGGCGCGAGCCCGTGTTTGAATGGCGTTCGGGTGAGGAGGGCGGCGGCCAAGGGGCGGAAAACAGGTTTGCCGCTATGTGCGGCACCGATGCGCCCACCTACCAACGCGACAGGCCGGGCATGAGCGCCTTCGCGCTGGAGGATGGCATCGTCTATCACACCTACTCCACCTATGCGCGCGGGCTGGATGGTCTTTGGGGCGCCTATCAGTGGCTCGATCGCGCGCCCAAAGGGCGGAATGAGGCGGGCGTCTGGTGGCGCCGCCACGACGAGTACGCCGATGGCTGACACCGTGATGCCCCGCCACCCGGCCAGCGCGAAGACAAGCGATCCGGACGGCCGCGGAGCCGTCAGGATGATGGCTTCCCCACGTGAGATGGCTACTCTCGGCGCAGCGGACTGGCTGTCTCTTGCGGCCGCGCCGACCTTCGCCGCCATGGTGCTGCTGACCGCTGTCCCTGGTGGCGGTATGCCGGAGGGGCTCTGCGCACCGGCGCTGGGCGCTTCAATGCTCAGCGGAATGGCTCCGATGTACGGGTTGATGGCCGCCTTCCATTTGGCGCCCTGGCTGAAGCTGATCTCCGGCTGGCGAAATGGTGCTGCTGGCTTCCGGGCTTTCCGTCCCGGGCCCTGATGGCGAATGAACGGCGCGGGCGTCCAGGAGCGCCAGCGCCGCGCAGCATCCGGGCTTTCGCGCGGCTGACCGGCTGGATCTCGCACGAACGGCGGTCAGCCGATGCATCCGGCCTCTGAAGGATCGTGCGCGGCGGCGTCAGGGCAGGCAGCCCAGCCCGGCCAATGTTGCCGCCACGGCCTTGTCCAGCGGCGTATGCGGCTCGGTGCCGAGCAAGGCCGTGAGCCGCCGGTTGTCCAGCCGGACGGGATGGCGCCAGAAGGGGCGGATTTCCCGCATCTCGCGCAGGCTCTCCGAGAAGGGCGCGGCAAGGTGCGTGAGCCACCACGGGAAGGACAGAACCGGCAGCCTCGGCCGCCCCGCCGCGCGGGCGATGGCGGCGATCATCTGCCGCCCGTCCGCATCCCAATGGCCGCTGAACTGCAGGCGTTCGAAGGGCCGCAGGCTTGCCTCCCGTTCCAGCAGCGCGGCAAAGGCAGCGGCGAGGTCGGGCAGATAGGCATAGCTGTGGCCCACCCCCCTCCGGCCCGGGTTCAGTACGAAGCGCAAGGGCCGGCCACGCCGCACCATGGCCTGTGCGAACCAACTCGACCCCGGGCGCGGCCCGAAGAAATCCCCGGCACGCAGCACCAGGCTGCGGACCCCTGCCTGCGCGGCCGCCTCCAGGCGCCGCTCCAGCGCCACCCGGATCATTCCCTTGCGCCCCTTCGGCGCTTGTGGAGTGTCCTCACTGATCACCGGCTCCGCCGCAGGGTCGAAGTTGTAGATCGTGCCGGGCAGCGCGACCCGGGCGCCGCTCGCCTCCGCCGCGGCGATACTGTTCTCCAGCATCGGCACGACGAGATGGCTCCAGCCGCGATAGCCGGGCGGGTTGACGGCGTGGACCAGCGCATCCGCACCGGCAGCGGCCTCCACCACGGCTGCCCGCTGCAGGGCATCGCCGCCGATCCATTGCGGGGCCGCGCCACGGTCCCGCCAATGGCGGGCAGCCCTGGCTGGATCGCGCACCAGGACGCGAACCTGCCAGCCGCGCGCGATCAGCGCCTCCGAAACCGCTCCACCGATACCGCCCGTGGCGCCGAGGACCAGGGCGATCCGTCGCTGTCCGTCCTGCATGAACTGCACTCCCTTCTGTTGCGGAAGGGATGGGGTGGGTGGCGCCTGTAGGGAATTGTCGAAAACCTGCCATCGGCTAGCATGAAATGGATGAGCAGATCCGCGCCCGACTGGGATGACCAGCGTGCCTTCCTGGCCGTGCTGGAGACCGGCAGCCTTTCGGGCGCGGCACGCAGGCTCGGCGTGGCGCAGCCGACCGTCCGGCACCGCGTCGAGGCGCTGGAGCGCGCACTCGGACAGGCCCTCTTCACCCGCTCAACGAACGGGCTGGTGCCGACCGAGCTGGCCCAGCGGCTGGGCGCCCATGCGCGGGCCATGGAGAGTGCCTCGCAGGCCTTCGTCCGCGCCGCCTCCGCCGCGCCGGACAGGGTGGCGGGCAGCGTCCGCCTCAGCGCGGCGGAGATGGTGGGCGTCGAGGTGTTGCCGCCACTCCTGGCCGCCTTGCGCCGCCGGCATCCGGCCCTGGCGGTGGAACTGAGCCTCACCAATGCAGCGGAGGACGTACTGGCGCAGGAGGTGGATATCGCGGTGCGGATGCGCCGGCCCTCGCAGGCGGCGCTGGTGGCGCGATGCATCGGCACGGTGCGGATCGGCTTCTTCGCCCATCGCCGCTACGCCGAGCGGAGGGGCCTGCCGCGAAGCCGTGAGGAACTGGCCGGCTTCGACCTGATCGGCCCCGACCGCGCGGGCCCGGACCTTCGTGTTCTCGCCGCCCTTGATCCGCTGCTCGGCCGCGGTGCCTTTGCCCTGCGCACCGACAGCCATCCCGCGCAGCTTGCCGCGGTGCGCGCGGGGCTGGGCATCGGCCCCGTTCACCTTGCCATCGGACAGTGCGAGCCGGATCTGGTGCGCGTGCTACCGGAACTCGTGCTGCACGGCTTCGAGACATGGGTCGTCATGCACGAGGATCTGCGGCGCGAGGCGCGCGTCCGCGCGGTGTTCGAGCACCTCGTGGAGCGCCTGACCCGCTATGTGGCGGGGGAGGAGGGGGCGGAATCCGGCGAACCGGCGGGGCGCTGACGCTTTCAGCTCCGGGGCCGCCGGCGCTCGGCAATGAGCACGCCGATCGCCCCCACCAGCATCAGCGCCGCCATCGGCCGCGCCGTGCCATCCGCCAGATGGCTCAGCAGCACACCGCTCGTGCCGGCGACACTGAATTGCAGCGTCCCCATCAGCGCCGAGGCCGAGCCAGCCTGGCTGGCATGACGGCTCAGCGCGCCCACCGCCGCATTGGGCATGACCAGGGCGCAGCAGGACATCGCCACGAAGATCGGCGCGATCACCGCCAGCCAGTGCGTGGGGCCGCTGAAGGCGACGGCGGTCAGCACCAGCGTCGCCCCCAGGATCAGCAGGCTGGCGATCCGGACCAGGCGCTCCGGGCCGAGGCGCAGCAGCAGTGGCGGGTTGAGCTGCGAGCACAGGATGAAGCCGGCGGCATTGAGGCCGAAGAGGATGCCGAAATGCGTCGGCGCCATGCCGAACATGCCCACGAAGACGGCGGCGGAACCGCCGACATAGGTGAACATCAGGAACATCGCCGCGCAGCCCATGGCGACATTGGCGAGAAAACTCGGCTCCCGCAGGATCTGCACGTAGCGTAGCAACTGCGCGGCGGCGCCGAGGCGCAGCCGGTGCTCGGGCGACAGGGTTTCCGGCAGGAAGCGCCAGACCAGCAGGAAGGAGCAGACGGAATAGACGGCGCCGAACCAGAAAATCGGCCGCCAGCCGCCGAAGGAAAGCATCAGCCCGCCCAGGCTCGGCGCCAGGATCGGCGCCACGCCCATCACCAGCATCAGCCGCGACATCAGCCGGGCGGCGGCGTGCCCATCGGCCAGGTCGCGCACCACCGCGCGCGGGAGCACCATGCTGGCCGAGCCGCCGAAGGCCGCGACGCAGCGGAAGACAGCGAGCATCTCGATGCTGGTGGACAGCGCGCAGCCGACGGAGCCCAGCATGTAAACGGCAAGCCCGGCCAGAAGGGGCCGGCGCCGCCCCAGCCGGTCGCCCAGCGTCCCCTGCACCAGCTGCCCGACCGCAAGCCCCATGAACCAGGTGGCGAGCGTCAGCTCCGCGGAGCCGGAGGGCGCCCCGAAGCCCGCCTCGATGGCCGGGAAGGAGGGCAGATACATATCGGTGGAAAGCGGCCCGATCGCTGTGAGGAAGCCGAGCAGCAGGGGTAGCCAGACGGGCATGAACAGATCCAGGGCAGGGGCGTCGGGCGCGGATGCCGCGCCGCAGCAAAGCGCCAGGATGACCGCAGAGACATGGCCCGCCAAGGGACTGCCGTGCTGAAGGCTGGAAAGGGCCGAAAGAGGGGGGCTATGGTGAAGAAGGCAGCCGACCTCTGCGGGCGGGCAGCGCCACGCCGGGCAGACCTATCGCGATGCGCTGAAGCGCGCGCAGTCAGCGCCCGCTCTGCTCATGTCTCTGACCTGGCGCCTCCATCGGACCCATGCGCTGCCATGATCTCATCGAACCGCTCCCGCCGCAGCCGCTCGTAATGCCGGCGGTGGAAGCCGTCGATCTCGTCCAGCTTGGCCTCGTCGAGCGGCGCGAAGTCATAGGTCTCGCTGGTGGCGATCCGCATCCGGTCGAAGCCCATGTTGCGGAAGTGCTCGGGCGAGAAGGAGTTGCCGCGCTCGCCGATGTAGCGGCCGAAGGAGACGGTGGTGAGCAGCCGCGTGAGCCCCAGCTCCAGGCAGGCGATGCTCTTGGCTGCATCCTGCGAGGAGGCCTCGGTGGCGATGCTGAGTGGCCGGTACAGCTCGAAGATGCGTCGGTGTGGCCGGTCGTTGTAGTCCAGTCCGTCGAGCAGCGCGTAATAGGGCGCGAGCCAGCGCATCATGCGCTGCCAGGCCTGCCGGCGCAGCCCGAAGCCCCAATGGTGCTCCAGCGGGATGTACTTCACCACAGGCCCCGGATAGTCGCGCCGGTGGTCGCCATAGGCGGCGAAATAGGCGACGCGCTCGAAGGGCGTGACGCACTCGCGCAGCGCCTCGAGGGCCATGAGGTACCAGGGGCCAAGCTCCAGGTCGTCCTCGAAGAAATAGCCGAACTCCGCCCCGAGCCGCTCGAAGACCAGCCGCTCGCCGCGCAGGATGTTATGGGCAACGCCCAGGTTGCCCGGGCTCTCCAGCACTTGGCCCTGCGGAAAGTGGCGACGGAAGGCGGCGATGCTGGCGGAAATGGCCGCGTCCTCCGCATAGCGCCGGCCAGTGCGCGCGGAGACGGCGCCATCCTGCAGCAGCCAGATCCGCGCCGGATCGAGACGCACCCCGCGCTGCGCCGCCAGCGAGGCGCAGACGCGCTCAAGGTAGTCCGGCCGGTCGAAGGAATAGATGACGATAGGGATTTCGATAGGCAGCATACGGCTCACAGAGAGGGAACACGGCGGAAGCCGGGCTCGCGCGGCGGCTCGGCGAAATCCTCCTCGATGGAATCGACGCGCGCCAGGGGAGGACCAGCGCGGCAGGCCGTCAGCAGGGCCGCCACGGCAGCGGCATCACCCGCGACCAGGGCCTCGACGCTGCCGTCGGCGCGGTTGCGCACCCAGCCCTGCACGCCGAAGCGCTCCGCTTCCCGCGCCAGCCAGTCCCGGTATCCGACTCCCTGCACCCGGCCGCGAATGCGCACCCGCTTGGCGTCCATTCCGCTCTCCCCGTGGGCCGTCAGGCGCGGGCGAGTGCGAGGAGGCGCCCAGCCAGCCCGACATCCTCGATGACCGCCTGCTGCCGTGCCATAGCCTCGGCATCCTGGCCCCACAACTCCTGTTGAAACGCCTCGTCCAGAAAGGCAAGGCGACAGGCTTCCGCGGCATCCAGCCGGCCGCGCGCCATGGCCAGCCCCAGCACAGCGCTGCCCAGCGCCGGAATGGCGACCCCGAGGGCCGCCAGTTCCAGCACCGTCAATTCCGCCAGGGCGGCCTGCAGTGCCGCCAGCGCCGTCGGGCTCTGCGCCACCGGCATCACGCCTGTGGTCACCCGCAGCGGTGCGTCCAATTGCAGCGCCGCCCAGTCCAGCAGCGGCTGCCAGGCCTCGGCCTGACGGGCCGCGAGGCGCGGCTCCGCGGCCCGGTAGCAGAGCAGGTCCGTCTCGCCATACTTGGCCAACGCGGCGATGCTGGGCGCCGGGTCCGGCGCGATCCGCTCCAGCGCGGTGGCGACCACACGCGTGAGCGGCACTTCCTCCATCCGCATCTCGCCGTCCCTGGCGCCGCCGGCCGTCTGCCATTCGGCGGCGATGGCCTCGGCCAGGGGCGCGTGCGGCAGCAGCAACCCGCCGCGGCCGGGCAGGCGCAAGGGCCGACCATCCAGCAGGACGGTGAAGCCGCCCTCCACCGGCTGGACGGCGGCCTGGTCCCAGAAACGTTTCATGTCGGGGCTTATGAGGGGGCGTCGCCCTGGCGCCAAGAGGGGGATTACTGCGACTCGTCGCGATCGTATTTCAGCGCCTGCAGCCCCCGCAGGGTGGCAACGGTGGCCACCGACAGCACGATCGCGACCGTATAGGAGTGGAGCGCCGCCGCCACGCCGATCGCGCCGGTGACCCACAGTCCGGCGGCGGTGGCGGTGCCATGCACCTTCTGGCCGCTGCGGATGATGGCGCCCCCGCCGATGAAGCCGATGCCGGTGATCAGCCCTTCCATGATGCGCGCCGTGGCGCCCGCCTCCCCGGTGATCAGCGGTTCGGCCGCCTGCATGAAGCCGCAGGAGGCGAGCGCCACCAGGGGAAAGGTCCGCAGACCGGCGCTGCGGTCCTCCCGCTCGCGGTCCCACCCGATGGGGATCGCCAGGGCGTAGGCGATCAACAGATCGCGCGCCTGTCCCAGGAAGCCGGGATCCTCCAGCACGCTGCGGTCTCCCTCATCTGCGCGGAACCGGCGATGCAGAACGGCCTGGCGGGGCGCAGGGTTGCGGCGCCGCCTGTCCGGCCCAGGCCGGCGCCGACCGATCCGGCTTCATGCTTGAGCTTCCGCAAACGTGGCAGACGTGTAGATTCGGCCAGCCGCAACCTAGATGTGTTCTGATGCGCAACGATACGCTTAACCTTGATGACCTTTCCGCCCGGATCGAGGCGAAGGGCCCCACCTACACGGCACTCGCCGATGCCATCTGGGGCTTCGCCGAACTGCGCTTCGCGGAACACCGCTCGGTCGCGGCGCAGATCGCCGCATTGGAAGCCGAGGGTTTCCGCATCACCCGCAATGTCGCGGGCCTGCCCACCGCCTTCATGGCCGAGGCGGGCGAGGGCGGCCCGGTGATTGGCTTCCTGGGCGAGTTCGACGCGCTGGCCGGGCTGTCGCAGCAGGCCGGCTCGGCCGAGCCGGCGCCCCTAGAGCCGGGCGGCAGCGGGCATGGCTGCGGCCACAACCTGCTCGGCGCCGGTGCCATGCTGGCGGCCCTCGCGGCGCGCGACAGCCTGGCCGCCGAGGGCCGCCCCGGCACCATCCGCTACTATGGCTGCCCGGGCGAGGAAGGCGGTTCCGGCAAGACCTTCATGGCGCGCGAAGGCGCCTTCGACGACCTGGACGCCGCAATCTGCTGGCATCCCGGCACCTATGCGGGCGTCATGTCGAACCTGACGCTGGCCAATTTCCAGGTCTATTTCCGCTTCAAGGGCCGCCCGGCCCATGCCGCGGGCAGCCCGCATCTCGGCCGTTCGGCGCTGGACGCCGTCGAGATCATGAATATGGGCGTCAACTACCTGCGCGAGCACATCCCCTCCGACTGGCGGGTGCACTACGCCATCACCGACACGGGCGGCATCTCGCCCAATGTGGTGCAGGCGCAGGCCGAGGTGCTCTACCTGATCCGCGCCCCCAAGGTGGCGCAGGCGGAGTCGCTTTTCGCCCGCGTCCGCCGCTGCGCCGAGGGCGCCGCGCACATGACCGAGACGGAACTGACCGTTCAGATGGACAAGGCCTGCTCCGAGGTGGTGCCTAACACCGTCCTGGAAATGGCGATGCACGAGAACCTCCGCCGCATCGGCGCGCCGCGCTTCGACGCGGCCGACATCGCCTTCGCCGAGGCGATCCGCGGCACCCTGACACCCGAGGACATCGAGAGCGGCGTGGAGAGCTTCGGCGCCCCGCCCGAGACGGGCGCCCTGGCCCTGCCGCAGGAGATCCTGCCCTTCGACGGCAGCTCGCGCTTCAATGCCGGCTCCACTGATGTGGGCGATGTCTCCCGCATCGTGCCGACGGTGCAGTGCTGGGGCGCTAACTACGCGATCGGCACGCCGTTCCACACCTGGCAGATGGTGGCGCAGGGCAAGAGCCCGGCGGCACACAAAGGCATGCTGCACGCCGCCAAGGCGATGGCCGCGACGGCGCTCGACACCCTGCGCGACCCCGAGCTGCTGGAGCGGGCCAAGGCCGAGCTGCGGCGCCGCACCGGGGGCAAGCCCTATACATGTCCGATCCCGCCCGAGGTGAAGGCGCCGCCGCTGCGCGCGGCCCGGGGCGCCTGACATGCTGGCCGGCGGGGCGAAGAGCCACGCTCTGCCGGCCTCACTTCCGGCCGTGACGATCTGCCCGGCAGGGGAGGGACACCTGCCGGGCATCAGCGCCATCTTCAACGAGGTGGTCGCCAACAGCACGGCCGTTTACACCGAGCATCAAGAGACGCCGGAGCAGCGCCGCCACTGGTGGCAGCAGCGGCGGCTGCAGGGCTTTCCGGTGCTGGTTGCACTGGGACTGCACGAGAACGACGTCATCGGCTTCGCCAGCTTCGCCGCCTTCCACGGCAGCTGGCCGGGCTTCCGTCACACCGTCGAGCACTCCGTGCATATCCGCGCGGATATGCGCGGCCAGGGCCTGGGCTGTGCCTTGGTCACGGCGCTGGAACACGAGGCGCGGAGGCTCGGCAAGCATGTCATGGTTGCCTCGGTGGACGCGGCCAACGTGCCTTCGCTGCGCATGCATGAGAAGCTTGGCTTCCAGCGCGTCGCCTTCATGCCGCAGGTGGGCTGCAAGTTCGGCCGGTGGCTCGACCTGGTGCTGTTGCAGAAACGCCTCAGCGAGGCGCCGCCGCGCTGAGGCCGTTTCCCTGGCCCGGTGGGCTGCCTATCGCACCTCCGGCACCTTGGCCCAGACCCAGAGCAGATTGGCGGTCAGGAGAACGGCGGTGACCAGGAACACCCAGTGCAGCCCCAGCGTGGCCGCGATGGCGCCGCCCGAGAGTGGCCCGAGCGATTGGCCCAGGAACATGGCCGAGGCGGTGATGCCATAGACCGTGCCGCGGTCGCCCGCCGGCGCCAGCCGCCCCACCAGCGCGTTGGCGGTGGGGAGAATTCCGCCGACGAAGAGGCCCAGCGCGAACCGCGCCGCGACGAAGCTCCAGTAGTCCGACACGAAGGCCTGCGGCGCGCTCGTCAGGGCGGCGCCCGCTAGGGCGATCAGCAGCACGCGACGGTAGCCCAGTACGTCCGACCGCCGCCCGAGGAAGGGAGAGGCGATCAGGTCCGCGACACCCGTCACCGAGAAGGCCAGGCCGCCCAGGGTAGCCAGGGCGGGGACCGGGCCGAGCAACTCCTGTACGTAGAGCGTCACCACCGGCTGCACCGCCTGCACCCCGAACTGCGCGAGCAGCAGCACAACGAAGAGCGGCAGCAGCCCCGGCGAGCGCGACAGGATCGCGAAACTCTGGAAGAGCGTCGCCTTGCTGGCCCCCACCTTGGGCGGGCTGAACCGCTCCTTCACCAGCACCAGAGCCAGCACGCCGCACAGGGCGCAAACGCCGGAAGTGAACATGAAGGGCGCGCGATAGGAGCCCGTGACGTCCGCGATGAAGCCGCCCAGCAGCGGCCCGATCAGCGCGCCCACCAGCTGCCCGGTGCTGAGCCAGCCGAGCGAGTAGCCCAGCCGGTTGGGCGGCACCTGACTTGCTACCAGCGATATCGTCGCCGCGTTGAACCCGGCGAAGACCCCCATCAGCGCGCGCAGCCCCAGGAACTGCCACACATTGGCCGCCAGACTCATCAGCCCGATGAACAGGGCAATGGCGAAGCAGGAGCGCAGCACCATCAGCTTGCGCCCCCGCCGGTCCGCCACCCGGCCCCAGAGCGGCGAGGCGAAAGCGGCCACAAGGGGCGTCACCGCCGACAGCACGCCCGCCCACATGTTGACCTGC
>Ga0180216_1001358_pt1 | contig 22133 bp, 30 predicted proteins | sample eDN3rd37CBELigMG_FD_128879 | JGI IMG/M metagenome (GOLD analysis project Ga0180216, IMG submission 128879) | Enriched Miracle-Growth compost microbial communities from Emeryville, California, USA - eDNA 3rd pass 37_C BE-Lig MG (version 2)... ...
AACGACGCGTACCTCGTCCATCTGCCAGGTCTGCTCATTGACGAAGTTGCCAATGATTTCGTCGGGCGTGTCGTCGTTGATGTAGTCGACGCGGAAGCTGCCGGCCTTGATGTTGAACGGGCCAAACATTGCGACCGCCGGTTGATCTGCCGCATCCCACACCACACCAAGCTTCCCAGTCTGCCAAGTGGGTGAAGCCCGCCCGGCGCGCGCGATAATCTGAAGCATTTGCGCGGCACTCATTTTGCGATCCAGAACGTAGTTGAACGTTAGGCCTTTCGCATCGCACCAAGCGCCCCATGCCTTGAAGGCTTCATAGTCGATCTGGGAGTTATCGAGGCCGGCGCCGTACATAATTGAACCGTCAGCATTGTGGCGCCCATAAGCGAAATGCAAAAACCACCATGCCGGGTTACTGTTCTCTCTTCCTACCCACGTAGATCCATCCCAAGTAGTGCACCACGCTTGCGCAATGGCGCTGAACTCATCTACAGCCCCGTTAAGCTGATCGGTAGCCTTGATACGCAGCGCAACCCGAAGCTGCCCTGTGTAATCGGCCCTGTCTGGCTGGTAGCAAAGAATTTGGCCGACCGCCACATCGTTGGATTCGCGGCTGTTCTTGACGTCGCCTGTAACCTTCCAGACTCGCACCTCATACTGCCCTTGCGGCACGGCCCAGCCAACCACCTGATAAGTCGGATTCTGCCGAGCAGCGGTCATACGCACGCCAGGAACGGAGCTATACGACAGGACCGGATCGGGCGCGCGGCCCTGCCATGGCTGGCCAAGACTATGGGGATGCGGCACCCAGCGCCAGCGTAGGTACACCCAGCGCTGCACGCAGTACTCGCCCGAGCAATCTTCTTCGGACTGGATGCTGTAAATCTCGCCATCCGTATGGTCAGCCGGGTTTGTGGAGCCAAACGAGTGCTGCGCCCCTGTATCGTCCTGTAAAGACCAATAGTGAGTCGCGTAGACCGCATCGGACAGCATGCCAACGTCAGTCCAAGCGCCGCCGACAGGCCGGTATTGCACACGCAGGTCAACCGAGCGCGCATCCATCCCGCCATCGTCACGCACGTAGAATAGCTGCGCGGCAAGTTCGACGCTGATGTAGGTCGTATCAATGGGCGTCGTGCGGCTGTTGACGACCCCAGACGCAAGGGCAAAGCCCTGGATCGTGTCCACGTTGCCCGGGAACATCGACAGTTTGCCATCTGTCCCGGATACCTCGATCTGCACGCCTTGGTAATTCGATACTGGCGTGTTGCCGATCTTGAAGTCAGACAGGCTGACCAGGCCCGCACCCAGGCCGAAGTGGAATATCTGGTTGAAGTACTGGTCGTCGCCCACGCGCTCAAGGTAGGGCTGCGCGCCATAGTCTGGGACGACCTTGTGCCGTCCCATCACCACCGCCATCGGCTCCCAGGGGCGCATACGGTTGCGCCCACCGGTGATGGCGTAGGTGGGGCTGGATTCGTACTTGGCGCCTGTGCCGAGCTGGGCGGCGGTGGCTTGGGGCGGGGGCAGGAGCGCTGTAATCAGCATGGAGCCGCCGAACATCACAGCCCCGGTCAGGAGTGCGCCTGAAAGGCCAGTAGCGGCGACCCATGTCCCGGTCAATGCGTAGCCTGCAAGGTACGGCGCAGAAAGAGCAAGCGCTATTGTGAGGACGGATCGGACAACCTTATTGCCATCACCGCCACCACCCGTTGTCCGCGCCCGGATTACAACTTGGTCGCCAATGCGGGGGATGAGGCGTGTCCATAGGCTATTTGGCACACGTCGGCCGTTGTGCCAAACGGCGACTGGGCCACATGGAACAAATATGCCCGTTCGCTTGATATAGGCGCCCAGCGTCTCGCCGGGACGGAATTGTTCTGACCCGGTAATACGGCCGTCGCCCACAAGAGCATGCGGATGGACGACGAGCGCGGGCGCTTCAGCGACTACAGCCATTCGTAAAAGCCCTCGACTTTGTATTGCAGGCGCGTGATATCGCGCAGCCGCTCGCGCGTGATCGACTGAAACGTTTGGCTGGCATGCAGCACAAACCATTCGTTAGCAAGCCAACACATGACGCCTATGTGGCAGTTGCGGCCGCGACCGATCAATAAGACTGGCTGGCCGTCCTTGGGGGTTTCGATATGGCGTGCATAGTCATCTTTCAATTCATCGATCTGCGCAGCTTGAGCGCGGATCGTGGCGGCGTGCGGAACGGGTATCGAGATATCCCGCCCCAGCACTTCTTTGGCGACCCTCACAGCGAGCACGGCGCAATCCGCTACCTCTGGGATGTATGGCTCGCCGATGTATTTATCTGACCAGTGCATTTTGAACGCCCATAAAAAAACCCGCCGAAGCGGGCCTACAAAGCTATTTCATCTACTTTGGCCTGTACTTGCAGGCCTTATTCCATATTCCCTGGAAGTCCTCACCGGATAAACCGCTATCGTTCTCGAGGATCACCAGCTTTTCGCTCGCTGCTATGAATCTCTGGTAACCCGTAAAGCCGCCAAATGAGTTTTTTGAGTTCACTTCACCGCACGGGCCATTCCAGTTTCTAAATGTCGCAGAATCTGGGTCTTTCAGAACGCCGCGCACGAACTTTTCTGCGATGATCTGCATACCGATTTCGATGTCCTTATCCTTCTCCTTTTGAGTACGCTCCTTCTTTCCGCAGCCAAGCAGTAGAAGACAACATATAACAGGGATCAAGAGGTTGAACAATGTAACCTCCTATCCAATAGAGACGTCTTTCGACGCTCGACATACTGACCTACCCGACTCGATAGACTGTCTTATTGCGCGCATCTGCTCACGGTCGAATATTCCTTTGTTAGCAACAGTGATGGAAACTTTCGCCTCATCATCAGAGATAGCGCGCGTTTCCACGCGAATCAGATCCCCGTTCGGAATGTTTGGAGTTCCAATCCTCAAAACCGCCGTCCGGTTGTCAATGTAGACATTCCCGCTTGTCGATAGGGTAACCGGCGGTGCGCAGTCCCGGCTCTGCGCCTCGGCACGTCGGTAAGCCTCTTGATAAGTTATTGGGACAATGAAGGTATCAGATGGGTAGCTTTTCCCTGGCTCGATGCCTGCGCATCCGGACATCAATAGCACCAAACCCACCGCAACCAAAGATCGCATAGCACTCCCTCCAATATAAATGTATGGAAATGCTACCTCAAAACACGCCAGGCGATGAAATGGGGTCGTATCGCATCCCCACCGCCGCCCGCATCATCGTATTTTTGTAGCCAAGCTCCCCGTCCACCGTCTGGTTGTTGATCGACAGGCCGAAGAGGTCCATCTTCATGTCCACCTCGAGGATGTTGGGGGAAGACGGCAGTACGGCCATCACCCGCAGCTTTGCACCCTTGCCGCCGTTGCTAGTTTCTAGCCAAGTCGTAAGCTCGCGGCCAATGTTATCGACACTGACTACAGCCTTCGGGACTTGCTGGTCCTGATCATCAGGCAGCGAAATCCGAAATGGACAGGCGATGTATTCGTTCCCCAACACAGTGATGTTCTGGTTGTCGTTCACCACACGGATTGGTATGGCCAGATCAGCGTGTGTGATCTCCAGCAGCACGAGCATTGGCTCATCGGCGCTCGTTGCCAAGAGGTTGCGCCGGCCCTTTGCTGTCGTCATCCTAGCGTCTCCAGTTGGCACGCAGCAACCCACACTCGCCCTGGCTTCGTCCAGCTATAGCGCCCGGCAACAATGCGGGCTCGCTTATTCACATCATCAGCCGGGTCGGTGAAGTCGAACCATCCAACCCCGCCAAACAAGTCGGTTTTCACCCAGGCATCAAACAGCAGCTTTTCGGGAGTGTCCGGCACGATGATCCGCACCTCTCTGGTAATGATGGGAAGCGTCCTGCGGGCGCGCTGTTTAGCCAACCCATCATCCATCTGGGAGCGAAGGACTCCATAATCCGGGGCCTCTGAGTAGCCATCGAAAAGAATGCAGGCGTAGGAAGGAAAGGTTGCCATCAGCCCATTACCCCTTTTAGTTGCCTAGTAAACGGGCCGTTAGTGCGAAGATCGTTGAGCAGTACATCCACCACCATCTTGGAGCCATCGAATCGCGGCGCCCCCGCCGTTGCGCTTATTGGCTGCGATGATTGATTAATGAGATTCACCTGTACATTGGACGCCCCGCCGTTTGCCATCTCGACTCGCACACCAAGATTTCCATCCTGGCCGCGCTTCAGGGGCATGATCGCTTCAGGGCCGGCCTCGCCGAAGACGCCCGCCCCTCGCGCGAAGGCGAACAACTGGGGTGTATTGAAGATGCCATTCGAATATTGCGAAAGGCTCGGAGTGTTGTAGACGCCGCCTTTTGCATTACCGTGCAGCCAGTCAACGCCTGGAGTTGCTCCGGCAGGAGGAGCGTTGCTGCTCCCAAACCATCCACGCATCACGCTGGCCAGGGGGCCGGTAATGCTCTGCTGGACTGCGATGCGCACCATGTCGGCAATGATGCTGTCGGCCAAGGATTTGAAATCGGCTTTCCCGGTTCGTACAAACTCAACCAACGCATCTTCCATTCCTTTGAAGGCGCCGCTTATCGCGTTGGCAGTTGTCTGCGCTACGTTCTGTACTTCATCTGCGTAGTTCTCCAGCCCTCGAATAGCGCCATTTCGCCACTGGCTTTCAGCTTCCAGCTTCTCTTCGGCCTTTTGGCGCAGAATTTCTACTTGTTGGCTTTCAGCGTCTTCCAGTGCCTGGATGCGCGTCTCGTACTGCTCCTGCGCGAGTCGTGTAGATTCGACCTGCTGAGCCTCTTCCAACTGTCGACGCCGTTCCGCATATTCCTGGCGGATGGAAATCTCTTTCTCCATTTGCTCGCGCTGGCGGTCACCCATGCCAACGCCGGCAATCTGCAGATGCTGCTGCTGGCGGAATAGATCAAGCTCACGGTTGATCGCAGCAATGTACCGCGATGATTCTGCGGCTTGGTCTATCGCCTTCTTCGCTTCTTTCCAGGCTTGAATTTCGTCGTACAGGGAAAGTGCGCGAGCGCGATCCGCTTCGGTCCCCTTCGCTATCTCGATCCTGTACCGTCCGGCCGCAGCTTCTGTCAACCCAAGCGTGGCTTGCTGCAACTGTAGTTGCTTGACAAGGCCTTCGAGCTCTTTCGTAGCCGATGCCCCGCCACGGGACTTCGGCAAGAATCTATCTCGCAGACGCTTCTCGACATCCGGGCTATATAGCTCGCCCAGGAGCTTTCTCTGCTCGTCAACCGCCGCTTTGAATCGCTCTTGCGGCGTGGCGAAGTCCTTCATGAACTTCTCGTAGTTCTTCCGATACTGCTCCAGATTGTCGACGACTGGCGCGACGCCAGAAGCAGCGGCCTGTTGGGCATTAGCCAGCGCCTCCAGCTCCTTTGTCAGGCCGTTGACATTGCCCGCAGCCTCAACGACCTTCTGAGCAAGCTCCACAAGCTTGGAGCGATTCTCTTCGGAAGCGCGGCCAGATCTGATGTAGGAGTCGATCACCCCTGAAAGCGCGGAAGCCATTTCGTCAGATGAGCGCGTGCTGTCGCTCGCAACGCCCTTGATCTCCGCTGCAAAGTCAGCGCGAAACTGGGCGGCAGCTCTGGTTCCTTCTGTGAGGGCTGGGGTAAACGCGTTACCCAAGTCATCCACCGCCGACCTGGCTTGCTTGATGGCTCCGGTCAAGTCCTCCGTCTTGATATTGATGACCTGCTGACGCTGGAGCTCATTTAGCTTTTGATAACCCTCGATAAGACGATCCACGCCGTCCTTGATGTCAGCGACAGACGCGGCAGACTTCGAGGCCGCATCTCGGGCATTGGCGCTGTATTCTCTCCAAGCGTAGGCGGCGCCGCCAAGCGCAAGGACCACGGCGCCAATGGGGCCGCCAACTAGCGCAAGCGACGCGGATGCCACTCGTGCGGCGACGGCCATCCCACTAAAGGAAGCGGCTGTCGTCATACCGACGCTGGACATTCCCGCTACCGCTGTTTGCGTTCTACCGGCCTGTAGCGCAAGGGCGGCAAAAGACGCGGTAGCCGTCACTGCGGAAGCAGCTAGCCGGGCAGCAAATACACCGGCGACCACTTGGCCTGTTACGGCAATGGCGTCCAATGCATCTTTCACGCCCTCCGAGCGCAAGGATTCGTTTAGCCCTTCGACAGCATTTCGCAGCCCTCGGACGCCGTCGTCAGAGCCAGTCAGCAACGAAGAGACAGTGTTTCCTAGTGCCTGTAGGGCGCCTCCCAGCGTATTCCGCGCAGCTTCAGCCGCACCCGCATAGCTCTCCTCCAGAGCCCGAAGGACAATGCCCTGGGCTTCCGCTTTTCTTCCTGTAGCTTCCAGTTGCTCGGCCAGCTTCTGCTGATCCTCGTTGAACTTAAACCCTTGGCGCGACAACGCCGAAAGGCCTTGGCTAGGAACATCCAGTGCGCGGCCAATTGTCTCGGCGGCAGACTTAACAGTCATTCCCGTGCGCGCGGCCATATCCGCCGCCGCCTGGAGTGCGCGGGGAAACTCCTCTCCAACTATCCCGCTAAACGCTGACAGCGTGTACTGGGCCTGATTAATTTCGCCAGCAGAAAAGATAGTCGCCTTTTCCATCGCAGCAGCCATATCATTTAACTGCTCGATGGTGTAGCCGGCGGCGTTACCAGTAGACCTCAGGACTGCCGCTAGCTGCGCCTGCTCATTCTGGGCGCTAATTGTCTCTTGGATGAACCTGCTAAATACGGACCCGACTGATATTCCCGCGAGCGCGCCGCCAATAATCGAAGCGGTGATCCCCCATGAGCGCTGAATCGACTGCGTGCTGCGCTGCGCCTCCTGCTCTATTTCTCGGGACTTGGTTCGCGCAGTACGGGCGGCCCGATCCATGCCTGCCTCAAAGCCACCTGTCTTCGTGATAAGGTCAATCGTGAGCTGACCAAGAGAGCGAGAAGCCATATCAACTGCCCATAAAAAAGGCCCTGCGGTAAGCAGAGCCAGAAATAAGAAGCCCGCCAAAACTAGAAGTAATGGCGGGCGGGTGGTATGTTACGAGTTCCTACACCTGTAACTTACCGGAGAAGAAATGGAAGATAACCTTAAAGTGAAGGTCGATGTGGCATTTGCTCAATCGCAACTTGCGCTCTTTGTGCTTCAGGCTCTTGTTCAGACAGGATTCGATCAAGGCGATCTACGCCTCCTGAAGCTAGCCAATGTGCTCGAAAAGTCGCTCGACGAATTAAAGTCAGCAACCATAGGGCCGGACACAGCACCAGAAGCGCGGAGAGCTTTCGAAGATATGTCCGGGCAGCTCTTAAATGTGTTGCACAAGAGGTCGAATCCTTAATGGACGCATAGCACAAGCGGATCGTGTCGTCTCCGCATGCGACTTCGATCTGCTCCGTTCTGAATCCCATGCTGTTCTCCAAATGTCGTTCAATAAGCTCTTACACCGTACCGGGAAGGCGGCTCATTGAACCGCCGACCCTATTATTTGCGTCTCCTACGCCACAGCTTCCGAACCGGCTTATCCTGCTTGCCGCTCCACAACGATGAAAGCAGCGCAGCAACATCCTTAACGCCACCCTCTGTTTCGCCATGACGCTTCGGCAGAAAGTCCTCAATCTTGGCCTTGTTGCCGTTCTTGTACCCGCCGTTCACGTTGATCAGGATTGATGCCAACAAGGCGAATCCGCGTTGAATTTCCGGCATTGAGCCTTGAGATCGGCTGGCGTATCCATGCTTCTTGAAATAAGCCGCCCAGCGCATAGCCTCCATATAGGTCATGCGAGATTTAGCCTCGAAGACCGTCATGCCCAGCGCAAGCGCTACTTCGTGCCAGAACTCTTCGTCTGCGCTGAGATCGACTTTCCCGCATCACCCGGCGCCGTGCCGTTGACATCGTTAAAGGCGTTGATCAGTTGCGTGATCAGCTCCGGGGCAAGACGGTCTGCTTGGTCCTGGGTGAGTTTTGTTTCGCCACCGTCGAACAGAATGCCTTCGGAAATCAGGCCAACCGTGACCGATCTCGAAGAACGTGTCACGTCCTCGATCTTCTTGAATGGAAGCCGCAGGACATGCACGGTGTATTTGGCTGGAACCCTCTCGCCATCGACGATTTCGTACCAATTGATTTCTTTCTCGACGGGCGTTTCCGATACCAGCCCGCCGGTCGATTCCAGCGCGGCGATTTGCAATGCCTTCATTCACATCTCCAATGAAACCCGCCCAAACCTCGGTCGGAGTGGGGTTACGACTGCTCTTCGGCAGGGATAAGCTGGGGCTCGCCAGACACCTGAACGCTGATGTTGGACTGAACCACGCTGTTTTGCGCGAAACTGAACGGGAACGCAGACATATAACCTTCGAACACGATCCATGCCCGGGTATCGGGAAGGACAAACACCGAGTCGCCAGAGCTGTCCGTCCCGACCGTGGGCGCGTCGCCAGGGACAACAGGCTCCCCATTCACGGTTTGGCGGAAGCCGATAGCCCACGCGAGCGTCGTTCCTGCCACCTTCAGTTGATGTAGGCGGACGTGGTTCGGGTCTTGGGGATCGGTATAGATGGCGAACGTGGCCGTTCCAGGCGTGGCCAATCCGGCCTCGTAGGTGCGGGCGAGCGCATTCAGGCAGGTCGTCTCGATCTGCTCGATAGTCGTGTCGATCCCATCGATTGCGGTCACGCAACCGACATCCAGCAACTCACCCGTTTCGGGTACTAATGCGTAGAACACGCTCCCCTGTGTCTTCACAGCCATAATTAACTCCTTTCGCCTTTCGGGCACAAAAAACCCGCAAGGCGGGCAAAAAGAAACCGCCCTAAGGCGGCTATCCGAAACTCGATGGACGGCTATCTATCCGTCCACCAATCAATATCAAACGATGATCTGTAAGATCCTGTGTCGTTGTCTTTGCTCTCACCACGCCAAGACACGACATGGCCATAAGGCTCGAAGGCATCCCGCAGTGCTTTCGCACAATCTCTGGCCTGCGTGGCGCTCGTGGCATACACATCTATTTGCGTCGTAAAGCCATCAATATCGGGCAGGTCATTGATGTAATTCTCAGGAGAACCCGCGGCCACCTGCCATACAGCATAGGGATAGGCGACGTCCTGCGGCGCCATCCCGAACATATAGACCCGCAGGGGACTCGCCCCAAGCAGTGCCTTGACCGCCGCGCTGGAGAGCGCATACTTGAAAACCGGTGGATACATCAGCCATTCCTTAATTTTTCGGCCTCGATACCGACTTGGCGCTCAAGCTCTGTCGCAACGGTATCGAACACTTCTGAAACGCTCGATTCAGCAGCCGGCCTAAGGAACGGCTGAGCCTTCGCTTTCTCTGTGCCGAGCTCGACCAGATGCCAGTGCGGCGTGTTGCCCTTTGGCCCCTCATCTGGGTTTCCCTTAGGAATACGGCCCTTATTGGTCAGCACTCCAACGCTAATCATCGTGTCGCCGGTTTGACGGAAATATCGACTGCGGAGCCGCTGACCGATATTGTCTGCAATGCGCCGTCCGGTGCCTGGGTCATCCACGCGCAGCGCGTTCTCTTTCGCTTTCTTGCGGATGATGGCAGCGCCTTTTCCTGCTGCTTTTCGCACAGCCGACCTTCGCACCTTTATTGGCAAGTCCTTCAGCTTGCGAAGTACGGCGTCGAGCCCTTCGACCTTCATTGCAAGAACCCCATGAGCCGGTCGCCAATCCGCTTCACGACCGCCGGTTTATAGTGGTTCGCGTCCAGCATGTCGTCTAGCGTCACATGTTTGGTGGGGTTAAACACCGGCACACCCAGCCATTCGCATGTGTCGCGCACTCGGGCCGCGAACCGGCTTCGATCGGGAATGTCGGGAAGTTCCACATGCTGCACAACCACCAAGCGCCTGACCATTTCCTTCAGTTTCGCAAGGTCGAGATCGAGATCATCTACTTCGACGATTTCGCCCACCCCATTCGCATAGTTCAGGTTCAGCGAATACCCATCGAGGAATACGTCCTTTGCCGAACAGACCTCAACCACCACCACATCAGCGCTATCCAGTGACTTCCTATGCGCCGCAGTAACTACCGGCGTCTGCTGTCGAGCAAACACAAAGGGCGCTACTGCGTTAGGGATGCTGAACTCTCCGCGGACAAACCGGATGCGCTGGATCGCCTCCTTGGCGGTATGCGTGTAGCCGACAATGGGCCTTTGGCACCCTGGCCGACCGCGCAACGGGCCGTGTACGCGACAAGAGCCGACGACATAGATCTTCATTTCCAATTCGTCCGCACCCAGGGAAGCCGGGATTGCCAAGGCTTCACACTGCCATTGAATTGCACCAGTCGAGCATTGGATGGCAGGACGCCCTGCTTCAAATCACGAATGCTGTAGATGCCCGCGCTGTGCGGCCACAGATCCACATCACCGCAAAGCTTATGGCTGATCCATGCCTGATCACTACCTCGAAACCCTGCTGCCCTCGCCTCCTTGATCGACTCGTGACCATTGAAGTCATCAAACACTTCGGTATGGCTTCCCGGAGTCATCAGATACATGCCGCCACCAAGGCGCGGCCCGTGGCCCCACGTCATGCGGGGCATCCAGCCGACGAATGGGGCAGTGTGATCGAACAGATGATCAATGCTGCCTGTCAGTACCATGTCCACATCGACTAGCATCACCCGATCACCCAGGCATCGGGCCTCATCCGAGAACATCCACAGGCGCCGGTAGCAACTCGGGAAGTGCGGCGCCTCTGGCGTCCGATACTCTCCCAGGGCGCGGGCAGCATCTGGCATAGCCATCACCTCGACGCCCTCGCCGAAGTCGCCATCCATGTCCGTGATGCACACAAAACGGTGGGGAATAGACAGGCGCCGCCGGAACATCGCTGCCAGCACCGCAACATGGCCGGGCGCGTAGGGCCGATTACCCTTCCACAGCCATGTGACTATCGTGATGTTCTGCAAGTACGCTCTCCAGATCCCGAACGGGGAAGCAGGTCAATTCTGTGTACCTGCTGCAATTGATGATTTCCGTTTCCCGCGCCATCCGCTTGACGACGCCAAACTGCTTATGCCATCGCTTGATCTTCTGCTGATCCGGGTTCTTGGTTTTCGTGTGCGCTCCGAGCCAGTGGACGCCATGCTTCAAGCTGCAATCCACGCCCAGCAGGATGACCCTGGACGCCCCACGCTCAACGGCGAACTGTGCGGCCCTGGCTGCTGAGTTATACGGGCCCACCACGTTGTGATGGTTGATTCGATGCTTGTCGGCGGCTTGGCGCGAGCATGTCCATTTTTCAGCCGGTATATCTACTTCGTGACCGTAGGCCGACCACCAACAAGAATCACCCGCGTACAAAACAGATGCGAAGCGCGCGGCCTGCCAGCTTGAGTTAACTGCAATCGTCACCAGCCCGGATGATTCGATCAGGGCGCAGTCATCGGCTGTAAGGCTGGGGCCGCTGGCGATGACGACAACAGCCTTCCCGGCCCACGGCTTACTGACCATTGATGCTCACGCCCTCGCTACACGGAAGGGTCAGATAGGCCAGCCCACTGTCGTTATCCGCCAGCACTCCTTCAATATTGAAAACCTTCTGCTCTCCGCGCTTAGCGAACACAATACGCATGGATGCATCGATTCCGTCCATGTAGCGAATCGTGATGCGCGTCGTGATCTTTGATTGCGTAGCTTGCGCGGCGATGAACTCACGCGCCGACAGCGGCTCAACCGAAGCCCAGCACTCATGCACCGTCGTCCAATCGCGCCTTTCCTCACCGGTCACCAGGTCTTGCGACGCATACCGGTACTCCTGGATAGCGATGCGATGGCGAAGCTTGCCGGCCGGAACGCTCATGCGACGGTACTCCTGCGAAGCGGCGTGAGAAGCGACGCAGCGCCCACGCTCAGTGTGTAACCATGCCCCCAATGTGCGGGAACTTGCGCCACGCCTTCGCCCTCACGAAAACGATACTGGCTGGCCAACTCAACCAGCACAGCGGCCCGGACGATCGGCTTGGCAACGGGGCCGTTGGAATCTTCCTCGAAGACCGGATCGCCATTGCTATCGACCACCTGGTTGCCGCTGGAGTCGACCTCAATCACGTAGGCGCGGGACTCATCCTTCAGCCACAGCAACACAGCTTGACTGACTGCCGGAATCATGACGTTCAGCCACGCATCGTCTGCGCTCATTCCGTTGAAGTCATCAATGCGCAGGTGCTCGCGGGCTTCCTCAATCGTTATCAGGCTCATCGTCTTCATCCTTGAGCTTGATCGGAGCAGGGGCAGAACCATCCTTGCCGCGCGGGCCGCGCTCACCGTCACGGCCTTTACGCGCCATCAGCACCCACTCATCGGATTGTGTGGATGGCGTGGCCTTGGTATCTTTCCTGGCGACCCACAGGCTGCCGTCATGCGTCCATGCCTCTCCGGCCTTCGCTTCGCCGCCCTGGCGCCAGTAGCCTCCGGGCCGGATGCCGCCAGCGGGATACCTAACTTCCTTCACGCGGATGCCGGCCTGGGCCTTGATTGCTATCTCATGGGTTTCAGGCAGGTACTCAAGCTCGAAGTTGTCAAGACCAATGCCGTCGACACCATCCTTGCCGTCCCTTCCATCCGTTCCGTCCTTGCCGACTACTTGACCCAGCGACTTCATACGACCGTCTGTATAGGTGGCTACTAGCATACCATCGCGATCAATTAGCAGATCGGCCATACCTGTACCGTCGTCGCCCTTTTTGCCGTCCTTGCCGTCAACACCATCGCGACCGTCCCTACCATCCTTTGGCGTCGGGATGGCCTTTACGTACTCCTCGATGGCCTTCTCGGCGTCCTCGCAAATCAACGCTACGGCCTTCTCAATGATGGGCTGAACATCATCAAGCGTAATGCTCTTGCCGTCCTTACCATCGGCGCCGTCCTTGCCGTCTTTGCCATTCTCGGGCGCCGGGATTGCCTTCACAGCCTGCTCGACCATGGAGCGGACCTGCTCCATGTCGCAATCCTTCCCGTCTTTGCCATCTCGGCCATCCTTTCCATCCTTCAGGCCCTCAAGCACGGATAGCTGCCGTTGTAATGATTCGATCTCTGCGTACAGAGGTTCGACCGCTTTTCGGATCGCTTCGCCCATCGCCTGGCCGAACAGTTCAGGGTCAAACGACATGATCACGCTCCATTGATTTCTTCATGGCGGTAATCGCCTTCTGGGTCGCTAGGAAGGCGCGCATTTCTTCGATAGCGGGATCTTCTTCGTTTTCTTGGGACGCTGGATTTGTGGCGGGGGTCTGCTCGATCTTGTTGAGCCGCACTTGGTCAAGAGGGTAGTCCTGCTGCTGCATGTAGACCGTGTCGCCACCCACCAAAGGCTTCCGATTGAAGCGCTTCCGTCCTTCGTTCGGCGTTTCGACGCCACCACCAACTAGTTTGGTCGCCACATCAGCCTTTCTGGACTCATCCATGCGCAACAGCGGCTCAATGTCCAGTTCAATTCCCAGCGGGCGACCGATCTTCAATCCATCGTCCAGAAGCTCTTCCATGTGTTGGATATGCGGCTGCAGAGCATCGTTGTAGTACATCAAATTGACACCATCGACACCCAATCCGGACGGGATGGTGCCGATACCGACCTTAAACGGTGGTATTCCAAACGGCTGGCAAATCTGCTCATCCGAGTAGCGCATTTGCTCGACCATCTGAGCGTCGATTGACTTCATGGCGAACGGCGTGAACTTCATGTCCGCGCCGATGATAGCGACCTTTCCCGATTTACCTTCGGAGAACTCCGTATTCCAATACGCCTGCACGGCCTTTGCGTCCTCGTCGCTCATGCCGGCTGGCGCTGTCAGCAGGCCTCCCGGCTGAGCATTGTTCGCGAAGAACTCCGTGGCCGAACGCATGATCTTCATGTTCTTCAGGGCGGGCCAATGCGCGGCCGCCAGAGGAGGAATCCCGATCAGCGGATGATGCAATGTCATGCAGCGGTCATGAATGATCTCGCTGGCTGGGACGATCAGATTCTCTGCAGGGTATCCTTCGGGCAGCGTGTTGATCTTGTCCGTCTGTAGCTGATAGAACACCGCTCCTGAGTCGGACACCATGGGCATGACTCGCTCGGGATCGAGTACGTAGAGATCGACCACTACACCCCGAGCATCTCGGCGCTTTAGGATATAGGCATTCCCCTGCGTCAGCTTGGTGATGATCCAGTATTCGCGGAACTGTGCGGGCGTCTGGAAGCCGTTGGGCTTTCTAAGCACCGGGTCATATGCCGGATTAGCCACTTCCGTCCATACTCCGTTTTTGTCCCGCTGGCGTAGCGAGAACGGCAGCTTTCCGATGTCAGAAGAAATGCGGTAGATACAGGCGTACAGCGTCGGATAGGTCAGTAAGTCGCCGCGCTTCTCTTCGATATTGCGCTGCCACGCGCCGGCGAACGGCTCGCAGATTGTGCGCCATGCGTTGCGCCATGTGCTGCCGACAGGGCTCATCGCCTTTTTCGAGGTCGCAGCTTTGCGCAGCGCACCAACGATGGTCAGCTCAGCCATTCGGACTCATTCCTTTGACGATATAGCCTGCCGCAAACAGAAGAAACGCTCCTGCCGATACAAGCGCCCAGCCATTACCGGCAACCAAAGCGATGCCAAGCGACACGCACGCAGCGCCCCCAAACCAAAAGGCGATGACGTAGAGCAGCGGGCTGGACAGAACGGCAAGGATTCGTTTCATCATCCGCGGACCTCTGCGATCTTTTCACGCAACGTGTCGGCGTCCCAGCCATGGAACGCACGTTTGCCGACAGCTTCCTGATACTCGGCGCGCAGCGCGACCAGCTCATCAATCATGAGATCATCGGCCGGCACAGCGTGAGCGCGCATATCGCGGGTTATGTAGGCGCCCGACTTCTCGATCACCACTTCACGAGCGATGCCGACGCGCACCAGTCGGCGTCCAATAGGCTCACGTACCGTGCGCTGTCCGCCGATTTTATATTCGATTAGCATGCTAGGCTCCGGCAAGAGGCCGGACAAGGCCGGCCTCTTGCGTTACGGTCGAACGATTAAGAAGTCATGCTTCCGCATGCGTCCCAATTCACGTTGGCCCAAACCAGCGCCTGAGCCCGGCGCTTCTGCCAGTTCAGGAAGCGCTCGACAAGGAAAGCGGTGCTATTCGTCTGCCACATGGAGACAAGCTGCGCCGGCGTCGGAGTCGTGCTGTTCATGCTGGGGTTGTCGGCCATCAAAATAGACGCCTGATCGGACGCCTTAACGATGATTCCTTCCTCATCTCCGAGATAGATTTCATCGCCGCGAATCAGCGCGACCGTGGCCCCGTTGGAATCGACGGGCACGTACTGTGAGGTAAACGCCGGGAGACCAGCCAGCGTTCCGCCGGCAGGCGTCATGCCAGGGAACGCTGGGGCGCCCACCTCGTTCGTCGCCAGCGACAGATCGACGGCAGTGGTTTCTGGCATCACCCAAAACGCGCCGGCAACACTCAGGTTATTGCCGACCATGGCTTTCATCATGGTTGCGATGTCGCAGCGAATGCCGAAAATCGACCCGTCACCATCCAGTGAAGTGGCATTGGTTCCGTTCAGGAGTCCGGCTGGCGACTCATCAGAAACGGCAGCCGATGCGCTGATCAAAGTGCCATCGATAGTTTCGCCAACAGAGCGGGCCAGCTCGTCCCGAATCAGCACGTCAGCAGCGGCCGATGCGCGATCGAGCATTTCGTTGGTGGCGGCAGCGATGGCCGTAACCTTCAGAGGGCCCATCTTCGTGCGGCTGTAGCCCCACGATGTCACGGGCTTGGCAGCTCCCTCCTTTGTCCATGCGGCAGTGCCACCAGAATTTTGAAGCAGAACTGGCACATCAAAGGGGATGGAGCGGAAGCGCCCGGAAATCTGGCCGTACAAGGTGCGCGGCCGCAGGTACTCTACGAAGTCGGCAAACGCAACACCGCCCTCATTGATGAGATTTCCGGCCCAGGTCGGGCTGCCCGTGTTGGCCGCAGATACCGCAGCGCGCTGGGCGTGCAGCGCCTTCACAAGCTGCTCATCGCCCGGATAAAGGTTCTGGGCGATTTGGACTTCATCGCGAGTCCCGGCATTTCCGGTGTGCGCAAGCGCTTTCACGCGAGCGAGTCGAGCGAAGGCAATGCCAGGCTCCAGCTTTTGGGTGTTTTTTACCTGCACGGGGGAGCGAACTGTGCCGCCATGGGCGGTCTGTTCGGCACTTTTGGTTCCGTCAACCGGCTGCGCGCTTTGTTTGTCCATTTCAGCCAACACAGACAAGCGGGAAATGTCGTCATCCAGACGCTTGATTTCGGATTGAAGCGCGTCGAACTGCTCCGACTCTGCGGTATCCATTGAACGGGATTCGTCGATGGACTTTTGCGCCACGCTCTTCATTTCTTCGTGTTTGGCTTCGCGGGTCGCCTTCAGTGCGGCGACCTGCTCCAGAAACGTCTTGCTCATGATCTGATTCCTCAGAAATGCAAAAAACCGCCTCAATGGGCGGCTTCAGCGGATTACGTAGTTTTTGTATTCAGCGGCCTGCTTTCAACGGCAGGCGGCGAAGGAACACTCAGGGGCGGCTCAGGCGAACGGCTCCATTGAGGTTGGGTTTGGCGGGCGTCAGAAGACGCACCGGGCCGAACTTGCGTACAGCAAAATCCAGCGATTTGATTTGGTTGACGATTTCTGGCGCGAGCGGACGGCCATCCATTGACTTGACTGCCGTGATGATCGCTTCGGCGTTGGCCGGAATCGTCACCGTCGACAATTCGTAAACCTCCGTCTCCATGAACTCAATCCCGCCGTCTTCCTTGTAAGCGTGTTTGAGTGAGCGGAATCCAATGCTCGTCGCTCGCACCAGTCCGTAGCGAATCTCACCCCAAGCGGTGTCAACCCGGTCCTTTAAAGGGCCGGGTTCGTCTATCGTCGGGATTTCCGCCTCGAACTCGACCCCCTTCTTTGTCGGTTGATCGAAGCGAACCAGTCCGATAGGTTCGCCATGGCGATGCTGATGAAGAAGCGGAAGGGGATTCTTGAATTGAATGCCCAACGGATCAATGGTGTCGCCCATCCTATCAACGGTGGGCGTCGTCGCCCAACCGCGAAAGGTCCGGCGCTCGGCGTCAATTGCCTTCACTTCGAACAGTGAGTATGCGCGTTGTGCATTCATGCCTTCTTTCCTTCCATCCGTTCAAGCCTCGCCATCGCCCTGCGGCACATACTCGTCACTCCACGCCTGCATAGCCATGCAACGAGCTTCCTTTGTCGATTAATACATCCTTGGCAGGTCATGATCACCCCGCTGTAGCCAGCACAAGGCCCTTTCGGCACGGCGCTGGATTGAGCGCCATCAAGGACGCAGCGTCGAACGTAGCCATCAGCGGATCAATTTTTGCTGTGCCACTCGCCTGTTTATTGATCGTGATGGCGTTTCCAACCTGAACCACCCGAGCGTTACTCACACACCAAGCCATCAGCGCAGTCGCCCCATGAATGAACTCGCCGCCGGCAATCATGCGCTCAACGGTCTTGATGGCCCCATTCAGACGCCACCCCTGCGAGATAGCGACTATGTGGTCATCCGTGAACTTGCGCCCGGGCGATGTCAATTCCTCGACAATCGCCCCGATGCCCGCCGCGTCAACGCCGATGGCATTCTTCTCTGGCAGAAGCTTGCGCTCTCGCGCCAGACAAATCGTGTCTGCGAGCTGGTGCACATCCTCACCAGGGCGCTTTACGATAGTCAGGTTGCCTTCCAGTTGAAAATCCAGCAGACGCGGGGCAATCTCTTTGCGACGCTGCAGGACGATCTCATGCGCCCAGGCGTGTGCCCAGTGCAGCCACTTTCGCGTATCCCTGCATCTTCCAATGGCCGATAACCCTAGCAGGTCATCCAGTCCACCGCCGTCTATCCCAAACACCACCACCTCGGAACGCTTGAATAACTCGTCGAGTGTCAGCGCACAATCTCCGGCTGACTCCCAGAAGTCTGCGCCGGCCCACCGGTCATGGTGCAGATTCATGCCAATCTCAATATTCAGATGCTTGGCAAGGAATTGCTGAAACGCCCCGTCTTGCTTGGCCCCGTTCTTGCGCAGATTATCTTCCAGCCACTCCGCCGAAACAGACCTACCCAGGTTTGGGTTCGTGATATAGAAGTTCTCAGGCTCCATATACGCCTTAGACTTCACCATCTCTTCCGGGAATTCGTAGAGAATGCCCAACGTTTTCGGGTCATGAATTTTTCCATCCCGAACATCGCGCCAGTAATTCAACTTATCTTTGAAAACCCCGGCCGGTGGCTCATCGCTCTGAGTTGTCAGATAGATTACCCAGCCTTCTTCTCGGGATATTTGCCCGCCAGTAGCCTCCATGAACATCGCCTCAGCCTTCGAATTCTTCCCGAATAGCCATAGTTCGTCTACTAGAATACGGCCAGACTTCTTGCCCCCGACGGTATCTGTCTCGGCGGCAACTACCTTTAGACTGGCTTTCGTTACGCGGTGCGTAATCGTCCTGATGTGGTCCTGCACGTGGAAAAGTGCAGCTAGCTCCTCATCGGCGCGAATCATGCCAGCCGCGGGCTTGAAACTGTTGTCAGCGACCTCTTTAGTCGGCGCCAAGATCAAATGTTCTTCATCCTCGCGCCAGCAAATTATCACAGCGGTCAGCATGATGCCGGCCGCAATGGTGGACTTTGTATTCTTCTTAGAAATCAGTAGGCCATACTCGCGGATCAACTGCTTGCCCGTCTCGGCATCGTAACCACCAAAGATTGCGCGGACAAAATCGAACACCCACTCTTCCGAGCATTCTCCAAATGTTGGCTTGCCCGGCAGATCGACGACGCGCAATTCCTTGAATATCGCAAGCGCCCTCTCCGCCTCATCCGGGAATATAGGCGGCGGAATAATCGATTCGCCTGCAATAAGACGGTCGGCCCAATCAGCGCAAGCTGTCGACCACTCAGGAAATGGCGTCATACCCTCTTGCCACCCGCCGCAACCAGCTTAGGCGGCGCAGACGGAGCAAACCGCGAAGCCGCCTTTTCGGCCGCCTCTTGCTTGGCCTCCTTCTTCCCGCCCTCTCCCTTGCGTTGATGCACGAAAGGCATAAGCGTCTTGGCCGCATCCATGCGCAGCTTCATATCTTCGCCAGCGTCGTTCATGAGCGCCTTCAGGAAATCCTTCGGATCGCTATACATCTTGCTCAGGTCAGGCAGGTTAAGCGGCTTTCCCTCGGTCTTTGCCTTAGACTTCGCTTGCTCGACGTGGTCTTTCCGCACAATCTCTGCAAGCACATCAGGATCTTTAGCCAGCCTGGAGCCGGCCTGAGTAGCGCCCTTCGCACTGTAGCCTGCCGCAATCGCCGCTTCCGTTTGGGACGCGCCCGACTTGAGCGCGGCAGCGAACCGGCGCTTTTTGTCGGTCATCGCCATTAACAACTCCTGTTAACAACCACTTGTTAAGGGGAAATAATTTGCGCGTGAGGTGGGGCGCGGTGCTTTAGAAATGTCGCTTTCCAGCAACAAACCACCCCCCCCTACCTCGCCCCAGCTTCCCCGCCCAATAATCCGCCCGTTGCCTCGGCCTTGCTCTTAGCCTTGTGGCACTCAATGCAAAGCACCTGGCTGTTCTCTTCCGTATCTGGCCCACCCTGGCTGAGCGGCATCTTGTGGTCCAGCTCGAAGCCCCATGGGTAGTCGACCAGTCGTCGGCAATTCTGGCAGTGCGGATCTTGCGTCCAGAGCTTCAGCCGGCGCTTTGTCCTGACTGACTCCGGGGCGCGGATATCAGCACTTCCTCCCACCCTTGCCCTCGATGGGGTCAGACTGCGAATCGTCGACTTGAGCGTGCGCAGCTTCATTGCCTACCGACCGTCAAGCGTGGCGTACTCATCTTCATCGTCGCCAACCTCTTCTTGCAGAGCCTCAATCAGATCCTGCATCGTTTGCGTCTGCAGGTTGATCGCTTCCACCAGTTGACTGACTGACTCCGTCAGCGCCAATGACGAATCCAGCAACGCTTGCGGGTTCGCCTCCAACCTGATCGTCGCTCCGGGTTGCTCGACGGCTGCGACGGCGTTTAGGCGCTGCGCCAGCATCTCCAGGCCTGGCATCAGGCTTTGATGCTGTTCCTTGGTCAGATGGCCTTCCACCCGTAAGACGAGCAGCGGCATTGCGGATGAGTGCTTCGGTTCGTTCACGGGCAATCCTTGCGTATTTAGACATTAGTTCACGCCTCCTGGCGCATCCGGCACATGTCATAAACTCACCGCCTCTCCCACCCCCACCCGCTCCGATACGTAAACGCATCCATCACCGGATTGCGTATCGCAGCCTCCCTCGCTTCCTGCCAGTCGCGGCCCTCGATCATCGCCAGAACTTCGCCATACCAGTCCTGATCGAGGATGACTCGCTTGGTCTCGTCGCAGAGGGATAGGCAAAACAGCATCACTTGCGCGTGCAGATCACGGCCTTTCCATCGGTCGCGCACGCATACTCACTGAGATCCACGGTGATCGACTGGACGGGCCGGGACGTTAAGTAGCCAGCCGCCATAAGAGCTGTCGCAAGGATGACCCCAGCCGCCGTTCTAGCCACACCCGCGAGGAAGTCGACCATCTCAGACTCCTAAAAAGGCCGCACCCCGCGAATCTTTCGACTCAGCGGGGCGCGAAACGGCGCTGTAACGCCGGGAGGAGACAACCGAAAATGGAAAAGCCCCGCCGTTTCGGGCGTGGCCTCAAAGGTCAGGCGCAATTACTGCACTCTATCTGAAAAACAGTATAACACGGCACAGTTAAATTTACAATTAAGAAACAATGAACCTGTTCGATTTCTTTTGATTCTCTTCCCTCGTTATGATCTGCAGGTTCCAGGGAACATGTAGGCCGCAAACCTTACGATTAACTATTGGCACAATATGATCGACATCATGAGGCACGCCTGTCTCCCTTTCGATCTCTATGCGCCTGCGGTATATATCCCTAATGGCGACTCGATCCACCCATAAGGGCGTTGCCATCCTTTGCATTATTATTCGCCTTTCTGGGGATGACCTAGCGTTACGCAGCATATCGGGAAGCTGGCTGCGAAAAACAGGATCACGCCACCTGTTCTGTTCAAGGAAGTTTTTTAGTAGTGATTGCGCCGTACTCACCGCTTGATTGAGGCGGTCAAGCCCTCCCGAGCTGTAGTCATCAGGAGGAAGGCTTTCAAGTGTTCCCACAATGCCAGACACCCAGACCTCAAAGGGTGTTGTCCTTCGTGATTCCTCGTAGCACGCACGAACATCATCTGATCGAGCCTGAGCTATAACCTCTTTGCTTTTTTGGTAAAGCTGATCGTACCTTTGCCTACTAACCTCGCCAAGAGGGATGATAGTTTTGCGCTTTGATCTTTCCCTGAGCCTGGCTAGCTCAGCATTCCACTCTTCCTGCTTCTTTTTTCTGACTGTCGATCGCTTCTCGGCTGGAGACAAAGGCTTCTCAAATGTCGGCCAAGACATCAATCCCCTCCAATCTTTGCGGCGTTGTATAGCGACAGACTTCCTCTCTTGAGAACTGTGTTGAAATACTCTCGCGAATGGATTCCGAACATTTCGTACACCTGCTCTTTGCTGTCCCAGTTCTCACCAGCCACGTAGTACCCGATCAAAACCAGCTTAGTGACGCGGCACTGCATACGAGCAAATGCGCGGTGTATCCTCATCGACTGGGGATCGAGTTTGATCTCAGGCAATGGCCTACCTTGCCCCATGCCCATCAGCTTGCAAAACGGCGTGACATTCAAGTTAGCCCAGAACTGTGGCCTATTCGCCCAGTCTCCCCACTGGTGCAAAGCCGCCGTGATATGTGGTGGAACTTCTAGCCTGCGTGCCATGCAATCACCCTCAAATAGTGCTTCTAATGCTTCCCGAGCCCTTTGCGATCTCCCCGCCTTAGATCGCTCGACCTTGCGCTGCTCCTGCTCCTGCAGTCTTGATACAACCTCGAACGGGTCGCGCATACGCCAGCGCTCCATTACCGACGCCTGAATTGCTTTGGGTCATACATGGTTGTGTTGGCTCTTTTCGCCCGCTGGTGGCGCTCGAACCATGGATAGATGTTGACGTTCAGGCCGCAGAACCTGAGG
>Ga0180216_1001359_pt1 | contig 22129 bp, 23 predicted proteins | sample eDN3rd37CBELigMG_FD_128879 | JGI IMG/M metagenome (GOLD analysis project Ga0180216, IMG submission 128879) | Enriched Miracle-Growth compost microbial communities from Emeryville, California, USA - eDNA 3rd pass 37_C BE-Lig MG (version 2)... ...
CTCTTCGAGTACTGCGACACCGGCAAGAAAGGCTCGCTGACGCTTGAGAACGCCGTCGTCGGTCTCGAGCGCCTGGCCAAGGGCGACCTGATGTCGCGGATGGACGCCTTCTTTGCCATCCACGCCGCTGGCGCGCCCGCGCTGTCGCGCGACCAGTACGATTGTTGAATGCCACTGGCCGGCCGGCGCGCGTGGGCTAACGCCGCCCGACGTGACGTCGACCGGCCCGGTGTTCGTGATGGTCAGAATCATCCGCGTCTCCGAGTCGTTCCTGTTCTTATTCCGCAACGACGGCGAGACCCGTCAGATGGTGTCTGGCGCCGCGGTGGCCAAGTTTTTGAAGCTGGCGTTCCAGGTGCGGCGCCGGTGGTGCGCGTGCGGTGCGCGAGACAAACGCAGCTGCTGATCCAGCGTGGAGTATGGCGCCGCGTCCGCTTGCTGAGCATCCCCCGACACAGGCGCTTGAGGACAGCAGCGCCGGGCTCAACTTCCACGTGGGCGATCTCGTGGCACGGCGTGACGAACCGGGCGGCAGCGACGCGGGCAGCTCGGCGACCTCGTCGCCGGCGCTGGCCGGCGTGGGGCGGCCTGGCGGGGACGCGTCCTCGAGCGAGCTGCGGTCGCAGTCCAAGCAGCAGCTCATCGCCGACGACGGCGCGGCGATGCCGCCGGGCGTGTTCCGTGCCGTCGTGCTCGCGGTGCCGTACCTGGAGCAGTTCTTTGACCAGCGCCTCCCACAGTCCTTTTTCCTCACCAAAGGTCGGAACGTGCGCGCGTGGGGGATGCGCCCGCAGCGCGCAATCTGCTCACCCGGATGCCGCGCCTCATCGATCCATTTGGTTGGCCGTTGACAGAGGCGGCGGAGCGCGTGGACAACGCGGCCACGCGGGTGCAAGGCCTGGAACTCGAAGAGGTGGGTCGCGTGCCACTGTCGTCTGGGACGGATGCCGTCGGGGGGAGGATGGCGGCGCTTATACATCCCACGGAAAGTGGTGTCGGCGGTGCTCCCCAACGACCAGGACCTCGCGGGCTCCGCGCTGGCCGTGTTGCTGGAAGAGCGCGAGGCCGACGCCAGCGCCACCGGCCGCACGCCCGAACTCCCAGCGCTGGCAGCGACGCGGGACCTGCTTCAGCGGTATGGGCGCCCGCGTGTGACACCGCGGCGGCCTTGCCGGCGCTAACCATCTGCCGCGGCCACGGTCGAGGCCAGTAAAATTGCTCGCCTAGGCCGCAGATGCCCACGCCGGGCACGCCGGTGCGCGTTGGGCGAGCCGCCCCTGCCTCCGGCGTCGCCGCGGCTTCGTCGAGTGCGACCGCGTCGCCGCACCTGCCCGATTTGGCCGAGGACATTGACAAGGCGTTGCCCGCGTCGCCGTTGACCGCCCTTGCGCTCGCGCCGACCCCCGCGGCACTAGCCGCCGCGAGCGCCACGCCCGCAGCGGCGCGCATCGGCCCGACGGACCTTGCGGCGGCGTCCGAGAGCGCGGCCGAGAAGCTGCTCCGCACACAGGCCGTGCTGGCAGACATGGACCGCCTGCTGAACGACATGGACTGGGACGGCGGCAGCAGCTCGGACCTGCTGGACGAGCGGCGCTCGGTCGGCTCCAGCGACCTGCTGGAGACGGACACCCCGACGGCCGGCCCGGCCGGCGCGGCGCGCCCAACGGTGCTGGCCGACAAGCCGTTCTCCCTGTTCGGTACGCGCTGGCATCGAGCCCGGCCTGGGCAAGGCGGACGTTGTTATTGACGCCGCGGTAGGGCCGCGGACCTGGCTACCACGCACGCAGATCTGGACGACATCATGGACACGCCGACCGCGCTGGGCGACGATGTGGACGACTTTGACGACTGGCTCCAGGAGCCCGCGGGCGCGCTGACCACCTCACAGCCGACCGCATCGGCATCGGCATCGGCATCGGTCCCAAAGGGTACGCATCCCCCGCGGGCGCCAGTAGGTAGGCACCAAGGGCGCGATCCTGACGAAGCAGGAGCAGGGTTGCGTTTGCCCGGTGGCGGGGGGATGCTCAGAGAGCACAGCGTCCGAGGAGGAGGACTTTGACGCCTTCCTCAAGTCGCTTGAGCAGCGCAAGTAGCTCGTTTACTTTTCACTGTACAGGCATGTGTATATTCCACCTTTTTCTCGTGTTGCGTGCTGCGTTCGGTCGCTACGACGGCACTGCCGGACCCCAGGAGTCTAAGCAAACGGCACCCGAGCGGTGGCTTGGGCCGACCAGGTGTAGCCACCTGCACAGGGACGCCCATCAAATGTCGTCCAGCTGCCGCAGGGTCTTCTCGAGCTCGTCCTGCAGCTGCTTCTTCTCGGCGACCAGCGCGTCAATCTCGGCCTCTGCCTGCGAGAGCTTGTAGTTGAGCGACTTGACCTCGGCCTCCAGCTGGTCCACGCGCGCCTGCGCCTGCGTCCCCGATAGAGCAGCGCAGGGCGGCGGCGCACCGCGGTCTGCGTCAATCCTCGCTGCTGCCGCGTGCCCCCGCGGCGGAGCGGCGAGATCTCGGGGCCGCACCTGCTTGAAGTTGTTCTCGGCGGCGGCGAGGCGGTCCTCGGCGATGTCGAGGTCGTTGGCGAGCGTGGTGTTCTTGTTGCTGAGGCTGCGGATGTCGTTCTCCAGCTTGTCGTTGCGCTCCGCCAGCTGTGCTCCGCGCCGCGCGCCGCTGGTTGCTCATGCTCGCCGCCGTTAGCGGCCGTGCCGTTCCTGAAATCACGGCCGCGGGTGCGGCCGCGTGCGTGCGCACCTCTTTGGCGCGGCGCTCGGCCTCGTCGGCGCGCGCGAGGGCTTCCTCGGCGTCGCGGCGGAGCTTCTCCATCTTTTCCTTGACCTTGTCCATGGTGGCGGTGCGTCGCGTTGGGCTCGCGGCGTAGGCGCGGGCGGCGGGCAGGCAGGCCGGCAGGCAGGCGGTGGACACGGGGGGCCGTGTGTGTTTTTGGGTCTGCTGCGATCCCACATGCCCGGCACGGCACCCCCCCGACACCGAGGCGCAGCACGTCCAGCGTGGGCCCGTCCACGCATGCCAGCCTACCAGCAGCGTGCGATGGTGGCGGCCTATCCGCGCGCAGCAGCAGGACCCCGGCATGCAAGGATGGACAGCGCTACCAGCCGCGGATCCTATCAACGCCAGGCGTCCGTGCATGCATGCGATGCCGGGTCGGTCTGCGCATGCGACGCGATGCATGCGCGATGCACCGTCCGGGCTGTGCACCGGTACAGAGTGGTACATACACATGATACAGTAAGCTGCAGCGCACTATGCTACTGCTGCTCTTCGGATGAACCGTCGCCGGTAGCGACGGCGGACAGCTCGGGGATGCTGACGGACGAGGTGAGGGCCTGGCCCTTATCGGCGCGCGGCACGGCGCCGGCGCCCATGCGCAGCTTGGCGCGCTGGAAGAGCTCGGCCGCCTTGGACTTGCTCTCCGGCACGCCGTGGCCGCGCTCGTAGCACCACGCGAGGTTGATCAGCGCGTCGACGTTGCCGAGGTCGGCCGCCCGCTGGTAGAGCTCGGCGGCACGCTCGTAGCTCTGCTCGACGCCCTTGCCGATCTCATAGAGCACGCCGAGGTTGTTGCTCGCCGCGGCATCGCCGTGGTCGCTGGCCTCCTGGTACAGCTCGGCGGCCCTGGCGTCGTCCTTGGCCACGCCGCGGCCGACCTCGTAGCAGCGGGCCAGGTACGCGATGGCCGCGACGATGCCGTCGCCGGCGGCGGCCTGGAAGAGCCGCGCGGCGCGCGCGGGATCCTGCGGCACGCCGGCGCCGGCGTCGTAGCAGCGGCCGAGGTGGTACATGGCAAGCGAGCTGCCGCGGTCGACGGCGCGCTGCAGCAGCTTGGTGGCGCGGCTCAGATCGCGCGTCACGCCGCGGCCGTCCTTGTAGCAGAGCGCGAGGCCAAGGATGCCATCCAGGTTGTCCAGCTTGGCCGCGCGCGTGTAGAGCTGCGCCGCCTTGGCCAGATCAACCGCCCCGACGCCCGTGCCGGTGGCGTGGCATTGGGCGAGCAGCACGAGCGCCGACACCTCGCCGGCCTCGACGGCGCGCTGGTACCACTCGGCGGCCTTTTTGGGATTCGGCGACGTCATGCCGATGCCCTTGGCGTAGCACACGCCGACCGAGACGAGGCCCCACGGGTCGCCGTCCTTGGCCGCCTCCTGGTACAGCGCGAACGCCGCGGCCGGGTTGGGCGCCGGCATGCCGAGGCCGTGCTCGTACATCTGGCCGAGGTGAACGCGCGCGCGCACGTTCCCCTCGCGGATGGCCTCCTCGTAGAGCTGCGCCGCCATCGCGAGGTCCTGCGGCACGCCGCGCCCGCGCTCGTACATCGTGCCCAGCCGCACGCGCGCGTCCGAGTGGCCCTTGTTGGCCGCGCGCTGGTACAGCTCGGCCGCCCGCGCGTCGTCGTGCCGCGTGCCAAAGCCGCGCTCGTAGCAGCTGGCCAGCGCCGAGATGCCCAGCGGGCTGCCAATGTCGGCGGCGCGCCGGTACATCTGCGCCGCGCGGCCGGGGTCGCACGGCACGCCCAGGCCCAGCTCGTAGAGCCGGCCGAGCGCGACCATGGAGGCCGGGTCGGCCTTGTCCGTGCCGGTCTGGTAGTGCATCAGCGCGAGGCTGAGCTCGCGCGGGAAGGGCGCCGGCGTCGGCGCCGCCGCGTCGCTGGCCTCCACCGCCGCCGGCACCGGGACACCGCCGCTGCCTTTCCGGGGCGACTGCGGCGAGCGCGGCGCGGGCGAGCTCGGGCTCGGTGGCGCATCCGCGGCGGCGCCCGGGCTCGGCGGCGGCGTGGGCGGGTCGTAGCCCACCTCGTAGAGGCGGCCGAGCTTGGCGTAGCCCGACACGTCGCCGGCCTGGATGGCCAGCTTGTACAGCTCGGCGGCGCGGTGCCAGTCCACGACCGGCACGCCGCGGCCCTGCTCGTAGCACTGGCCCAGCTGCACGGCCGCCTCGGGCTCGTTCTGCTCAACGGCCTCCTTGAGCAGCGTCACGGCGCCGACGGCGTCCGGCGCGTCGACGCCGCGGCCGTCCAGCAGGCACTTGGCCAGCTTGACCTTGGCGCGCGCATTGTTGCCCTTCTTGATGGCGCGCCGGTACTGCGCGACCGCCTGGACGCAGTCGCGCGGCACGCCGACGCCGTCCTCCAGGGCGGCGCCCAGGTACAGCATCGCCACGTCGCAGCCGCAGTTGGCGGCGAGCTTGTACAGCTGCGCCGCGCGCGTCGGGTTGCGCGCGACGCCCGAGCCCGTCGCGTAGCAGACGCCCAGGTTGAGCATCGCAAAGGCGTTGCCGCCTTCGGCGGCCTTGGCAAAGAGGTCCGCCGCCTTGGCGGGGTCGGCCACGACGCCGCGGCCGTTCTTGTAGCACGTCGCGAGCGCGGCGAGCGCGTCGTGGTCGCCGGTCTCGTCGGCCAGCTTCTGGTAGAGCTTGACGGCCTCGAACGGGTCCGGCACCGGCACGCCGACGCCGCGCAGCAGGCACGACGCCAGCCGCAGCGTCGCCCGGGCGCTGCCGGCGGCGGCCGCGGTCCGGTAGAGCTGCACGGCGCGCGCCGGGTCGGCGGGCACCTCGGGCGGCGCGCCCGTCTCGAGCAGCGCAGCCAGGTTCTCCGCGGCGGCGACGTGGTCCAGGGCGACGGCGCGCTCGTACAGGGTGACGGCCTCGGCGACGTCGCGTTCGACGCCGCGGCCCTGCTGGTAGAGCCAGCCGAGGTTGGTCATGGCCTCAGCGACGCCTAGGTAGACGGCGCGCCGGTACAGCGCGGCGGCCCGCGCCGGGTCCGGCTCCGGCAGGCCCGCGCCGGTGTCGCACATGACGCCGAGGTTCACCAGCGCCGGCGGGTGGCCCTTGTCGACGGCCTCCTGCAGCAGCTGGACCGCCTTGGCGGCGTCCTTGCGCACGCCCGTGCCGGACTCGTAGAGCGACGCGAGCAGCGTCAGCGCGGGCGCCTGGCCCAGCTCCGCGGCGCGCTCGAGCAGGCCCGCGGCCCGCGCGGGGTCCCGCCCGACGCCGACGCCCTGGATCAGGTGCTGCGCGAGGTTGAGCATGGCGACCGGGTGGCCGCTCGCGGCCGCCTCCGCGTAGAGCTGGACGGCGCGTGCGGGGTCGCGCTTGGTGCCGTGCCCGTTGGCGAAGCACCGGCCGAGGCCGATCGTCGCCTCGAGGCTGCCGGCGGCGTGGCCGGCCTCCCAGTGCCGGAACGCGGCGTCGTAGTCGCCGCCGCTGTACGCCTCCAGGCCGGCCTTGTAGTCGGTGAGCCCTTCTTTGGCCGCCATCCTCGCGCGCTAAGGGCAATTAAGTATGGTCGTCTGGAGGGGGGGTGGGGCGGTGTAGATCCCGGCGTGAGGTGACGCTGGATGGCGTGACGCGACGTGTCTATGGCGGGATCAACGCCACGTTCCTGTCGACAGGAGCAGTGGAGCGAGCATGCGCGCCACTGCAGCACTGCGCCCGTGCCTTGCAGGCCTGGGTGCCGCGGGGTCGCCTGTCTTCTCCTCCACCAGCGCGTCCGTGGCCGCCGTCGCCGCCGCTCCGCCGGTTGTTTGCTGTCCACGTGGTCGCGATCGAAACAGCGTGACCGGCAACCGCGTGACCGCGCAACGACACGGGGCGACCGGCGCCGTGGCGGTCTAGCGACTTGGTCAGCGCGAAGGTGGGGGACCCGGGGCAACCGAACGGGCATGAACGGCTTGGTGCATGAGTGTGACTACCTGTACGGCTGAATGCGCTTCAAGGCGGCAACGAACAGACCGCTGCCGTGCCAGTGCGCACTAAACTGGTCTCCCCCCCGCTTGAACGCAGGGAAGAAAGATGGTAACCGGGAACTTGGATGGTGATACGGTCAACAACTCGATCGTCTATCCGTAGTCGCGGCAGTCCAGGGCAGGAGGCGAGAGGCGAGAGGCGAGAGGCGGGCATTGCGGATGCAATAGATGTATCGGGCCCTAGAGCGGGCGAAGAGTTTAACGGTCATCCGTCGCAATTGGTAGCGGTAGCTTGCGGTATGATTGCCGGATGCGAGCAAAAGGCCACTCCACGTCCGGTGTTGGTTACTCCCCATGACTTTGGACACATCGGGGTCTCAGTATCGTAGAAGCCACCAGAAGGAATTCTGGTGCCATGAGCGCGTCTCGTTGCAGCGCGCGCCAGGTGGCATCTGTCCCGTGGTGCCACGTACATACACTGTCGATCGTGTACATGGTTGAGTTCTTGACAGCCATAATATGTGTCGTTGACCTAGGTGCTTTGGCCTCCACGTTGGTACACGCCGCTGAATGCTCGGCGGATGCTGCCACATCCGCACTGGCACACATCGTGTGTGGCACAGGCACATCCCAGCAATGATCCATGCTCAGTTAATTCGTGTGGGGTACACGCACATCCCAGCAATGATCCATGCTCAGTTAATTCTACAGCGTCGCCCCCCTCTTACGTGTACGGCGTTCTTTGCGCCCCTCTGAATACCCCACGTCGTCGTACACGCTGGATAGTGTCCACGTATGTGCCCTTTCGCCGCCCGCCTGCATGCGGCTCGCCACATGCGCCTCAGCACCGGGCATCACAGCCCAGTGCATTCCATGCGTTTCCTTTTTGGGGGTCGCTCGTGCCGCTGGTGGCGCCGAACGCCGTACGGCCCCTCGACAGCGCGACCCGACTAGAGAGCACGCTCCAGCTCTACGTCGGCGCCCCACTGCACTCCCGAGGGTGCGGGCAGCGAGGCGTCGTGCCGTTGGGTTCGCGGCGCCGCTCGGGGTGTGGACGCGCGTCCTGCAGTGTGGCTCCGTGCTCGCCGCGTGCATCGGCCCCGAGCGCGCTCTCAAAGGGCAGAAGCGCCTTCGCCGCGCTCCCCGCCCCGCTCCGCCACCGCCCACCTGCGCCTGCGCCGCTACAGCAAGTCACGTACATCGCACACGCCATTCGCGACGACGGCGGCGCGGAGAGCACGCGCTCGCCCGTCGATCGGACCACCCGCGCCGCCACCATGGCGATGTACCGACCGCCGCCGATCAACTACAAGGGCAAGTCGAACAGCACGGGCAACCTCGCGCCGACACCTGCCGCCGCAGCGCCCGCTCCGGCCGCCACGAGCACCGGCGCCGCCAGCAAGCCCGCCGCCGCCGCCGCCGCCGGCGCGACCGAGAAAGCGCCAGCTTCCACCTCGTCGTCGGCGTCGGCCTCGCCCAAGGTCGCGCCCGCGGCGGCGGCGGCCGCGGCGCCCGCTGGCCAGGATGACGCGCCGCCGCAGCTGCCACCGTGGGCGTCGCAGCTAAAGGGCAACTCGGCGCTGTCAAAGAGCTTTGGGACCGCTGGCGCCGCTGCCAAGCCGCCCGCACCGACGGCCGCAGAGCCTGCCGCGCCCAAACCCACCGGCACCGTGGCGCGCCCGAGCTGGGCAGCGGGCAAGCCCGGCGCTGCTGCGGCGCCGGCGCCGGCGCCAGCGCTGGCGTCGCCCAAGGCGCAGGCGGCCATTGCGCAGGCGTCGCCGCGCGCCCAGGGCGCCCCCGCGCCGACCAAGCCGTCCGTGGTGCCGCCGACGTCGTCCTCGCCGAAGCCGCAGGCGGGGCCGATGTCGCCCAAGCCGGCGCCGATTGTCGTGGTGCCGTCCGTGTCGTCCGCCGTGTCCGCGGCGCCTGCCGCGCCCCAACCGGAGCCGGAGCCGGAGCCGGAGCCCGAGGGCCCGCCGGTCTACTTTGCGCCGGACCCGGCCGACCCGAGCAAGACCAAGCTCCAGCCGGCGGCGGTGCTGCGGACGCTGCTGTCACAGCCGCTGGACCCGCTGCGCCAGTGGTCCAACAGCGACGCGCTGCGGCGCCGGAAGGACCAGTGGGCGCCCGCGATCCTCCCCGCGGACGTGGCGCTCCGCATCGTGAACGAGGTCGCCGCGCTGCTCCTCAGCGAGCCCAACGTGCTGGACCTGGAGGCGCCCGTGACCGTATGGCCTGGACGGGCAGAGGAACGCGGCTGCGGCCAGCGAGCGTAGTGTGCGGCCGCTGACGCGCTGCCGGTCTCATGCTGTGTGCCGCGGTCGTCTCAGATCGTCGGCGATATCCACGGCCAGATCTGCGACGTGATGGAGCTGCTGCGCGTGTGCGAGCACGCCGACACGGCCAACATCCTCGCCAAGGGGCGCACGCTCCGGAACAAGTACCTGTTCATGGGCGACTACGTGGACCGCGGCTGGTGCGTTGAGGCAGCGCCAGCGCACACGAGTGCGCCGCTGTGGCTGACGAGCGAGGCCTTCGTGTTGTGCCCTTGCCGTGGCTCGCGCGCCACACAGCTATGGCTGCGAGGTGGTGTTGTACCTGTTTGCGCTCAAGCTGGCGTACCCGAACCAGGTGACGCTGCTCCGCGGCAACCACGAGACCCGCGGGCAGACGATGCGGCCGATGCCGTCCCGGGACGACGACGGCCTGCCTATCCCCGAAGAGGAAATGGGCATCCACTTCAAGGGCGAGGCCGAGCTCAAGTACGGCACGGCGTTCTACCGCGCGTGCATGTCGGCGTTCGATGCCCTGCCGCTGGCGGCAACGGTGCGCACCACCGAGGCCACATTCCTGTGCATCCACGGCGGCCTGTCCCCGGACGTGAAGACGATCGCGGACCTCCAGGCCGTCCAGCGCAACAAGGAGCCCGACCTGAAGGTGCGCGGCCGCCCGGGCGACGGCGCTCGCCGGCTCGCCGTCAGCCAAACGCGTCGCTAATGGCCGGCGGCCAGTTGGCCCTGGCGGGGACTGCGTCGCAGGGCGCGCTGTGCGACGTGCTGTGGTCGGACCCGATCGGGCCTAACACCGAGGACGACGGCTGGGAGCCGGACAAGCGTGACCAGGTGACGTACGTGGCGAACTGGGACCGCGGCGCCGGCCAGTTCTACGGCCTTGCTGCGGTGCGCGAGTTTATCACGCACAACAAGCTGGACGGCATCATCCGCGCGCACGAGGTGCGCGGGCCTGTTCGCGTCGTGCGACGTCGTGTCCATGTCGCCCCTGCTCACAGCCCGCTGCGCGCTGTCCTTGTCGTGGCCGCGCCCAGATGGAGGAAGGCGTGCGGTACCACTACCGCGATGCCGCGTCCAAGTACCCTCTGGTTCGTTGCCAGCCTCGTCGGACGCATAGGAGCTAAGTGGGGGCGCTCGCTAACGAGCTAGCACGCGCTCACCTGGCCACTGCGTCCTGCAGGTGACGACCGTGTTCTCGGCGGCCAACTACTGTGGCTCGGACGGCAACAAGGCCGCGGCGCTCCTGGTACGGCGGCGGCGCACGGCACATAGGCATGCAGCGGTAGACTCTTCGATGTCTGACCGCCATCGCCCCTCGACGGCGCTGCCCTGGTGTGCCCGGGGCAGATCGACAAGCGCGACATCAAGGTGGTGCTGCTAGAGCCGGTGTTGCCGAACAGCGCGCCCGAAGGCGGTGGTGGTGGTGGTGGTGGCGGCGGCGGCGGCTACAAGCTGGGCAACCTGGGCGATGAAGCCCGCGGCCGCACAACCTCGATTGCCGCGGTCGAGCTGCTCAAACCGGAGCCCGCGCCGTCAGCGCCTCTCCCGCCGCTGCAGCGGCGCATGTCGCGCGTCTTTGAGTTTGGCGTCGACCCGGAGCTCCTCCCGCCGCCGGACCCGAACCTGACGCCCACGACGCCCGCCGTGTTCAGCGCGCCGTCGCCTGAGCCAGTGGCGCGCCCCTCCAGCGGCGAGGTGGCGATGGCCAGCCCGCTGGCGCGCCCGACCAGCGGGCACCTCTCGCGCTTCGACAGCATCATGCGCAAGCACCGCGCGATGGAGCAGCACGCGTCGTGGGGCACGCTGCGCCGCCTGTCGAGCCCGCGCGCGTCGGGCCCCGCGGCGCAGCCCGGCAGGCACGCCGCGCTGGCCGGCATCGAATCGCAGGACCGCGAGCAGCTGCAGCTGCTCTTCGACTCGATCGACACCAACCACGACCGCAAGATCGAGGTGGGCGAGCTGCGGCGGTACATGATGAACCTGTCGTCCGAGTACGACGAGTCCAACATGCAGGACCTGCTCAACACCATCGACAAGGACAAGGATGGCGTCATCGACTTTGACGAGTTCACCGAGTTCTTCGCGGGGTTACGCATGAACCCGCACCACAAATAGAGAGGAGAGCACTACAGCGTTGCCTGCCGCGACCTGCCGCGAGGCTGTCGGACGAGGCCCCTTGTACCGTGTCATGTTTGATGTTGCTGCGTTCCGTGTGGCATTTCTCTGTACGATACACCAGCCTCATGCTGCCGTGCCATGAGAGAAGCAGCGGCACGAGGACAGAACCGGCGTGGTGTCCCAGGGCGTTGTCGCTGCGCCGCGCCGCGGCGGCAAACCCGATGACGTCATCAAGGCGCGGCGGTTAGGGGGCGCCGGCGGCGCGTCGACCTAACGGGCGGCCGCGATGGACGGCGCCGTGCTGCTGCGGCAGCAGCTGGCGAGCCAGCTCTTCAACACCGGGCAGGAGAAGGTGAGCGGGGAGGCAGATCGGCTGGCGGCCTGTGGGTGTTGTGGTAAGACGGTGAGCTGACCCGCTGGACGACTTGCACGCTCGACCTCGCGAACGCGCCGTCCAGGTGCTGGCTGCGCTCCAGGTGACCGAGTTCGACGACAAGCACGCCCGGGTGGCGCCAAAGCAGCGGTTCCTTTGCCTCACCGGTCCGCCCGCCGGCGGGGGGGTGAGTGGCAGCGCGCGTGGTGGGTCTCCTCACCGCCGCCCGGCCGTAGTCCGCGCGGAGCTGCCGTTCGGCAGTCAAACGCGACGCCAAAGGGCGTCTGTACAAGCTGCGGCCGCAGGAGAACGGCCACTACAAGGAAGTCCACGCCTGGAAGCTGGAGGAGCTGTCGGCGATCGATCTCGCCGACGACGGCCAAGTGAGAGGGGGCCCACCTGACGCGCCCAACGCGGCCCTTGGACGCGCTGACCTGTGAAATGCCCTGGGGGGTTTGGGGTCGACTGCTGGCGCACCCAGCTCGTCTTGACGCTGTCCGGCAAGGACCAGTATTGGAAGCCCAATGCTGTGCAGGAGCGCGACGACTTTCTGGTGGCCCTCTTGGACGTACGCGGCCCCTGAAAGCCAGGCAGGCGCTCTTGGCAGCGCTGACACGGCGATACAGGCGATCGGACTAGAGTGCGCGCTGGCTCAGGCGTGCCGCAAGCTCCTGACGACGCTGCCCCAGCTGCGCCGCATCGACGAGAGCAAGCTCCTCGGTTGGCATTCCGCACCCCGGGGACGTGCTGCCGCGATTGCTACCCTGACTTTGCCCATCGCTGTGCGCAAGGGGCGATACTCGCCAGTCCCGACAGCGGGGAGACGGACCACCATTACCCAGCCGCTTGCGCGCCGGCCGGGCAAGCCCGCCGCGACGCCCTTTGCGGACGATGAAGACGACCGCGAGGGCCGTGCGCCCTTGAGCCGCGTCGCCTCGCCCGCACCTGTGGGCTCGTCGCAGGCACTCGCCAACCAGGACAGCGTGGCCGACGACGACGAGAACCCATTCCGCGACATCACGTGGAACGTCAGCGACCCCGGCGCCATGGAGCAGCGCCTCCTGAGCGAAGTGTCTGGGCTCGACGCGGTGCGCTCCACGCACAGCTCGGGTGGCTCCGTACGTCGATTGCGGCTAAGCAAGATTTGGAAACGGCCTCACTTGCCGCAAGCGGATATCACAGGCCAACATCTACGCCCTAATTCAGTGCGACCGCGACTTGGAGGACGGCCTGACGCAGGTGCGCCGTCGACAACAGTACTCGCGGAACCTTAGCAGCAGACGGTAACGCGGGTCAGTAGCTCGGCACTTCGCCTTCCCACCAGGTGGCGACGGCCCTGGAAGACCTGGGCGTCATGGAGGCGTGGCTCAAAAAGTTTTCTGGACAGTTGGAGGTGTGCCGCACTCTGTTGCTTGTCGCGCTGCCCCGCAGCTCCTGTGTGCTAAGCTGTGCGGTCGTGGGCGCTTGTGGCTTACCCGGATTTAGCGCCTCGGCGCCGACATCAGCTTGATCGAGCGGCAAAACAACGAGATGCAGATCCAAACGATTAACCAGAAGCGGCTCCACGCCAGCCTGGAAACGTTGCTCGTACGACCTCTGCCTGGCACCTGCATGGTGGGCACGTTCATTGTCGCTTACCCGTATCACCGTACCTCTCCTGGCGCAGAGTACCCCAGGGCTCGCTCACGTTGCCGGAGGCTGCCATGCAAGCGCTGACGTCGCTGAGCGGCTTGGACGCCGCAGACGGCATCCGCGCGGCCACGGAGGCCGCACTCGCCCTGGAGCGCGCCCTGGACTACGCGCGCAACTGCGGAGGTCTGCGGCCATGTCTGCTGCAGTGGGTGCCTATGCCTACGCGCTATGCGAGCTGAGCGAGCCTGCGAGTTTGCCTCGGCGAGCGCGCATGCCACCTAGCCCTCGCGACGATGCGCGCCGTCAAGGAGCGCGCCGCAGAACTGGCCGCGCTGCAACAGCGGTTCGCTGGCCGCCTCGTTGGCCACCTGGAGGCCCTGATTGAAAACGAGGTCGGGGTTTGCTATGCATCCGCTGGCCGCTTTGTGCTCACGCAACCGGCAGCCTGACATGAGCTTGACGCCGTGTACTGCGACCGAGGCACCGGCGCAGGCCGACTGGTGCGTCGGCGACAAGAGCCGCTTCTCCAAGCGCGGCGAGCTGCGCCTCTACGCCCAGCAAGTGATCCACCAAAAACTCCTGCGGTTTGAACAGCTCCTGCAGTGGCTGGCCAAGTGCGACCCTGTGCGGCTGGAGACCGTGGGCAAGGCACGGATCGGCCGACTGTCCCATTCGTCTCAGCGAGCTGCTGGAAGATTAACATCCAGAGTCTCCGTTGCGTTGGTGGGTCGGTGGCAGGTGTACGCGCGGCAGATTGGCCGCGTCTACAGGCGGGAGGCGAAGGAGTACTTTGACACGTTGCGGCAGCATCACCTGGCCAAGCCGTCCTCGGAGGAAGTGGACAGCAACGGTACACTGCCAACCGCTGTGACGCCTCGCACAATTTGTTCACGCACTTACATTTGCGTCTGTCCCTTGTGCTCGAGCTGGGGCCGTCCTCCAGCGTTCCAGCAGCAGGCCAACCCAAGCGCGAACCTGCTGGCGAGTACCTCTGGGATGATCAGGCCGTACCGCAGCGGCGGCCTGTCGTCGGCCGCAGCGCTTACGTCGCGCACCACGGCCGAGGTACTGTGGTGCGCCGTGCGCGCGCGTGCGCGCTGCGCTCCTGCGAGGGCGGTTTTTTTGACGGGCGCGACTTCTGAGTGCGCATGGACGATGCCCTGCTACAGCTGCTCGGCACGGGGCCGAAGACGGCGCGGCAATGGGTGCGCACGACGCAGGCGCGCGAGGCCGGCCGCGAGCGGGAGAAGGAGACGGTGTGGATGATGAACTGCGGCGACGACCACATTAGCGTGGAGCAGGTCCGTGCGCCACGATCACGGTGCGGCGCGCAATGAATGACATGGTTGGCTTGATGCTCAACCGATGGCGCAGCTGGGCCGCCTTCGCTCGTTGTGGCGGATGCAGGCATTCCGCTTCACACTGGAGGTCTTGACGGCGCTCTGCAGCGAGGAGGAAGTGACCATCCGTCGGCTATTTGCGCCGTTGGGGTCGCCGTGGGCGGCGTCCGAGTCCACGGAGGAGACCAGCGCCGCCGCCGACAAGGACAGTCTTCCCGAGCCCGTCGTGTACGGCTGGCAGAACGCGCCACGGCCAGATGTCGATGCCCTGCTAACGTGTTGGCACCGTTTTCTTGTTCCATGTTATAGGCAAATCATGGACACCCTGTTCGACACCTTCCAGTCCGAGTTGTCCCAGTTCGTCGAGTCGGCGCTGAAAACGAACCCGACGTCCGTGCTTGCCTTGAACGGCCGAGAGTTCGGTTACGCCTTGGACCCTGCTAACCTGGTCCCGGCTGGCCGACCGTTTTTTTAAGACCGTGTTTGCAGGATTGCTTTGCTCCTGCTGCAAGTAATCGATGAGGCCACGGCGGCGGTGGACGGCCCTAACGCATCCACTGCGGCGGCGTCCGGCTACCTGGTCGCGCTGCTCAGCCTGCTCTCCCGCCGCACCATCCTGCCCGCGTTTGACCGCTTCGTGGTGCGTTCGGGGAGGCGGGTACGCCGCCACGGCAAATGGTCAAGAACTAACATCAGTGTGATGCCGTGCTGCAGCCGGCTGGGACGCCCTGCCAGACCGAGCAGGTGCGCGCGGTGAGCGAGGGCAAGCTGACCGCCAAGAAGCACATGGGCATTTTGCGAAATATTGAAAAGTTTCCGGTGCGCGGCTGACGGGCAAGCCGCACAGCGGACGGCAGCCACCACTAACGCCGCAGGGGTTGGCTGCTGGCCGCCCCTCTGTGTCCGCGTGCAGACATTTGTGGAGTGGCTCGAGGACCTGATTGGCGCGCGCGGCGGGCAGCAGCTGGATGGGACCACTCCCGCGGGCCCGCCGGCGTCGGTGCGCGCGCTGGTGGACGACGCGTACCGACGCATCGCCGACGCTCTGCTGAGCCACCTGCTCGACGCCGAGCTGGACCGCAGCAACTCGGAGGAGAAGGGCCAGCGGCACGCGCATGTCTTCATTGCCGGTACGTTGCGCCGCCGGTGTGTGTGTGTGTGTGTGTGTGTGTGTGTGTGTGGTGGGGGGGACGCGCTCGCAGCCCGGCGTCGGCCGAGCTAAGTAATCCCCTTCAGGGGCTGCCTGCGCCATTGATGCCGTAGAAAACTGCCACTCGTTCTACACCCAGGTCAGCCGGTACAAGGTGGCCGGGCTTGATCAGTACACGGCGCTGGCCAAGGCGCAGTACGACGAGCACCTCGCGTTCTACGTCAAGGCCGTGCTGAAGAAGGCGCTCGGCCGGCTCTACGTAGGCATTGTGTACGCGGCGCCATGGCGCGCTTGACCAGCGCTGACGTCGCGGGCGTGGCGTGGCGTCTGCGGCTGCGAGCGGGTCGACTGCAGGACTTTTTCGAGGGCGTGGAGACGCTGCTGAAGACGCGCCGGGACGACGAGGTGGCGTTCAACCTGACGTTCAACAAGGCCTCGCTCAAGAAGGTGATCCAGGACTACTCGACCAGGGAGGTTCGTCCCGCACCTCGTAGCGCGGCCGCGCGCTGCGCGCCGCGCTCCCTTCGCTGATGCAGCAGCCGCATGCCCGGTGGGATCGTACGGCCCAGCAGCTGCGCAAGCAGCTCGAGAACGTCTACGGCAAGGTGTGCAAGGACTTTAGCGAGGACGAGGGCCTGATCCCGGTCCGTGGGCGGCTTGGGGGCGCAGCTACCGCAACGGCAGTGGCACTGACACCGGGTGCGCGCTCAGACGGCGTGCCGGGCTGCAGGTGGTATGGCGCGCGATGCAGGAGCACCTGATCGCGCTGCACAAGGAGTACACAAGCCTCATCGACCGCTGCTACCCGCAGTCCGGCATCGCCCTGGACTTTTCCATCAACGACATTCTGTCCGTGACGACCGACATCGCCGCCTCGGCTGGCAAGTAGCCGAACCCCTGTCTATCAAGAACATGTACAGCATTTCGCCCCATGTACAGTTGCTGCCACTGACCGGTCACGCTGACACGCTGACACACTGACGCGCTGACGTGCTCACCTGCAGCGTCCCATAGCAGCACGCGATGCGCGGCGGACCGCACCACTCAGCCACAGCAGCCACAGCGGCCACAGCGGCCACAGCAGCCACAGCAGCCACAGCAGGACGGCAGATGCCCGGCGGCCTCGCGCGCGTCCCAACACGTGATGGTCACATCACGTGACCAGAAGTTTCTTTTTTTGGGTCGGTTTTTTCAGCACGCGCGCGCACGGCAGACGGCGCCGCGAAGGAGCGCGTGCGGCGACGATGAGCGGCTTCGTGGGCGACCTCTCCGACCAGCAGGCGGCCGATCTGGCCAGCGTATGTCGCGGCAGGCCGCCCCGCCAGCGGCCGCTGCGCCCGGCATGCGGTGGAAGCCGCTGCTAACGCCGCTAGGGGGCGCTTTGCCGGTGGCACGGGGCGCGCGGGGGGCGGGGGGCCGCCGTTCCAGTTCAAGGAGGCGATCAAGGACGTGCACGTCCCCGAGAAGCACGAAGACCGGTACCTCCTGCGCTTCCTGCGCGCGCGGAAATGGGATCTCCCCAAGGCCGAGCAGATGTTCCGGAGCACGCTCGCCTTCCGCCAGCAGTGGCGGCTGGACACCATCGTGGACGAGTACAAGCCGCCCCAGGTGCGTCGCCGCCGCCGTCGCCCGGGGAGCGGTTGCCGGCCGGCGATCGCGGCGCCGTGGCATGGCTGACCCGCTCTTTATCGTGAATCTGATATCTGTTCGGTCTTCCTGCGGCCAGGTCCTGCTGGACTACTTCCCGTGGGGCTGGCTGGAGGGCCTGGACAACACTGGCCATGTCATCGAGGTGGTACCCCTGGGCAACATTGACGGCAAGGGCCTGCTCATGTCGTCCACCATGGAGGAGATGATCCGCTACAAGGTAGGCCGTGCCACCGCGAGCACGGCGCCAGCGCCGGGGCCTCCTGCTAAGGGACCTGGCGCGAGATTGGGCCGGGGAGCATTTGTGGGCAAACCAGCTGTGGCGGTTGGAGAAGACGGACCGGATGGCCCGGGAGACCAAGGACTGGCAGATCACCGTGATCACCGACATGACCGGCCTGTCCACGCGCCACCTGTACAAGCCGGCGCTCAAGTACTTTGTTGAGACGGAGAAGATGATGGAGGACCACTACCCGGAGCTCCTGCACCACGTCTACATTGTCAACACGCCGCGCATCTTCAACCTGCTGTACAACATGGTGAAGCACGCCTTCGACCCCGTCACGCGTGCCAAGTTTGAGATCGTCTCGGGCGACGCCTTCAAGCGCCTGAGCGAGGTCATGCCCGTGGTATGTCCCGCCCCCCATCTAGCGCCGCAGCAGGGGGGGTTTGCATGCCCGCTGTGCTCATCAGCGGCCTGGCCCAGCCGGCGCATGTGCGGCCTGGCGCGCTGTTCACCAGGACATCCTGCCCAAGCAGCTCGGCGGCCCGCGCGAGTACAACGACCCGATGCAGCTCTGCTACGGCGGCATCGTGCCGGAGCAGTACTACAAGTCCAACGACGACAGCTACGAGCGCGTCACCGTCGCGGCCAGCAGTGTCCACATCCACCGCCAGGTGATCGAAAAGGCCGGCACGACGCTGGCGTGGGACTTTTACACCGACGACCGCGACATCAACTTTGGCGTGTACCACGTGCCCGCGGACGCCGACGAGCACGACCGCGACCAGCACAAGGCGATCCAGCCGCTGGAGCGTGTCGCTTCCCACAGCAGCAAGTATGGCATCGCGTTCGTGGCGCCCGGCGCGTGGCTCTGCGCCAGGTGCTCATGCACGTCGGCGTCGTCGCGGCTGGGTGGGGTGCTTCGCGGCGCGTGCAGCATGGCCGGGACGGTGGTGTGCGACGCCCCCGGCGTGTACCACCTCGTCTGGGACAACTCCTTCTCGTGGCTGCGCAAGAAGTACGTGAACTACAAGGTGGAGACCGTGCTGCCCGACGAGACGGCGTAGGGCTGTAATGTGGATTTGTCTTGTGTGTGAACTTGGTTGTGCAACTGTAATGCGTGCGGTATCCGGGCTTTGTCTGGCGCAGTTCATTAGTTTTTCCCACAATGTTCTGTACACAGGCTTACATGGGGCTCCACGGCCGAACAAGGTATCAAGCTAGCAAACCAGCCGCAGTATCTACACGCGGAATCGGTATCTACAGGCAGGCGCCCCAGCCGGCGCCGTCCCTTGGGCGCAGCTGCTCGTCGTACTGCGCATGGAACTTGGCATCGTCCACCATGCGCAGCGCCTTTTCCAGCGCCTCCAGCTCGTTGGCCTTGCCGATGGCCGCGGCCTGCGCACGCCCGGCCGCGCCACCGCATCCCCGGCCCGCGCCACAGGTGAGCACGCCGCAGATTCCGCCCGCCACTGGGCGCAGCGGCCGTACCGCAGCGCTAATGTGGAACACAAAGAGCAAGGCCACGAAGCGAAAGCCGAAGAGGAGCAGGACCACCTGGGTAATGAAGGCGAGCGCAAGGCCGAACCACGCGCCGATGCGGTGCCGACGCCCGCGGCCGATCGGGCTGTAGCAGAGGTCCACAAAGACCGGGACGCCGATAGGGAACCACAGAAAGGCCTCCAGCCACCCGATGCCGCTCATCCACGTCCGTGCGCGGCGATACTCGCGCTCGAGCTGGGCGACGGTCGGCGTGTCCCAGTACGCCCGGTTCTGCAGGGACGGCGGCCCGGCCGCGCCATAGCCGCCGCCGCCATAGTTCGCGCCCGCGCTGGCGGGCATGAAAGGCAGCATGCCGGCCGGAGGGCCACCGGCCGCACCGCCGCCCTGCGGCATGAGCCCTGGGCCCGGTTGGATGCCGTACGGCACGGCCACCATGGCCATAGCGCCCGGCGGTAGCGCACCCGGTCCGGCCGGCGCCGGGTTCACCGAGCCCACCGGCGACGGCAGCATAATGAACGAGGCGCTGTAGGTCGACGGGTGGCCCGGCAGCCCCGCCGACGTCGCCGCCGTGGCCGCGCTGTCCGCGGGCGCGGGCGATCTCGGCGTCGCTGGCGCGGGCGTTCTTGGGGTGGCTGGCGCGGGCGTGGGCTGCGCCGGTGTGATCAACGGCTCGGTCTCGCCGTCTGCCATGGTGGGGACCGTTGCGGCGGGCCGCCGGCCCTGCGTGTGCTGGCGGGGGCAGGGCAGGTGTGCCGGCGTTGCGCGGGACGTGGTGGATGAGGGTCTGCACTGGGCGCCGCAGGCACCGCTGGCGCGCGCGACGGCGGGCGCCGCCAAGCCGAACGCACCCGACAAAACGCGAATGAACGAACTGCGGCGGCCCAGCGCGCACTGCGACGCACTCCCCGCCCACGTACAAGCGCGAGGGAGCACCTCACCTGCGCTGCACTGGAAGCATGGTGGTGGCAGGGCCGCCCCGCCAGTGTCCGCAGGGCCATGGATCGATCCACCGTCTGCTGTAACTACATCGCATGCACCGCGCATGCACCGCGCATGCACCGTGTCCGCCGGATGGGATGCATGCTGGCGCTCAATCCACGTTCATTTGTGCACCACAAACACGCTCACATTACATGCACGACATGCCACAGGGTCATATACACAGAGATATGATACGCAGCGCTCAGCGCAGATACGCAGCGTCCAGCGCAGATACCAGTACGCAGCGTCCAGCGCAGATACGCAGCGCACGCATGCCACGGAAAAAAAGGATTGCTGGCTCTCCGCGCGCAGCACACGTGCCGGTCGATGGACCGTCACCCGCACACCTAGCCGCGCATGCGCTTGGCCAGCTGCTCACGGTACTCGTAGATGTCGGCAAAGACCAGCTCAATCTCCGCCAGCCGGTCGTCCATGGACGGGTCGCACAGCAGCACGGCCTCCTGCGCCGCGGAAATGGCGTAGTTGGTGATGTTCCACGCCGCGTGGTTTTTGACGTTGTCCTCGCCGCAGCCGTCCGTGCCCAACTTCTGGAACAAGTACGCCATGTAGATACCGTGGCTGCAGCGCGGCGCCGCACTCGCGCAAGGCACGTCGCGTGTGAGCACCTTGCAGCGCGCGTCACCGACCGGCGCAGCCGCATCGTACTCGATGGCGATCTGGACGATGCCGCCGTCCTCCTCGCCGATCCAGCAGAGGTCGGTGCACCAGAGGTGGCCGGCGCGCGCGATGCCCACCAGGCGCTTGGGCGCGGGGCTGTCCTCGTAGCCCGACTGCTGCCGGCGGTACGCGACGATGCCGTCCTCCTCGCCGCCCAGCACCAGCGTGGACCGCAGCATCGGCCCGACGGCGTCGACGCCGCCGCTGGCCCACGCCATGATCACGGCTGCCTTGTCGCCCATCCCGGCGACGGCGCCGCCGCCCGCCGAGTGCCCGCTCACCGCGAGCATCGAGATGTTGAAGTGGCCGGCCAGGAACTGCAGCTGCGGGTCGGTCAGCTGCTCGAGCTCGGCGATGGTGCGGCGCAGGTCGCCCTCCTGGTCGATCTCCTGGCCGTTGCCGAGGCGCATCATGTCGTAGAGGGTGATGCCGGGATGGTCCGCCGCCAGCACCACGAAGCCGCGCGACGCCATGTGCGTCAGCTGGTGCGCCGACGCCGACCGGAAGGCGGCGGTGCCGTGCACATGGATGTGGACGGGGTACGGGCCGTGCTCCGTGTCCAGCGGCAGGTCGCGGTAGGCGTCCAGCTGCGGCGTGAACACGCGAAGAAGAAAAGAAAGGAAAATCAAGGGGTTGTGCGTTGTAAGCCGGCGGACCGTTTGAGGTAGGCCCGCAACCTGGCTACGCACCGGCTGGGGCGGGTCGTCCTCGTCGGGGATCTTGGCGGCCTGCCGCGGCGGCAGGTGCTCGTCGCGGATGCTGTAGACAACGTTGGGCACGCCGGCCTCGCTACCGACGACGGCCGGGTAGAGGACGTCCACGGTCATGTTGCGCTCGGTAATCACCACGGTGCGCAGCCCGACCGGCCAGGGCCCGCGCTCGCTGGGATCGCTCGGGATGGGCAGCATGCTCTGGCCCGGACAGGCGCCCATGCCGCCTGTGCAGTCCGCGCCGACCGCGTCACGCGCGCTCATGTTAGCACGAGCGGGGAGGTCGGGCGTGTACACTGTAGTGGGGCGCGGCGGTTGCGGGCGTACCATGTGCGGCGACCGCCAGGATGGCGGCCGCGACCAGCCACCACCGCGCCATGACGCAAGTGCTGATCGCCGTACGGCTGTTAGATCTCTGCGTCCGCTGCACAGATCTCGCCACCACGCGCACTCCCTGCCGCAACTAGGGCCGGGAAATGTTGTTTGGTCTGCTGACCGCGCCGATGCTGCGACAGATCGCGTGTCGGCGGCGTTGGTGCACTGGCTTCTCCCAGCCCGCTGCGAATGCCCCACATCTAACCCTTGTTTTCAAGTTAATGGGAGATCTCCCGGGTGCACGCCGTCGAACGGCGGGCGGCGTGACGGCAGCGCTCTGCGGCGCGCGGGCGTCGGCGAAGAGCGGGCGGCGGCAGCGTCGAATAACACACGCCGCGTCGAACCGACGGCGCCACCGTGCGGGGCGGCGTCCACGTGGCCAATGATGACGTCATCTGAGGCAG
>Ga0180216_1001362_pt1 | contig 22105 bp, 20 predicted proteins | sample eDN3rd37CBELigMG_FD_128879 | JGI IMG/M metagenome (GOLD analysis project Ga0180216, IMG submission 128879) | Enriched Miracle-Growth compost microbial communities from Emeryville, California, USA - eDNA 3rd pass 37_C BE-Lig MG (version 2)... ...
GAAGGTTGCCGCCATGACGTAATGCCATTCGACGGTGTAGCGTCCCGCTACCAGCGAGAAGACCTGAATGGGCAAGGTGTAGCTTTCCTGCCTGCGCAGCATGGTCAGCGCCACGACGAATTCGTTCCATGCATTGATGAAGGTGAAGATCGCCGTCACGGCGATGGCAGGCAGGCAGAGCGGCAGGAATACTTTTATCAATGTCTTGCCGCGTCCGGCTCCTTCCATCCAGGAGGCTTCTTCCAGATCGCGCGGTATGGTGTCGAAATAGCTCTGCAGCATCCACACGGTGAAGGCGATATTGAAGGCCATATAGACCGCGCCGACCGCCGAAACGCTTTCGATCAGCCCATAAGCGGCGAGCAGCCGAAAAAGGCCAAGCACCAGAACGATGGGCGAGATCATCTGTGAGACGAGCAGGAATTGACGGAACACGCTGTGACCTGCAAAGCGAAAGCGCGACATCGCATAGGCTGCAGGAATGGAAATGATGATCGCGCCTACGGAAGCAATGACTGATACGTAAAGCGAGTTCAGAAGCGCTTGCCCGAATTTGGTCTGGACCCACATTTCCGCAAAGTTCTGCCAGCGGAAGCTGCTTGGCCACCATGTTGGAGAAAGAACTTCCTGCGGCGGTTTGACGGCGGTGAGAAACATTACCGCAAAGGGAAACAGCGTCAGCACGATAAGCGGCGACAGAACGGCCCAGGCAATGATCGTGCGTTTCAATTTTGAGCCGGTCATGCACGTTCTCCCCGCATTGCAAGGCGGATATAGATCGCCGTGAAGACGAGCAGTATCGCCAGCATGATGAGCGATACGGCGGAGGCCTCTCCCAGTTTTCCGAGCCGGAAGGCGAGCTTGTAGAGATGCGTCACTAGAATATCGGTGGAGTTTGCCGGTCCGCCCTGTGTCATGACCCAGATGATCGGAAAGGAATTGAAAACATAGATCGTATTCAGCACGATGGCGATGTTCACGAAGGGCTTGAGCAGCGGAAAGGTGATTTCGCGAAACTGCTGCCACAGGCTGGCGCCTTCGAGGGACGATGCTTCGTAAAGATCGTCCGGGATGGAGGACAGCCCGCCGAGAAAGATCGTGGTGGTGAACGGCACGGTGACCAGAATGCCGACCAGTATCTGCATGGGGAAGGCTGTCGCGGCGCTCGCCAGCCATTGAATGTTGCTGTCGATGAGACCGAGATTGCGCAATGCGGAATTGAGCATTCCGCTTTCGCCATTCAGCGCCCAACGCCAGACAATGGCCGTCATGGTGAGAGAAACGGCCCAGGGCAGCATGACGATGACACGGGCGACCGACCGCCCATAGAAATCCATGTTCAGGATGACGGCGACCGGAATGGAAACGACGAGCGCTCCGCCCACCACGGCGACGGTCCAGACGGCAGTGCGCCAGACCGCGTTGAGAAAGTCGGGCGTTGCGAAAAGCGCCGTGAAATTTGCGCCATTGTTGAAATCGCGCAACTGCCCGAAGCGGTTGACGTCGTGGCTGGCAATCTCAACGAGATGCACCACGGGCCAGAAGATCACTACCGCAGCCAAAAGCAGGCTCGGCAGGATCAGGAGATAGGGCAGAGTGCGGCTTTGCATCGGCAATCAAGATCCGGGGAAGAAAAAGCACCCGGCAGAGCATGGGCTCTGCCGGGCAGGCGGGGAGTGTTACTTCTTCAGGATCGCATCCGCCTTGGCGGCGGCGTCCTTCAGCACGGCATCGGGTTCGCCCTTGCCGAGATAGATGCTCTGCATGGCGTTGGACGTGATGTCGGCAATTTCTTCCCAGCCCGGAATGACCGGCGCAAAGCGGGCATCCGGAAGAAGCGCGGTAAAGGCGGCGAGATCGGCATTATTCACATAATAATCCATCTTCGCCTCTTCCTTGTTGACCGGAAGGAAGCCTTCGCCCTGTGTGAACTTGGCGCGCCACTCTGTCTGGAACAGGAAGTCGAGCACTTTCCAGGCTTCCTCCTTGTTCTTGGAGTTCTGGAACATGATGACGGAATCGGTCACGCCATAGGTGCCGCGCGCGCCTGTCGGTCCGGCTGGAATGGCTGCGACGCCGTATTTGAGATTGGGCGCTTCTTCCTTGATCTGGTTGGAAAGGAAAGGCGCGGTTATCATCATGCCGACCTTGCCCTGCTTGAAGAGGTTCTGCACGTCTTCTCGCGCATAGGACGTGACGCCGGGCTGGGTCAGGCCGTCGTCAATCAGGGACTTGTAAAGCTTGGCAGCCTCCAGCGCCCCAGGCGTGCTTAGGCCCGACGTCCCGTCCTTGTTGAGGATTTCGGTGCCATAGGACCACATGGCATAATAATAATAGACGTCGGTCTCGATTTCCTTGCCCTGCAGGCCGAAACCGTAATTCTCTCCGCCGAGCGCCTTGATCTTGGTAGCGGCGGCTTTCAGTTCGTCCCAGGTTGCAGGCGGGTTTTCGACTCCTGCCTTGGCAAGCAGATCCTTGTTGTAATACATGGCGCGCGCCGAGGCCGCGATCGGCAGGCCGTAGGTCTTGCCCTCCAGGATGGACGGCGACAGGAAAGTCTCGATGAACCGGCCCTTGAACTCGTCGTTCATGTAACCGTCGAGCGGTTCGGCGATGCCCTGCTGCACGAAATCGATCAGCCAGCGTGTGCCGATGATCGAAAGGTCCGCATTGGTGCCTGCTGAAATGTCAGTGGTCAGCTTCTGCAGGAGCACATCCCACGGGACGACTTCGAAATTAAGCGTGATGCCGGGATTGGCAGCTTCGAACGCTTTCTTCACTTCCTCGAAATACGGGCCTGTTTTGGAGCTGTACTCCGCGACCGTCATGCGCACTTCACCAGCATTTGCGACTGACGACAACGCCAGAATGCTCAATCCGGCCAGAAGGCCGGCCTTCCATTTGTTGATAGACATCTTCCCGTTCCCTTGTTTGCTCGCATTGGCGCGATGACCATCTATTTTTGTTATTTTCCTACATTATCGGCATATATAGCAGTTTCAAGTGAAAAGTTTTGTTGCAAACTTACATTTTGACTTTTACGCTAGCGGGAATAAACAGTTGCAGAAAGCTGCCGCATAAAAGGGGAATAGCGTGGAGCAAGCAGGCGAATTTGCCGGGAAATCGGTGCTGATTACCGGGGCAGGTGGCGGCGTGGGAAACGCGCTGGTCCATCTGTTTTCCAAGCGCGGCGCCCGGGTTATCGGATGCGATACCTCGCTGGAGGCAATGACTGGCGATGGCTTCCATGCGCGTCACGCCTTCAACCTGCTCGACCGTGACGGGCTGGAGCCCGCAGCAAAGCGGATCATAGCGGAATCCGGCCTGCCTGATATTGTGATCAACAATGCTGGCTGGACCCGTGCCGAGACTTTCGATGGGCTGGATCAGGGCAATATCGACGCCGAGATCGACCTCAATTTGACTGCCGTTGCCGGATTTTCCAATGTCATGGCGCAGGCCATGGCTGCGCGCGGGCACGGTGTTTTTGTGTTCATTTCGTCGGTCAACGGACTTCTGCATTTCGGAAACCCGGCCTATGCGGCCGCCAAGGCGGGGATCAACGCCTTCGCGCGCGCTATTGCGGTCGAGTTCGGAAGAAAGGGCGTGCGCGCCAATGTCGTCTGTCCGGGGTCGATACGGACACCGGCATGGGATCATCGTATCGCGCAGGACGCGGGCGTTCTGGACCGCTTGCAGCGTTTTTATCCTCTGGGGCGTATCGTTGACACCCGCGAGGTCGCGGAAACGGTAGCCTTTCTGGCTTCCGACCGGGCATCGGGGATTACCGGCGCCATCCTCCCGGTTGACGCGGGGCTGACTGCGGGCTGCCGTCCTTTCATCGACGATATTCTCGGAGGACATTGACCGATGAAAGAGGTTTCGCTGCGCGGCATTACCAAGACCTTCGGGCAATTGACCGTTCTTGATCGTGTCGATCTCGATATTCAAAGCGGGGAATTTCTCGTGCTCGTCGGTCCGTCGGGCTGCGGGAAATCCACGCTTCTGCGGATGGTGGCCGGGCTTGAACCGATTTCCGGCGGCGATCTCCTGATTGGTGGAGACCGGGCCAACGAGTTGCCGCCGCAAAAGCGCAATATCGCGATGGTGTTTCAGTCCTACGCGCTGTTTCCGCATATGACGGCGCGTGAAAATATTGGTTTTGGTCCGCGTATTCGTGGCGAGAAGTCGGAGGAAACCGCGGCGAAAGTGGACAAGGCAGCGTCCATTCTCAACCTCCATTCCTATCTTGATCGCTATCCACGCCAGCTTTCCGGCGGGCAACGCCAACGTGTCGCCATGGGGCGGGCCATTGTCCGCGAACCGTCGGTGTTCCTGTTCGATGAACCGCTTTCCAATCTCGATGCGCAATTGCGCGTACAGATGCGCACCGAGATCAAGGCGCTGCATCAGCGCCTGAAATCGACGGTGATCTACGTCACCCACGATCAGATCGAGGCCATGACCATGGCTGACCGGATCGTGGTTATGAATCAGGGAAAAATCCAGCAGATCGGTGCGCCGCTGGAGCTTTATGACCGCCCGGCCAACAAGTTCGTGGCGAGCTTTATCGGTTCGCCGTCCATGAGTTTCATTCCCGGAACTGTATCGGAAGGCATATTTCGCACCGAAGAGGGCGAAGAAATTGCCGTCTCGGCGGGGACGTCCGAAACCCGGCAGGTCGAGGCTGGCATTCGCCCGGAAAATTTCACAGTCGCGTCGGGTGGCACGGGGCTGACACTCACTGTGGAAGTCATCGAGCCTACAGGTCCGGAAACGCATATTCATGGCCGGATAGCGGGACAGCCCATAAGGGCTGTGTTTCGCGAGCGCTTACATCTTGCGCCCGGTGAACAAGTGCCTGTAACTGCGAAGAGCGAACACATACATCTTTTCGACAAGGATAGCGGTCTCCCGCTTTGAACTCCCCATGAGCAAGGTTGCCGACATTATCACGCGGCTGCATGTCGTGGCGCAGGACGGATCGAAATCCGACCGACGGCTGGCTGCGCTCGTGTTGGCAGATCCGGATTATGCTTCCAAAGCGGCAATTTCGGAAATCGCCGCCAGAGCTGGCGTCAGCGAACCCACCGTCACGCGCTTTTGCCGCGCGCTCGGCTGCGACGGTGTTCGTGATTTCAAATTCTATCTGGCGCAGGCGCTGGCCATTGGCGGCCAGTATCTGACGGCTGAAATTCCCGCACGCGATGTGCGTGAAAGCCGCATTGCAACTGCGGTGACCGATGCGGCGGTCGCCGCCATCCAACGCGCAAGCGACGGGCTGGACATGGGCGTGCTGATGAAAGTGGCCGAACGGCTCGCCGCCGGTGGTCCTGTTCTCTGCCTAGGGTCCGGCGGCATCTCTTCCATGCTGGCAACAGAAATGCAGAACCGTTTGTTTCGGCTCGGTATTCCTGTCAGCGCACAGGTGGATGGGCAGTTGCAGCGCATGTATGCTGCCGTCACCACGCATGAGGCGACGGTAATCGCTTTTTCCGTTTCCGGCTTTGCGCGTTCGGTCGTGGAGGCCGTGCTGGTCGCGCGGCAATATGGAGCCCAGACAGTAGCGATCACGCCTGCGGGTTCCGACCTGGCCAGGGCGGCGGACGTGCTCATACCCTATCAGGCCAATGAAGACGGCAATATCTACAAGCCGACCTCGTCGCGCTTCGCGCTGCTCGCAATTCTTGACATGATCGCCACGGCCACGGCGGAAGCGCGCGGGCCGAAGGTGCTGGAAAGCCTGCGTCGCATCAAGCATAGCCTCAATACGCTGACCATAGATGATCCGCGCCTGCCGCTGGGAGATTGATTCATGACCGGACCGAAAACCATTCACGACGTGGATACGCCTGCGATCCTCATCGACATTGACCGCGTGAAAGCGAATATTGCTCGGGCGCAGGCTCATGCCGATGCGATAGGGGTAAAACTGCGTCCGCATATCAAGACGCACAAACTGCCGTTCTTCGCCAAAATGCAGCTGGAAGCTGGCGCAGCGGGCATCACCTGCCAGAAACTCGGCGAGGCGGAGGTCATGGCCGACGCCGGACTGACGGATATATTCCTGCCTTACAATATTCTTGGGCGGGAAAAGCTCGACCGCCTCCATGCACTGCATCAACGCATTACACTGTCGGTAACGGTCGATAACTCAACTTCCCTCGCAGGTCTGGCGGCGCGTTTCACCGATGAAAAGCATCCGCTGAAAGTGCTGGTCGAATGCGACACAGGCATGGGGCGCTGTGGTGTGCAGACGCCAGCCGAAGCATTGGAACTGGCGCGGATCATCGACCAGAGCGCTGGGCTGCGTTTCGGCGGGCTGATGACCTTTCCCGCAGCGGGCAAGCCGGACGAGGCTGAACAATGGCTTTATTCGGCCCGCGAACTGCTGGATGCAAACGGTCTTTCCTGCGAGACGATTTCGAGCGGCGGCACGCCCGATATGTGGCGCAAGCCCAGTGACACTGTTGTCACCGAATATCGTCCCGGCACCTATATCTATTTCGACCGGTGTCAGGTCGAGAAGGGGGCTGCGACAGTGGATGACTGCGCATTTACGGTGCTTTCAACCATCGTCAGCCATCCGACAGCAGAACGCGCCATCATCGATGCCGGGTCCAAGGCGCTTTCCAGCGACACGTTGGGACTAAGCGACTTTGGTGAAGTGATGGGACGTCCCGACGCCCGTGTGATCGGTTTGAGTGAGGAACACGGCAAGCTGACCGGCGATGTCGCTGACCTGAAGGTTGGCGAGCGCGTGCGGATCATTCCTGATCATGTCTGCGTCGTTTCCAATCTCTTTGACGAGGTTCATCTGGTTTCGGGCGAGGATGTCATCGATATCCTGCCGGTCGCCGCACGTGGAAAGTTGAGATAATCAGGAGGGTAGCATGAGGTCTGCGGTCAACCCGTTTGCCGGTGACAGGGATCGCGAGCAGATTTGGGAAATGCTCGTGCGGCGCGATATCGAGGCTTTCGTATCGCAGGACTGGTCGCTGGTGGTTGATGATTTCGACGAGGCGCGCTTCCTCGGCATCCACGCGCATAATGATCGCAATCCCGACAAATGGGATGCAGGATTTCCGACGCTTGCAAGCTATCGTGATGAATGGCTGCGCCAGGCGGCGGAAAGTGCGGCGGTCGAATATGCCGAATCTCTGGCAGAAGGAATCTTCCGCGCGACCGATCTGAGCGTCATCGATATTACGGGCGACGTCGCTTTGGCGCGGAAAAAATTCGATGGGACGATCGCAAGGAAGGACGGCTCCGTCGACCGCCTCAACTGGCAGACCCTCTATTTCTGCCGCCGCGACAAAGCCCGCTGGAAGATCACAGGCTTTGTCGGATATATGGCGTATCGCTGAAATATCCGCCCAAGCGGAATGTCTATCGCGGCGCGGATTGCCCGATCTGCGCCGTTTTTATGTATAGACTAGATAGTTCCAGTTCGAAGTATAATCATACTATTTTTCTGCAATTATAGTCGTTTTTTGTCCCGAATTATACTAATTCGGATGATGTCGCAGCTGATAGCATATTTGTCGCAGGCCGTTCCGGCAATTGACTGGAAGCGGACTACTATTGTCTTCAGGCTGGTCGATTGCCCCCTGTTTTGGACGGCATTGGCAATCCTCGAAATTCGTCGTGCGACCCTTCAAAACAATCATTCAAGGGGACGGTCGCTGGACGGTTCATTTAGACGAAATCGCGGCAGTGGGTGGACATGTCGGGAAATGACCTATATAGAATCAAGAAATCTATCGATAATCATTCCATGCGGACCGTTCGCGGATCGCAGATCCCGTGCGAGGAATCTGCGTTGGAATGAAGTTTTATCATTGTTAAAAAGGAGATTAAGTCCGCCAGCACAGCGGGGTTAGACTTGATGCATGGTATTTTATACAAGGAAGAAAGTATGAAGTCGCCGGCTGAGACTAAAATAAGCTTGAAAGGCATTTTTAAAGTCTTCGGCGATGATCCGGAGCGTGCAATGCAGGAATTGCGCGCAGGTAAATCAAAAACCCAGATTCACAGCGAATTCGGCGCAACAATCGGCGTCGATAACGCGACCTTCGATATTTATGAAGGCGAAGTATTCGTTATTATGGGCCTTTCGGGCTCGGGCAAATCCACGCTTCTGCGTCTGCTCAATCGCCTGATCGAACCGACTGCGGGTTCCATCGAAGTCGATGGCCGCGATGTCGTCAAAATGACAAAGCGCGAGCTGATTGATCTTCGCCGCCGCGACATGAGCATGGTGTTTCAATCCTTCGCGCTTCTGCCCAATCGCACGGTCCTGAACAATGCCTCCTTCGGTCTTGAAGTAGCCGGGATGGGTGAGGCGGAACGTCACCAGAAAGCACTGAAGGCACTCGCAGCCGTCGGGCTGGAGCCCTATGCTCACAGCATGCCGGACCAGCTTTCCGGCGGCATGAAACAACGCGTCGGACTGGCGCGGGCCCTTGCCAGCGAGCCAACCATTCTTCTGATGGACGAGGCGTTTTCCGCACTCGATCCGCTGATCCGCACCGAAATGCAGGACGAACTGAAGCGCCTTCAGGCGGAGCACAGCCGGACGATCATTTTCGTCAGCCACGATCTGGATGAAGCCATGCGCATCGGCGACCGTATCTGCATCATGCAGCACGGCAAGGTGGTGCAGGTTGGAACGCCCAATGAAATCGTGTCTGCACCGGCTAACGATTACGTCCGTTCGTTCTTCCGCAATGTTGATGTATCCCGCGTTTTCAAGGCCGCTGATGTGGCGCGCGAGGACGAACTGATCGTCTTCGAACCTGAGCAGCTGGCGACAGCGCTTGAAAGGTTCGATGCCAGCGGGAAGACATTCGGCGTGCTGATCGACGCCGACCGCACCTATCGCGGTATGGTCAGCCGTGACGCGCTGGCGAAGGGTGTTGCAGCGCAAGGTGGGGAGAGGCTGGAAGGCGTCTCTGCCATCGAAGCCGAAGCGCCGCTTTCCGGGTTGTTGACGCAGGTGGCCGAAAGCCCATGGCCGGTCCCCGTTACGGACCGCCAGAACCGCTATGTCGGTGCCATCAGTAAATCGGCATTGCTCGAAACGCTTGGCCGCGCGGGTTGATACCTGCACGCCAACGGACTTTTGCCTGACAGGGGCAGAATGGGTCCAATCCAGAAGAAATACGGAAATGGACGGTAAAATATGGATTTGAATTTCAGTGTCGGCGAATGGGCGGATGTTGTGGTCAACTACATACTTGACCACTTTACGCCCGCGCTCGATATGATCGCAGCCACTATCGGTTTTGTTACCGATAGTATCCAGAATGCTCTGCTCGCTGTGCCGCCTGCCGGCGGGGTTGCAGTGCTAGCACTGCTATCGCTGTGGCGCGTGGGGTGGAAATTTGCGATTTTCACCGCTCTTGCGCTGGGGCTCATCATCCACATGGATTTGTGGACCGGCACGATGGAAAGCCTTTCTCTGGTGCTGGCCTCGACAGTTATTGCTGTCGTAATCGGCATCCCGCTTGGTATCGCGATGGCCCGCAGCGACACGATTGCTTCGATCGTCCGCCCGGTTCTTGACCTCATGCAGACGATGCCTGCTTTCGTCTATCTCATTCCGGCTGCCATGTTTTTCGGTCTTGGTGCCGTGCCCGGAACGATTGCGACGGTGATTTTTGCCATGCCGCCAGTCGTGCGTCTGACCAATCTCGGTATTCGGCAGGTGCATTCGGAATTTGTCGAAGCGGGGCTGGCCTTCGGCTGCACGTCGCGGCAACTCCTGTTCAAGGTGCAGCTTCCGAACGCCATGCCCTCGATCATGGCCGGCATCAACCAGACGATCATGCTGTCGCTTTCAATGGTGGTTATCGCATCGATGATCGGCGCAGGCGGTCTCGGCAATACTGTTCTGACCGGTATTCAGCGCCTCAATGTGGGCCTCGGCTTCGAAGGCGGCCTGGCAGTGGTCATCCTGGCAGTCATTCTCGACCGCATTACCCAGAGCTTCGGCAAGGGTGGCACCGGGTTTTTCAAACGGCTTGCATCTTTAAGGAAGGCGGCGGACACCCAGTCCGCCTCATCCTTTCGCAAGCAGGAAGCATGACGCAAGCAATAATAACCAAGAATGACAACGGGAACTGATACCAATCGAAAAGGAGAAGCTATGTTAGGCAAACTAACCAAATTCGGTCTGGCGGCAGTTGTGGCGGGAACGATGACCATGGGCGCAGCGTTTGCGCAGGACAGCAAGCCGGTTAAAATCGGCTGGGCGCCATGGTCGGATGCTGAATTCGTCACAAAACTTGCCAAGAAGCTGATCGAAGACAATCTCGGCCAGAAGGTCGAACTGGTTCAGACAGACGTGGCCCCACTCTATCAGGGCGTGAGCCGTGGCGATATCGATGCCATGATGATGGCATGGCTGCCGGAAACCCACGCCGACTACTACAAGCGCATTGAAGGCAAGGTCGAAAATCTCGGACCGCTCTATGAAGGTGCCAAGCTTGGCTGGATCGTTCCGGCTTACATTCCCGAAAGCGAGATCAGTTCCATCGAGGACCTGAAGAAGCCGGAAGTTCGCGAAAAGCTGAAGGGCGAAATTCAGGGCATCGATCCGGGTGCCGGCCTTACGCGCCTGTCGCAGGAGGCGATCAAGAAATATGGGCTGGACTACAAGCTCAATATTTCCAGTGAAGCCGCCATGCTGACGACGGTCGACCGCGCCACACGTTCCGACGGCTGGTTCGTGGCGACGTCATGGAGCCCGCACTGGATGTTCGGCAAGTACAAGCTGCGTTACATTGCTGATCCGGAAGGTGCACTTGGTGGTGCGGAACATATCGACGCAATAGCGCGCAAGGGCTTCAAGGAAGAAAATCCGAAAGTTGCCTCGCTGCTCACCAAGATGAGCCTTCCGATCAGCGAGCTTGAGGCTGCAATGTTCGACGCGCAGGAAACATCCTATGAAAAGGCCGTCGACAAATATATCGCGGATCATCCGGACCGCATCAAGGAATGGCTGGCTGAATAATCAGCTCAGCAAGAAAGCCCCGGTTCTCCGGGGCTTTTTCATATCCTATCCTCTGCGAGCAATCAGAATACCCGATATCACGATGATACCGCCGAGGGCCTGTAGCATACCGATAGGTTCCGACAGGATAGTCCAGGCAAGAAACGCCGCGACGACCGGTTGTAGAAGCAAGGTGAGTGACGAGAACGACGCGGGAAGATAGGCAAGCGCATAGGCGATCATGCTCTGGCCTGCAGCGTGGGTCACCCATGCGAGGCCTGCGAGGATAAGCCATCCATAGAGCGTCGCAGGCAGTATCTGGCCTTCCATGAAATAGGCGATCGGCAATGAAAACACGGCGGCAATCGCGCTGCTCCATAGCATGATGCGCATGGTAGAAAAGCGGCTGCGCAAGCGACCCACCGAAAGGATGTAGCCGGCATAGAAGACCGCGGCCAGAAGCGCCATCGCGTCGCCGGACGATCGCGATTGGAGAAGCTCGCCCGGTCCGCCCTTTAGCACGATGACGCCAATGACAGCGACGGCAAGGCCGATCATGAAGGATGTGCTCACGCGCGACTTGAAAAGTAGCCATGCGCCGAGTGTCACGAAAATCGGCGCCATATTGGCGAGCAGTGTGGCATTTGCAACGGATGTCATGTGCAGCGACAAGTGCCACGCGCCAAGATCGAACGCGATGAAAAGGCCGGGCAGGGCGAGGCGCAGGCAGTCGGTTAGTGTGAGCGGTGCCGCATCCTTTTCGTCGCGCCGTTCGCGACCGTCCATGAACAGCAGCGGTAAAACTGCAAGAGCGAGACGCCAGAAGCCTGTTGCCAGCGGCCCCACCTCGGAAAGGCGCACAAATATCGGCGAACTGCCGATAGCGATGCCGCCAACGATGAGGGCTGTCATCGCGACGCGTTGTGCGTGGGAAGGTGCAGGGCTTGCGGCGGTAGTATGCGACATTTTCAAACTCGAACTTGCGCCGAAATCAACCTGCCCGCGCAATGCACGCAGCTAAAGAGTGGCCGTCGGCTGGGACTGAACTGGTCTTGGAGAAAATCAGCACATTTCTTCCAAGATCGTTGTTCTGAATATTGTCCTTCTCGCCGCGAAAGAATGTAACGAAGAAAAATTTCCTCGCGACGTTGATATGACGCAGGCTTGCTTATTCCTGTTTGAATGAGACGTCCAGCGGTGGCCGAAGCAAAATCCGGAAAATTCCATTCCCAATCCGTTTCGGCGTATTGCGGGTTGCATGAAAAAGCGCCCCGGGGGGCGCTTTGCGATTATCCACGGTAGTAGGGGGAAAAGCACTGCCTGCGTGGCCCATTATAGGGCTGGAACGTATTGTCCCAGGAGCGATAGGACCGGAAGCGGTTATAGCACCAACGAACATGCGCGTTTGACATTCTTGGTGCCCGATAGACGTGGCGGGGCTGGCTTAATGCGCCGCCGACAATGGCGCCTGCGCCAAAAGCCGCCAGCGGATACCACCACCCATCGCTATGGCGACGATAGCCGTGGCGATGATGCCGATAGCCCCGGTGACCGTTCCAGTGGCCGGGTCGGTTGTGCCGATGGCCCCGGAAATGGCGCGGCGGTCGGCGATGATCGCGCACTTGCTCCACATTGTCGTTGATGACAGGGCGCTCCAGATTCATGGGTGCCGCCATTGTCGGTACAACCGATGTCGCTCCGAAAATCACGGCGAAGGCCCCGACAAAGGTCTGCTTGAATATATTCATGTGCAACCCTCCTTGTTAATATAACGAGGTTGAACGATTGAAACTATTCCTTTGTTCCCATTTTTCGTCCGGTTAAAAGTCGGGTCTGGATTCCTGCATGGCTGAATTGTGCAAAGGAAAGGGAGCAGGCTCCTCCCCAAGAACCTGCTCCCCAATGCATCGCCCCCCGCCGTAGGTGGTGCGATGCTTACCTTATCCATTTTGTTTTTGCGCAGTATCCTGCGCAAATCGCTTCGCACTGTTGCAGGATGGATTTTATCCCGAATTTAGTGTTTCAAACCTTACCTTCGATAGCGGCGTTTAGCAACTTCAACGCGCGTTCCTTTGTCAATTCAATCGGATTGCCGCCGGCAGTAGGATCTACTATTGCCATCTCAGCGATCAGATCTTTGCGGGCATTGTCCATGCTGAGACCCTTGATGAATTCGGGCAGCGTATTGGGGACACCGAGGTCGCTGCGCAATTTCATGATGGCCGCCAGAAACCCGTCGAACCCGCCCTCGATACCAAGATAATCGGCGAGCCTTTCGATACGCGTTTCGATGGCCGACCGGTTCTGAATCAGAACATAAGGCATGAAAACCGCATTGGTCATGCCGTGATGTGTATCGTAGAGAGCGCCGATCGGATGAGAGAGGGAGTGGATTGCGCCCAGACCCTTCTGGAAGGCCGTCGCACCCATGGCCGCAGCCGCCATCATGTTGGCGCGGGCTTCGACATTCTTGCCGTCGGCGTAAGCCTTTGGAAGATTTTCAAAAACGAGACGGATGCCCTCGACCGCGATACCATCTGCCATGGGGTGAAAGCCCGGTGCACAATAGGCTTCAAGACAATGCGCCAGCGCATCCATGCCTGTGCCTGCCGTGATGAAAGGCGGCATCCCCATTGAAAGTTCAGGATCGGCAATGACCGTGACCGGAAGCATTCTGGGGTGAAAGATGACTTTCTTGGTGTGGGTCGTTTCGTTGGTCAGAACTCCCGCGCGGCCAACTTCCGATCCGGTGCCCGCAGTGGTTGGCACGGCGATGATCGGGGCAATGGACTTGCTGTCCGCACGGGTCCACCAGTCGCCTATATCTTCAAAATCCCAGACCGGCCGTGTCTGTCCTGCCTGAAAGGCAATCAGCTTGCCAAGGTCCAGCGCGGAACCGCCACCAAATGCGATGACGCCGTCATGCTTGCCGCTCTTGAAAACCTCGACGCCCGCGTAGAGATTGCTTTCGACCGGGTTGGGTTTCACATCGGAAAACACTTCGTATTTCCCGCCAGCTTCGTCCAGAATAGCGAGTGTTGAGGCCACCACGGGAAGCTTTGCCAGCCCAGGATCGGTCACAAAGAGCGGGTTCTCAATGCCAGCACCCTTGAGGACCGCCGGCAGTTCTTTGATGCGGCCGGGGCCGAAAAGCACGGTGGTGGGGAAATTCCATTTGGCAGTCAAAGTGGTCATGTCGATTGCTTTCCAGAACTCAAATCAGGTCAGATTTTCTCGCGCAGGTGGAAGGATTTCGGTCGCGTGAGATTGCCGTAGCCGATGGGCGACAGTGCGGCGCCTTTGCCGGTGTCTTTCACCCCGGTCCAGACAAGTGCAGGATCGAGATAATCACAGCGGTTCATGAAAACCGTACCCGTTTCGATGCGATCGCCGAGGGCTGCTGCGTGGTCCGTATCGGCAGTCCAGAGCGAAGCCGTAAGGCCATAGATGCTGTCGTTCATGAGTGCCAGGGCTTCCTCATCGTTGCGCACTTTCATGATGCCGACGATGGGGCCGAAACTTTCCTCCCGCATGACGCTCATTTGGTGGTCCACATTGGTAAGCACTTCCGGCGCGACGTAAGGGGAACCAGCGCGATCATTTTCGACGCTCATATCGATGTGGGCCTTTGCGCCCTTGCGCAAGGCTTCGGCTTTCTGCTCGCGGATGAGATCGGCGAAACGCGCCTGCGCCATCGGGCCAAGCGTCGTTGAACCGTCGAGAGGGTCGCCGACCACATATTGCTTCGTCAGGTTAATGAAACCGTCAACGAAGCGGTCATAGACGGCTTCATGAACATAGATGCGCTCAATTCCGCAGCAGCACTGGCCGGAATTGAAGAACGCGCCATCCACAAGGTTGGCGACGGCATGATCCAGATTGACGTCTGGGAGCACATAGGCCGGGTCCTTGCCGCCAAGCTCCAGCCCAAGCGTCATGAAGGTGCCAGCTGCAGCCCTCTCAATGGCCCGCCCGCCGCCGACCGACCCGGTGAAATTCACATGATCGATTGCCCCGGATGCAAGCAGCTTTTCCGTTGACGCGTGATCAAGGACGACGTTCTGGAACACGCCCTTGGGCAGTCCGGCCTTCTCGAACGCTTTTGCAAAGCGTTCACCTGCCAGCAGCGTCTGCGTCGCATGTTTGAGGATCACCGCGTTTCCGGCCATCAGCGCGGGGATGATCGTGTTGACTGCGGTGAGGTAAGGATAATTCCATGGCGCGATTACCATCACGACGCCGAGCGGTACATGTTTGACATACCGGCGAAAGCCGTCCTTCTGCGCTGGCACATAGGCCTTGAGGGACTCCTCGGCGATGTCGATCATATATTGGCCGCGTTCCTGAACGCCGCCATTTTCGCCGCCGTAGCGCGTTGGCCGTCCCATCTGCCATGCGATTTCAGGCACGATCTCGTCCTGCATTCCGGCGAGGGCGTCGAGGGCGGACTGGCAATAACGTGCGCGTTCCGCGATGCTCAATTGAACCCATTCGGCCTGCGCATCGCGGGCAGCGGCTACAACCGAGGTGACTGCAGCCTCGTTCAGGAATGGGCGCTCGGCATAAACAGAGCCGTCTATCGGGGAGATGATTTTGGCTGTGCCGCTCATCTGTAGTTTCCTTTGAAGTCTGGCATTATGTCGGGGTCAGTAGCGCTCGAAACCGCGGTGCAGCTCCCAGTCAGTCACGCGCCGGTCGTATTCGATCTGCTCCCAATGGGCGGTATGCACATAGTGGTTGACCACGGCCTCACCGAGCGCCTCCTTGAGAAACGCGGAGTTCTTGAGAGCCTGAGCGGCTTCGCGCAGCGTATAGGGAATTTCCTTGAGTTTCACGGCGCTATAAGCGTCGCCGACGAAGGGTTCTTCAAGTTCCAGCTGCTCGTCTATTCCTTTCAAACCTGCGGCGATAAGCGCTGCAAAGGCGAGATACGGATTGAGATCGGCACCGCCGATGCGGCACTCGATGCGAATGCCCTTCGTGCCTTCGCCGCACAGGCGAAACCCTGCGGTACGATTATCCTGGCTCCACATGATCTTCGTTGGCGCAAAAGTGCCAGCCTGAAAACGCTTGTAGGAATTGATATAGGGCGCCAGGAAATAGGTGTAATCGGTGGCATATTTGAGTAGCCCAGCTACCCATGAACGCATCAGCGGGGTCATGGTGTAAGGCGCTTTCGGATCGAAGAAGAGCGGCTCCTTGCCGTCGGCGCTCCAGATGGAGTTGTGTACGTGGCTCGAGCTTCCCGCCTTGCTGTAATCATACTTGGCCATGAAGGTGATGCATTTGCCGTGCGCCTCGGCGATTTCCTTCATCGCGTTTTTCATGATGACATGGCGATCCGCCATTTCGAGCGCTTCGGCGTAGCGCACATTCAGCTCTTCCTGCCCCGGGCCCCATTCACCCTTCGAGTTTTCGACCGGAATGCCCGCCGCTGCGAGTTGATTGCGCATTGCGCGAAGAACCGGTTCCTCCTTGGTGGTCAGGTGGATGACATAGTCCTGCACATAAGGCGAAGCCGTTTCCATGTCCTGCCAGTGCTTGGCGCGGGCCGTCTTGTAGGTCTCATCAAACAGATAGAATTCGAGCTCGGATGCAAAATAGGCGCGATATCCGCGCTCGTGCAGGCGGGCGAGTTGCTTCTTGAGGATGGCGCGCGGAGAATGCGCAAGATCCTGGTGGTCGTGATGATCGAGCACGTCGCAAAGCACGATGGCTGTCTTTTCCAGCCATGTGGCGACCCGCAAGGTCGAAAGGTCCGGCTTGATGACAAAATCGCCATAGCCCTTATCCCATCCGGCGGCCTCATAGCCCGGGACCGGCTCCATATCGATATCGTCTGCGAGAAGATAGTTGCAGCCGTGGGTCTCGTCGTAACCGGACTCCACGAAGAATTGCCCGTAGAAGCGCTTGCCGATCAGGCGTCCCTGCATGTCGACAAAACACGCAAGAACCGTATCGATTTCATCTTCCGCGACTGCCTTTTTCAATGCATCGAATGTCAGTTGTCCGGCCATTTAATTTGCTGTGCTCCCACGGAATGAAGTGAGAGGCGCCGCGCGAAAGCACGGCGCCCTTGTACGTCAGGCATAACGGTACGGTGCGCCTGCATCGCGCATGGTCTTCTGGTATTTCTTGAGGATTTCGACCACTTTCGCGGTTCGTGCACTCTTGGCGGCAATCTCGTCCCAGAACTGCATGGCTGCATCCTCCACCTGCTTCCATTCAGCTTCGGGAATGCTGGTGAGTTCCAGCTTCCCCCCTGTGGTGCGATAATGCGCTTCGCCCCACCAATACCAATGCTGGCGGTAGTAATGCGATGAATCCATGGCCAGCTTGAACAACTGCTTGAGGTGATCCGGCACGGCATTCCATTTTTCCGTATTGGCAAAATAGGAGCCGGCCCAAGCGCCGCTGATATTGTTGGTGAGGTAGTATTTGTTAATGTCGGCCCAGCCGACCGTATATACTTCCGTCGCACCGGACCAGCACACGCCGTCCAGCTCGCCGGTCTGGATGGCTACCTCGATATCCTCCCATGGCAAAGTCACCGGAACGACGCCGAATTTGGTCAGGAAACGTCCCCCGGTCGGGAAGGTAAAGACACGCAGTCCCTGCAGATCCTGCAGACTGCGGATCGGCTTGGTTGTAGCAAAATTGCAGGGGTCCCAGGACCCGGCACTAAGCCAGGTTACACCCGGAATTTCCTTATATGCTTCTTCCCAGATTTCATTGAGCCCATACCAGTTGAACAAGGCGGGCACATCAAGGCTGTAGCGCGATGCGAAGGGGAAATAGGCCCCAAACACCGCAACGTCGACCGGCGACGCCATGGAGTCGTCGTCGCTTTGCGCGGCGTCGATCGTGCCGGACTGAACGGCACGGAACAGCTCACCCTGCGGTACAAGTTGGTCAGCCGTGTAAAGTTCGATCACCATTTCACCATTGGCAGCCTTGTTGAACGCGTCAATCGATGGCTTGATGACGTGCTCGGCAAGGGCTGGGCCTGCATAGGTCTGCAACCTCCATTTGATCGGGCTTTGTGCCCTGACGTAAGGCGTTGCAAGTGTGCTTGCCCCCAAGGCACCTACAGTCGTCAGCCCGGCCTTCTTGAGAAAATCGCGTTTGTTAAGCTTGCTATTCTCACTCATGCCCATTCTCCCACTCTTGTTTGAGTTCACCCTTTATTTGTTCCGGTCTGGCCATTGGGGCTCTTGTTTCCGGTTATGCGCATTCTCCCGTAATTGTCGTCATCGTCCTGTGTACCAATTGGGCAACCACATCGCGATCTCCGGAAAAATCATCAGGATGATGATGGTCAGCACCATGAGGAAGAAGAACGGCACGATCGATCGATAGATATCTATCAGCGTGACTTCCTTGGGCGCCAAGGCTCGCATCATGAAGAGGTTGTAGCCGAAGGGCGGCGTGATATACGCGATCTGGCAAGTGATGGTATAGAGCACGCCGAACCAGATGGCGTTGAAGCCGAGGCTCTTGACCAGCGGTATGTAAAGCGGCGCTACGATGACCAGCATGGCCGTATCATCGAGGAACATGCCCAGTATGATGAATGAAAACAGCATCAGTACCAGGATTGTCCACGGCGAAAGATCGAAGGTGTTGAGCAAGATCTTTTCAATGGCTTTCACCGCGCCGAGACCGTCATAGACCGACGAAAAGCACAGCGCCGCCAGAATGATCCAGAGGAACATGCAGGTGACGGTGAGACTGTTGCGTGTCGTGGTTTCCCATACCGCCTTGTTCAGGCGTCCGGTAAAAAGCGCGGCGAGTGTTGCAAGCAAGGCGCCGACGGCTGAACTTTCGACAAGGCTGGTAACGCCGGTGAGGAACAGGCCCATCATCGCGCCGAAGACCACAAGCGGCAAGATGCCTGCGCGCAGGGTAACGAAGCGGTCACGCCACGTGATCTTATCCAGTTCTTCTCTGGGCAATGTTGGTCCGAGTTCGGGCTGGATACGGCAGCGTATATAGATATAGATCGCAAAGAGCGCTGCCATGAGAAGGCCAGGGCCGATGCCTGCGAGCCACAGCTGCAAAACCGGCTGCCGGGCGATCATCGCATAAAGAACGAGCACGACGCTTGGTGGAATAAGAATACCGAGCGAGCTGCCGGCCTGGATGACGCCCGTAACCATCACCTTGTTGTAGCCGCGTTTCAGCAGTTCGGGCAGCGCCACGGTGGCGCCGATTGCCATGCCCGCGACGCTGAGGCCGTTCATGCATGAAATGATGACCATGAGGCCAATCGTGCCCAGCGCCAGACCGCCACGAATGCCGCCGAACCAGACGTGGAACATGCGGTAGAGATTGCTGGCAATGCCCGATTCCGAGAGCATGTAACCCATGAAGACGAAGAACGGCACCGTGATGAGCGGATACCAGTTCAGTACTGCAAAGGTGGCATTATAGGGCATCTCGAACGAGCCTTTGCCCCAAAGCAGGAGTGCCGCGAGCGAACCGACGAAACCGATCACGCCAAATACGCGCTGCCCGGTCATCAGCAGCACCATCATGGTTGCAAACATGAAGAGCGTAATGAATTCAGAGCTCATATGTGATGTCCTTCCTCAATGGCAGGACCCGCAATCGTGCTGATCGGCTTTCCGCGCAGGGAGGCCCAGTCCTTGAAGAAATTGGAAACGCATTGCAGCAGCAGCAGCAAAATACCGACGGTCATGATGAGCTTGATCGGCCAGAGAAGCGGCGCCCAGGCGGTATAGTTTTTCTGGTTGTAAACGATGGCGTAATTGGTCGCTGAAATTCCGCCCGCAACCATCACGCCCAGATAGAAGATGATGAACAGGATGGTGATCATGTCCGTGATCATTTTTCTTCGCGGAGAAAGGCGGTCGAAGAAAAGATCCATGCGCACATGCGCGCCTTGCTGCATGGCATAGGCGCCGCCGAGCAGATAATAGGCGGAGAGGAGGAACTGGGACATCTCCAGTACCCAATTCACCGGTACGCCGAGAAATACACGGGAAAAAGTGGAGTAAAGGAGGCAGGCGCCGAGTGCGAAGAACAGATACATCGCAAAGCGCCCAATGTAATAATTCATTGCATCAACATATTTGACGAACAGTCTGATCGGCTTCGGCATTTCCGGCTCCTTCAGGCTCCCTGTTCAGTGTCTTGAGGACCAATTGCTTTCGCTATGTCCTCCAATATGGTTGCGAGTTTTTCGGACCAGGCAGTCTGGGCCGAACCATCGGCAATCTCATTGTTGCGCAGTTCGATCATCACGCAGGGTGCATTGCGCGGCCGCGCGTGACGCTCCAATGTGTAATAGACACGATCCGCTGGCGAATAGGGCTCGTTCACGCCCACATGGAGGGTATCGTCCTTGCGAAGGGCCTCAATCAGTGGCTTGCCGATCCGGTCGTCTTCATCGTGGATGATGCCGATCTGCCAAGGGCGGGGTACATCCCGATAAATGGGAGTGAAGGAATGGATCGTCACGATCCATGATGGCAGCCCGCGTTGCGCCCGCCTTGAAATGATCTGTTCAACGGCAGTGTGGAATGGACGATGCGAAAGATCGATACGCGCCATACGCTCCATGGAGTTGAGTGCATGGTTTCCGGGAACCACGGTCGTCTCGCTGATTTCCGGAATAAGATCATGGGCGTCGAGCGGTCGGTTGCAGTCGATCAGCAGGCGCGAAAGCTGGCTTTCGACAAGCGGCGCGTTAAGAGACGAAGCCAGACGTCTGGCAACTTCCACCGCGCCGGGGTCCCAGGCGATATGTGCCCGCAAGGCATCGGCATCCAGTCCAAGTCCGTTGAAAGTCTCTGGAATGAAATTAGACGCATGTTCGCAGACAAGAAGATAGGGACTTTCCCCCTCCTTGTTGAAGACAGAAACAGGCTCGCACGAAGCCGTGCGATGTTCTCGCTCGTCCGTCATTCTATTCGTTCCCCGCGCTGTAACTTATGTTACGTTTTTTCCAATTATGCGCTATTGCGGATTATTTGATACGTCCTATGATTATTTGTCAAACACAATTTCGCCCAATTTTGAAAAGGGCAGTCGCTAAGGGAAGTACTCTGCCTGTGCATGCAAGTGTTGCGGAACTGATCAACGAACGGATCGATACGATGCCAGCGGGCGAGCGAAGCGCCGCGCAGACGCTGATCGCCAATTATCCAATGCTGGGGCTGAAAACCGTCGCGGAATTTTCCGCTCTGGCCGGTGTCAGTTCCCCGACGATCCTTCGCTTTGTAAACAGGCTCGGGTTTCAAAATTATCCCGATTTCCAGGCGCGGTTGCAGGACGAACTCGCCGCCCAGTTACAGTCTCCGCATCATCGCAATGAACAGCCGGGTACCGGGCCGGATACGGCTTATCCGGCGGTGGAGCATACGCTGGAAAATATCCGTGAAAGCTTCCGGCATCTTGGCGAAAAGCAGCTGAGGCAGGCCGTGTCGTCCTTGACCGACGCCAAGGGAAATATCTACCTGATCGGCGGACGCTTCACCGATCCCATCGCGCAATATATGGCCGCACATTTGACGATCATTCGTCCCCATGTCTTCCATCTTGGCGGGCAGGAGAGCGTCTGGCGTGACCGCCTTCTCGATATGGGAAAGCGCGACGTTCTGGTGGTCTTCGATATTCGCCGTTATCAGGACAGTCTTTTGCAGCTTGCCGAAAAGGCACGGTCACGCGGTGTCGAGGTCGTTCTCGTCACCGACCAGTGGCTTTCGCCGATAGCACGCGTGGCCCGTCATGTTCTGGCGGGGCGCACAGCCGTGCCGTCCGCATGGGATTCATCGGCTGCGCTCTTTGTGCTGGCGGAAACGGTCATTCGCGAAATGACCCGAATGCTGGAAAAGGACAGTGCCGCCCGCATTGCGGAACTTGAAGGGCTACGCTGACGAAAATCGTTCAGGGAATGTCCTATTCCAGCCCACAGGCGCGCAGAAAGAGTGCAGAAACTTCCTTCTCGATCCGTTCGAGATCCAGCGGTTCGTCCTTGTCGAGCTCCATCATGCTGCGCACCTGCGCTTCAAAATCGGCATAATGCTGGGTCACGGCCCAGATATGCATCTGAAACAGCAGCGGGTCGACAGGCCTGATGCGCCC
>Ga0180216_1001364_pt1 | contig 22092 bp, 19 predicted proteins | sample eDN3rd37CBELigMG_FD_128879 | JGI IMG/M metagenome (GOLD analysis project Ga0180216, IMG submission 128879) | Enriched Miracle-Growth compost microbial communities from Emeryville, California, USA - eDNA 3rd pass 37_C BE-Lig MG (version 2)... ...
AGCCCCCGCCTCCAAAACCAGCTTAACTGCTTCTGGAATTGTCATAAAATAACGCACCATGTCAGGATGTGTGACTGTAACCGGACCTTTAGCTTCAATTTGTTTTCTGAAAATCGGAATAACACTCCCGCGACTCTCTAACACATTCCCAAATCGTACTATAGAAAATTTTGTCTTACTCATTTGAGAGTAATGCTGAATAATCAACTCTCCAATCCGTTTCGTCATACCCATCATATTTATTGGATGAACTGCTTTATCTGTTGAGATGAAAACAAATCGTTCTACTTGAAAGCGATCTGACATTTCCGCTATATTTTTTGTGCCAAATACATTATTGCGAATAGCTGAGCCTTCACTAATTTCCATTAAAGGCACATGCTTATGGGCTGCTGCATGAAACACTATTTGAGGGCGATAATTAGTAAATACTTGTTCTAGTAAGCTCCTATCTTGTATATCCGTAATAATCATCGTTGAATTCAGCTCTGGGTATTTTTCTTTTATGAACATTCCAATATTAAAGATGCTGTTTTCTCCATGGCCTAACAGGATTAAGTGATCTGGATTACATTCTGCAACCTGTTTAGATAGCTCACTTCCAATCGAACCACCGGCACCTGTAATTAAAACTGTTTTACATGTTAGGTATTCCTTTAAGCGTTTTGTTGGAAGAATTGGTACTCTGCCAATTAAGTCCTTTAAGTCGATATCTCGTAAATTATCAAGTGAAATATCAGACTTAATCAATTCTTTAACTGGTGGCAAGCTTTTCACATTTGCATCTGTTTTTTTACACTCATTAACGATTTCAGACATTTCAGCTTTGGATAGTGATGGGATGGCAATGATTATGTCTGTTATCCCGTATTGCTTAGCAACGCTTTTTATTTTTTTCCTATCTCCAAGGACCGGAATTCCGAATATCTCCATGTTCTGTTTGGAAGGATCATCTTCAATGAAGCCTATTGGAGAAAGATCTAAATCCTTTGAACGGAGAATTTGTTGCGCAATTCTGGTACCTGCATCACCTGCTCCAATGATTAACGCTCTTTTTTTATTATGTTTATTAGACGGAAAAGTCTGCTTTTTTGCCAGATAGATAATCCTGCATCCACTAATCGTAAATATGGAAAGAATGAATAATAATGGGATTGTAAAAATAAGCATATATTCAGTTAAGAAAATAAATGAGTAAACAAGAAATACCAAATTTGCCAGGACAATGGCTACTATAGAAGTTCTAATTTCGTGAATACCAGAGTATTCCCACATTGTCTTATATGTTCTGAATTTTGTTAGAGACAGATAACTAACGAACAAATAAAAAAACCAGGATAGGAATATTTCAGGGTTAAATACCATGATGTTTCCTTCAACTGATTGAACAAAAAGAAATGATAAAAAATAAGAAATACTAAGGAGTACAAAGTCAAATATAAGCAAATTAGTTTTTCTAAATCGAAAGTTCATCGTGTAAATCCCCCGTAGTTTCAGTTTTATGTTAATAAATCTTATTCAATTAACACAGCCTTCGTAAGGGACAATAAACTACATGATAAAATTTTAGGTTCTTTTTCAAATTATCTTTAAATAGACGAATATCTTTAACTCAAAATGATAAGTAACCCTTTTTCCTATTAAAAATAGAATAGTATCATCATTCTATTTTTATAGAAAAAGGAGGAATTAATGTTGAAGATCCTTACAGTTGTAGGGGCAAGGCCACAGTTTATTAAAGCATGTATGCTATCTAAAATATTGAATCAAGAACCTAATATAAAAGAGGTTATTGTTCATACAGGACAGCATTATGATGAAAATATGTCTGCTATATTTTTTCAAGAATTAAAGCTACCAGTACCGGATTATCATTTAAAAATCGGTTCTGGATCCCATGGTAAACAAACCTCTAAAATGCTTTCAAAACTTGAAGAAGTTATGATGGATGAAAAACCGGATATTGTAGTTGTATACGGGGATACAAACTCCACGTTAGCAGGAAGTTTAGCTGCAGCTAAATTAAATATTCCTATTGCACACGTAGAATCTGGTTTAAGAAGCTATAATAAAAAAATGCCAGAGGAGATTAATAGAGTTGTAACAGACCATCTCTCAACATTATTTTTTTGCCCTACTCAAACTGCTGTGAACAATCTAAAAAAAGAAGGAATTGAGCGTGGAGTTTTTTTTACTGGAGATATTATGTATGATGCCATCCTTTTTTATAAATCCTATGCTCTCAAGCATTCAACAATCTTATCAGACTTAAACCTAATCAAAAACGAATACTACCTTGCTACTATTCACCGAGCGGAAAACACGGATAATGATCATCGTCTTAAAACAATCCTTGAAACTTTTAATAAGCTAGATAAAAAAGTGATATTTCCAATTCATCCACGAACAAAAGAAAAGATTCGCCAAATGAATTTATCGAGTTTGCTTTACACTTCAAATATTCAAACCATTGATCCTCTTTCCTATTTTGATATGATAAAAATTGAAAATGATGCTAATGCTATTTTAACAGATTCAGGAGGAGTCCAAAAAGAAGCTTATATGTTGCGCGTCCCATGTATTACCCTAAGAGATGAAACTGAGTGGGTGGAAACCATTGATTCCAAATGGAACACACTAGTAGGTGCATCTGATTCAGAAAGGATTTTACAGGCTGTTACAAACATAAAGAAACCTTCTCTTTATCCTTCAATCTTCGGTGATGGTCATTCATCTGAGATCATGTCTAATATTTTATTGAATTCAAATAACTCTGTATAATAAATTAAAAAGATAAAGCCAGTGTTGATTAAGACCAACACTGACTCTATCTTTTTTTAGCGGGTATCCCAACAACTATTTCATCATCCGCTATATCTTTTGTAACAACGGATCCAGCTCCTACGATTGTTCGCTTTCCAATACTAATACCTGGCAATAATGAAGCATTATTACCTATTTTCGCTCCTTCTTTAATATAAGGGCCCTTTAAATGATAATCTTTCGCTCCCATATATTTATCATTTGACATCGATACACATGGTCCAATGAAGACTTGATCTTCTATTACTGTATCCCCAGTTACATATGCTAACGTCTGAATGGTGCATCTTTTACCAATTTGCGTGTTAAGCTCAATAATTGCCGACCTTCCTATCACTGACTCTTCCCCTACTGTTACATTCTCTCTAATACTCGCTTGATCGCCTATAAAAACATTTTCTTTTACAACAGAATTAGCATAAATCGATACCAAACTTCCTATCCTGGTCCCATTATGAATGATTAGCGGTTTTTCACCATTATTTATTTTTCGCATTTTTTGATTCCCGCCAGGTACAATACCTAATACACAATTAGAGCCAATTTTTACATTATTTCCAATTTGAGTATCTTTAAGGATAACTGTATTATGGCCTATTTGTACATTTTCCCCAATTCTAACCCCTTCTTCTATCACTACATTTTTACCTAATACTGTACTTTCCGGAAAACTGTTCATTTACATTCCTCCCCTTCTAAAACCATGAATACGAAATAAAAATTATATAAAAAAGGATAGCTTAAAAGTATTTTTTACATGAAGAACATCCTATGAGTTTGTTGCCTATTAAAAAAGTAAAAATAAATGTCAGGAAAAGATGTAATGGCTAACAATGTGTATTCTATTTATGACAATCGCCAATTTTTCGTTATAATCCGACGAAGACAATAACTCTATATGTCTGTCAAGCATAAGCTAAAAATAGAATTAAGGCATCTAGGAGGTATTATATGAAAGTCGGTGTAATCGGAATAGGAAATATGGGAGAAAAGCATGTTATGACATATGCCTCTTTATCTCATCATTGCAAATTAGTCGGAATCTATGACAATGATAAAAATAGAGCAAGTCTAGTTTCAAAAAAGTTTCATGTACCAATGTTTGACAGTGTAATAGATTTACTACGAGAAGTAGACGCAGTAAGTATTGCCGTTCCAACCGAATTTCATTATGAAATAGGTTTATTATGTATAGAACATAAGGTCCATATATTAATGGAAAAACCCATTGCTTATTCGTTAGATCAAGCTAAGATACTGAAAGAAAAAGCGGATGAAGCAGGCCTGAAATTCCAGGTTGGTCATATCGAACTTTTTAACCCGTTAATTCAAGCTTTAAAAAAGGAAATATCAAAAAATAAAATTATTGCTATTTATATGCAAAGAATGAGCCAGTACGACAAAAAACTAAAAAGTATTGATGTTGTACAGGATTTAATGATACATGACCTTTATATTTTAGAAGAACTATTAAATGACGATATTACTACATTTTTTACATTGGGTAAGATAATTGAAAATACACCTAAACATGCCATGGTACTTTTAAAAACCAATAATGAAGTGATTGCTAATGTAACGGCAAGTTTTAAAGCTCCATATAAAAAAAGAATGATTCAAATATTTCAAGAGGATGGATTTATAGAAGCAGACTTATTAAAAAATGAAATAAAAATTATAAAAACGAATAAAGAGACAGACAACTCATTGTATCCTAATATAGAAACACACCACATTCTCCCAACAGCCCAACCACTTAAATATCAACTGCTTAATTTTATTGATTGTATTAAATATGATCTACATCCTACAGTTACTGCTAATCATGGAATTAAAGCTTTAGAACTATCTAATGCAATTAGTCATTCTTTAATGAAACAGCAAGAATTTCCATCATGAAATTATATGTTTATCTCAACAGTTTAAGAATCTAATTAAAATTCTTTTTATAAAAAAGAGGAATATATTTTATTCAGTATAGGATATGGTTAGAATCAGAATATTTTTATATAAATGAAATATTCTATAATTAAGCTGTATAAGAAGGGAGTTTAATATGAAAGTCCTTCACTTTGGTTTTGGCGGTCAGATGGTTACGATGTGTGAATCACTAAGGGAAATTGGTATTAATGCAAAATCTTACCATATGATGAGTTCAACACAAAAGTTTAAAGCGGATGTTTGTTTTGACCAAAAAAAACTGACAAAAAAACAATTAAATCATATGCTTATGAATGCGTGCAAGGAATTCGATGTATTTCATTTCCATTTTGGTCGGACATTTATGTTTGACAGAAGCGATCTCCCTTATTTAAAGAACCGAGGTAAAAAATTGGTTGTTCAGCATAGAGGCTCTGATGTTCGAAGAATTTCTATTGCACGAAAATTTAATAATCCATATGTTCAGATTAAAAAACAGTTTGCAGATGAAAATAAGAGAATTACATTTTTAAAAGAATTATCATCGTCAATTGATCACGCGATTGTTGCTGATTATGAACTTAAACCTTATATAGAAGGTTTTTATAAAAAGATACATGTTGTACCACAAGCTATTCATTTAGACCATTTTCAACCAAAATTCCCTTCTCCACATAACGAAAAGCCACTAATTATTCATTCACCAACCCATTATAAAGTTAAGGGAACAAAACATGTATTAGCTGCTGTAGATCGACTTAGAAAAGAAGGATATCGTTTTAGATTTAGACTTTTAACAAAGCTCTCACATGAGGACGCTCTAAAATTATATAGATCTGCTGATATCGTCATAGATCAATTATTGATTGGTTCATTTGGAGTATTTAGTTTGGAAGCAATGGCTTTAGGGAAGCCTGTCATTTGTTATATTCGGGATGATTTGGTCGAAAAATACCCACATGAATTACCGATTGTAAATGCAAATCCTGATACATTGTATTTAAAACTGAAATCATTATTATTAGATGGCAACAGGCGGCAACTCCTAGGTCAGCAGGGAAGAAAATATACAGAGACACACCACGATTCAAAGATAATTGCAGAAAAATTACGGCAAATCTACAATGAAATATAGATGAACTCAAGATATTTTATATTTTACTTGATTTGCAACTTATTTATTTTTCAATAAATAAGTTGCATATTTTACAGGAGTTGTATAAGTTGCTTTCCATTCATCAATTAACCCTGCTTCCTTAAAGGTTATTCGTAAATCTCGAAAATTGCATTCTATAAACATTGGAACTCCTTTTCCAGTAATACCCATATCAAGTCCTAAATCTGCAAGGTTCTTAATTCTTTCGCCAAGATGATTAGCAATCATTAATGACATTAATTCAATCTCAGCTAATACTTGGTCTGGATTTACATTTAGATGATTCAACACAATTTTGGGGTCATAACATTTCCCTCCTGATGCAACATTTGTAATATATTGACCAGGTTTTGCAACTTTGGATACAATACCGGTGACTTGCCAGGTTCCGGAGTCATTTCTTTGGACCGAAACCCTAAAATCAAATGGTTTATCTTCATAAGTTCTCAAAGAAATTGTTTGTTGAATGATATTCGTTGGGTTTAGGATTATGTCGTTGACCTCTTTTCCCCATTGTCCATTTAATAAAAAGCGGTACTTTATTTGACCATTTTTAAGTAAACAAATGTTATTACTTTCTAGGATAACCCTTGCAACCCCTTTACCGAGTGTTCCATAATCTGGTTTTATTATTAAATCCCGGTACTCTTTTATCATCTGTACAAAATTGTTTTTGTTTGCCCTACGAGTATCAGGCAAATAGGGCTTAAGCTTTTCATCCACCTCTAAGTGTTGATGAATCGTAAGTTTCGGAATTTTTGTAAACCCATTAAAAATGGTAAAGCCTTCCTCCTGCAGTTGCATTACTTTTTCTCGATCCTGTTTATGATACAGCAATGCACGGTTATGAATAATCATTGGTGTTTTTACTAATTTAATAGAATATTTTCCATTATCACCTTTCACCAATGCCTTTATATATTCCTTTCCTCTTGCAAGGTCAACTAGTCGTAAAAAACAAGGTGTTAGCTCATATTGATCGCATGCCTCTTCATAAAAAGAAATACATTCGTGAGTTTCAATTTGCATAAGAATCTTATTGAACAGATATTGACTTACTAATATTCCAAAGATCTGCTTCATTTTGTATCACCCGCCAAAAGTAAAATTTTTTGCTTATTCTTAAGTGTATTAAATTATTATTCTCCAAAATTTAAGTTAGGAGTAATAAACATGGAAAAATATAAGATCAATAATAAATTTCATAAAAACGAGCTATTAATGAACGATCCGTACTTAGCGAAGTATGTTCCCGAAACAAAAATACTAACGAAATATCATCTTATTGATTTTTTAAATAAGCACAATAAAATTGTGGTAAAGCCAAGTCGAGGTTCTCTTGGAAAAGGGGTTATTATCATAACTGAAAAGAACCCACAAGAATATGAGCTATTCATTCTAGAAAAAAAAAGGTATATAAAAGGAATTGATTTGCTTTTTACATATTTAAAAAAATTAGAACATCCTTCAATCCCATGTATTATCCAATATTACATTCCTCTGGCAAAGATTTCTGAGTTGCCTTTCGATCTAAGATATATTTCACAACTATATATGAACGAATGGCTCATTACAGGAAAATATGGAAGGATCGCGAAAGAAGGGTATGCTGTGACGAATTTTGAACACGGTTCAAAAATAATAACTGTAGAAGAAGCACTTCAATCATCAAATATAAAAAACCTTGATCTTTTTCAATTCCTAACAAAAATAGAAAACATCGTTTTATCCATTTCAAGATGTTTAACCGCATATTTTACAAAACAAACCATCTGGGGCTGTGATATAGGTATTGATGAAAAGGGTGAAATTTATGTAATTGAAGTAAATGCTGCCCCTCAAACAAAAGGTTTCCTTGAATTAGAATCTCTTAAGCCCATGTATAAAACAATCCAAAGCATACAGAAGCAAACAAAAAACAAGAATGATCATTTTAGAATATAGGCCACTCAATGGTGTAAAAAGTGGCCGCATTTACTTTTTACAGTTCACTGGTACATCAGGTATATTTTAATGGATTAAATGTTGTTAAATGATTCGGCACTTGACCTTTTGGATAGTGACTTGTTATAAATTCCGTAGGTGACATTGAACGGCTTTTCCCTTGGTGCTTTATTTTTCTCTTTTTTTTATTAGTATTTTGGTTTCCCTTAGGGTCGATCCTTTGTATCGTTTCATTAAAACCGCCCCCTATCATTGGAGATAATTGTGATTTATTTTGAAACGCTATTCTTTTCTTTCGCTTCAAATTATTTGTTACTTTAACTTCATCATTTCTTGGACTATTTCCCTCTGATTTCTCTTCCGTTTGGAGAAATTTCTCATTTAATTGACTAATATATTGTTTGTTAACTTCACACTCTTTTTTACACTCTTTTATCTCTTTTTCCATCTCAAGGATTTTAACTGCGTGACGTTCTTCATTTTCATAAAATCGTTGTAACCTTTCATAAATATCAGAAATTTGCTGAGGGCTAATCTGATCTTGTTGTTCATGATCATTCTGATTCATATTATTAAACATTTTCTCATACTGACTTAATTTGAGTTCCAAGTCATTGACTATACTTCTTAAACTGGTTAAGTCTTGATGATAATTTTGATCATCAAACGGATCTTTCTCATTCCTGCCGATACCAAAAACCATTTCTTGTTCACTCCCTCAAGTTCTTTTGAAAAATTTCCACCTTTTAAAATATATGACATCACTCCATAAAAAGTGATTTTTTATTATCACATATAAGGACTCGTTACATCTTAATTTCTTTCTGGATTGTTTTAAGTAGTCTAAATTTAGTTATTCTTTAATCTATTACTTTTATCTATTTTGGTTATATATGACAAATATATTGTATAGTAGGAATCATAATTCTAGGTGCACTTTGTACAGTAATGGTAACTGGAATTGCTGTTGGCCCTTCAGTTGTTCAAGTTCCTATGATGGATTGATTGAAGTGACAATTCCATTAGGCGGTTTGCTTGGTGGCTTAGTTCTAGTTAATGTCCCCTGTCCATTGAGCCTATTCAAATTGTTGTTGGAGCTATTGCTAATCTGACAATTACTGTAACTGAAGGTTAAAATTATTCTTATCAAAAAGGATGTTAGGTGATGATGATGAATTAAGTAGTAAATGGCATATGCATTCGTGATAACAGGTTGCTCAATTTAAAAAAGAATAGTATTAGAAAATTTGTTCAACACTTTCCGTATAAACTAGTGGACCTTGTTTGCTTTCATTGGAAAGAAATAAATATGATGAATTATTCTGTAAATGGAAAGAAATTCAATAGAAAAATAGAAAAATGGGAAGACGGGACTTTTCCCTCCCACATGTTGCCTTTATTCAGGGATATTTAAATAAAGAAATTATTGCAAAGTTAGAAAATATATTCGGAATTAATCTTTTTAATAATTTTTTGTTTGATAAGTGGGAAGGATGGGAATTTCTTTCAACTAATCAACACCTTAGGAAACATGTACCAAAAACATTAAAACTTCATACTGATCATTTACCCTCACAATTGTGTCGATTCTCAGATTTTTTCATAAAACCAATGATAGGTAGAAGCAGTGGTGGAATTATGCGAGTGAAATCCTTATTAGATGGATCTTATGAGGTTTTTCAGACCATTAGAAATGAATACTTATTTCAAATATTCCACACTTTAGATGAATTAATTAACTGGCTAGAACCCAAAATCACAAATGGGCATTATATTTTACAGCAAGCAATTGAAACAAAAAAATATAAAAACAATGCAACTGATATCCGGTTAAATATGAACAAAAATGCAACTGGTAATTGGGAGAAGTCTCTGCTTTTATTCCGAATATCATCTAATCAAAACCTTTATTGTGCCACGAAAAATATCTCAAGTTTACACCTTTGATCAATTACACAATACTCCATCAATCCTTCCAGACATTAACTTCAAAAAATTAGAAACTTCAATCATGTCCATTGGTCAAAATATATGTCAAGCATTTGATGAAGCTGGATTTCATATGGCAGATTTAGGCATTGATTTAGGGGTAGATGAAAAGGGAAAGCTATGGATTTTTGAAGTCAACCATATACCATTTCCCGCTCTAGGTGCAATTGAAGACCCTTCAGTTTATAAACCTCTTGAATATGCATACTATTTAGCGAATCGCTATTAATTTAAAAACGTGGCTTGTCGCCATGATCTAATGGCGGAAGCCTTGGTTTTTTATATGAACATTCAATATTAATAAAACAAAATAAACTCCTCACTTTTGTAGAAGAACTCTACTTTTTTCAAATGTGTTTACTATCCTTTAGTGGTATCTAATCTCTAAAGATTTCATTGCCATAATCACATAGTTTTAATACATACTTTCTATTTGATCAATACATTATTACCTGCATTTCCCTCTAAAAATGATAAAAATATTATCATAATAATTGATTATTTCTTTTTTAAAATATGTTATGCTTTCATTATTAAATGATGGAGGTATACATTCACTCATGCTACAAGCTCTACTTATATTTGTTCTTCAACTCATATATGTCCCGGTCCTTACTATTAGAACGATACTCCTTGTTAAAAATCAAACCAAATCAGCAGCTGGAGTTGGACTTTTAGAGGGAATTATTTATATTGTTAGTTTAATTTTTGTTTTTCAAGATTTATCAAATATTTACAATATTATTGCTTATGTAGTCGGTTTTAGTGTTGGTCTCCTTCTTGGTGGTGTATTAGAGCGGAAGCTGGCCATTGGATTTATTACCTATCAAGCTAATATCCTTGATAAGAACATGAATTTAGTTAATGCCTTAAGAACAGCTGGGTTTGGGGTTACCGTTTTTGAAGGAGAAGGAATTAATACCGCTCGCTTTCGGTTAGACATTGTAGCAAAACGTTCTAGAGAAAAAGAATTATTACTAATCATTGACCAATTTGAACCAAAAGCATTTTTAATGTCTTACGAAATTCGCTCATTTAGGGGCGGCTATTTAACAAAATCAATGAAAAAAAGAGCTGTTTCCTTCATTAAAAAGAAAAAAGCTTTAGAAGAAACGAATAAATAATCTATAAAGGCGGCAAGAGATTGATACATGATTTTACAACCTCTTACAGCCTTTTTTCTATCCTCTCAAATAAATAATAGACATGAATTATCATCATTATTAAAATCCTGCTAATGTCTTTGCATATTCTAAAGGTGTCATCATTAACCTTTCATACAACCTTCTTGGCATATTTTTCTCCTTTATTTCAGCACCATAGCCTCCCTGAAACTCAAGAATCCATATATTAAACTCTTTATCCACAATCAAATCAAAGGCTAAATCACCTAAATGATTTCCATGTTTCTCCATGTAGATAGCTGTTTTTTCACATATGTCAGTTATTTTATTCTGAAGAGTAAAAATTTGTTGGTTTTTCAACCCATAATACCTAGCAAAGACATAATGGCTTGGCAGAACTTGAATTCTATGATTTGCATTTGTGATAATACTGCCCTTTTTTCCTATTCGAGCCATCATACCAGGAGAAACCCACTGTTTTTCCTTATTTTTTTGTAAATATAAGCGGAAATCAATAATGGAACCTTCTTTAGAAAATGGAATAGCTTGTTGTATTAAGTACTTTTGTTTCATCTTATAGTTTATATATTTTAATAGAACATTTTCTTTAGATATCAATTTTATTTGACCATGAATATTCTTTAATTTGTAGATATTACCGTATTTCTCAATTTTAATCATTCCAATTCCCTGATAAGATCTATTTGGTTTTAGGTATACGGCCCCATATTCATTGATCATTTCTAAAAATGATTGTTTATTAACTAATTTTTTCGTTTTGGGAACATATTTTGAAAGAGAGGGATGCTCTGATAGCATCTTATATTGATACCATTTTGAAAGGTGATCATTATAAAAAACGTTTTGTCCTATTATCTTCGTAAAATACTGATAGGCCCTGCGACTCATCGAATTTTTGCCTATGATAACCGATTTAGGTAAAGGAAAAACCCCTTCTATCCAAACTTGTTTACGTTGATGAAAATAATACCCCTTCACCTCTTTTTTCAGCGGATTCACATCGTTTTCTGCAAAGACAAAACACAGACCTTTTAATTTCCAGGAATCTTTTAAGCGGTAACGCAGCTTTGATAACAAGTCTTCAGTTAGGTATTTTCGATTCCTACACCCCATTATGCCTATTACAGGTCCTACTACAAATGTATTATGCACTACCTTACATTCATATTGATAAACAGATGGAATAGAAAATTTATTAATTTTTGTTGGAATCATTACCTCATCATTTTTTAGTGAAGGATTAATTTCAACATTATACTTTTCTTTGCTAGTTCCAAAGTGCAAATTGATTGAAAAATACTTGTCTATTTGAAGGATATGATAAAGTTTTTTATTAACATAAATCGTTTTATCTTTATTGATATTCTTATTTAAGATAATCTTACATTTCATTTTCATTCCTCCAGGTGTCTATACTTACTATATGCTTACGATATGATGAGGGCATTCTATATTTGCCCAAATAGTCATTAAAATAGTTACATATCCATACATCAAATTTATACTAGAATAAACTAATAGAAGAGTGGAAAGTCATAAAGGAGAGGATAGAGTCTATGGAGGGTGTAGGAATAATCGTCCCTAGAAATATTTATAAGCAATTTCCCAATCTAAGCGGGAACCATAAAACTATGTTTATACTTTTTGAACGTGCAGCTGCAAAGAATAATCTCATCCCATGTTATATTCGTTTACTCCATCTCCACCCAGACAAAAATAGTGTTGTTGCCTATGTTCGTACTACAAAAGGGTATAAATTAATGAAGGTACCTCGACCAAAAGTGAATTATTCTAGAATACTAGACCGCCACCCTGTTATAAGGAAAAGAATCTATGACCTGCGTAAAGTAGGAATAACGATATTTAATTTACCTAACTATGACATAGAAAAATATAAAATTCATCAACTCCTCCTTCGTGAAAAGAGCATTCAAAAGCACTTACCTCATACTGAGATCCTCACAAAGCCAAACCTTTGGAAGATGCTTACAACCTATAAAAGCATTATTCTCAAAAAAAATTATGGTGAACGCGGCATTGGCGCAATGAAAATAGATAAAGGAATTGATGATTGGACACTAACGTATAAACCGCTTAAAGGTGAAGACTATAAAAAAGTGAGGTTTTCTACTGGTATTCCAAGTATTATTCAGGAACATATAGAAAAAGGTGATTACATCATACAAGAAAGGATTCCATTGGCTACTTTTAATGGAAACCCCTTTGATATGCGTGTAGCACTACAGAAGGATAGTACTGGTTTTTTTAAAGTTACTGGTATCATGTGTAAAGTAGCTAAAAACAATAGCTTTTTGACAAATGGATCTCAAGGTGGAAAAACGTTTCGGCTCGAAGACATTTGTCCAGTGACTTTCCCCTCCATTCCTTATCAAAAGCTTAGGAAGAGCATTTGTGAATTTTCGTTAATGACGGCAAATTATTTAGATAACCATTTCCCCCACCTTGCCGATTTAGGTTATGATATTTGCCTTACAGAAAATGGAGTTCCTTATTTTATTGAATGTAATTTTATTTCTGATTACGCTGGGGGGCTGATTCATCACCAAAGAATTATTCATAAAGAATGGGAAGCAGTATTTTTCACCCCATTTGATTATGCACGCTATTTATTAGATCAAAAAAAATAAAGCGAGAGGACTGATATTCAGTCCTCTTAATTTTTGGTTGACTTGAGCTTTCTTAGTAATTGCCGAAAAGAATTCCTCATGGAAGTTTTGATTAATATAATTGTATTTTTATCAGCAAGCCTGCCTAAAGCTTTAATAAGTTGGTCCTCATTTTTCACAGAAAAGATGTTGTTTGCATGCATTCCCAATTTTCTTGCCATTGTACCTATTTCTTTTGCTTGATCACCTATTGTGATAAGATAGTTAATTTTATGCTTTACAATAAGCGCCCCTATTTTTTGATGTTCAACCTGCGAATAAGCTCCAAGCTCCTCTATATCACCTAGAACAGCAATTGTTTTTTTTCCCTTAGATACCTCCTCCAAAACCTCTAATGCTGCTTTAATTGAGGTTGGATTGGTGTTCCATGTATCATCGATGATTGTACTGTTATTAATGCCTAGACTTAACTCTAAATGTCTTTTAACCGGTTTATAGGTTTTTAATCGTTCAATGGCAGTCTTAATATCAATGCCCAGTAAGTTTGCAGCTGCTATGGAAAATACTGCATTATAAACATTGTGTTTTCCAAACCCGGGAACATAACCAACATATATATGTCCACGATACGATAAAATATATTTCATTCCCTTTTGATAAAACTTTATCTGTACGATCTTATAATCAGCAAAATCAGCCTGACCAATACAAATTATCTTCCCTTTATATTTGTGCGTTCTGATTTTTCTAGAATGCCGATCATCTGCATTTAATATCATTGTTCCTCTCGGATGAACAGCTTTGAGCATGCTTTCTTTTTCTCGTATATATTCTGAGTGACTTTTAAACCCTTGAAGATGGTCCGTACCAATCGTCGTAATCAAACCAATTGTTGGTCTAAAATACTTTGCGGAATGGAGAATATGGCCTGGTGAATTAACTCCCATTTCTATTACCGCAGCATCTGTTTGATCATCGATCTGAAGTAAATATTTTAAATTATGAGACAGTCCATTTTGACTTAAAATGGTTTTCACGATATTCATTTCCGGTGACAAAATATGTGCGATCATCTCTTTCGTCGTTGTCTTACCACATGTACCGGTTACCCCTATAACTGGGATTTGAAACAAACTACGATAATAATGAATAAATTTATAATATGCTAACCTCACATTTTTAACATATACGATCGTATATGATTTTGGAAACAGAGCTTCAGCCTTTTTTTTACTAGTCACAATAATACAGGAATTTAAATTAGTTGGTACCTTTAGTTGTTCTCTATAAAACACTAAAGTGTTTTTTGTAAATCTATGATTATTACTTATTGCAATGTTACTAATGACACTATCTGCATTTCCTCTTAATAAAACACCACCTATAAGAGGTCCGACCTTTCTAAGAGATAGGCTTTTCATGTTTAACAACACTCTCACAATGTTTTTTACTATTAGTGTATTATCCGATTTCATAAATGTATCAGCTAATATACTGTTTTTTGCTAATTTTCCACATAACCAGTCACATTAAAATTAGTAACATATACTAATAAATAAGAGTAAAAGGGAGGCATATGTATGATTCACATTTACCCAAATAAGAAGCATTCACTTTCTATAATTTTACATTCAACCTTTAAAAAATCCGTTCAAAATTTTAAAAAAATAAGGATTATATATGGCTTAAAGGAAGTAACAGTTACTCCAAAATTCTCTGATTCAATTCCTGAAAACAAATGTTCATTATCATCAGACGCTATTAACACCTTAGATATACCCATAAACTTACCTTATGAAATACAGTTTGTAGAAAGTAAACTGATCATTGGTCCTTTTATTGGGATTCTTGCTGCAGTGTCAAATGAAAAGTTACATCAAACCCTTCCTTTTCTTTCAGTCTTTGTACATCATTATGAGAAAATTCGAGGCACAATCATTGCCTTTTCCTTGGAAGGGATTGATCAAGAAAAAGCAATCATTACAGGGCTTATATTTAATCCAATATCTAGAATGTGGATAGAAGGAACCTTTTCCTACCCAAGGTCTGTTTTCTCAATTGTTGAAACTAGCTTAACGGAGAACTGGTCTGTTTATGTAAAAACAATGGATCACTTTCATGACTTACTTGGAAAAAGAATTTTTAACTATCCAAATTTTGATAAATGGCAAATGCATCAACTTTTGAAACAGAGCTTACACGAATATTTACCTAAGACTGTTATCTATTCAGAACCAAAAGATGTAAGAAATATGCTTAGGAAATATTCTTCCATTTATATTAAACCTATTAATGGGCGTCTAGGAAAATATGTCCTGATGGTAACACGAATTCCAAGTGGAGTCCTCGTCAGATTTGGCCATGATTCTAAAAACGCAAAACATTTCAAGTCGTGGAGGAATTTCAGGAATTTCCTTAGAAAATTATTGAAGAAGGACTCCTATCTCATTCAGCAAGCCATAAATTTGGTTACAGTTGAAAACCAAATCATTGATTTTCGAGTAATTGTTGTTAAAAATAATCACGGAATTTGGGAAAATATAGGATTCTTTGCTAGATATGGTATGAAAAACAGTATTGTTAGCAATATTACGGCCGGAGGCCAAGCAGAGATTGGATCCAGAACATTAAAAACCGTTTTTAATTTAACGAAAACAGAAAGAAAAGATCTTATCCATCGAATTTATCAACTGATAAAAACTGCAATTACCGTCCTTGAGAACCATGGTTATCATCTTGGAAATCTTGGTTTTGATATTGGCATTGACAAAAACGGAAAGATTTGGTTAATCGAAATAAATAATCAAAATCCTGATCATTTTATTGCAGTTAAAGCAAACAAAAAAAAACTTTTTTATCAAGCAAAATTAAATAATATTCTTTATGCAAAGGCACTTTCCATGAGCTAATAATCTGGTATTACTCGAACTACCATTTAGGCTCAATAACAACCTTTTTTAGCAAATTTATATCTAGACACTGTACCGCACAAAAACAAGATAAGTCAATCTTTACACATATATTTGTTCGTTCAAGCCTTTCTACGTCGCAAATTTCCTCCACCAGAACACCACTTAATGACAATGGGCGGAGAAGTGAAATAGTACAACAGTTCTTTTTTATATCAACATGTTCGATTCTAAAAAAGGGCGTACAAAAATGCTCACATTTTCTATAATTTTTATCCTCTGATCCTGATAAATAAAATAGACCGTCTTCTGTGTATAATAATAACGGAATCGTATCCACTTTAAGAAGTTTTGAAAGAAGGTTACTGTAACAACTATTTGGACAACCGCCTAAAAGATCTTGTTGTTTTTTCAATTCAAGAATTGCATGATATATTGAACCTTGATGATATACTTTACCGTTGTCCTCCATTTTCTTCCTTCCTTTCATTTACTTTTCTATTATGTTATTGCTTTCTATAGGCATTTGTGCAGAAAAGTTCATAAATTGGCTTCATCCGCTATTTTTAACTAAAAAGAGAGCATATTGAATTAGTTTTTTTGCCACATCAAATTCTCGATGCTTCGAGCCGGGCCTCCAATTAACCTCATAGATCCATAGCTTTTGATTTTCATCAATACCGATATCAATTCCAAGTTCATCAAACTTTTTGTCATAGAGGCTTTCAAAGTGTTTAGAAAAACTAATAGAAAAATGGTCTAATAATTTCTTAATATTAAAATATTCTTCACCAAACTCATCCTTTAAAAATGGCACTAACTCTCCTCTATACCCTCCACTTGTAATATTGCTGATCATTCTTTTATTTCCACTAATTCTTGGATAAATTAGCGTTGTTTCCCATTCACCTTTCCCATTTTTCTGGACATGTAACCGTATATCATAAGCTAACCCTTCTTTTGTTGAACTATTGATAAAAGCTTGTATAAAATAGCATTTTGTTAATAATAGTTTATCAAGATAAGGAATAAGTTCATTTTTCTTAAGGGTTTCCTCCTTATCTCCATTTAATAAAACAAATTGAGTGGGAGTTATTCTTTCTAGAAAAATGATCCCCTTACCTCCACTTCCTCTTTTCGGTTTGATCACCATTTTTTTATATGCTTGAAAATAAGAAATGACTTCTTCACCATTTTTTGGAATAATAAAAGGAATCACAAAGCGAGCAAATCGCTTTCCCTTCACAATTTTCTGGTAAATGTTCACTTTATTTCCTACTGAATAACTTGTAAATAGACATCTTTTTTTCAGATACGCCCAAACCTTTGTTTGCTTTTGAGTTTTAGGAGATTTGCTATTAATAATGATATCTGGGAGATCACGTTGCTGTTGGAACCACTCTCCTTTATCATATACCCAACCATTAATTGTGTTTTTCGCCATATCAACGGTACCGAATGAAAAATAAAAAAAATCTACACCTTCCATTTTCGAAACTGCCGCACATGCATATGCCTTCTTTACTTTTGCAGGATGTTTGCGTGAATGAAGCATACCAATAACAGTCATGTTATCACCCTTTATAACGGCTCGATGATAAATTTGATTTCCCTTAAAGCATTATGCGCAAGCTGCTTAGCTTCCACTTGTGAATGTGCTGTTGCTAGAACATATGCATACCGATCCCCCATAGATAATGGCGGTATTAAGATACTTCCTTTTCGCGGTTTCACATAAACCTCTTTTACACCTTGGTATTTCTTCGCTCGATTTTTACCAGTAACCTTTAGAAGGATCCCCTTCGTTTCTACAGTTACATATCTTACATAAACACACTCATTTTTATTTATTTCTATTAGAGGCTCTTCTCCTAAATGAAGTTTTAGTACCTCTTTTACCAAATTAATTCCTGTGCCATGAAATACGATCTTATTCATTGCTCCTCCAGCTATGCGAGGGTTTATTTCGATTAATTTCCATTCACCATTGGAATAGCGGAATTCCAAATGACAACTGCCGTTTTCCAATCCAATCTCCTGTATAATCAAATTTATAGCATTCTCAAGACTAGCATATTGATCTGTGCTCAATTGTGCTGGGAACTGATATCCTAATACAATAAACCTTTTCTTTCTGGCAACTTCCTGTTCAAGCACACATACAATCGTTAAGTTTCTTTTGTAAACAATGACTTCGACCAAAAATTGTTTGCCTTCAATATATTTTTCTAGTAAGATGGGACCTTTACTCGATGCTCTTTTTAATTGTGTTATTCCTTTTTTCAACTCATTAGATGTAGTAACAAGTAATACATCTTTCGATCCATTAGATTTAGGGTATTTCAGGACTAAAGGCAAGTATTTTTTTATAGAATCGGTAAATTCGTCAATAGTTCGTTCATTTTCCTCATAAATGAAAAACTTTGGTGTATAAGGAAGGTGTTTGAGTTTCTCTCTGCACTTGACCTTATTTTCCATAATATCTAACGCTTCTTTTGTAATCCTTGATAAATTTAATTCTTCAGATATACTTGCAGCAATTGATACAAATGGATCTATTAAACTTAAGCAAGCTTTTATATTTTTCCCATCTTCAACAAGTCTTTCAATACCTTCTAATAACAAGTTTTTATCTTCTAAACTCTTTATATAAACCATTTGGTGAACTTCATTAAATTCTTCTCTTTGTTCAAGAAACTTTAATCGATCTGTATATAAGACAGTAAAATACCCCATTTCTGCTGCGATTGTTATTGCATCTCTACTTGAACCTGACTTATAGCAACCAATAAATACAATGGTGTCCATATTTTCATCTCCAAATTACTATATTTTTGAACGATAAAAACGAGGATAGTAAGTTTAAATAAATTCCCAAAATATACTAAGATAGCATCATGATATGACTAATACTGCTTTATAAAGTTATAATATTTCATTTTTATTGAAGATATTAGGTTAAAGTCGATAAAAGAATATCAATTATTCACCTAATCACTATGATAGTACCTCTTCTCATAAAATCGAATACATTACTTGTAGGTCATTCAAGGGTTAAAATCCAGTTAAAGGCATTGCCAATCCCTTTTACCCATAACTAACAATATTCATGATGTAAAAAATGGGTGTTAGTACTAATTTGAAATGGAGTAACTTTATGAATAAAAAAATAATTGGTATTTTTATTCCAAAACATCATTATCAATCAATGAAAAATGGAGACTCACTTTTCCCATCATATGCCCAATTTGAATATGCTGCAGAAAATTATCAACGATCGGTTTGTTTTCTAACCACAGAGTGTCATTATTCTTCCAATAAAACCAATGTATTAATGAGAGAAAATGCTTCCGATCGGTTCGTTGAAATGACAATAAACATCCCAAAAGTTATATATAATCGTGGTAATCTAAACAATAAAAAAGTAAGGCAAACACTTCATCAACTAATGCAATCAGGTTCAAAGGTATTTAACTATATTCCAATAAAAAATAGTAAATATTATGTAAATAAATTGTTAGAGCAAGAAGCGCATCTTATTGAGCACCTGCCAGCAACTCTAAAAGGGTCAGCTAAAAACTTAGAATTTGCTCTTCATCATATGGAGAGTTTTTTTATCAAGCCTTGTTATAGCAGTATAGGGAAAGGAATCATGCATGTAGAAAAAGAGAGGAATGGAAACCTGTATATTTATGAAAGACATGGGACTAAAAAAAGCTGGAAAAAAAGACGATATACTTCGTTAGAAAACAAATTGCTAAAAAAGCTATTTAAACAACGTTCCTATATTATTCAAGAAAGAATCCCACTAGCTACTTTTCAAGACAGACCATTTGATTTAAGAGTAATCGTTCAAAAGGATGGTACTGGCCATTGGAAAATTAGTGGAATGGTAGCAAAATTAGCTCCTATTGGTCAATACATTACAAACATTGGGAGAGGTGGAGAGATGGGAGAATTACAGAATTATTTTATCCACCATGAAATTTCGATCTCAGAAATAACAAAAAAAATTAATACATTAGCTATTGATATTGCTATAACTCTTGAAAAGACATGGCCTTATATTTCAGACCTAGGATTTGATATTGGCATTACGAATAAAGGTACTCCATTTTTCATTGAATGTAACTTAAGAGGTCAATATGGAGTATTACGAAAGAACGACAAATTTTTGACATTGTGGAAAAAGATTCATGAAGCGCCTATTTCATATGCAAATTATCTGTTGGAAATTCAGAATTAAATAAGTATTATTTGCAATTTCTCTGCATTAACCGGATTTTATTACATTTGATTTATTTATAAAAAGACTTACTATACAACCGATTATAGAACTTCTTATAATATCATACGGATAATGTACTCCTACCCAAATACGGGATAGACCAACGAGGAATGATAAAAAATACAAAATTTTTCCTAATACACGATTATACAAATACACAGTTGTTGAAACAGTAAATGATAATAATGTGTGTTTACTTAAAAAAGAAGAGTCTTGCAAGGATGGTAATAAGACATTCGCATTACGTGTAAGAAATGGCCTTGGTATATATTTTACTTTATTAACCAGTTTTTTTAAGCTTAAAGTAATCATCATTGAAATGATTGATTCGTACACAAACTTTTTATTAAAGTGATTTAAAACTAACAATGTAATTAGGACAAAACCATACACAAAGCGTAATTCATTTGAAGCAAACACCATGAGTCGATCAAGTAAAAGATTTCTACCTGCGAACTGATTTATGATCTTAAATAATTTCTTATCCATTAATGTGCCCCTTATCGTAAATAGTCGTTGTTATTATTCTCAAAGAAAACCTGAGTATTCAAAACAAAATTTTTTTTTGACAATAGGGGTTTCTTTATTCCCCCTGATGGTCAGTTGACCTAATCGGACATTACAGTCAAGTTTTCCCCCACTTACTTTTATTGTGAACTAGAAGCTTGAGGTGGGGTCTTACTCCCGTTAAGAGTGGGATAAAACACTTATCAAAGAGCATAATAGGTATTGAAAAATTAGAGAGGAGGTACATCAATGACAAACCGAAACGATAACCGTGAGCGAAAAAACAAATATCCAAATAACAAGAAACAAGATACTGAATTCTCTAAGGATGTTACAATTAGAAGTGAGATCACAAAAAAAGACTTGAATAAATAAGAAAAGCGCAAGCACCTTGATCAGCCTAGAGCGAATAAAACACTTTTGAATAGAAGGTTGTACTTTACCTCAATTCATATTGGCTAGACCCAAGAGGTAGTTATTTTCGAGAAGATCTATGGCTAGGCGCTTGAGCAAGACATTAAATTTATATTTTCCTACTTTTTAAATAAAAGGCTGTTTTTGCAAAGATTGGCTTTTAAATATTATTTAACTCTATAGTGGAATGGAGCGGAAGACACTCGACTCCTGCGGTGGAAGAGGAATGGCCGGACCCGCAGGCTAAGCTGAGAAGGCTCGCCTTCCTCCCCGCGGAAAGCAAGTGTCTGGATCGCAGTGGAACGAACTTGTTTTCACATTTAACACTGCATTAAAAAACAACAAAGTATACCAAAACAGCCAAATAAAA
>Ga0180216_1001366_pt1 | contig 22063 bp, 19 predicted proteins | sample eDN3rd37CBELigMG_FD_128879 | JGI IMG/M metagenome (GOLD analysis project Ga0180216, IMG submission 128879) | Enriched Miracle-Growth compost microbial communities from Emeryville, California, USA - eDNA 3rd pass 37_C BE-Lig MG (version 2)... ...
CAAGCTTCCACAACTGCTTCGAAAGAAGCAGGACCTTCAACGCTAGGAATTTCTACGCGGTACTGCGCCCCATCTGGGAAAGTTTTCGTAGATGTTGGCAAATCATTCAAATCGCGGGATGGGAATCCTAAGCTCTCAATAAATTGTCTGGTCTTTTCCATAGTTGCTCCAGCCTCCTATTAATTCGATTGCTTATTAGGCAATAGTATATCTGTTTTATAATCAAGAGTTGCATCTTCCGAGACAGCAAGAGGTACAACACCGTGTGCCGCATCAGTATGACCAACCATACGATTGCTTGCAGCCACTTGCTTCTGACGTAGACGGATGGCGTTCAAACGCTCACTAGCCAATTCTTTTCTTTCATCTTTGATATGCTCAAATTTGAATTCAACTGTTCCAAAGCGGAAAGCTGCTTCATTTAAGAATTGAATTTCTCTTTCGCGTAAGTTTAGGTATAACAAATCCCCTGTTTGGAGATACAGAATACCACCGCCATTTTTTGCTTCAGGGGTCATATGTCCAATAGCCGCCCCATAGGTTACACCAGAATAACGTCCGTCACTAATCAAAGTCGCTAAGCGCTTTAATTTACGGTTGGCATTAATATGTTGCATTGGTGTAAACATTTCAGGCATTCCAAACGCTTCTGGCCCTTGTCCGGAAACAATGACAGCAATTTTTAGAGCTCCTGTTTCCACCATCTTGTCGAACAGTTGATCATAATCAAAACCTTTGGCTTCTTCAAAAACATCCGGTTTATTATGCTTCAACATAGCACGCATATTCTCTTCGTTGAACTTACGGTCAACACGGAGTTTATCCAAGAGATTAATGTCAAGTAAATTGCGATTTGCTTCATCTTCATTTTGATAATAAAGGACAAATGCCGCCTTCTTATCGAACTCGTCCAATTGATGCGTTGTCATTCCGCTGATCTTAACAACGGCACTCTCAAAGAAGTTTCCGGTTAACACATCTACTCCACTAAATGGTCTACGTGGTTTCGAGAGAATAACTGGGTTTTCTTTGACATATTCAGCAGACAAGCTTTCAAGATTAGTTAACCTCTCACGCCAAGTTCCTCCGGTAACAGTAGGTGCATCAACATCCATTGGCACACCGTTACGAATCAACTCGTAAAATAAGGTTTCCATACCACGGCTATCCCCACTGCAGCATTGCTTAGCAAGGGCAAAAATATCTCGCCCTTCGGTTAGGCTGTAGTCAAACAGATCTGGAATGGGAAATTCGTGATGAATTCGATCCAAATCCCACAGACTAAAGTCATAACCGCCGTATAGCATTCCAGCAACAACGTGCATCATCAAGTTGGTAGAACCACCAGAAGCACTGTGAATACGGATCGCATTTTTAATGTTTGTTGCCATAATATTTGCAGCCCCATATACGGGATCATTAATCATGGTTGCCAAGCTGTCCAATGCATTATTGATTTGTTCTTGACTTGGAGGAGCAGTTAATAATTCTACATCTGGATGAACCAATCCAAGACCTGCCACAATGTGGCGGGAGCTGTTTCCAGTACCGTTAAAAGCGCAAACCCCACCTTGTCCATCACAAGTTGCAACAGCCAATCGTTTTTCGAAATCCTTATGTTGTTCCTTCGTTATTAATCCTTTTAGTTGAGCACGCTCAAGGACACCCTGGAAGGCAGTATTAGAAGAACATTGAAGGATATAAGCCATCGCATCACGCAAGTCATATGCGACATCCTCATCTCCAACGGATTCAGCTTTTTTCGCTACTTCTTCAAGTTCAGAAAACAATTGTTCTGGAATCGTTCCTCCCTGCAAAACGTGAGCAGGCACAAAGGTAGCAAAGAATGGTGCTTCCCCACGGGACTGACGAAGGCGATCGAGGTGTGCCATAGCACTTACTACACCCAATGGCTGTTTGTCACATCCTTGAATAACAAAAGCCCCATGGTAGCTCTGTGCTTCCATTTGGTTAACAATCATTTGCGCAATGGCATTTCGACTTTGTAGTGAGTAGCTCATCCCCATTGTATTTTGTGCTGTACCGTCACACATAACTGGAGTGGAAAAATAAAATGGAACCCCTCCATTTTGCCAGATTCGGATGGCAGCACGCGAAGACGTTTGAAAATCCATAATATGCGCAGGGTGGTCTGGAGATCCACCAACGATGGCAATTCTTGGGGCATTCGCTTCCAAGCGGTCATAGATGGCTTCCAAGGTCCAATCCGGCTTTGGACCATCATACGTCGAACCAAGAATTTGCTTTGCCCGATCGAGAATCCCCGCAACAGTAATAGGCTCATTCGCTTTACCTTGGACATTAAATTCGTAGAAATTGATCGAATTCATTAATGGGTATTTAACAGCCATTTTTCCTCTCCCCTTTTTCTCTATTCTTCCTAACCTTGGGCCGCAATGATCTTTGAGGAAGCGACCTACTAAAGTGGACCTATTAAGTAGAACGTTTAAAATAACGCACAATAACGCCAAGATCGTGATCATTGACGTTCGCAGTAAAGGCCCGCAGAAAAATAGAGCGCCTTCACTTAAAACGAATAGAGCAACTACTCACTTAACAGAAGAAAAGCCCACCCGGCATTACAGCATCATCAAGATAGCCAAAAGGCAGGCTTGCACGAAAATACTATCTTTCTTCTGAAAAATGCATGACAGTTGGTTCACTTAAAATTTCGATATCCGGATGTTTGCGTGCTTCTTCCAACATACTTTCAGATATCCAAATTTCTTTCAGTTCTAATGTATTATGAATTCGCACCATACGGACTTTATTCAAATCAAATGCATTACATGTTTTAATAGCAGCCTGTACAGCTAATTTTTCATTATCTAAAAACATAGGAATTTTTACACAACTGACAACAGTACTCGTTAGTGCATTGGCGTAGCCCATTTCGAAGATGGTTTCTTCAAAAACCCTACGGGTTGTAATATCCGCTGTACCAACACCATTACTGTTCCCATGTGTTTTTTCCGTTAATCCTAAAACAACGATGCGGCTAACCTCTGGTCCACCAGAAGCGTAAGGAGTCGCATACCGGCCAGTGATATTCGGATCCATTCCATCACCGGAAATATCTTTTCCAATCTCATCTACAACCAGGACATCAATTGGATCAATCATTAAACGAGGCATAAGTGCTTTTGCTTCAACCAATAGACCTGGTTCAACTTCTTCAAACTTTTCTGCAGGTACCGCGAGGATTTTGGCTGGGCGATCATACGCGTTTTCCAGTGATGCCAAACCAAAAATAATCGGTGCTTTGGAAAGAGTGATTTTTGCCATTTCTGGAACATGCTCTGCCATATATTTAAAGCTATAAGCATGTGCAGCCTCTGCTCCTTTTTGTTTCCCTAAACCGATCGTGATCATCTTCATTAATCCACTTTCAATTGGACCACGGAAAGCAGTATGTGGTTTCACACGACAAATAACGATAATCTTATCTGCCTCATAGGCATTTTTGTCAATATAAACAGGCAGGCCATTTGGAAGCTCTCCTACCTTTACAACCTCCATGCTAGAAACAATGGGTGCTCCAACAAATTCTTCAGTGACTCCCAACTGCTCAAGAATTTCAATCTGCCCCTCGGCAGTCGCCCCACCATGACTTCCCATCGATGGAACGATGAACGGTTGTCCACCAACAGATTTTACAGCTTTAACCATTTCTCGGGTCATAATGTGTACATCGGCAACACCACGACTTCCGACAGCAATAGCTACGCGATCTCCACTGGAAATTCTAGACAGGACACCTGTTTCTTGCAAAGTTTGGTGTACAGCAGCAGCTGTGTCTGCCACCTCCGGCGCATGGAAATTCTGTCTGATTTTCACCATTTTAGGAATGGGGATCTCGCGAAGAAGATCTTCAATTATTCCCATCGAGCTTTCCTCCTGCTTATGATGTTTATGGATGATGCAATACACATCATCCATAAACAAATAGAATTTAATACAATTATACGTTATTACTTATTACGAACTTTTTCAACCTCAGCATACATTTCTTTTACAATGTCTTCTCCAATTTCTTTAGAGAATTTCTCAATAACTGGTTTAATCAATTCATTCATTTCTGCTTTGGCTTCATCAGATACTTCGTTCACCTGCATACCAGCAGCTTTTAAGTTTTCCTTGGTCTTTTCATTTACTTCACGGTTTACTTCACGGTTATATTTACCAGCTTCTATTGCTGAGTCCTTCATAATTTGCTTTTCAGTCTCTGAAAGCTGATCCCAGAACTTCTTGCTGACTAGGAATACGAATGGAGTATACACGTGATTTGTCATACTTAGGTATGGCTGTACTTCATTAAATTTGTTGGATTCTATCGTTGCAAGTGGGTTTTCTTGTCCATCAACCGTCTTGCTCTCAAGTGCAGTAAACACCTCAGAGAAGGCCATCGGAGTTGGGTTAGCCCCTAACTTCTGGAATACTTCTAAGTGAACTGCATTTTGCATCGTACGGATTTTTAACCCTTGGAAATCTTTAGCAGTTTCAACAGGATGTTTACTGTTCGTTAAGTTACGGAAACCATTTTCCCAATAGGCTAAACCAACCAGACCGTGTTCAGGAAGTTTGTCCAATACTTTTTGACCTACTGGGCCATCAAGAACAGCATCTGCTTCTTCCCCATTATTAAAGACAAACGGGAAGTCGAACATTCCAAATTCTTTCACCATACCTACTAGAGGTGAAGTAGATGGGATTGTAACTTCTTGCAAACCGCCCTGAAGTGCTTCTGTCATTTTCTGGTCATCCCCAAGTGTTGCTGCGAAGAAAGTTTGCACTTTCATTTTTCCGCCGGATTTCTCAGAAACCAATTCAGCAAACTTCTTTAACGCAATACCTTGTGGGTGGTCTTCATTCAAACCAATCCCTGCTTTAATTGTACGTTCTTGAATATCATTACCTGCAGCTGGCTGTTCAGAAGAAGCTGAATTATTATCTTTTGCTGGTTCTGTCTGTTGATTTCCGCCACCGCCACACGCACTAAGTACAAGCAAGCTAGGAACAGTCAAACTAATTGCCAGGTTTTTTACCCATTTTTTCATGTTAAAAATCCCCCTTATATGTTTTTATTTAACGAACAAGCGGGGCGTAGCGTTCTTCTGGTTGCGTTTCCTTGAGGCTGACCACTTCGCGCACTTGTTTGTTAACCAAATATTTAGGATACTCTCCATAAATCAGAGTATCAACAACACCCATTGCAGCTTTTGAACGCATTTCTTCAGCTGCTTCTTCAGAATACCATGCCACATGTGGTGTTAAAATAACATTTTCCATTTTTAACATCGGGTTATCCTCATTGATTGGCTCCTGCTCAGCCACATCAAGAGCTGCTCCGGCAATTTGGCCGTTTTGCAAAGCTTCGATTAATGCAGCTTCATCAATAACAGGCCCGCGGGATGTATTGATAATAATCGTTTCTTTTTTCATTTGAGCAAATTGCTCTTTGCCAATCATTCCCTTCGTTGCGGCCATCAACGGAGCATGTACAGAAATGATATCGGATTGTTGGCACAATTCATTCAAAGATACTAGTTCTACTCCAATTTGCTTCGCAACATCAGCTGGGAAGAACGGATCATACGCAATAACCTCTAACCCTAATGGCTTTGTTTTAGCTGCTAATGCTTGCGGAATTTTCCCGAATCCAACCAAACCTAATTTTCTTCCACGTAAACGGTAGATCGGTTGTGTTACTTTGAAATCCCAACGTCCATTTTTCACATAATAATTTGCTAACGGAACTTTACGGGTCCAGCTCATGAGTAGTGCTAATGCATGGTCAGCTACTTCATCCATACAGTAATCAGGAACATTCGCTACACAGATTCCTTTCTCTGTTGCTGCATCAAGATCGATCGTATTGACACCGACACCGTAGCGAGTAATCACCTTACAATTTTCCAAAGCCTCAATTACCTTTCGGCCAATTGGTGCATATTGGTTGATCAATGCATCTGCATCCTTGCAAGCAGCAATTACATCTTCTTCTGTGCGGCACTGTGCTGGTACCAATTCAATATCTGGATGATTCAACACAGCTTCCTCAAAACGAAGATCATCATACTCCCAATCTGTTACAACTACTTTGAACTTTTTCATGAATGAATACCCTTCTTTCTTCCATCATCTTAAAATAATTTTCCCAAGTCATTACCTAAGGTTAAATGAACCAATGTAGTGGTACAAGAATAATGGATGGGAATAAAATCAACAACAGTAATACGATTAGATGTACGATCAGGAATGGCCAAATTCCCTTGACGATATCAACCATACTAATTCCAGCAATACCGCATCCTACATACAAAACGGTTCCAACAGGCGGCGTGATCAAGCCGATCGTAAGGTTAATAATCATTACAAGACCAAAATATACAGGATCAATACCAGCAGCCTTCACAATTGGAAGTAGAACTGGTGTAAAGATTAGAATTGCTGGTGTCAAATCCATAACCATTCCAACAAAAAGTAAAATAAGATTTATAACTAGCATTAATAGCAGTGGACTTTCAGTCAATGAACCAAGCAAGTTTGCCATATCATTAGGCACGTTAGCAACGGTAATTAACCAAGCAGCAACCATGGCAGCTGCAGCCACGAACATTACAGTACTCGTCGTCTTCCCTGCAGCAATCAAATTTTCATAGATATGTTTTAACGAAATTTGACGATACACAACAACCCCTACAAATAGAGCGTATACAGCAGCTACAACGGCAGCTTCAGTTGGCGTAAACACACCACCGCGCAATCCTCCGATAATGATCACAGGCATCATCAAAGCCCATAGTGCATCTTTCGTTGCAATAAGCTTTTGTTTTAAGGTTGTTTTTGGAGGCAATTCCATTTTTTCATTTCTTGAAATAATAAACCAAGTTACAATCAATCCTAACCCCATGATAACCCCTGGGATAATACCACCCATGAATAATTGGGTAATCGACGCACCGCTGACAACCCCATAAATGATCATTGGAATACTTGGCGGAATAACACAAGCGATAATACCGGCAGCACAGATAACACCAGTGGACAAGTTCCGATTGTATCCTCTTGCGACCATCATCGGGATAAGTATAGCTCCTAATGCAGCTGTATCTGCAACAGCTGATCCGGATAAACCAGCAAACAAAACACTGGCAATAATAGCAACATACCCTAAACCACCACGAATATGCCCAACCCATGCCATCGCAAATTCAACGATACGCTTAGAAATCCCCCCGGCGTTCATGAACTCACCTGCAAGGATAAAGAACGGAATAGCCATTAACGGGAAGTTGTTAGCCCCATTTATCAAGTTTTGGGCTACAATCTGGCTATCAAACATATCCATCGAAAACATCATTGCTACAGCACTAACCATTAAGGCAAAAGCAATCGGTACCCCAAAAATGAGGGCAACAAACAAGGAACCTAGAAAAATACCTAACATCATAAGTTAGTTCCCTCCTTTTTTAGGGTCTTCTTTAATTTCGGCTTGATGAATTTCTATGGTTGGAGTAAATGTAAGTTCATCGTCTGAGGCCTTATTACTGATAACCTTCCAAAAGTTAATCAGTACAATCAAAATCATCGAAATACTCATGACGATACCTATTCCATATACATAAGCAAGCGGAAGACCTGTAGCAGGTGCCTTACTAACCATATTCAATACAGTCATTTTCCAGCTTCCATCCAAAACTAGCCATAGGATGTATAGAACGGTAATATTACTAATAACGAAAAAGATCTTCTTCCATGTTCTATTTAAAGCATTTACTACAATATCCATCCCCAGATGCGCATTTTCCTTTAAGGCAGCAATCGCACCTAAGAAAACCATCCACACAAATAAAAAGCGGGACATCTCCTCAGACCAAGTGATACCAGAGTTGAACGCGTAACGCAACACTACGTTTCCGAATACTAAAATTGCCATCGAAGCTAGTGTAAAGGCAATAAAAACATTCAGAATGTGATTCAAAGCCTTTCCGGCACCTTTCATATATTCCCCTCCCTATATTTAAATTTGGGGCCCGAAGGCCCCATGACTTACTCCCTATTTTGCTTCTGCTTTAATTTTGTCATACATATCTTTCGCCCAATCAAACTTCTGGAAGATCTCATCATAGAGAGGCTTCATTGCATTCTCCATGTCCGCCTTGAACTTGTCATCAGGCGTTGTGAACTTCACACCATTATCCTCAAGGAACTTTTTATCTTCTTCATAACTTTTCTTCATTAGTTCAAACTCGTAACTTGCAGATTCTTTCGCTGCATCACGAACAACTTGTTGTTCTTCAGGTGTTAAACCATTGAAGAATTTACTGTTTATAATGTAAATGTTCGGGCTAAACATATGGTTGGATTCTAAAATATCGGATTGTACTTCGTACCATCCAGAGGCTCTTACTGTTGCAATAGGGTTGTCCTGTCCGTCAACAACCTTTTGCTCAAGTGCAGTAAACACCTCGGAAATCGGCATTGGAGTTACGTTTGCACCTAACAATTCACCTTGACGAATGTAGTTTGGAATGGATGGCATCCTTACACGAAGCCCTTCAAAATCGTCAATGCTATCCAAAGTCTTGTTACTGGAGAACATTCTGAATCCGTTTGCACTCCAGGCAAGTGGTGTTACACCATGTTTAGCATCAAGGTCAGCAGTAATTTCTTCACCGATTGGCCCATTAAGGACACTTTCAACGTGGTCGTAATCTTTGAACAAGAAAGGCCATTCAGGTACAGCCATCTTTTCCACGTCAGCTTGCATAATCATCCCAGGAATACCCATTTCGATGGTTCCATTTCTAACTCCATCATAAAATTCTTGTTCAGCACCCAATTTACTATTATCGTAAATTTCAACTTTCAAAGTTCCTTTTGAACCTTCTTCAACCAATGGCTTGAACTTCTCGTTTAAGGCTACGTTTTGCGGGTGATCCGTAGCGAAATAGTTAGCAACTTTAATTGTTTTCGCTTTCACAGCCCCTTCTTCTGCAGAACCGGACTGTTCACCACCACCACCACAAGCTGCAAGGAAAACCGAACTCACTAAGGCCACACTTGATAAAACGGCAAAAGCTTTTTTGTTTTTCATTATGATTGCCCTCCCTCATTCTTTCTCTTTTTTTAGTTTTGAAAGCCTTCTCATTAAATTGTAACGAGCCTGTTTATCTCATTAAGACAGGTTTCCCAAACAACCCACCGCTCATTCAGAAATGAGATCTACAATATAAAACCGTGTTTATAAATCAACACAAATAGCTAAAGTTGATTCAAAGATCAAATCAACCCTCGTATATTGTTTTACATTATAGAATAGTGTTTTGTTTTCGCTTTCTTGAATTCAATGATAGAGGAATTTGAAAGGGCTGTCAACGATTTTTAAGTGATTTTCGTCACTTTTTCTACAAAATTCTACAAAAAACTACAAAAATATTCTGGGTATTGGGAACTATAGTAAATTGAAAAATAAACAAAAAACGCTTCTTTGGCAGTTATAATAATTAACCTGTTTCATTCTACCAAAGAAGCGCTCAAAAGCAAATACTTTAATTAATCCATCAGTTGGCCGCCATTTACTTCAATAATCTCGCCTGTTATATAATCCGCATAGCTTGAAGCTAAGAATAAAATCGATCCTATTGTTTCCTCAGGTGTCCCTTCACGGCCCATAGGAATTTGGCTGGCCATGGCTTTACGTAATTCGGGTGAAGAGAAACGATCATGGAATGGAGTTGAAATAACTCCTGGTGCGATTGCATTGACAAGGATATTGTACTCTACCAGATCCTTGGCCATTCCTCTGGTCAATGTTGATACCCCACCCTTGGAGGCTGCATAGGCTAAAGAACCTTTTCCCCCGCCATTTCGTGCTGCTACAGATGTAACATTGATAATTTTCCCTTTTCCTTGCGATTTCATTATAGGCAAAACTGCTTGGCTTACCAAGTACACTGATTTTAGGTTAACATTCATAATGCGATCCCACAAATCTTCCTCAAGTTCTTCCAAGCGGGCACGTTTTACTAAAGAACCTGCATTATTGACCAATATATCTATTCGGCCAAATTGCTCTTCTATTTGCCCGACCATTTCTTTTACCTGATTTTTATCAGCAACGTCTCCTTTGACTACTAAGACTTCCCCGCCAAGATCTTTGATTTCCCGAGCGAGAGCCTCTGCCTCTTGGGAACTGCTGTTATAATGAATAACTACATTTGCCCCATGCTGTGCAAAACCCAAAGCAGCTGCTCGTCCGATTCCCGTACTGCTGCCTGTTACCCAAACTACTTGATCTTGAAATGTAAACAATCTAATCCCTCCAACTATTTCATATCATTCCACTCATAACCTTACCAGTATTCTGTTGCTCTAGCAAAACTGAAACTCTCTAATTGCTATAGGGATGGTAGAAGATCCATTAATTCTTGTACTATTTTTTCTTTCCCATAAATGGTATAACCTTCTCTTTCCAGCCATGTCCCACCGGATTCTGTTATAAGCAGCTCTCCAGCTGCCACATCGTACCGATTAGGTCTTACATATACCGCTGCATCTAAACGACCTGCTGCTATGTATGACAACGTCACTGCAGCAGAACCGATCATACGAATTCGGTAGACTTCGTTGATGAGATTGCCAAAGGCAGCCAAGCGATGTGCATTACTTTGTCTGTTTCCTTCTTTTGAAAAATCCCCAAAGGACACGTAAGCATCACTTATCTCTGCTTCGCGCATGACTACCTTCTTCCCATTCATGAAAGTTCCATTTCCTTTTACCGCCCAGAAAGTCTCCCTAAGGGCTGGTAGCGTAATCACACCTGCAATGCATTCATCTTGGTAACAAAGGGCAATGGATATCCCATAGAAAGGAAGCCCTGGACTGTAATTGACCGTTCCATCGATCGGATCAATCACCCATTCATACTCTTTCGATTCCCCAAGTACACCTGCTTCTTCACTAAAAATCCGATGGTCCGGGTATCGCTGTAGAATTTCATCAATAATGTACTTCTCAACCTTAAGATCCATTTCAGTCACAAAATCCGCTTTGCTCTTTAAGGTTTCTTCTCCGGCATTTCCAGCATAGGGCAAAATCATCTTTCCACTTTCTGCAGCTAACTCTAACATGAAAGGAAGAAAGCTTTCCGCATTCACCATTTTCCCGTCTAATTTTCCCACTTCTGCTGATCTCTCCTACCTTCTATATTTTCTTCCATACCAATGATTCGCTATGTCACTCTTATTTCCTTCCTATGAACAAATATAACCTAATCCTAAATTTCTGCCGAAATACTTTCTTCTTTTTGGATAGGCTTCTCTTGTGATTTGTTTTTCAAAAAAGTAAACAATAGGCCAACGGTAGCAGACACCGTGCCAATCAATAAAATATATTTCGCTCCAACATAAAGAGAATCGAGGATGGAAATATTTTCGATGTGTTGTTGATTTAATGCGTATCCCATCGCAACTGCGGAGATCCCGGATGCCAATGTATGTCCGGATTGCCTTGTTGTTTCCAGCATACCAGAAGCAAATCCACGGTACTCATCGTCGAGAGAAGTCATGATTACATGATTATTAATCGACCAAAATACTCCCATTCCAAAGCCAATCCAACCTCCAAGCAGGATTAAGCCTGGCACTCCAGTATGATCAACTAAAAGGTAATAAGCACAAAGCCCTGTTGCGATAACTCCCATTCCAAAAGGGCGTAGCCAATGCCAATTATAGCGATGATAGAAAGAACTAGCTATAGGAGGAAAAATCGCATTCATAAATTCAACAGACAATAGGACAGCTGCTGTAAATATGGCCGTCTCTCCTAATCCCTGCTCGACAATAAAAGGGATAAAGAAAACCACGCAAATCATCACAAAATGCAAGATAAAGTTGGCAGATACTGCCCCTGTAAATCGTTTATTTTTGAATTGATTAAAAATTACCAAAGGATTGGAAGACCGTTTTTCTATCCAAACTAACAAAGCAAAACAAATCACCATCGCTGCCAAGTACTCCCAGCGAATAAAGGAACTAACCGAAACAACTGGATTTATTGGCTCCCCATTTCCTCCGTGCCCTTTGTGCCCGGATGCAAACGACATGGAAAAACAAACCAATAATAGGTACAACATAATTCCTCCTGGGAAATCGATGTTGCGCCAATTTCCTTCAGCAGTTCTTTCTTCCTTACCCTTCAATAAAAACAAACTGATTAAAGAGAGCGGAATACCCAAAAAGAATACAAACCTCCAGCTCAAGTATTGAGTAAATAAGGAGCCAATAATAATCCCCAATAACGATCCAAAAGCTGCTGCAGAGGTCAACCAGCCGATCGCCTTTCCCCTGTCTCTCGATTCAAATGCTTTATGTACAATTGCCATACTGTTGCCAGCCAACATGGCAGCACCTACCCCCTGTAGTGCACGCCAAACAATCAATTGCCAATAACTCCACGACAATCCAGCCATTAAAGAAGATAACCCAAAGACTACTAGACCTGCTTTAAACACACTTTGATGGGATATTTGGTCGCCCATACGTCCGCCAAACAATTGAAACCCTGTTAATGAGAGCAAATAAATGGTCATTATCCAACCTATTAGCCCTATGTCCACATCAAATTCCTTGGCTAGTGTTGGAAGCATGGCAGCAACAGGTACCAGAGCAAGCTGAACCATAAAATACCCCGTCACTACGCCAGCCAAAATTCGATTGGGGGATTGCTTTGTGGAATTTGTCATAACTATTCTTCTTCTCCTCTTTTTATGTATATTCTATCTTGGTAAACCATTGGGTAACCAACACCTATTGCCATTATTCGTAAACGTTTTCAATGAAATTATGTAAATATGGCATTAATCTATTCGTTACAATTTATTTGCCCCACATGAACGACGAATGATTAATTCCGGCTTTAATTTAATTTGCCAAGACTCTTCATTGCTCGATTCGTTTCCATTAAAATGATTTTCAATTTTATGCATCAATCTTTTCACTGCAAACCGTGCCATATCTTCTGCTTTTTGTCCTACTGTTGTTAAACCAATCATGCTGTGCCCCGACAAACGCAAGTTATCAAAACCGATCATGGCTATGTCTTCAGGGATCCGGTATCCATTTTTCATCAAATACTCAATTGCTGCAAGGGCAAGGAAGTCAGCTGTTGCAAAAATGGCTGTGGGTGTATTTTTATCATCCATCATCTTGTTCATAGCCCCTTCTAAATCGCTATCTACTTTTTCAAAATGAACCTCTTGTATGAGATGGTCATAGATAGTCAGGTTCGCATCATGAATTGCTTTTCGATATCCTTCTAACCGTTCAACAACACTGTCAAACACTTTTGGTCCATGCAAAATTCCGATCCTTGAATGACCTAAACCGATTAAATGTTTTACTGCTTCATAGGCTCCCTGATAATTATCTTGAACTACATAATCTGCATCCTCTAATCCATTTGTTCTATTATATAAAACGTATGGAATGTTTGATAATTTAAGCCTAGGGATGGAAACACCCTTGAATATAGAACCGATAATTACCCCATCTACCCTTTTGTTGCACAATAACTCCACATAATCTGTCAGCTTTGCCTCATTTTCTTCTGATACACAAATGGTTACATGGCACTTATACATTTCCGCTGTTTTGATAATGACCTCGGCTGTTTCGGCGAAAAAAGGATTACCCAACGTACCGACAATTAAACCGATATTATAAGTGCGTCCTTTTACCATACTTCTCGCAACTAGATCGGGATAGTAATTTAATGACTCTATTGCTTCCAATACTTTACTACGGGTTTGTTCTTTGACAAAGGGATAATTGTTCAGAACCCTTGAAACAGTAGCTGTTGATACCCCAGCCTTCTTGGCAATATCTAAAATCGTTGAATTCACACAAGCACCTCCGAACAAGAAAATGACGGGATTAAATATTAAAACGATACCTCAAAAATTTCAGATATATACAATTATACTGATTATTTTCCACGTGTGTCTAGTGCTTCTTACCTTCAGTTTAATGCGAATAAAAAAATCACCTATGTACTTAAGACGTTTGCCTAAGTAAATAGGTGATTTAAAAGACTAAGTTACAACCCAAGTATTGCTTTAATCATACTATCCGCTTCACCTGGTTCCCAAAACACGTACAGGAGAAAATAAACCATGACCCCTGTAACCGCTGTGATAAACCAGATCACCGACGTCCAAGGTCCGATTTTACGGTGGAGCTTTAAACGATTCTTATATCCTGAAATAATCGACACAATCCCAAATACAGCGCCGACCGTTGCCAAAAAGATGTGGAAAATAAGAAAACCTGTGTAATAAGGTTTAATGCTTTCCGGTCCACCAAACGTCGTATTGCCAATAAACACTGTTCGACTGCTATAGATGATAAAAAAGAGCAAGGCAGCTATACCAGCCATGGTCATGATTTTTTTATGCTTTTCAATCTGTCTTTTGCTAATATAATACCATCCAAAGGCAATTAAGATTGCACTCGTGACAATTAGCAAAGTACTGATCAAAGGTAATACGTGCCCCATAAGTTTTTCCCTCTCTATGGTCTATTTTGCGGACCTGCCAACGATGTAGAAAGATGAAGGTATTCCATCTGGTTCTCTCCACCGATCGGATCGATCGAATCCGTCGGGTTTTCCTTCCGATACCATTCAAAGAAGGCAATCACAAGTGCACCCATCAACGCGATCTCTTGAAAAATCTTCATCAGAATTCCGCCCAACTGCTGATCATCAAGCGTCGTTGGAAGTACAGAGAGCAGTACAGGCGCATTAATGTAATTAGTGTAAACCACTTTCCCGGCGAACATAATTAGACCGCAGGCAGGTGTTAGGAGAACTCCAGATAAAAAAATGTAGCCAATTTTTTTCAAGCCAGAAAGACGTGCAGTAGTAGGAACAGGGGAAATAATATGCCACCACATTAGCGACGAAACCGTATATAAAATGATTTGGGAGAGAGCTGTGAAATAAGGATTTCCCATGATCCCATCAAAAATCGCTGGATAATGGTAGAGTGAAAACATTCCATTAAATAAGAATGTAGCAATTAAAGGATTCAAAGAAACCAGGCGTTTTACAGTCTTGAGCTCTAATGCTTTTTCCCATGCCCGAGTTGGTATGCCCATTAACATCAATGGAGGGATAATATAATACAAAAGGGATTGCTGCAACATATGCAAGCTAAATAGATAGCGATGTCCGTAGAAATCTACAGGACTTCCTTTTGCCACGTAAAACAAAACAATACCAGCATAAAATAACCATCTATTTTTCGCCCGTACTTGACCCCCCTCAGTTTTTAAGACCTTGACCATTTTTTCATACAGTAAAATCGCAAGTATACAAAACAAGAAGACTTGTGGGCCCCATAATTCAACAAAACCAGCCTCTATAACAGTTCCATGTGTATGTGGCAAGGTACTTCCCCCTTCTGATAAATCTTTTTATCCATTATACCAAATAAAAGGGAGGCTTGTGCCCCCCTTCCATTAATAACCACCTAACCAGTAAATAAACACGATAATGAACGCAGTGACGAAGAATACTCCCATCCAAATCCCAATAGCAGGGAACTCGTGGCCTTTTTGATCTAAATGCATCCATACGTAAAGTTGGAATCCCGCTTGTACAAGCCCTATTAGAACAATAAATGGGATAACAAATGGGCTCTCTGGCATATAAGCAACAGCAAAGAATGCCAGGGCAGTTAGAAAAATTGAAACGATAAAGGTGATTATATGACGCTTTGGACCTTCCTGTGGACGAAGAGATTTGTTCTCTTCTGAATGATTCGCTTGGGCAGTCATTTTTTACCCCACCTTTCCCATAAGATAAACGACGGTAAAGATGAAAACCCACACTAAGTCAATAAAGTGCCAGTAAAGACTTGCTACATAAATCTTAGGAGCCGTTACAACATTAAGCCCCTTCTTTGGCAATTTGGCGATTAAGCCAGTAATCCAACATACACCGCCAAGTACGTGTGCACCGTGGAATCCAACCAAGGTATAAAACGCAGATCCGAACGCACCACTGGACATAGTGTGCCCTTCATGTACATACTCAAAAAACTCATAAATTTCCAATCCTAGGAACGCAACCCCAAATAATACGGTAATCCCAAACCATTTGAGAACGCCAGATAAATCATTTCGGTGCATCGCTTGAATTCCCAAAACACTTGTTAAACTACTAGTTAACAGGATAAAGGTTGCTACAGCAGTCAATGGTAAACTAAATAATTCTTGGGAAGCTGGGCCGCTGCCAAAAGAACTGCGTAAAGCAATGAATGTTGCAAACAGCGAACCAAAAAGAATGACTTCCCCGCCAAGGAACAGCCAAAAGCCTAATACTTTATTTTTCCCTTCCAGGGTAGCTTTCTCCGGATGGGGAGGTAAATTCGTAGATACTTCTGTCGACATTACGCTCTAGCCTCCTTTTCCGTTCTTTCAATTTCATCTAAAGGTACATGCCAACCTGGATCATCCTTAAACGAACGGGCAAACATACATCCAAAGGTAATGACTGCTCCAATTCCAACTAACACGTACATATGATAGATGAAACCATAACCTGCAATAAATAAACCGACGGACATTAGGAAAGGTAAAATCGATGCTGAAGGCATATGGATTTCACCAAGCGGTTCGGCTGGTGTCATCTTTTTATTACCTGCCATCTTTTCAGTCCATAATGCATCCAATCCACGCACAAGTGGAGTTTGTGCAAAGTTATATTCAGGTGCTGGTGATGGGATGGTCCATTCCAAAGTACGTGCATCCCAAGGATCCGCAGGTGCATCCTGTTTCTTTGAGTTAGTAACAATAACGTTCCAAACGAAAATAATGAAACCAACACCCATTAGGAAAGCTCCAATTGAACTAATAAAGTTCATCGAATCGAGTCCCATTCCCTCTTGGAAAGTAAAGACCCGGCGCGGCATTCCAAGCAAGCCAAGGAAATGCTGCGGGAAGAAGGTTAGATGGAATCCAATAAAGAATGTCCAGAAGTTCCATTTCCCTAATGTTTCGTTTAACATTCTTCCAAACATCTTCGGCCACCAGTAATATAATCCGGAGAATAAACCAAGAACCATTCCCCCTACGATTACGTAGTGGAAGTGAGCAACGACAAAGTATGAATCGTGATACTGATAGTCAGCTGTTGGAACAGCAAGCATAACACCCGTCATCCCGCCAATTACGAACGTAGGAAGGAATCCGACGGAATAAAGCATAGCAGTCGTAAAGCGAATTTGTCCGCCCCACATGGTAAACAGCCAGTTGAAAATTTTAATACCTGTTGGTATCGCGATCAACATCGTTGCAATCCCGAAGATGGCATTAGCAACAGGACCAAGTCCAACCGTAAACATATGGTGAGCCCACACCATAAAACCAAGGAATCCAATTAATACAGTCGAAAATACCATTGCGCTATATCCGAACAGACGCTTTTTTGAAAAAGTCGGCAAAACTTCAGATAAGATACCAAACGCAGGCAGGATCAAAATGTAAACTTCTGGGTGTCCAAAGATCCAGAACAAATGCTCCCAAATCACTTCGTTACCACCTGCTGAAGCATCAAAAAAGTTTGCTCCAAACAGACGGTCAAACATGAGTAATACTAAGCTTACAGTAATCGCCGGGAATGCAAACAATACTAACACTGAGGTGATAAACGCAGTCCAAGTAAACATCGGCAATCTCATAAAGGTTAATCCCGGTGCACGCATATTAATGATCGTTACCAGGAAGTTAATTCCCCCTAGCCAAGTACCAATCCCGGCTATTTGCAAACCTAATACGTAGAAGTCTACCCCACGACCACTAAAGGCGGAGGAAAGCGGGGCATACGCTGTCCATCCAGCGTCAGGTGCTCCACCTAAAAACCAACTTGTATTAAGTAAAAGTCCTCCCATGAAGAAGAACCAAAAACCTAAAGCGTTTAAAAAAGGAAACGCTACGTCACGTGCCCCTATTTGTAAAGGTACAACTGCATTCATTAGTGCAAATATAACGGGCATCGCTGCAAGGAAAATCATTGTTGTTCCGTGCATCGTTGTCAATTCGTTGAATGTTGCCCCGATAAAGATGTGACTATCAGGATACATCAACTGTATACGTATAAGGATGGCTTCTAAGCCACCTAATAAGAAGAAGAACCCCCCGGCTACCAAATACAGAATACCGATTTTTTTATGATCCACTGTTGTGAGCCAATCCATCAGGCCTGTATGTCGTTTGGGGGAATGTGCCACATGTCCATGTCCAGCCACGATAATTTCCTCCTTTTTTCTCAAACTATATAGGAAGACCCCATTATTTACCGCTCAGAAAAGTCCAATTCACTAAATTGTAAATAGTGAAGGAAACTTTTCTAACGGCATGAAAAGCTTCCTTTAAAGATGGATACCTCTTCTTTGAGAGGGCTTCAATAGAAGCTTTTCTTACTGATTAATTTTTAGACCATCAAGGTACTCAACCAAGGAGTCGATTTCTTGATCGCTTAATTTATCACCGAAGGCAGGCATTAGATTTCCAGGTTTCTTGCTCTGTGGATCGTGAATCCAAGCAGCAATGTTTTCCTTATTATATTCTAAAATTCCAGCCACTTTGTCTCGGTCTCCAAACGATGTCAGGTTAGGTCCAGTTTTTCCACCTTGACCTCCAACAGCATGACATCCCAAACAGCTCTTATTAAAGATCTCTTGACCTTGCTGAGCAGTTGCCGTTGCTGGCGTACGCTCTGCAGCTGCTTTCATCTTTCCAACCCAAGCATCGAATTCTTCAGGACTTACTGCAATAACCTTGAAATCCATTAATGCGTGAGAAGGTCCACATAACTCAGCACATTTCCCTTGATAAACTCCTGGTTGATCAGCTTGGAACCACATGTGGTTGACCATTCCAGGGTTTGTATCCGTCTTCCCCGCTAGGGTTGGTACCCAGAACGAGTGTATAACATCTGCAGATGTTAATTGGAACTGAATTTTCTTCCCGGTAGGAATATACAGATCCTGTGCTGTTGAAACTTCTAAATCCGGATAATCGAATTCCCACCAGAATTGGTGTGCATTTACCTTTACATTAACAACTTCCTCAGACGGAAATTTCTCCGCCAAATCGAAGGTTGTAATAACAGTAGGTACCGCAAGAACTAACAGCAAAATAATTGGAATAGTAGTCCAAATGATTTCAAGCTTGTGGTTTCCTTCAACCTGTTTAGGAATCCCTGTTTGTCCAGGACGTTTTCTAAACTTCACAAGTACGTATGTAAAGATAACCATAACGACTAGGAAGACCCCTAACATGATGTAGAAACTAAGCTTGATAAGAGATAATTGACTTTCCGCAACAGGCCCTTTCGGGTCTAGAGCAGAGAGATACGGATCGCCGCAGCCTGTTAATACGAACATCGCAAAAGCGACAATCGGGAGCAAGCGACATAGATTTTTCCAGCCACTCATCAGTAATCAACCCCACTTCCTTGTTTATAGTTGCAATGAACAATGTAGTAAATTTATGATGACCATCCGGGATGGTACAACCTATTTTAATGGCTTTGCTAAGCCTTGGTTGTTTCCTGATCTCTTCACATGAAAAGAACAGACAAAACAAGCCGTAATCCAGAAAAAACGACAAATTTGCCATTATCTTCTTTTTCCCCATTTATTCTCTGCTTTAAACATTTAATGTTTAATTACCCAACGTAAAGGAGAACTGAGGGGTACAAATATAGTTGGAAACAAAAATTAGATTGTTTATCCATCCATTCTAAGCACATATCACCTCACGTGACGATTATACATTATAATTTTCATTATTAGAAGTGTAAAAAACGTATTTTTGTTGTTTGCCATAATTTAGACACATTTGAAACATAATTGTTTGTTTTTATTTAAATATAGTCGAATTTTTTTATTCCTCGATAGAACTGTTTTACTCGTAACGCAAAATGGATTCGTTTTTGGATAAACTTCCCTGATTGAAAGTAGGGTTTGGAACCCAACCTATAAAAAAAGCTCCTATGATGATTTGCCAAGCTAACTTCAAAGTAATGGAGGTGTTGGAATGAAAATTAAGTCGGTTTTTGTCGTTGGTTTTTTTACAGTTTTTCTTTTAGTCGGTTGCAATAATGCTGCACAAATAAAAAACAACGCGAACAATGCACCCGGGTCTTTTGAAACCAACCAACTCCATCAGCCAGGAAATATCCATGACACCCACAGGGAGATCAATCGACAGGTCGAATCCATTCCAGGTGTGGGAAATGCAAGTGTTGTCCTTTACGGAGACAGTATCTTCATCGGTTTGAAAAAGGATCCTCGTTATAAGGGTTCCGATTACTCATTAAAACAAAAAGTAAAAGAAAGCATGCAAGGTCTTGCGAGGAAAAACATCTTGTACGTTGTGACTGACCGTGATTTATATCAGCGAATTGACCGTATAAGCCAACGAATTCAAAACAGAGAACCCGTGGGTAATCGAGAGTTAAACACCTTAATGAATCAGGTTGGGTTAAAGGTGAAGCCTTTCACATTGATTCAAAAATCCTAAGTTTTTAGGAGTACGATATATACATTTTCCTTTTTTTAGGGAAATCATACGAAGAAAAAGGAGGTATCCAAAAATTTAGGATGCCTCCTTTTTCTATTAAAGAATAGACGACCAGATTTTTATTGCCGTTATAGAGATGAACAAGATAAGTGTATAGCGCAGGTACTTGACATTAATTTGTTTGCTGACCCTTGCCCCAATCGGAGCCCCAAGCAAACTTCCAAAAACGATAAACAGTGTTGGTAGGAACGGAATCCCTCCCGCAACCAACTTTCCAATGACTCCACCTACTGCGGAAATAAAAACGATCGCAAGAGAGGAGGCAATGGCTATACGTGCAGGGATTTTGAGGATCGTCAACATAATTGGGATCAGGATAAAAGCCCCACCAGCACCTACAATACCAGAAACAATTCCGACAATAAAGGCTGAAGTGCTCGCTATCGGCTTATTATAAGTAACTTGTTCAAGGTCAACAATTTCCCTCTTCCCTTTAGAAGGAACAAGCATTAGGATAACGGCAGCAATCGCTAAAATTCCATAGATAAAATTTATCGTATACCCCGACAAAAACATCGATCCCGTTCCACCCAATATACTGCCAATCATAATACTAATCCCCATGTTTAGGACAAGCCCTTTATGAATCAGTGCAGGCCCAGAAATGCGACTTTGTTTACGAAACGCCAAAACCCCGGCAAGAGAGGCAAAAAACACTTGGAACATACTAATGGATGCTACCTCTTTCCCTGTGAAACCCCCTACCTCAAGTAAAGGCGGGATATAAAGAATCAGCGGAAAATTAATAATTGCCCCGCCAATCCCAAGCATTCCAGAAAAAAAAGAGCCAAACACCCCAAGCAAAAACATCAAAAGAAAAAGTAAAATATCCATTTGTGGATTCCCCATTTCTGGAAAGAAAGAATACTAATGAACAAACAAAGCATAATAGACATACGATGTAAAATCTTAGACAAAATCCTAGAAGATAAGGGGTTTTTCGAGTATGTATTCCCTGCTTAAAGATTGGTTTACTCACAAATGCCCTGACTGCGGCCAACCCTTGGAACATCAGAACTCCTATACGGGATATTCCATGCAATGCCCAAACGAGCATTACCTCGAGGAAACCTATTACCATCTTGGAGTACGTATTATTTACAAAGATTGATTTTATTATAGCAATAATTGGAATAAATACGAACCCGAGTGGGGTTCGTATTTTTTTCTGGTTCCTATTCAATCAAGACAGCTATCGCCTAATTTGTGGGCTCCCTGTCTCTATTCCCGCCGAATCGGGACTGCTCTTGCCTAATTAAAAAGCCCCCTGTCTCTATTCCCGCCGAATCGGGACAGCTATCGCCTAATTAAAAAGCTCCCTGTCTCTATTCCTTCCGAATCGGGACAGCTATCGCCTAATTAAAAAGCCCCCTGTCTCTATTCCCGCC